>Ga0255058_10000338_pt1 | contig 28057 bp, 24 predicted proteins | sample Cases_109_9_MG_FD_188637 | JGI IMG/M metagenome (GOLD analysis project Ga0255058, IMG submission 188637) | Seawater microbial communities from Amundsen Gulf, Northwest Territories, Canada - Cases_109_9 | ecosystem: Environmental > Aquatic > Marine > Gulf | place: Canada: Northwest Territories... | reverse complement strand
ACAAGCACCATCCCCTGCTTGAGCGCCTACGTTTCCTATCGATCTCAGCCTCAAACCTCGACGAATTCTATATGGTCCGCGTGGCGGGCGTGTATGGCCAAGTGTCAGCCGGCGTGCAGACGCTTTCGCAGGATGGGCTTACACCGGCCCAACAGCTTCGCGCCATTAACCGCTTTGCCGCCGGCCTCGTAGCTGACAAGCAGGCCTGCTGGCGCGAGATTCGAGAGGAGATGGCGCGAACCGGGATCCATATCCTGGAGCCGAAAGATCTGAACGCTGAAGAGCGTAGCTGGCTCCGGAGGCTGTTCCTCACGCACATCTTTCCCATCCTGACACCGATCGCCGTAGACCCGGCGCACCCATTCCCCTTCATCCTCAATAGGGGCCTTGTCGTCGTGGTTGAGTTGCAGCACGCGAACGACGGCAGGATCATGAACGGCCTGATACCGATTCCAGGACAGCTTGAACGCTTCATTAGGCTCGGCGGGCCCGACGGTGACGATCGTGAGCTGCGCTTCATTCGTGTCGAGACGCTAATCAGCCTCTTTATCGAGGAGCTGTTCTCCGGGTTCCAATTCAAGAGCCAAGGCGCCTTCAGAGTGCTGCGCGACAGCGACATCGAGCTTCAAGAGGAAGCAGAAGATCTCGTCCTTTCCTATGAAACGGCGCTCAAGCGTCGGCGGCGCGGTCACGTGATCCGGCTCGAGCTTGAATCCTCGATGCCCAACCGCCTGAAGCGGTTCGTCGTGGAGGAGTTGGAGGCCGGCGAGGAGGCGCTCTTCATCAAAGATGGCCTCCTGGCGCTCGCCGATACGGCGCAGCTCATCGTATCTGATCGTCCCGACCTTCTGTTCAAGCCATTCAGCAGCAGGTTCCCCGAGCGCATCCGCGAGTTCAATGGCGATTGCTTCGCCGCCGTGCGCAACAAGGACATCATCGTTCACCACCCATACGAGTCCTTCGACGTCGTCGTTCAATACCTGCGCCAGGCTGTGGCCGATCCTAACGTCATGGCCATCAAGTGGACCCTTTATCGAAGCTCGCGCGACAGCCCCATTGTGCAAGCGCTCAAGGAGGCCGTCGAGGCGGGCAAGTCAGTGACCGCAGTGGTCGAACTTAAGGCCCGCTTTGACGAGGCGGCCAACATTCGTTTGGCGCGCGATTTGGAAAACGCGGGTGTGCACGTCGTTTACGGATTCATCGAGCTCAAGACACACGCCAAGCTCGGGATCGTCGTGCGACGCGAAGGCACCGAGCTGACCACCTACTGCCATATCGGCACCGGCAACTACCACCCGCAGACGGCGCGTGTTTACACCGACCTTTCGTTGTTCACGACGGACCCGGCTATCGCCCGTGACGTTACGCGCATCATGAACTTCGTGACTGGATACGGAGAACCGGACGAATTGCAGGTGATGGCCGCGAGCCCGCATGGTATCCGCGATCGAATCATCGCGCATATTCACGAGGAGATTGAGCACGCCAAAGCCGGTAGGCCCGCCGCCATCTGGATGAAGATGAACGCACTGGTAGATAGCGGGATAATCACCACACTTTACGAGGCAAGCCAGGCAGGCGTGGCGATCGACCTAGTCGTGCGCGGTGTATGCTGTCTGCGCCCTGAAGTGCCGGGACTTTCAGCCAATATTCGCGTCAAGAGTATCGTCGGGCGCTTCCTGGAGCACGCGCGCATTTATTGTTTCGGGCGTGGCGAGGGGTTGCCTTCACCTAAGGCTGCCGTCTACATCAGTTCCGCAGACATGATGCCGCGCAATCTCGACCGGCGTGTCGAAGCGATGGTGCTGATAAAGAATGCTACCGTGCACGAGCAAGTTCTCGACCAGATCATGGTCGCGAACTTGAAGGACAACCAGCAGAGCTGGCGGATAAAGGCAGATGGCTCTTCGGAGCGGATCGTGCCGGCTAAGGGAGAGGATGCCTTCAACGCGCACCAATATTTCCTCACCAATCCGAGTCTCTCGGGTCGAGGCCAAGCGCTGAAGGAGAATTTCCCGCCCCGCTTCAAGCTGCTCGCAAAGGACTGATCAGGGGCTTGATTTGACCAGCTTGGAGCGGTTGTTCGGCGAGCGGGGCGGCAGATCATCGGAGCTTGAGCCCCTTGGCGTCATCGACATTGGCTCGAACTCTGTTCGCCTCGTCGTCTATGAGGGTGCGGTGCGCTCTCCAGCGCCGCTGTTCAACGAGAAGGTTCTCTGCGGTCTCGGCCGCTCTATTGCCACCTCCGGCAAACTCGGCGGGGAGAGCAAGCAGCGTGCGCTTGCTGCGCTCGTCCGCTTCCGTTCGATTGCGAGGATATTAGAGGTTAAGAACGTTCGCGCCATGGCTACGGCTGCCGTGCGCGATGCCTCTGATGGTGCGGAATTTATCGAGCGTGCAGAGAAGGCGTGCGGGACGCGGATTGAGGTTCTCTCCGGCGAAAAGGAGGCACAGCTTGCCGCGCAGGGCATCATGATGGGCTTCATCAACGCCAACGGGATCGCCGGTGACCTTGGCGGCGGGAGCTTGGAGATCATCGATCTCTCAGCGGAGAAGCTCAAGGAAGCGGTGACGCTGCCTCTTGGCGCCTTGCGGCTCATCGATACCACCGGCGCCAAGGTCGAAAAGGCCATTCCCATTGTGGAGGAGGGCATAGCGCGCGTGCCCTGGCTCTCGGGAGGAAAAGGGCGTCCTTTCTATGCGGTGGGCGGGAGCTGGCGGGCGCTGGCCCGCCTGCACATGGAGCAAACGAGCTACCCGCTACACGTCACCCAGAACTATGCAATTCCTACCGCCGAGGCGATTGCCTTTTGCGAGTATGTCCGCAAGTCGAAGAAGCTCAGTGGTTTGTCGGGCGCCGATGAACTCGCTAAGGCGCGGCGTGAGGTGCTTCCCTATGGCGCGGTGGTTCTAGAAGAGCTGCTCAAGAAAGCGGAGCCGAGCCAAGTCGTCTTTTCCGTTTTTGGTATCCGCGAGGGTTTGCTTTTCAGTCTTTTGTCCGCGCACGAGCGCCGCAAGGATCCCCTCATCAGTTACTGCGCCGAGCTGTCGAGCTTGCGCTCTCGCTCCATTGAACACGCCTGGGAGTTGTGTAGCTGGACAGACGCGATTTTCACACGGCCGGGCCCAAGTGAAACGCCTGAAGAACGGCGCCTGCGCCATGCCGCTTGCCTTATCTCTGACATTAGCTGGCGCGCGCACCCTGACTATCGCGGCGAGCAGGGCCTCAACTTGCTGGCGTATGCCGCACTTGGCGGAATCGACCATCCTAGCCGCGTGTTTCTTGCGCTCTCCATCTTCTATCGTCATGTCGGTGCCGGGGACGGCCGTGGCAAGGATCTTTCCGATCAGCTGAAATCCGTTCTTTCCAAGCGTTTGCAAAAACGCGCGCGTATCGTCGGTGCGGCGGTGCGAACCGCGCACATGCTCTCTATCGGAATTTCGGGTGTCATAGACGAGACCCCCCTAAGCTATGAGGACGACAAGCTTGTCCTTACTATCCCCAGGTCCTACGCCGGAATGGATGGGGAGCGCCTGCGTCGCCGTCTGGGCTCGCTTGCCCTACTATTGGGCCGCCAAGCGGAGGTCCGTATAGGCCGTTGAGAACCAAGAAATCCCAGGTCTGCAGCCGCCACAATTCCTGTTAGAATAGGTTTTCTGTCCGCAACGATCGGAACATTTCCGCAATGGCCGACGACCCGTACGCGACCCTAGGCGTTGCGAAAGGCGCCTCGGATGAGGACATCCGCAGGGCGTTTCGCAGGCTGGCCAAGGAGCTGCATCCCGACCTCAACCCGGCGAACTCCGCCGGGACCGAGGAACAGTTCAAAAAGGTTTCGTCGGCTTACGAGCTCTTGAGCGATCCTCAAAAGCGCCGTGCCTTCGATCGCGGTGAGATCGACGCACGCGGTGACCCGCGCCGGGACGGGTTTCGCCGGCACGCCAGCGGAGCAGCACGCGGTGCCAGGGCTGGCGCCCGGGCGGGCTTCGAAGACTTCGACGTGGGTGACATCTTCTCCGATATCTTCGGCGGCGCGCGTTACGGCCGCTCAGGTCAGCGTGGCGGTTTCAGCGTCAAAGGGCCCGACGTTCGCTACACGCTGGAGTTAGACTTTCTGGAAGCGGTGTTGGGTGCCAAAAAACGTGTCACGATGCCCGGAGGCGGCGTGCTCGATCTCAGCATTCCTGCCGGCGTCAGCGACGGCCAGGTTCTGCGGCTAAAGGGGAAGGGCGCGGCTGGCGTCGGAACCGCTGAGCGCGGCGATGCGCTGGTGGAGGTACGTGTGCGCCCACACGCCTGGTTCCAGCGCTCCCACAGCGACATTCTATTAGAGGTGCCGATTACCATCGATGAAGCCGTCCTCGGCGCCAAGATCGAGGTGGCGACCATCGCAGGACGTGTGCAGCTCATGCTTCCCAAGGGAACGAACTCCGGCCGCGTCTTCCGCTTAAAGGGTAAGGGGATCAAGTGTGCCGGGCGGCCTGAGGCCGGCGACCAGCTCGTTACCGTACGAATCGTCCTGCCCGATACGATCGATGACAGTCTTGCCTATTTCTTTTCCGAGTGGCGTCAAAAAAACCGCTACGACCCCGGGCGCAGCTAAGACTTCGAGATGTCTCTGGCTACGACTTCGCCGCTGTCGAGCGTCAGCGCGATCTCGCCGCGCTTTAAACGCAGCGCATCCTCTCCGAACAAGCGCCGCCGCCAGCCCTTGAGGGCTGGGATATCAGGCTCGGTTTCCAAAGCGATGCGTTCCAGATCGCTCGACGCTGCGATAAGTCGCGGCGCAACCTCATGGCGTGCGGCCGAAGCTTTTAGCAGCACGCGCAATAGATCGATTAGCGCGGCTGTTCCTGCTGAGAGTTGTTGGCCACGGTTTACGGGTGGCAGAGTTTTCACGTCGCGTGCCAAACCGATCTTTACAGCCTCGACGATCTCCTTGGCACGCGCTGAGCGCGAGAAGCCGTCGCTGAGGGTCCTCAATTCGCTCAGCTTGTCAGTGCTTGTCGGTGCTTGATTGGCGATGTCGTAGAGCGCCTCATCACGCAGAATTCGCGAGCGCGGCACGTTCTGTCCCTGCGCCAGCCGTTCCCGCCAGGCCGCAAGTTCCATCAATATCGCAAGCGACTTACGGTTTCTGACGCGTAGCTTTAGGCGTTGCCAGGCATTTTCAGGGTGGGATTCGTAAGTCGCGGGATCTGTCAGAATCCCCATCTCCTCTTTGAGCCAGGCAGATCGGCTGGAGGCCGCCAACTTCTGCTTTAGATGGTCATAGATGTCACGCAGGTGTGTGACATCTGCCAGTGCGTATATAAGCTGCTTTTCCGATAGTGGCCGCCGGCTCCAATCGGTGAAACGCGATGATTTGTCGAGCTCGGCACCCGTCACCTTTTTCACCAGATTGACGTAGCTGATCGACTCCCCAAAACCGCAAACCATCGCAGCGATTTGCGTATCGAACACGGGATGGGGTACGAGCCCGGTCTTGGCAAAGACGATTTCGACGTCCTGGCGTGCGGCGTGAAAAACCTTCACGACGTCCTCCTTCGCCATCAGCCCCCAGAACGGGGCAAGGTCGAGGCCCTTTGCGAGCGGGTCGATTATTAAGGCTTCGCCTGGCACCGCCAATTGTATGAGGCAGAGCTGCGGCCAGAAGGTCTGCTCGCGCATGAACTCGGTATCGACGGCGACAAAGTCGTTCGTCGATAGGCGCTGGCAGACTGAGGTGAGGTCGTCGGAGGAAGTGATGATTCGCATGCGGTCGGGGATATAGCGCATCGTGGATGCGTTGTCGCGCCCCGCGATAACTTTGTGTTCACCAATACACGCCCCAATTGTGGGCCATTCCCGACGATGACCGCAGGTGATGCGGCGGCGGGTGTTCATCTCGTGCACCGGAAAGAAACAAACGAAAGGAAATCTTTATTTGTCGCAGCGGCAATACTTACTAAAAAATTTTTGCAATTACGCACCGAATTTTAAATAAATTATATTCATATTCGAATTGTTTTTCGCGCCGCCGGGGCGCCGCATTCGAATAACCGAGGTCAATCAGTCATGTCGCGCTTGCGTATTCCAATCGCGCTCATCGCATCGGGGCTCGCGCTCCCGGTGCTGGGTGAGACAACGAACGTTGGCTCCGCCGAGCTATCCGCCGGGCCTATCGTCAACATAGAATGTCGATCGCTGTCGTCAGGACAGCTCAACATGGAGATCGAGTGTTCTATCGCACGCGTCGAACTCCTATATGCGAATGCGTTTGCGCGCGCCCGTAACGCGGAGATCGATGCTTCCATCGCGCGCGTTTCGGCTCAGCGAGCAAAGGCATTCAAGCAGGCGCGCAACGCCGAAATTGACGCCTCCATTGCCCGCGTGGCCTTCTATCGTGCCCGCAACGCGGAGATCAATGCCTCGATCGCACGCGTGAAGGCACAGCGTCTCAAAGCGTTTGAGGCGGCCCGCAACGCCGAGATCAACGCTTCGATCGCTCTCGTTGCTTTCCATCGTGCCCGCAACGCGGAAATCAATGCCTCGATCGCACGTGTGAAGGCACAGCGTCTCAAAGCGTTTGAGGCGGCGCGCAACGCCGAGATCAACGCTTCGATCGATCTCGTTGCTTTCCATCGTGCCCGCAACGCCGAGATCAACGCTTCGATCGATCTCGTTGCTTTCCATCGTGCCCGCAACGCGGAGATCAATGCCTCGATCGCACGCGTCGCCTTCCGTCGTGCCCGCAACGCGGAGATCAATGCCTCGATCGCACGTGTGAAGGCACAGCGTCTCAAAGCGTTTGAGGCAGCCCGCAACGCCGAGATCAACGCTTCGATCGCTCTCGTTGCTTTCCATCGTGCCCGCAACGCGGAAATCAATGCTTCGATCGCTCTCGTTGCTTTCCATCGTGCCCGCAACGCGGAAATCAATGCTTCGATCGCTCTCGTTGCTTTCCATCGTGCCCGCAACGCCGAGATCAACGCTTCGATCGCACGCGTCAACGCTCGCCGTGCACTCTTGGAGACAGGCACGATTAACGGTTTCAGTCCGCGGCAGGCTCGCAACCAGGTAAACCACCGCACTCAGACCTGCGCTCCCACGGCTCTGTTGCTGGATCAGGTGCGTTTTGCCAACTCCAGCATCGAGATCGATGAGGACGCCAAACCGACGCTCGATGAGCTCGCCACGCTTGCCGAACGCTGCCCCGGCTCGCATATCGAGATCCACGGGCATACGGACGCGTCAGGCTCGAAACAGGCAAACCTGCGACTGTCGGAACGCCGCGCCGAGGTCGTTGCGGCCTACCTTGTTGCGGCGGGGATTGATACGCGCCGGCTGGAGATAATTGCGCATGGTGCGGCTCATCCGATTTTGCCTAATACCACGCCGGAGTTCCGCGCGCGCAACCGCCGGATCGAGTTCGTTATCAAGGACTCGACCGCGGAGGCGACGGCGGCCATCGTCGTTCTTGATCTGGCTGAGCTATTGGACCCGAACTACGCGCTGCGGGCCGGTTGGATGCAGCCATAACACGCGTGCCGGCCGGCGCGTCGCCTCTCTAACGCAGAGGTGTCCGCGCCGCGCCAATTATGGCCCCCGGTTTGGTGATTGTTCCGGCCTGCAACAACACAACGACGCCATCGTAATCTTTGAACTGCGCCGCCGGGATCTTTATCTTGGCGGCGCGGCCGTTCCACGTCCCAATCGGGATGATGTCGCGCACGATGTTGGTGTAGATCACCTTGCGGTTTGCGTTCTCGCCGCGTCCAATGACCACTTGGCGCGCGCCCAGAATGGGCATCAGCACAATCTTGCCGCGCGCCGCGCTATCGTTGTCCGCAGCACCTGCGGAAACGATAATTTCGTTGGCCTTTCGCTCCACGCTCAAAGGAACGCGCAAGCTTGCAGATGTCTCCGTCACCGCTTGGTCGATACCGGAACGCCGCGAGCCGACTGTGTGCTGTAGTCCGTTCACCACGGCCTGCGGGGTGTAGACCTGTCCATCACCGCGCACACTGGCATACGCTGCCTGGCGCTCGGTGAAAGCGTGCTTAGCGAACGTATCCTTCCACCCCAGCCGGTCCCAATAGTCCACGGGTAGAGACAGCGTGATGACGTCGGGCTCGTTCGCCATCTTGGCGAACAGCTCGTCGGCCGGCGGGCACGAAGAGCAGCCCTGGCTGGTGAACAGCTCGATGACGGCACGCGGCTGTGCGGCGGCATTCGAGCCGGTCACGGCAGTGAGGAGCATTGCGAGGAACACTAACCGGGCAGTCGAGTGGAATGCGGCCATTCCTACCTCCGAAATCGCTTTGTGGGTCCTGTTCGCTATTCGCCCCAACGCTGCCCTCTGTTACGCCCACGATATGCTCAAGCGCTGTACACCTTTTGCGCTTGCAGGTCACAATAGCGCTCGAGCTTGTCGAGAATTCCGCGAGCCTTGACAACCTGATGACCCCATGCGCTTTTCCCGCGACTTGAAACGACACTGCGGCACTGGGGCGGGACGGCACGATGGCTGAGCCGAAGGCAAAAAAACAGTCCACGAAGATGGCGTCCGCGGGAGGCGGAAAGGCCGGCGCAAGCCCTCTGCACCGCTACCGCTCGCATACGTGCGGGCAGTTGAGGTCGGCAGACATCCCCCAGGACGTGCGCTTGTCGGGGTGGGTGCACCGCGTGCGCGACCACGGCGGGCTGCTTTTCATCGACCTGCGCGACCACTACGGCATCACCCAGGTCGTCGCCGATCCCGACAGCCCCGCCTTTAAGGTCGCCGAGACAGTGCGCGCCGAATGGGTGATCCGCGTCGACGGCAAAGTGCGCGAGCGCCCTGAGGGTACGCTTAACCGTGAGCTGCCGACCGGCGAGGTCGAAATTTTCGCCACAGAGATCGAGGTGCTCTCGGAGGCCAAGGAAGTGCCCGTTCCCGTCTTCGGCGAGCCTGACTACCCTGAAGATTTGCGCCTGCGTTACCGCTTCCTCGATTTGAGGCGCGAGACGCTGCACAACAACATCATGCTGCGCAACGAGATCATCGGCTCGATCCGGCGTCGCATGCATGATGCCGCCTTCTTCGAATTCCAAACGCCAATCCTGACGGCTTCCTCGCCGGAAGGTGCGCGCGACTTTCTTGTCCCCTCGCGCATGCATCCGGGAAAGTTCTACGCGTTGCCCCAAGCGCCGCAGCAATTCAAGCAGCTCATTATGATCGCGGGCTTCGATCGCTATTTCCAGATCGCACCGTGCTTTCGTGACGAGGACGCGCGTGCCGACCGTTCACCGGGCGAGTTCTATCAGCTCGACGTGGAGATGAGCTTCGTTACGCAAGACGACGTGTTCGCCGCGATCGAGCCGGTCATGCACGGTGTGTTCGAGGAGTTCGCCAAGGGCAAGTCGGTCAACAGCCCGTTTCCGCGCATCCCCTATGACGAGGCGATAGCCAAATACGGTAGCGACAAGCCCGATCTGCGCAATCCTATCGAGATGCAGGATGTCACCGAGCATTTCCGCGGCTCGGGCTTCAAGATCTTCGCCGGTATGATCGACAAGGACCCCAAAGTGCGTGTGTGGGGAATTCCGGCGCCGGGCGGTGGCTCCCGAGCATTCTGCGACCGCATGAACTCTTGGGCGCAAGGCGAGGGTCAGCCGGGGCTTGCCTATATTTTCTTCCGTGGTCCTGCCGAAGGCGGGCAAGAGCCTGACGAGGCAGCCGGTCCGGTCGGCAAGAATCTCGGACCGGAACGCTCAAGCGCCATCCAGAAACAGCTCGGCCTAAAGGCGGGCGACGCTGTCTTCTTCGTCGCCGGAAACCCGGCGAAGTTTCATAGGTTCGCCGGTGAGGCGCGCACCAAGATCGGGGAGGAGCTCAAGCTTCTCGACGAGGATCGTTTCGCGTTTTGCTGGATCGTCGACTATCCCATGTACGAGTGGAACGAGGACGAGAAAAAGATCCAGTTCTCCCACAACCCGTTCTCCGCACCGCAGGGGGGCATGGCAGCGCTGGAAGCGGCAAAGACGACAGAAGACCTGCTGGCGCTCAAGGCCTGGCAGTACGACATTGTTTGCAACGGCGTGGAGCTGTCGTCCGGCGCGATCCGCAACCACTTGCCGGATGTGATGTACAAGACATTTGAGATCGCAGGCCATCCGCCCGAAGTACTCGAAAAGGAATTTGGCGGCATGTTGAAAGCCTTGCAATGCGGGGCGCCGCCGCATGGCGGAATCGCGCCTGGCATCGATCGCATTGTCATGCTGTTGGCCGGCGCCACGAACCTGCGCGACGTCATCATGTTCCCAATGAACCAGCAGGCGGAAGACTTGCTCATGGGCGCACCATCTGAGGTTGCGCACAAGCATCTGCGCGAGCTGCACATCCGCATCGCTGCGCCGCCGGAGAAGAAGGCTTAGCGCGCAGCCGGGGGATGGCATGGACTGGGACCAGAAAATCTACCGCTATTGCGAGCGCGGTCACGATCCCGCGTTCTGGGCCGAGCCGTTCAATGCCTTCTCCAATGACGCGTTTCTGCTCGCCGCGCTTTTCGCTGCCATCGCTTATCTGCGCCTGCCGCGTGAGGAGCGGGACGTCGTCGAAGCCGGGCTCATTATGCTCGTCGTTATCGTTGGCAGCGGCAGTTTCCTGTTTCATACCTTTGCCACCCAATGGGCCTCGCTAACCGACGTCGTTCCCATCGGCATCTTCATGCTGGTCTATCTCGGTTACGCGCTTCGCCGCTTTCTGGCGCTGCCTTGGCTCGCCGTCGCAATTGGCCTTGGCCTTTTCGTCTGGGCGCTCCAGGCGATCGGCAATATCCAATGTAGCGGGCCGCTTGCCATGACGGAGACGCCGTACGGCCCTTGCTTCAATGGTTCTCTGGGTTATGTGCCGGCGCTCATCGCCATGCTCGGCATCGGCGTGGTGCTCGCGATCCAAGGCAATCCCGCATGGCGCTACGTCCTCTCCGCCGGTATCGTATTCCTCTTCTCACTCAGTTTCCGGTCCCTCGATTGGGACACGTGTGGGCTCACCCGGTTGGACGGCCACGCGATCGGCACCCATTTTCTTTGGCATATCTTAAACTCGGTGACGCTTTACTTGCTGCTGATGGGTGCGATCCGCTTCGGCCGGCAAGCCCGTTGAATGCCGCATTGATTATGAGATGGTCCTCGCCCATAACGGCAGGCCTCGCGGACGTGGTGAAACTGGTAGACACACAGGACTTAAAATCCTGAGGCGGCAACGCCGTGCGGGTTCGACTCCCGCCGTCCGCACCATGATTCGTGCCCCCCGCAAACTTGAAATATGTTCTTGACAACATATGTTTTGAAAGACATAATTGTTAATGAGTTGGGAAGTTCTGTTCTATGAGGATTTCGAGCCAGAGTACGACGCGCTGGCACAGGCTATACAGGATGAACTCTTGGCCCATGCGCGGCTTCTGGAACAGTTTGGCCCAACCCTTGGGCGGCCACATGTGGACACCCTGAACGGTTCGCGCCACGCCAATATGAAGGAACTGCGCTTTCAGGCAGATGATGGCGTATGGCGGGTCGCTTTCGCTTTTGACCGGAAACGCGAGGCAATTCTTCTGGTTGCCGGGGACAAATCCGGCGGCAGCGAAAAGACGTTTTACAAGCGGCTAATCAACAGGGCAAATGAGCGCTTCGATAGCCACCTGAAGCGGCTCAAGGAAAAGGAAAAAGAGTCGCAGAAGGGAAAAAGGAAATAGCGATGGCAACGACACTGAAAGATAAGATGCAGGCTCTGGACGTGAAGCGCCGCAAGAAGGTTGAGGTGCGGGCGACGGAGCTTATTGCAGAGGAGATGTCCCTTCGCGACCTGCGCAAGGCCATGGTCAAAACTCAGGTAAAGATGGCTAAGGCTCTTGGCATCAAGCAAGAAGGTGTCTCGCGTATTGAAAAGCGAAGTGACCTTTTGCTATCGACTCTGCGCGGCTACGTTGAGGCAATGGGTGGAGAGCTTCATCTCATTGCAGAATTTCCTGATCGCCCTCCAGTGGCTCTGTCGGGCGTTGCCAAACTTGAAAAGCAGTTGCACACACTCAAGCCTGCCTCATCCAGACAGGGTAGTAAGGACAAGCATCCTGCCTGATGCCCGCAGTCCAGACCACAAACAACGTCGCAGCGCCAATGGCGCGAGAGACGGAGGCGGCGAAAGCCGTAGCTGGTAAGAAAATCCGTTGGGCGTAAGCCCGTGCGGGTTCGACTCCCGCCGTCCGCACCACTGGAACTTCTGCGGCCAAAAGGGCGATCGCCCAATACGGCTTGCAAACGGTATTGAAGCTATCTGCGCGCGCCATTTTCCAATTCTCTGCCGCGTGCTACGAGAGCCATGACGGCCGAGCCCGTCATGGAAGCCAGTCATGGCAGCATGGCTCACTCCCAACCGCTAAGATGATGTGAATGGCTCATGAGCAGTCCTAAAGACAAGGGCAAACCGGCGAAGTCGGCGCCGCAGGACACCAAGCCGTTCTGGGAGGTCAAGCCGCTGGAAGCCATGTCGCAGGATGAGTGGGAATCTCTTTGCGACGGTTGCGGGCAGTGCTGTCTCCTCAAGGTCGAGGATGAGGATACGAGCGACGTGTATCTCACGCGCCTTGCCTGCCGCCTGCTTGACGTGGGCTCGTGCCGCTGCAGTGATTACAAAAAACGGCATAACCGTGTGGCGGACTGCGAGGTCATCACTCCGGACAACGTGCACGAACTGACCTGGCTGCCGGAAAGCTGCGCTTATAGGCGCCTCGCTGAGGGGCGCGGGCTCGCGTGGTGGCACCCTTTGGTGTCAGGCGATCCTAACACGGTGCATGAGGCCGGTGTTTCAGTACGCGGTTGGGCGCGGAGCGAGAAGGGCGTGCGTCAGAGCGCGATCGCGCGCTACATCATTGGCGAGGCCGGGTGACGAATGACCCACTGCGGCCATTTTTGAGGTCGTTCACGAACTCGGGACGTACTCAGGGACGATCTGTTCCACAAAATTGCGCTTTCCATAAGCGACTTCCAAAATCGTCACCGACTTCATAGGAATGAAGCTTCCATAAGCCCAACAGGGCTGACACGTCTGGATCCTCGGTCAAAACGCATTCACCCGGCGGGCTTGTCCGGTCGCCAGCCGTACAGCCAGTCATAGCGTGCCATGAGCCGCTGCGGAGAAATGGATCGCAGCGCAAGGTTGCGCGCTTGCGCGAGCGGGCCGGAGAGGTGATAGATGCGCCCGTTCTGGCGGGAAGCTGCCGCGACGTGAGCGGCCCGATCGCGCCGCTGGCGCCCGTACCAGGCGAGCGCGCCCGTCATGTCGGTATCGAACCGGTGTAAACCGTCAGCGAGGACGGCGGCGTCCTCCAGCGCGAGCACGCCGCCTTGTGCCAGGAATGGCAGAACGGGATGCGCTGCATCTCCCAGCAAGGCAACCGGCCCGCGCGACCACGTTCGCGGTACCGGCAGCGTATGCAAGGTCCACCGCTTCCAGGTTTGAGCGTTCTCAAGCAAATCGTGCAGCGATTGTGTGCAAGGTGGCACGCGCTGCTGTACCCAATTGGCTGGGATCGGTGCACTCCAGTCTTTGTCGTCGTGTGTGTCATTGACGATCGCAACAAGCGCAAGCTCACGCCCGTTCGCAACGGGATAATGCACGACGTGTGCTCCGGGGAAGAGCCACACATTGGTTTCCATCTTGCGAAGAGTGTCAGGCACCGCATCGGCGGCGAGAACGGTTCGCGCCGCGCTCTTACCCAAGAAGCGGGGTGCACGCGGGTCAAATTGCAGGCTTCTCACGGTGGACCAAACACCGTCCGCCGCGATCAGTGCCTTTCCCGTCCACGCGCGACCGTCCGTGGAGGTGACGGCGACCACCTGTCCGTCGGTCGCAATCTCCGCCACATCGAACCCTAACGACAGAGCGACGAGGGGCTCAGCGCGGGCAGCGCGCAAGAGCGCACTGTGCAAGTCGCTGCGATGGGCCACCCAATAAGGTGCGCCGTGGCGCGCCGCGATCCAGCCGCCCAGAGGCAGGCAAGCAAGTTCGTCACCGGTCGTCCCGTCACGCACGCGGATCGATTCCGGCACTGCGACGTAAGGGCGAAGAGCCTCCGCCACGCCTAAGAGGCGTAAGATGCGCGTGCCATTGGGACCGATCTGGATGCCGGCGCCTTCTTCGTGGAAATCTGCGCGCCGCTCTAAAACATGCGAGGCAATTCTGCGCCGTGCGAGCGCTACGGCTGCGGCTAGCCCGCCGATACCACCGCCGGCGATGAGCACCGGTTGTGTTCGATCCTTGCGCGCATTCTCCAAAGCCGCTTTGGCGTCCTCGTTTGCCAGCGTATGGGTGCGCCGCACGCTCATGTCACGTTGCCGTAGGGAGCGCAGGACGTCAGTCGAAATCCTCCACGAGATTGACGAGGCAGCCCCTGGGGTCTGAATCGTTAGCCGTCAGGCGCGGATCGTGGATATAGAGGGTCGAGCAATAGGGACAAAGGATCTGCCCGTCATCGCCCATGTCGAGATACACGTGCGGGTGATCGAAAGGCATGCGCGCGCCCATGCAGTTCAGCTCGCGTACGCCTATGAAGATCTTCTCGACGCCTTGATCGTTGGCAAGGTGCGGGACGACGCTTTCAGTCATTCTTTCCGCCTAGTGGATGTCTTAACGGTCATGGTCCGACGATAGCCGCCACTATCCCGAAATGATAGGGGTGTGGCCAACGCAAACTCAAGGCTAAAGGGACCAATGCTGGTGCACACGTTCGATTCCAATGGGGTCGAGATCGCCTATGTCGACGAGGGGGCGGGCGATCCAGTACTCCTCATCCACGGGTTCGCATCGAATGTTGCGACCAATTGGATCGACACCGGCTGGGTTCAGACACTGACGGCGGCAGGGCGCCGCGTCATCGCATTCGACAATCGCGGGCACGGGCGCAGTGCCAAGCTCTATGCGACGGATGACTATGGGGCGCCGCTGATGGCGGAGGACGCGCGCCGTCTTCTCGACCACCTGAATATCGAGGCTGCCGACATCATGGGCTATTCCATGGGCGCGCGCATTTCCGCCTTTCTGGCGATCGCGCACCCGCAGCGTGCCAGAAGCCTCGTTTTCGCAGGACTGGGCTTCAACATGGTGCGTGGTGTTGCCGGCACCGGGCCGGTTGCGCGCGCGCTTGAGGCGGGAAGCATCGACGAGGTCAAGAACCCGACAGCGCGTACATTCCGCGCCTTTGCCGAGCAGACCGGCAGTGATCTCAAGGCACTCGCCGCTTGCATTCGCTCCGCCCGCGCGCCCATCACGGCCGACGATCTTGGCCGCCTTACCTGCCCGGTCCTCGTTGCTGTAGGGGAGAAGGACGTGATCGGCGGCTCGGCAACGGGACTTGCCGAACTGATCCCAGGCGCGCGCGCGCTGGAGATCGAAGGTCGCGATCATATGAAAGCCGTTGGCGATCGAGCATATAAGGAGGCAGTTGTGGAGTTTCTTGCGCAACGCCCATAAGTTTGAGGGCTGCTATCTATGTGGTCCTACAACTACGAGACCCCGGTACGTCCTCTTGCGATCTCGGAAGACAAACGCGGGGATTGTCACGAGGCCAAAAGAGAACCCAAACCGGGGCCAAGACGCAGATACGCGATACTTACAGTACTCTTGCACGAACACACGTGAGCACCATCCGGTGCCCAAAGCCCAAAGCGTGCAACCTCGAGCCACCATATTATTAACAGGATAACCTATACAGGTCTGGGGAATTCGTGCCGTTTTGGCGCCATGGCTGTGGATAACATTGCCGCTTAAGGCCTCGAATTTCCCTTTCCAGGGTCGAAAATCGGCCGGAATCAGGGGGCATTTGGAGGGTGGGAAAGATGGGATTCACCAGCCATTAGGGTTAGCGCGCTTAACGTTCCCATCTCATGCCGTTCATTCGTATCTGTGTCCGTGTCCGTGTCTTTCTGGGTCTGGCTGGCTTGGTCCTCTTGCCGAGCTGCAGCACGGGCCCTTATTTTGTGGCCAAGCACGAGCCCTGGCGTGCCCAGGAAGAGCGCGCCTGTCTAGCCTCAGGTGTGGTGCGCCAAACCCCTTACATTCGCGTCCGCTTGGCTCTGGGTGGTCCGAGCGCGTGCGGGGCTGAGCGGCCCTTCGAGATGGTGGCCGCCAACGGGGGCCGCGTGCGCCTGAAGCCGGCAGCTCTCTTGCGCTGCCCCATGATCCCACAGGTCGACCGGTGGGTGGCGACAGTGATCGAGCCGGCGGCGCGGCGCAACTTTGGTGTCTCCGTCGCTGAGATCAAGGTGGCGGGGTCCTATGCCTGCCGGCCGATGAACAACAAGGTGGGTGGCAACCTGTCCGAGCACGGCCACGCCAACGCGCTCGACGTGTCGGCGTTCGTGCTGGCCGATGGGCGGCGCATCACGGTGAAGAACGGCTGGCGCGGTAGCTGGAGCGAGCGCGCATTTCTACGCGCGGTTCACAAAGGTGCTTGTGCCCAATTCTCGACTGCGCTGGGGCCCGACTACGACGGCAATCATCACGACCACTTCCACGTCGATCTTATGCGCCGTGGCCGGTATGGCGAGCGCCGCGTATGTAAGTGAGCGCGCTGTCGGGGAAACGTTAGGGGCTGCCTACCCTCACCACCGATACGGTTTGTGGATGCCGCGCGGAAACACTGTCCGTGTCAGTCAGCAGAAAATGCACGAACGGCATAGGCTCGCCGCTTCGGAAATCTGGCCGCTGATGATGCGCGAATATTCGCGCAACTTGGAATTCCAAGTGTTGCACAGTTCCTTCTTGAGCTCCGGCTCACCGTGCACGGCCTCCCAGTCTTTGACGTACTTGGCCTTCTTTGAACGGAAGACGCGGAGAACCTTTCTAAACGACGATCGCGTAACGCAGGTTCCAACGGCCTTCCAGGCGCGTAGCCGAAGGTTGAGGTTGCGGCCGCAGAATTCCTGCAGCGCGTCAACCGTGGCGTACTGATCAACCCTCTTCCACAGCGTTGCCCTGTCAGAATTGCTCATTGAGTTCAAGCCGAGCTTGACTGGAACAATGCTATCGGTCTGCGCCACGCCCGGTGCGGTCCAGGTGAGCGCGGCGAGCAGGCAGGCAAGTCCGGTCAACCGGAGTAAACGGTAATGCCAAAACATCCAGGAGCCCCGTCAGCAAGTCAGATGCCCGCAGCCTAATCCCGCTGGCGGCAACTGCGCAATATTACACGTTCCAATTGTGTTCTCTTGACTTCCTCAGCCCATCAAATCCGGCGCTACCGGCACGGCCCCGCCGTTGGCTGCGGCGTGTGCTTTGGCCGCGCACAAAGCGCTATCAAGCGCCAAATTTAGTCCGCGCGAAGGCATGTCGGCAGCAATTCTCTTTATTGTTACGTGGGGGACAGCGTCGCCTCGCCCGCACGACTAGGCATTCAGGTATCTGACCTAATGCTTAGTCGAGCAGAGGACGATATTGCAAAATCCAGTACGTGGGCCAGGCATCTGGTCCGGCATTGATGTGTACGTCGATTTCGACGGAACCATCGCGCCCAATGAGCCAACCGATCAGTTGTTTGACCGCTTCGCCGATCCCGCGTGGCGGGACATCGATCAGTCGTGGCTGGATGGTCACATAACGTCTTGGGAAGCCACGGCGCAAAATGCGACCTTGCTTCGGGCCAGGCCGGAAGAAATTACTGCGTTTCTGCGGCACTTCCCGGTCGACCCAGGCTTTCCCGCCTTTGTCGATCTGTGCCGGCGCAATGGTGCCCGCGTCACGGTCGTTTCCGACGGCTTCGATGTGATCTTGCGTACCGTTCTCGGTGCAGCGGGGCTCAACCTTACCTTCGTTGCCAATCAGCTTGTCTGGCAAGGCGGCAATCGTTGGGAAGCGCGTTTCCCGCATCGCCGCGCGGATTGCCGGTTCAATATGGGCAACTGCAAGTGCGCGCATCGGCGTCGCGGCGACACGGTTCCCAACGTGATGGTCGGTGACGGTCGCTCAGACTTCTGCATCGCTGAGCATTGCCAACTGGTCATCGCCAAAGGGTCGCTTCTGCGCCGGTGCCAACAAAATGGGCTGCCGCATATCGCCATGTCTGGCTTCGCCGATGCCAATGCTCAGTTCGCACAATGGCTCTCAAATCAGCGTACCCGAGCCGCATCGAATTCCATCGATGCGTCTCAGCCGGCGATGTTGGAAACCAGTCTTTGATCTCGAACACGTTTGGAGCAAATTCACCGACCTTAGGAGGCGAATTGTAATGACACGGCAAGTGACAATGTCTGAGGACCGGAGCTTCATATTTGACGGAGGCCGGACCGGAGCTTTGCTTCTGCATGGCCTAGGCGGTACGCCGGTCGAGATGCGGTTCATTGCACTGGCCCTGGCACGCGCTGGTATGACCGTGTTGTGTCCTCAGCTCGCAGCCCACACCGGTAGCTTTGATGAGCTGCAGGAGTCCCGCTGGCAGGATTGGTATGCGAGCGCGGAAGCCGCGCTCGATCAGCTACGCCGCCGCTGCGACACGGTCATCGTCGCTGGCCTGTCGATGGGCGCGGTCCTGGCGCTGATGCTCGCGGCTGAGCGGAAAAAAGATGTCGACGGCGCGGCACTCTATGCGCCCACGCTCACGCTCGATGGATGGGGTGTGCCGTGGTACGCGCGGCTGTTCAAGCTGGTACAGCAGAAGTCGCTGGCCAAGTGGTTCAGCTTTGCCGAGCGCGCGCCGTATGGCGTGAAAGATCCGCGCGTGCGCGCACTCGTCACCGCCGCGATCGAAAGCGGCGACAGCTCCACGGCCGGCATGCTGAAGGTGCCCGGTGGGGCTATGTTTGAATTGGGCGGTCTGGTCAGTGCCGTTCGTGAACGCGCGCGTGGAATCCAGCAGCCCGTTCTGTTGGTGCATCCCCGACACGATGACCGTGCAAGCATCCACAATTCATTCTGGCTGCAACGAAATCTTGCAGGAACAGTGGACATGGTCGTGCTCGACGACAGTTACCACGTCGTGACCGTGGACCGGCAGCGCCATGTCGTTACGGACCGCACGATTGCCTTCGCGAAGACGATAGAGGGTGCCAAGGATGAGCGTATCTCCACAGTAGTCGAGATGCCGATGGGTGCCGGCCGAGGGGAACTGTTCGCGGCCTAAGCTGATAAAATCCCATCTAGGTGCGCGCGGCGATATCGCTTTCGGAGACGATCCAGTCGAACAGCGTACAAAATGACTTTGCACAGCGTAATGTCACGTTCATGACATGGAACTTGATGCACTTCGCGCGTATCTTGAAATCGCTAGGCTGCATTCCTGCGCACGGTAATCAGCGCTCCAAGTGGGATGCGGGATGTCGCTTTGATCATCCAAATCCGCTTTACCGGTAAATCGTTACGCATGGCTTAGTCTAATGATGCAGTCGTTCGATGAGTTTTGCGGGTTGCGATGCAAGGCCCAACGCGTTAGGTGTGGGCCCATAAATGGAGTGGCGCTGAGCGTGGCTCCACTGGACGGGCATCCCCAACGGTTCCGCGAGGACCTGAAGGGGCAAAATCGGCCCATGAACCGTCGGCTTGAGTCTTGCGCCGACCCCTGCAAATCCCACACGGCAATCGACCCTCCTTCGCACAAAAACGTTGTTTGAACGCCAGTTGTGGTCCGCGCGGCGGCGGGCCGCGTAACAAATGCTAAATGGGGAGGTATCATGACCTCAACCACTTCCGCCCAATCCAAAACAACGTCGTTGTCTGCCTCACATGCGGTCGATCTATGCAGCCGGTTGCGTGACAGCCGGCAGCTATCTCTTGATCTTGCGGCACCGCTGAGTGACGAAGACCAGACCGTGCAGTCCATGGACGATGCCAGCCCGACGAAGTGGCATCTCGCGCACACGACCTGGTTCTATGAGGCGTTCGTCCTAGGACCGCATTTGCCCGGCTATCAGCCCTTCTCGGATGATTTCGAATACTGCTTCAATTCGTACTACGAAGCGAAAGGTGACCGGCAGCCACGCGCGCGGCGCGGGCTACTCACCCGGCCCACCGCGCAAGAGGTGCGGGATTACCGCGGGTACGTCGACGAAGCGTTGGCCAAGCTCTTCCAACGAGGCTTGGCGGCCGACGCATCGGATAAGGTTGGCGCACTAATCGAGCTGGGCATCAATCACGAGCAGCAGCACCAGGAATTGCTCCTCACCGATATCTTGAGTTTGTTTGCCGTTAGCCCGCTGCGGCCGGCCTATCGGCAACCGCAGTCAAAGCCAGAAGCGGTGGCGGATGTGGCTCCGGTGGCGTGGATCACATTCGACGGCGGTGTGCACAAGGTTGGCCACGACGGCAACGGCTTCTCGTATGACAATGAGGGTCCGCGTCATGACGTGCTGCTGCAGAAGTTTCGCTTAGCAAGCCGGTGCGTGACGAATGCCGAATGGTTGGCTTTCGTCGACGACGGCGGCTATCGCGATCCGCTTCTATGGCTTGCGGACGGGTGGGCGACAGTCAAAGAACTCGTTTGGGAAGCGCCCGGTTATTGGGAACGGCGCGATAGCGTTTGGCATCAAATGACGCTCGAGGGGCTTCGGCCGATCGATACGTGCGCGCCCGTTTCGCATGTGAGCTACTTTGAGGCCAATGCGTTCGCGCACTGGGCAGGTAAACGGCTGCCGACCGAGTTCGAGTGGGAGGTGGCGAGCGCCAGCTACTCGCTTAAGGGCAACGATCTTTCGACCAACGCGTTGCGCCCGCGCCCTGCGGTGTCTGCCGATGCAGGACGGCTTGCGCAGTTTTTTGGTGACGTTTGGGAGTGGACCAGCTCTGCCTATCAGCCCTACCCAGGCTACCGTCCGGCGCCGGGTGCGATCGGCGAGTACAACGGCAAGTTCATGGTGAGCCAGCAAGTGTTACGCGGGGGATCGTGCGCCACGCCGCCAGGTCATATCCGCGCCACCTACCGCAATTTCTTCTTCCCACATCAGCGTTGGCAATTTACGGGCCTGCGTCTGGCGGAGGACGCAGCATGACGTTAGTTGAAGACACGAGTATTGGCGCGATCGAAGTCGATTCCGATTTCGCGAGCGCACTTTTCGACGGACTTTCGGCGCCGGAAAAGTCGATCCCCTGCCGCTTCCTTTATGATGCGGCCGGTAGCACACTGTTCGAAAAGATCACAGAGTTGCCGGAGTACTACCCGACACGGACCGAGACCGAGATACTTCGCGAATACGCATCTGATATCGCGCTCGATACACCGCCCGGCGCGGTGCTCATAGAGTTTGGCTCCGGCTCAAGCCACAAGACGGAGCTGCTGCTCGCCGAGATGCGCGATCTCTACGCCTACGTGCCGATCGACATCTCAGACGCCGCGCTTCGCGGTGCTCGAGCACGCATTGAGGAGCGTTTTCCAGATCTGCGCGTATTGCCGTTGCGCGGCGACTTCGCACAACCCATTCCGATGCTGCCGGAGGTCGCCGGCCGGCCGCGGCTCGGATTCTTTCCCGGATCGACCATCGGCAATTTAGAAAATGCCGCAGCGATCGAGCTGCTGGCGAACATGGCACGCATGCTCGGTGCAGACGGACGTCTCGTTATCGGTGCCGATCTGAAAAAGGACGAGCGCCGGCTGATTGCCGCCTACGACGATGCAGCCGGTGTCACGGCCGCATTCAATCTCAATCTTCTCAAGCGGGCCAATCGCGAGCTTGGCGCCGACTTCGACGTAAGCCAGTTCGATCATCTAGCAGAGTACGACGGCGGTCGTGGCCGCATCGAGATTTATCTTGTGAGCCAGGCCGAGCAGACGGTTGAGGTGCTGGGCAGGCGTTTCCATTTTGCCGCCGGCGAGCGCGTCCATACCGAACATTCCCACAAGTACGACATTGAAGGTTTTCATGCGTTAGCTGCGCGCGCTGGGTGGCGTCCCGTCCAGGTTTGGACGGACCGAGACCGCCTTTTCAGCGTGCACGTTCTGGAAACTGTGTAGTTGATGGTGATGCCCTTCGCGGGCGAAGTGCGCTAGAACCCGCTTATGGCATGGCAAAAGGGTGGCCCCGGCACGCGGCGCGGCTACCATCACGGCAACCTGCGCGAAGCGCTTATCGCAGCGGCGCTTGAACTGATCTCTCAGAAGGGGGCGGCGGGCTTTACCTTTGCCGATGCTGCGCGTGCAGCCGGTGTAAGTCCTGCCGCGCCTTATCGTCACTTCCGCGATCGCGATGCGCTAATGGCTGACGTTGCGCGGCGCGGGTTTGAGGAATTCGCGGACGCCTTGGCGCGCGCCTGGGACGGCGGCAAGCCGACCCCGCGTGCAGCGTTTGAGCGCGTTGGTCGCGCCTATCTCGAATTTGCCAGCAAAGAGCCTGCGTTCTTTTCCGCGATGTTTGAGTCAGGGGTTCCTGTGGCCGACTACCCGGAAGTTGGCGAAGCGGGTGATCGCGCATTCGCGGTGTTGCGCGAGGCTTGCGAGGCGCTTGCGGCCACCCTTCCCAAAGAGCGCCGGCCGCCGTCGTTGATGATGGCCCTGCATATCTGGTCGCTGAGCCACGGCATTGCAGCGCTCTTTGGCCGTGGCGACGCTGCGCGACGTTCCATTCCCATGAGCCCGGAAGAACTATTGGAAGCTGCCGTGCTTATCTATCTGGAGGGGCTGGGCGCTTCGCCCGACGAGGGTCGCTAATCGGCGCGTGCCTCCCGCGCCCCTGGCACTGAGGCATCAGCACCCCTATCTCAAAGCTTGGCAGCCCGGCTGGCTCAATTTTCGGCCGGGGCCCCTTGACGCCGCCACATTCAGATGGCACCTATGTAAATGTAATAAACATTCACATGAGGACGAAAGCGAGATGACTCAGGTTGTGGCGACGCTGGATGACTATGGCCGCCCCGCATGGATCGCGGTGATGGTCCTAGGCTTCATCCTCTTCTGGCCCATCGGGCTCGCAATCTTGGCCTATCTGATTTGGAGTGGACGCATGGGATGTGGACGCAACGGTGAGTTCAACCGCTGGCAGCAGCGCATGGCGGACAAGTGGGATTGCAAAATGGAGCGCTGGGGTCGCGATGCACGCAGCTTTGCTTCGAGCGGGAACGACGCGTTCGACGAATATCGCGGGGAGACGTTGCGACGTCTTGAAGAGGAGCAGCGTGAATTCCGTGAGTTTCTAAATCGATTGCGCAAGGCCAAGGACAAGCAAGAGTTTGATCAGTTCATGACCGAGCGCCGGTCACGGCCACCGGAGAGCCCAACCAGCGAGACCTCCCCTGCTTAAGCCACACGCCACGCTGAAGATGAAGAGCCGGGACTCATTGCGATCCTGGCTCTTTTCCTTTTGAGCAACGTTGCATGGTGAAAATGTTTAGCGCGTCGCCTTGTCGAGGTTCACGGTGGACGACAGTCCTTTGACCGTGTCGAGACCGCGCACACCGGTGAGCTTGGCGCCGTAAAGGTCTGCACCGGTGAGATCTGCGCCTGTCATATCTGCTCCAGTGAAATCGACCATTGATAGGTCCGAATCTGTCAGATCGGCACCGGTCAAATCCGTACCGACAAAGCGCGAAAAAGAAAGGTCCGCGCGATTCAAGATCGCGCCCCTCATTGTGGCGGCTGAGAAGTCGCACGACTTCAAAATGTTTTTTGCCAGCGTTGTGATGGTGCCCTGGCCGGGGCGCGATTCAAGCGGCGTGAAGTCGGCATTGGTGAGGTTGGCCCCGCGGAAATCAGCACCGGAAAGATCGGCCATCACACGGACCTCTGTAAGGTTTGCGCCTGTAAAGCGTGGCGCATCGGCGAGGTCGCTTGTAAGATCGGAATAGACGGTCGGGCGGAAGATTGTCGCGCCGGTGAGATCGGCACCCGATAGGTCGGCGCGGATCAGTACCGAGCGGTCGAGCCGCGTGTGAGACAGATCGGTGCCCTTGAGGTTGGCGCCGGTGAAGTCGGTCCCATAGAGATCGGAGCGCGCAAGCGTTGCGCCCTTGAAGTTGAGGCCCGCGAGATCGAGGTAGGTGAGATCGTGGTTTGAGTAGTCGAGCCGCTCGCCGGGCTTGGCTTTGAAGAGTGCCGACGCGATCTCACGCACCGTAAAGTCGGCGTCAGGTGAGACAGGCTCAGTCTCCTCCGCGACGGCACCCGTCGCCAGGCCAAGCATAAGAGTGAGAACCAATGCCGCGATGGTACGGGCCGCGCGCTGCAATCGCATTTTCTTTTTCCTGCGCCCCGCCGAGGGCGACGTTCCTAAGATTGGCGATATGCGGCGATCACTCAAGTGATTCGCGGCGTTAAATCGGGGAAAGGTGCCTCGTCGGGCCGCTTTACCACAGGGCGCAGGGTCGGCGGGTCTGGTTAAGCGTGGCCGAAGCCCCCGCCTGTCGGCGTGATGATGATGATAGCTTCACCCGGCTCAAGAACCGTCTGATCGCAACCCTTAAGTTGTTCTTGGTTACCATTCTTGCGGCGCACGAGGTTGTTGCCGGTCTCGCCCGGCTCGCCGCCGTCGAGTCCAAAAGGCGGCACCTCGCGCGAGCTCGACAGGATCGCGCAGTCCATGCGCTCAAGAAAGCGGATGACACGTCGCGTACCGTCGCCGCTATTCCACTTGCCCACGCCGCCCGACCCGCGGCGGATCGAGAACTCCTCCAGCAGCACGGGATACCGCAGCTCTAGGATCTCCGGGTCGGTTAGGCGCGTGTTGGTCATGTGTACGTGCACGCCCGCGGCGCCACTAAAGCCCGGACCGGCGGGCGCGCCCGAGCACAGCGTTTCATAGTATTGGACCTGCTCGTTGCCGAACGTGAGGTTGTTCATCGTGCCTTGGGTGGAACCGAGTGCGCCAAGGGCTGCGAACAATGCGTTGGTCACGATCTGGCTCGTCTCGACGTTTCCGGCGACGACAGCGGCGGGGTATGTGGGGCTCAGCATCGAGCCGTCCGGAATGATGATCTCAATGGGCTCGAGGCATCCGGCGTTTATGGGAATCGGCTCGTCGACCATGACGCGGAAGGTATAAAGGACGGCTGCGCGCGTCACCGGCTCAGGCGCGTTGAAGTTGTTGGCTTGTTGCGGGCTTGTCCCAGTGAAATCGACCCTTGCGGTGCGCGCCTCGCGATCAACGCTGATGCGCACCTCGACACAAGTGCCTTGATCCATCTCCACGCGGAAATGACCATCCGACAAGCGTGCCAATAGCCGGCGCACGCTCGCTTCAGCGTTGTTCTGCACGTGCTGCATGTATGCCTTGACGACATCGAGACCGAAATGCGCGACCATCTTGTGAAGCTCAGCCTCTCCCTTGGCGCTGGCCGCGACCTGCGCCTTGAGATCGGCGATGTTTTTGTCGGGCTGTCGCGCAGGATATTTCGCACCTTGAAGAAGCGCGCGCGTTTCATCCTCAAGAAATCGTCCCTGATCGACGAGCTTCACATTATCGATGTAGACGCCCTCTTCCTCGATCGTCGTAGCGCGCGGCGTCATTGAGCCAGGTGTGATCCCACCGACGTCCGCGTGGTGGCCGCGGCTTGCTACATAGAAAAGGATTTCGGTGCCTTGCTCATCGAACACCGGCGTGACGACCGTGATGTCGGGCAGATGCGTGCCGCCATTGTAAGGCGCGTTCAGCATGTAGACGTCGCCCGGGCGCATTTCACTTCGGCGCAAGCGAATGATCGTCTCCACCGAGCGGTCCATAGAGCCCAAGTGCACGGGCAGATGCGGTGCGTTGGCGACAAGATGCCCCTCCGTGTCGAAAATCGCGCAAGAGAAGTCGAGGCGCTCTTTGATGTTGACCGACTGCGCCGTGTTGCGTAGCGCCTCGCCCATCTGCTCGGCGATGCTCATGAAGAGATTGTTGAACACTTCCAGCAGGACGGGGTCGGCCTCAGTGCCAAGTCGCTCGCGTGGGCGCGGTAGGCTGCGGCGAAGGACAAGATCGTTACGCGGCGAGACTTCGAGCTGCCAGCCGTCTTCGATCACCACAGTTTGGTTTGGCTCGATCAGCAGCGCGGGCCCCATCAACGTCATGCCCGGTTTGATCTGCTTGCGTAGGTAGACGGGTGCGCCGCGCCAGGCGCCGGACGAGTAAAACCGGGTTGTGTCACAGACTTGCGCGGACGCAGTTTCTCTTGCGGTCTTGAGAGCGGGGCCTGGCCGAGCAACTTCGGCGACCTCGCCGCCCCCGGCCGCTTCGACCTCGATCGCCGCAGCGAAGATGCTCTTTTCGGGCGAGATAAAGCCGAACCGCTGACGGTGCAGCATCTCGAAATCTCGCGCCATGATATCGGGCTCGGAAAACGGAATGGGCAAGGCCGTGTCGGTCCCCTCGTAACGCAGGTGCACGAATGTCTGGATTGCGATGTCGTCGTGCTCAACGCCTTCGTCGAGCAGCTCCTCTGTCGTTTCGCTTCCCAGGTCGAAGGCGAGGTTCTCGATCTTTCGCATCGTATCTGCGTTGAGCGGTGCTTCGATGGAACGCTCGCGACTGGCGCGGATGTGTGCGAGCCCCATGCCATACGCAGAGAGTAGGCCCGACAGCGGGTGGATGAGGACTGCTTCAATTCCGAGCGTATCGGCGATGAGGCAGGCGTGCTGACCGCCTGCGGAGCCGAAGCAATTGAGAGCGTACTCGGTGACGTCGTAGCCGCGCTCGACCGAGATCTTCTTAATGGCGTTGGCCATGTTCTCGACGGCAATTCGGATAAAGCCGTCGGCGACCTCTTCGGGCAATCGCCCATTGCCGACTTGTTGCGCTAAATCGGCGAAGCCAGCGCGAACACCGTCAGAGTCGAGCGGCTCATCCCGGCCAGGGCCAAAGATTTTCGGAAAGAAGGCTGGGTCAAGTTTGCCCACCATCAGGTTTGCGTCGGTGACGGTGAGCGGTCCGCCGGCACGGTAGCATTTCGGCCCTGGGCTGGCGCCCGCGCTCTGCGGGCCCACGCGGAAGCGCGCGCCGTCGTAAGTGAGGATCGAGCCTCCGCCCGCGGCCACTGTGTGAATGCGCAGCATGGGCACAGTTAAGCGCACGCCGGCGACTTGCGTTTCGAACGTTCGCTCATATTCGCCGGCAAAGTGCGAGACATCGGTCGATGTGCCGCCCATGTCGAAGCCGATAATCTTATCGAAGCCGGCGTGCTGGGCCGTCTCCGCCATGCCGACAACGCCGCCGGCGGGACCAGAAAGGATCGCGTCGCGTCCGCGGAACATTTCTGCTGATTTGAGGCCGCCCGAGGAGGCCATGAAGAGCACGCGTGTATCTTCGTGGTCGAGCGCGCTTGAAACCCGTTCGACGTAGCGGCGCAGGATCGGCGACAGGTAGGCATCCGCCACGCTGGTATCGCCGCGGGCGACGATCTTGATGAGCGGGGAGACGGCGTGGCTCGCCGACACCTGGCCGAAGCCCAGCTCGCATGCGAGGGCTGCGGCTTGGCGCTCATGCGCCGGATAGGCATAAGCGTGCATGAAGACGATGGCTACGGCGTCGATGCCATTGGCGCGCGCTTCCTTCAGTTGGGCTTCGAGGGCGGTGAGGTCGAGTGGCGTCTCAACTGTCCCGTCTGCGCGCACGCGCTCGGCCGCCTCTACAACGCGGGTATAGAGCATCTCGGGTTTCACGATCTTCTTGGCGAAGATATCGGGTCGTGCCTGCGTGCCGATTTCGAGCTGGTCTTTGAGGCCTTGCGTGATGACGAGTAGCGTTGCGTCACCTTTGCGCTCCAAAAGTGCATTGGTGGCAACGGTTGTTCCCATCTTCACCGATGCGATGTTCTCTGAAGGGATCGGGGCGTCGGTTGGCACACCAAGAAACTGGCGAATGCCTTCGAGTGCGGCGTCGCGATAGGCGCCGGGGTGTTCGCTCAAGAGCTTGCGCGCAAGGATTTTCCCTTCAGGCGTTCGCGCAACGACGTCAGTGAAGGTGCCGCCGCGATCAATCCAGAATTGCCACTTGCCGCCGTTATTGTGCCCCGCCATGCGCCAGTTCCAGGATTAACAATACTCTGTCAGCTATCGGCCAAGACCGGACGCGTCAACCAGAGAGCTGAATTGAGAATCGCGCGCCCCATGAGGCCCTCAGAAACCCTTGCCCATCTTCCTCTTCTTATCG
>Ga0255058_10000337_pt1 | contig 28067 bp, 23 predicted proteins | sample Cases_109_9_MG_FD_188637 | JGI IMG/M metagenome (GOLD analysis project Ga0255058, IMG submission 188637) | Seawater microbial communities from Amundsen Gulf, Northwest Territories, Canada - Cases_109_9 | ecosystem: Environmental > Aquatic > Marine > Gulf | place: Canada: Northwest Territories... | reverse complement strand
AAGGTCACCTGCCGCACCGTCGGCGTTGACGAAGAGACGCTTGCTGCACTCGACAGCAATCTCGCAGGACTGTCGCCTCGGCGCGTACAGGCGATCGTGGCGTTCGCCAAGAAGTGCGCCACCGATCGGCATAGCCTTGCCGACGCAGACTATGAAAGCCTGCGTGAACAGGGCATCAGCGATGAAGAGATTGTCGAGATTGTCTCACTCGCGGCCCTTGGCAATTATCTCGATACGATTGCCGACTCCTTGAAGCTCGAGGTCGATGAAGCCATCGCACAAGCACTTCAAGGTTAATTTCTATGGGTGACGACACCCAGAAATCGACGGCCGCCCAGGAGGCATGGCAAGCGCAGTCCGCACGCCTGGCGCTGCTGTCCGACGTTGTGCTGCTGATCGCCAAGACCCCTGATCTGGACCGTCTTCTTTCCGGCGCCATCAACAAGCTCAAATGGGTGATGGATTTCGAGCGCTGCACCCTGGCGCTGGTGGACGACGCCACGACCTACCGAATTCAGACTTTGATGGAAAGCCGTCGTGGCTTCTCGAAAGAGCCCCTCGACTCCGTTCCCCTGAAAAACGGCATACCCGGTGCCGTGATCCAGTCAGGGCGCATGCGCTTGTTTGCCGATCTTTCTTCTGCCGACGAGACGCCGCCCGTTTCAGACGAAGCCCTGGAGGGCGGATCGATCCAATCGGTCCTCAGCCTCCCCCTCACCGCGTACGACAACGTGCTCGGTGCGATCACATTTGGCACCACCGACAAGAATGCCTTCACGGAAGAGGACGTCAAGATCGCTCAATCTTTCGCCATGCACCTGGCGCTCGCCATCGATCGCTGGCACCAATCCCAGGAGCTCGAAGCACGCAACCGCGACCTCACTGAGGCACTCGAACAGCAGACGGCGACCAGCGAGGTCCTGGAGGTGATCTCGAGCTCGCACACCGACGTTCAGCCCGTGTTCGATATGATCGCCGACAGCGCCGTACATCTGTGCCACGGTCAGTTCTGCGCTGTGACTCGCTTCGACGGAGAGTTGCTACACCTCACCAGCAGTTCCGGTCTTACAGGCGCCGCATTGCAGGCATATCGAGACACCTACCCCAGGCAGCCGGGAGGAGGCAGCGCCACGAGCCGCGCGATTCGAACCGGCAGCATCGCCCACATCCCGGATGTCGAAGTAGAACCCGGCTATGACCAGAGCGTTCTGAAAAGTGCCCAGATAGCGAAGCTTCGAAGTGTAATCAGCGTACCGATGTTACATGACGGCCGCCCTGTCGGTACGATCACAGTGGCGCGATCAGTAGCGGAAGCTTTCCCCGACACGCAAATCGAGCTTCTGAAGACCTTCGCCGGTCAGGCGTTGATCGCGATCGAGAACGTACAGTTGTTCCAGGAACTGCAGACGCGTACCAGCGAGCTCGCACGCTCGGTCCAGGACCTGCAGGGACTCGCCGAAGTCAGCCAGGCGATAAGCGCTAACCTGGACCTCGAGACGGTTCTCACGACGATTGTGACCCACGCCGTGCAGCTCACCAAAACCGACGCCGGAACGATCTACGAGTTCGACGAAGTCGAGCAGGTCTTCCTCCCGCGCGCGAACCACGGTATCAGTGCAGAGGTGATCGATAGCCTGCGCAGATCGCGCCAGCGCCTGGGCGACAAATCGGGCATCGGTCAGGCCGCTGCCATCCGCAAGGCCTTCCAGATCCCGGACCTGTTGAATGCCCCCGACTATCCAATGATTGCGGTGCAGAAAGCCGGCTTCCGTGCTCTTCTGGCGGTGCCGCTGCTTCGCGAGGAACGCATCATCGGCGGGCTGGTGGTGCGTCGTAAGACCGCGGGCGAGTTTCCTCGCGAAACCCTGGATTTGCTTCAGACCTTTGCCGCGCAGTCGGCGCTCGCCATCCAGAACGCACGACTCTTCCAGGAGATCCAGGAAAAGGGCCGGGAGCTCGAGGTCGCGAGCCAGCACAAATCGCAGTTTGTGGCCAACATGAGCCATGAGCTGCGCACGCCGCTCAACGCCATCATTGGCTACAGTGAAATGCTGCAGGAAGAAGCCGAGGACCTGGGGCAGGAGGAATTTCTTCCTGATCTGAGGAATATTCATATCGCCGGCAAACACCTTCTCAGTCTCATCAACGATATCCTCGATTTGTCCAAGATCGAGGCCGGCAAGATGGAGCTGTATCTCGAGCACTTCGACGTGGCAACGATGGTCCGCGATACCGTCGCCACCATCCAACCGCTCGTGGAGCAAAACGCCAACAAATTACAGGTCCACTACCAGGACGATGAGAGCGCCATGCACGCGGATCTCACCAAGGTCAGGCAGGCGCTTTTCAACCTGCTGAGTAATGCCTGCAAGTTCACCAACCAGGGGACGATCACGCTGAATGTCTCTGAGGAAACCATCAACGCAAGCCCCTGGCTCCGGTTTCGCGTGAGCGACACCGGCATCGGCATGGCACCGGAGCAGATGGGTAAACTTTTTCAAGCATTCTCCCAGGCCGACGCTTCGACCACGCGCCAGTACGGTGGCACCGGGCTTGGGCTCGCGATCAGCCGTAGGTTCTGTCAGATGATGGGCGGCGACATCACTGTCGAGAGTGTCTTTGGCGAGGGATCCACGTTTACTATTCGGCTTCCCGCCGAGGTGCATGAGGTCGAAGCCACACAACCTCTTAGTGAAGAGGACATGCCCGCGCGTGCCATGCCCGTGCCCGAAGGGGCGCTCACCGTGCTCGTCATCGACGATGATCCGGTCGTTCGCGACCTGATGCAGCGCTTCCTGAGTAAAGAAGGTCTGCGCGTGATGGCGGCGGCGGATGGAAAGGAGGGCCTGCGGCTTGCGAAAGAGCTGCGCCCGGATGCCATCACCCTCGACGTCCTGATGCCGGGAATGGACGGATGGAGCGTATTGACGGCGCTCAAGGCCGATCCCGCGCTGACCGAGATCCCGGTGATTATGATCACGATTGTCGATGAGAAACAGGCTGGCTATGCGCTCGGGGTGGCGGATTACCTGACCAAGCCCATCGATTGGAAGCGCCTGACGGCGATTCTGCAAAATTACAAGCCTGCAGACGCAATCCGTCGCGTGTTAGTCGTCGAGGACGATGCGCGCACGCGCAAGATGCTGCGTACCCGGCTGGAAAAGCAAGGATGGACAGTGATCGAATCAGAAAACGGACGCGTAGCGCTGGAGCGCATGGCTGAAGGGCTACCGGATCTGATCCTGCTTGATCTGATGATGCCGGAAATGGACGGATTCCAGTTCGTAGACCAGGTCCGCACTCGAGAAGGCTGGCGCTCGATTCCTATTGTCGTCCTTACCGCTAAGGACCTGAACGAGGAAGACCGGCGGCGCCTGAATGGATACGTCGAAGGGATCCTGCAGAAGGGTGCCTACAAGCCCGAGGAGCTGTTGCGTGAAGTTCGCGACGCGGTACAAGCCCGCGCGCAGCCACGGTAAACGAGCGTAGAGGAGACCGATTGATGACCAAAATCCTACTGGTCGAAGATAACCAGATGAACCGCGACATGCTGTCGCGGCGCCTGGCGCGTAAGGGCTATGAAGTGGCCATCGCTATCGATGGCCAGCAGGGCATCGAAATGGCCCGCTCGGAAACGCCCGATTTGATTTTGATGGACATGAGCTTGCCCGTGGTCGATGGCTGGGAGGCCACGCGCCAGCTCAAGAGCGCACCTGAAACGCAGTCCATACCCGTTATTGCGCTCACCGCCCACGCCATGGCCGGCGATCGCGAGAAAGCGGTTGAGGCCGGCTGCAACGACTACGATATCAAGCCGATCGAGCTCCCGCGCTTGCTGGAGAAAATCGAAGCACTGCTGGGCGGGAAGGCCAGCGCATGAGCCAGGAAGAGTCTGACCGCGAACGCCCGCCGGATGCGCCCCCGCAGTCCGGCGGTGAGCAGAACCAACCGCTTCGCGCACCCGCCTACCTGTCTGGTGCCGATGCGGAGCTGCGTCATACCCTGCGCACACCGCTGAACCACATCATCGGTTACAGCGAACTGCTTCTGGAAGAGGCCAGAGAACGTGGCCTCGAGGATATGCTGGCGGATCTGCAAAACATCCACACCGCTGGCAAAGAGCTTCTGACGCTCTTCAACCAGCTCTTCGACCCGGCGGCCGTTGACGCCGGCATTGCGGAGCTTGCGCTCGAGACCCCGGCCGAATCAGCAACCAAGGAGGTGGATGATGATGCGCTGGGCACCGAGCCCGCGAGCGACGCCGAGACCCCGGGCGGCCGGGTGCTGGTGGTGGATGACAACGAAAACAACCGTGAGATCGTCTCCCGCCTGCTCGAGCGCGAAGGTTATGAGGTGTCAACGGCGGAAAACGGCGCCCTGGCCCTCGAACAGATCAAGAGCCAACCGCCGGACCTGGTTCTGCTCGATGTCATGATGCCCGTCATGGATGGCATCGAAGCATGCAAGCGGATGAAGGACGATGCCGATAGCCGCCTGATTCCCGTGGTAATCATGACGGCGCTCGGACAGGTGGATGATCGCGTGCGTGCGATTCAGGCAGGCGCTGACGACTTCCTCACTAAACCGGTCAATCGCGGCGAGCTCCTCGCCCGCATTCAGACATCCTTGCGCCTGAAGCAGACCGTCGACACGAAACTCGACCGGCTCAAAGGGGCACAAGAGTTTCTCGCCCACTTTGTGCCGCAATCGGTCATCCGCCAGCTCGAAGAAAACCCCGAAGCGCCCGAGCTCGAAAAGACCGATCAGGACATGTCGTCGCTATTCGTAGATGTGACCGGCTACACCAAGTTAAGCGAAAGCATGCGCCAAACCACGGATTTCATGCTCGAGAAGTACTTCTCGCGCTACCTCGATTCCATACACGCCTACGGGGGTGACGTCACCGAGACGAGCGGCGATGGGCTCATGGTCGTCTTCCCCGGTAACGATCCCGGGGAGCACGCCATCAACGCAGTGAAGGCAGCACTCGAGATCCTGCAGAAAACCGAGGAGCTCAATGAGCAACTCCAAGGCATCTTCGAACCCATCTCGGTACACATGGGCATCAACTCGGGTATCGCCCTCATCGGCCCCACCAAGTACGAGGGTACCAGCGGCGTGCGCTGGACGTACACGGCCCTTGGCCCGGTGATCAATCTTTCCGCCCGAATTGCCGGGGTTGCCGAAGGCGGCATGATCTGCATCGGTCCCGAGACGGCGCGGCGCATCGAAGGGCAGTTCACCTGCAAAGAGATCGGCAAGAAGCAGCTGAAGAACGTCAAAGGCGAGGTGATGGTCCATCGGGTCATGGGGGCAACCGAAACGTAGCTCCATCAACCGGCATTCCCGTTTCGCCCCAGCCAACACAGTCCATGCACGCAAATCCGTATGCGCTGCTCACACTGACGACCCTCCTGTGGGCCGGTAACGCCATCGCGGGAAAGCTGGCGGCCGGGGTGATCTCGCCGGTGGCACTCACTTTCGCCCGCTGGCTGATCGCCTGTGTCGCCTTCTATTTCTTCGCCCGCCCTCATTTGAATAGAGACTGGCCGACCGTTCGCCGGCATCTGCCATTGCTGTTTGCTCTCGGCGCCCTGGGATTCTCGGCCTTCAACTTCGGGCTCTACTCGGCACTCAAATACACCACGGCAATCAACGTCACCATTGAGCAATCCGCCATGCCGGTGCTCATCATTTTCGCCAACTATCTGTTCTTCAGCATGCGGATCACCGCATTGCAGGGTGTCGGGGTCCTGCTCACCATCATCGGCGTGCTCGTTACCGCCACCCGCGGAATACCGCTCGCGGTCTTCGAGGCCGGCGTCAATCGTGGCGACGCCATCATGATGCTGGCTGTGCTGCTCTACGGCAGCTACACAGTGGCCTTACGCTTTCGTCCCGACATCCACTGGACGACTCTCATGTTTGTTTTGACCTGTTCCGCGGCAGTCTTCGCGCTACCGTTTTACGCAGTAGAGATCCTGCGCGATGGTTTCCGGATGCCGGGGCCGGAGGCCTGGGCGATCATCGCCTATACGGCGATCTTCCCTTCGATGGTGTCCCAGCTGTTCTTCATCCGCGGTGTCGCAATGCTGGGTGCGAACCGGGCAGGCCTTTTCATCAATCTGGTGCCGATTTTCGGCGCGATCCTGGCGGTACTGATCCTCGCGGAGTCCTTCCGGCTTTATCATCTGGCGGGACTCGCCTTGGTACTCGGCGGCATCGCCATGGCGGAACGCTTTGGAGAGCACCGGAGAAGTTAGCGCGGGCAACCGCGATTCGGCGTGGTAGGCGGGCTTCAAAACGAAACGGGCCCCGGGAAGCCGCAGCTTCCCGGGGCCCGGTATGCGTGTGCAGAACTACTGCGCGGTCGTCTTTTGGTCGGCCGGCGATGCGTCCGACGTCTCGGGGACGCTTGCAACCGTCTCCTGTTCGGTTATCGGCGCGCTCAGGCTGGCCAGCTTCCTGGCGGCCTCCGACTGCTCCTGGGGCTCGGCAGCCGTGTAGCGGTTGCCGCTGTAGTCGCAACCACCCACCGCGCCGCCGGCGAAGACGGGACCTGCTGCCAGTACCGAAAGAGCCATCGCAACAAGTGTGAGGCGGATTTTCATGCTTCGAGCCTCCTTAATTCTGAAAGGCAGCCACCGTGCCCGGATCCCCCGGTGACCATCTGCAGCGGCATGCGTGATATGGGCTATAACCCATGGCGTGCCGGCTGTCAATCGGCCATCACTTGACAGCACACCGGAGCCTGTCATTCTGCCGGCGACCAACACAGGAGCGCGGTCTTTCAACCATGTCGGCGCAGCGTATTCAGGCCGTCTACCGTGTTTCCGGCGGCGAGCGGGAGGCCCACGCCATCGCCCGCGCCATCGCCCATGAGCAAACGGTGGAGCTGCCGGAAGAGCTGGTCACCGATCCCGGGATCGTCGCGGATGTCGTCGGGACGGTCGAGGCCGTCGAGCCTGACACAAGCCTCGAGGGCGCTCGCCGAATCACCATCGGTTATTCGTCGGTGCTCGCGAGCGGGCAGATCCCGCAGCTTCTCAACCTTCTGTTCGGAAACGTATCCATGTATCCCGGCGTGCGCCTGCTGGATGTGCGTCTTCCGGACACCTTCCTCGAGCATCTGCAGGGCCCGCGCTACGGCGTCGACGGACTGCGGAAAATGCTTGGCGTCCATGGGCGCCCGCTACTCGCTACGGCGCTGAAGCCCCGCGGCACACCGGTCGATACGCTGGCACGAATCGCGGCGGAATTCGCCCTCGGCGGTGGAGACATCGTAAAGGACGATCAGAATCTGGTGGACGACGATTTCGAAGCCTTCAAGCTGCGCGTGCAAGCCTGCCACCGGGCGGTCTCCGACGCCAACGCGGCCACCGGCCGCCGCTGCCTTTACCTGCCCCATGTGGCGGCAACCGCCAACGAGCTGGAGCGCTATTTCGAGTACGTGCACTGGCTGGGCGCGCCCGGGGTGCTCGCGTGCCCGATGATCATGGGCCTCGATACGGCACGCGCGCTGGCTTCCGATTACGAGCTGTTACTCATGGCCCACCCGGCTCTCACCGGGAGCTACACCAACAGCGACTCCCAGGGCATCGAGCACGGCGTGCTGCTGGGCACGATGTTTCGCCTCATCGGCGCAGACATTTCCATCTTCCCGAACGTGGGCGGTCGTTTCGCCTACCAGGCCCGTGATTGCGCCAGCATTCGTGATCGCCTGCGCGCGCCGCTCGGGAGTCTGCGCACAGCATGGCCCTGCCCCGCCGGCGGCATGCACTTGAGCAACCTGGACGCCATGGCCACGGACTACGGCGCGGACTCGGTGTTTCTGGTCGGCGGCGCGCTGCTCGGGCATTCCGAGAAATTGCAATCGAGCACGTCGGCCTTTCTCGATCAGATCCGCCGCCACTTCGATGAGCGCCTGGAAACACCCGAGCTTGGTGGTAGATCCGGCCATGAGCTCGCCGAGGCCGTCGTTCGGCACCTCAAGTTCGAGGGCGGCTTCCAATGGTCGAATCGGGAAAGCACGCCATACAAGGACGCCGACGACCTGGCATTCAAAGGTGTACGGCGGGTGGAGCTCGTGGGCAAGTTCGGAGAACGAACGCGCTGCGACCTGCGCTATTTCGAGGTCGAGCCCGGCGGCTTCACGAGCCTGGAGAAGCATCTGCACACGCACATCGTCATCGGCGCCCGCGGCACGGGTCTTCTTACCATGGGCAATCAGCGCATGGTCCTCGAGCCGATGGATGTTATCTACCTGCAGCCCCTGGAAGTTCACCAGCTTCACAACGAAACGCAAGCGCCCTTCGGCTTTCTGTGTATCGTCGACCACGAGCGCGATCGGCCCATGAAGCCCTGAGGTCGCACCACAAGATTCGAGGAGGTGCTTCTTCGTCATGACTTTCCGTCCAGTATACGCGCCCCTGCTATTGGCCGCCGTTCTGGTTGGATGCAGCGCAACCTCGAGCAATCATACTCCGGATGGTTCCGGCAACTTCACCGTGCACTGCAATAAATCCTCTTTGCGCTGGAACGCGTGCTATGACAAGGCCGCCAGGCTATGTGGCGAAAACGGTTACCAGATCGTGAGCGAAGACAATAGCGCGATGCCCACTGCCACCACCAACATATACGACGTGCCGGTTATCGGTGGATCCATGGTGATTCGGTGCAATCAGTGATGGCGTCTGATAACGTGATTGCGCATTGGCAGCCTAGACCGAGGATCCAGCGTGACAATTCCATTCTTCTATGACTACACGTGCCCGTGGGCATATATCGGCAGTGCGCGGGTCGAGACCTACTTCGCCGACCTGGGAGTAAGCGTCGATTTCCGGCCGATCTATCTCAAGCAAATGAAGGAGCCCATGGTGGGACCGGAACCCGTGGGCGAGCGAAGCTACGGCCCGCGCAAAGCCAGCTACTACGCGCAACTGCGCAGTAATTGGGCGCAGTGCTGCGGCGTCGAGTTCGGGGACCCGGAAAAGCTGGTCCGCGCCGATACGGCGCTACTGCTGAAAGGTGCGCTGGTTGCCCGGGACGAGGGACGTTTTCGCGAGTACCACTACCCGGCCTACCGGGCGCGGTGGGTCGACGGGGATGACGTCTCACAAGCGTCGGTCGCCCACCGACTTCTGGAACAGGCGGGCCTGGACGCAGATGCGTGCATCGAAAGAGCACAGAGCCCGGAGCTCGATCAGAAGTTGGAAACCGTCACCGAAGAAGCCATGGCGCTGGGCGTGTTCGGCGTTCCGAGCATCGTCGTCGCCGATCGCGTCATCTGGGGCAACGACCAGTTCGAAATGGCCCGGCACTTCGTCGAGCAGTCAAAGAAGGCGTAGTCCTCAGAGATTTTCCCGCACGTAGAGCAGCACCGCCTCCAGCATGGCGTCCCGTGGAAAGACGTTTCTGGTCGCGATCGTGGACGCGAATCCGCTGGCCTTCTCCGTGAAGGGCAAGGCGACAGCCCAGTGGTCGCCGTTAGCGTAACCGAGCAGCGTGCCACCCGGCAGGATCTGGTCGTAAAAGATCAGTTGCCCGTCGTTCTTCGGATTGATCTGAGACAGGCGATCGTAACCGTCCGTAAGAATGCCGGATACGTTCTCCCGGTCCGTAAACGACGCCAGGGAGAAGTACTTGATGTGCGCTGGCAATGGATGACTGGCCAACCAGGGCATCTGAACCGACGGCTTGAGAGTACTGTATCCGGCCTTGTCGCCGGCCTCGCCGCCTGAGACAGCGAGCGCCATGTTGATCAGGAACTCGGGAAACACCTCGGCCAGAGCTGATCCGTTGACCGCGCCGGCGTAGCTCAACATCGCATCTATATGCTGCGCGAGATCCGGATTGGTCACCAGGAAGTGCAGAAGGTCGATCGTGCCTTTCGAGTAGCCAATGATCACGAGCTTTTCGTTCTCGGGAAACTCGCGCTCGCGAAAGTACGCCGCGATCTGATCCGCGTTGTACGCACCCCCACCGCCTCCGCTTACCTGAAGATATTCGATCCGATAGCCCTTCCCGGCCAGGCGATCGATGGATGGGCCGAGGGCTCTCATGCCCTCCGGCGCGGCATCGCCCATGTAGCCGGGAACGACGACGAATCGTACGGAACTCAGCGGAATGCGCGACGGCGCTGTCTCTTTGGTTGCCGCGGGCTCATCGGTCAGCCGGTGCAGATAGTCGGCACACGTCGGCCGCCCGTCCTTCGGTGACCCAATGGCGTCGAAGCGCTCACAGAATATTTCGCGAAACCGGGCGCGCCCGTCGTTCACGCCCGCAGCACGAATGGGGGTCAGAACTTGTGCCGGGGCGTCGCTTTCGTAAGTGAGAATCGGTTCCGATGCGCAGCCACTCACGATCAGGGTGACAAGCAGACTGCAAAGATGGGCGCGGCGATTCAAGCGCTGGCCTCGGGAAACCGTGTCTGCCATTTGCCCGGCCTCGCTTGTGTGCTCCACACAGGTTTCGGCCACTGTAGCACGCGAAAAGCGGCAAATAGGACTTGAGAAATTACTTTAAGAAGTTACACTAACTAAGGTGGGGTGATCGACGGCGGACTCCGGCCCCGGCCGCCTTCTTTCGCCGATTCGGCCCCGAACGGCGCATGGCGCTTGTCCAATACGACATGAGGAAAGGAACAGGGCGGTGAAGATTTATTTCGTGGCAAGGAGCTTCGAGTCCGGCAACAGCCGGGTGACCCAGGGCGTGGTCGAGCGAGACCGCTGGGTAACGCTCAAAAAGGACTTAGCTGCCGACGGCTTCGTGGTGACCTACTGGTGCTCGGTCGAGGACGACGTCCTGGAGGACGTGGCGGCCTGACGAGCAAAGGCTTGATCAACGGCGCCCCGTTCAAGGGGCGCCGTCATCGGCTTCGGCGGCTCCTTTATCTCACTGGCCATGTCCAAGTGGATGGCCAAGCGCGCCATGGGGGTGCAGATCATCGAGCAGCCCGCCAACCAGTCGGAGCAATGGCTGGTGGAAACGGTGCGGCGGCAGTCCCAGGAGGCCGGAATCGGCATGCCGGAAGTCGGTGTCTTCAACGCCCCGGAACCGAACGCCTTCGCTACCGGCGCGAGCAGGAACAATGCGCTGGTGGCGGTCAGCGCCGGCCTGCTGCAGCGCATGACCTCCGACGAGGTGGAGGCGGTGCTGGGCCACGAGATCAGTCACGTGAAAAACGGTGACATGGTGACCATGACCCTGCTCCAGGGGGTCGTGAACACCTTCGTCGTCTTTCTCTCCCGCATCGTCGGACACGTGGTGGACCGCGTCGTGTTCAAAACCCAGCGGGGATACGGGCCCGCGTACTTCATCACCTCCATCGCCGCGCAAATATTCCTGTCGATCCTCGCCTCCATGATCGTGATGTGGTTCTCACGGCGCCGGGAGTTCCGCGCCGACGCCGGCGGCTCCGAGCTCGCAGGCAGGGACAAGATGATCGCGGCGCTGCGCCGTTTGCAGCAGGCAAGTGGGGAGCAGGAGTCATTGCCGGATCAGCTCGCGGCCTTCGGCATCGCCGGGGGAGTCGGCCACGGCCTCAAGCGATTATTCCTGAGCCATCCGCCGCTGGCGGAGCGCATCGCGGCTTTGGAAGCGGGGCGCTGAGTTCCTACAGGGCGGCTATCTCCACACGCGTGTCGTTGAAGCATGCACCGTCGCAGATGTCGGCCTTGTCGTTGGGGACCAGAGCATTCGTGGTCTGGCCGGTGGCGCTGGTTCTGAGCCACACGCCCTTCGGCGAGAACACCACGCCCGGGCGGGTAGCGTCCGTGATCTTCAGAATCAGTTGCACCTCACCCAGATCGTTCCAGACCCTGACCGTGGCACCCTCCTCCAGATCGCGCGCCTCGGCGTCGCCGGGGTGCATCTCCAGCTCAGGCGTTCCGTCGCTGTCGGACAGTCCGCCGAAGGTGGCGTTGATGCGCTTGTCCGAAGAAGGCGTGATGAGTGTCAGCGGATGCGCGGACACGACCGGGGAGTAATCCGGTAACCCGCACCCGTGCGCCTCCTCCAGGGACGCGGAGTAGAGCTCCACCTTGCCGCTGGGTGTGGCCGGGAAAATGTTCTCGAACAGAATCGGATCGCCGCCGTCGAATTCCATCGGCAACGCCCGGTCCGTGGGCAGCTCGCTCGGCCGCACGCCCGCCAGTCTCGCGTCGCTGGCGTCCATGGCCGCGTCCATGAGCTCGGCGTCGGTATCCCGGAACATCGGCTCGTCGAAGCCGAAGCGCGCTGCCAGGCGCCGAAAGATCTCGGTATTCGGCAACGATTCGCCCACCGGAGGGATCACCGCCTCGGCCCGCTGCAGCCACTGCTGCCCGTAAGCCGGATAAATGTCGGCGTACTCGAAATGCGTGCACGCGGGCAGCACGATGTCGGCAAAGGCCATGCTGTCGGTCATGGCGACGTCGCAGCCGACGGTGAAGAGATCCTCTCTGGAAAGCGCTTCCATGACGCGATTCTGACTGGGAAGCACAGCGACGGGATTGTGGTTGTAGATAAACAGGGCCTTGATGGGCGGCGACGCGCGTTCATCCAGAATCAGGTTCGGCAGGTCGAGGATGTTGATCGTGCGGGTACCCGCGGGGATCAGATCCGGACGCTGCAGCCGTTGGGTGGTTTTCGGAAATGCGGCGCCGGCTTTGGCGATCAAGCCGCCACCGGGGACGCCGAACTTCCCCACCAAAGCCGGGAGAGCGAGAATTGCGCGAATGCCGGAGCCGCCGTTGCGGTTGCGCTCCAGACCGTTGCCGATGGAGATCGCCGCCGGGGACAGCTCGTGATAGAGCGCTGCAAGGGCCTTAATGTCGACCTCGGGCACACCGCAGATGGCAGCCGCCTTTGCCGGTGTCATCTGGCGCACCTTCTCCATGTAGACATCGAAGCCGCTTACCCATCGCTCTATGAATGCGTGATCGAAAGCGCCCAGGCGTTCGAGCTCGTTGGCCAATGCGAAAGCCAGCACCACGTCGGTGCCCGGATTGATGGCCAGATGCAGGTGTGCCTGCTCGGCGACGCGGACGCGTTTCGGATCGATGACGACGAGCTTGGCGCCGTTCTCCCGGGCCGCTTTGATAATCCGTTGCAGATGCAGATTGGAAACCGTGACATTGTTGCCCCAGACGATGACCAGCTTGGCGTGCACAGCCTGCTCCGGAGGCATGCCCGGCACGTCGCCGTACATGCTCGCGTACGCCAGCGACCGGATGCCGCCGCAGAGCGGCATGCGATCCAACAGGCTCGCCCCCAGCTTGTGGAAGAAGCGCAGATCCATGGAGCCGTCCGCGAGCATGCCGTGGGGCCCGGCGTAGTTGAACGGCGCAACCGCTTGCGGGCCGTAGGCCGCGATGACGGCCGAGAATTTCTCATAAATGATGTCCAGCGCGTCGTCCCAGGACAGCGGCTCGAAACGCCCTTCCCCCTTGGCGCCGATCCGCCGAAGCGGCCGGGTCAACCGATTGGCGCCGTGCACGAAGTCCGGGTAGGCCTTCGAGACTTTGGCGCACAGGACTCCGGCGGTATAGGGATTGGCCTTCGAGCCGCGCACCTCGACGACGCGATCGTCGTCGACGGTGACGGAAAGGCTACAGGTATCCGGGCAGTCCAGTGGACAGACGCTTGCCAACTTCACGGGGCGACCTTCCTCGCACCACCAGGGGATGGCGCATAGGCGTTGCTGTGTTCAAAGAGCGCCCAGTCTAAACCAGGATGGTTCGTTGTGTAGGCCCATTTTTTCGAATTTGATGGGGCCACCTGGCTGCTGCAATTTACCCGTCTCCAACCGACGCCAAGGCCTCGACCACCTTCTCCGGCGTAATGGGGAGGTCCGGAATACGCACACCGATGGCGTCGGCAACGGCATTGGCAATGGCAGGCGCGACCGGTGTCAGCGAGGGCTCGCCGATCCCCTTGGCACCGAAGGGGCCGACGCCGCTTCGCGACTCGAGAATAATCGACTGCACCCTGGGCATGTCCATGGCCGTCGGGATCAGATATTCGCTGAAGGACGGCGTCACCAGCTTGCCCTCTTTATATATCAGCTCCTCGCTGAGCGCGTAGCCGTGCCCCTGGGAGGTGCCGCCTTCGATCTGACCTTCGACGGCGTCCGGGTTGATGGCCTGCCCCACGTCGTGGGCGCCGACGCTCTGCAGCACGGTGACTTCCCCGGTCTCGGTGTCCACGGCCACCTCCACGGCTTGCGCGCCGTAGGCATAGTCCGGGTGCACGCGCCCCTGGCCGGTTTCCGCGTCGATGCCATCGGTGAAAGGCGCGCGGAACATGACCAGCTCCGATCGATGGATCCCTTCGGAAGCGCAGATGGCGACCAGATCCGTCAACGTCATTTCAGTCTGTGGCTGCTCGCGGACGAATACGATGGAGTTTGCCACGTCGACCTCGTGCAACTCCCGGCTGAATTCTCTGGCAGCGCGCTCCAGCAGTCGACGGCGCACGGCTTCCGCCGCCAACCGCACGGCATTTCCCGTCATGTACAGCGCCCGCGTGGCGGTCGTGGTGCCGGCAAGCGGAGTGGTCGCCGAGTCGCTGTTGTATACGGTGACGTCGGTCAGGTTCACACCGAGCAGCTCCGCGGCGATCTGCGCGAGCGCCGACACCTGTCCCGCGCCGATGTCGGTCACGCCGGAGCGCACCACGACCGTGCCGTCCATCTCCACACCCACCCAGGCTTCGGAGGTGTCGTGCAGCCAGGTGATGCGGCCGTAGCTCTGCTGATAGGCGGCGACGCCACGGCCGATCTTTACCGGCCCCCGATCGGGCGGGCGTTCACCCAGCGCCTCCCATGCCCGCGTCATGCACTCATCGGACCACACGGCGCTTTCGATGGGAACGCCGGTGGCGATTGCGTCGCCGGTGCGCAGAAAGTTGCGCCGGCGTAGCTCCATTGGATCGATGCCGAGGGCGTTCGCCGCCTCGTCCATCTGCTGCTCGTGGGCGACGCAGGCCTGTGCCGCGCCGAAACCGCGAAAGGCGCTCGTGAACATGTTGTTGGTGGCAACCGCCCGGGCATCTACGTGCAGGTTGTCGACGCGATAAGGCCCGGGAGAGGCGACCGTTGCGTAGAGCAGCACGTAGGGACTCAGATACACATAGGCGCCCGCGTCCGCGGTCATGTCCACAGCTAAGGCGGTTATCTTGCCGTCCCGGGTGAATCCGGTCCGGTGGGTAATGGTGAAAGGATGCCGCTTACCGTGACCGAAAAAGGAGTCTTCACGCGTATAACAGAGACGTACCGGGCGGCCGGTAGCTCTCGCGAGCAGCGCCAGGTAGATCTCGACGGTCACATCTTCCTTGCCGCCGAATCCGCCCCCCACCATTGATCCCAGTATGCGCACCTTGTTGTGGGGCACGCCGATGGCTTCCGCGATGAAGCGAAAGTGCTCGATCACCTGGGTCGACATGCGAATGTTGACGACCTCGTTCTCGTCCACCCAGGCGAGTCCCACCTCGGGCTCGAGAAAGGCGTGCTCGATGAACTGCGTGCGATAGGTCTTCTCGATGATGGTGTCGGCGGCGGCGAAACCCGCCTCGACGTCGCCTTTGCGCACCTTGTAGGTGGAGACGACGTTATCTGTCCCCTGCACCACGGGAGCGCCGGGCGCCAGCGCCTCTTCGACACTGTAAACGCCGGGGAACGGCTCCAGATCGAACGCGATCAGCTCCAGCGCCTTTTCGGCGATTGCCGGGGTGTCCGCAGCGACCAGCGCCAACGGCTCACCGTGATAGCGCACGCGTTCGCGCACCAGAATCTGCTGGTCGGTATCCAGGCGCTTGCGCCCCGTCTGGCCGGGAATATCCGTGGGCGCCATCCGATCGGGCAGCTCCGCGTGGGTCAGCACGCAGGCGACGCCGGGAAGGGCGCGGGCTCGCGAACCATCGATGCGCGTGAGAAGCGCGCTCGCCTCGGGGCTTCGCAGCACTTTCGCGTGCAGCATGTCCGCCATGACATAGTCGCCGGCATAACGGGTCTTGCCGTGGGCTTTTCCCGGTGCATCGGTGCGCGGCAAGGGCCGGCCTACCTGACGGAATTCGATGTTGGCGCCGCCTCTCGCTTGCGCGTCGCTCATGATGACTCCCCTCCCTCGCGCATGATCCGGGCCGCCTCGTCGACGGCATCGAAGACCTTGGTATAGCCCGTGCATCGGCAGAGATTGCCGCTCAAGGCGAGACGGACGTCATCCTCGCTGGGATCCCGTGTGTCGTTGTCCAGCATCGACTGCGCCGCGATGATGAGGCCCGGTGTGCAGTAGCCGCATTGCGCGGCGCCGCGATCGATGAATGCCTTCTGCAGGGGATGCGGGGCGTCGACGGTACCGAGGCCCGAGACGGTGGTGACAGCCGCCCCCTCCACCGTCCATGTCAGGATCAGGCAACTGTCCACGGCCTCCCCGTCGACGAGCACCGCGCAGGCGCCGCAATCACCTTTCTCGCAGCCGCTCTTGACCTCGAAGTGGGCGAGCCCGCGCAAGGTTTCCAGCAGGGTCTCGTTGGGCAGCGCGCCGACATCGCGATGGCGACCGTTGATGGTCAGGCGAATGACTTTTGCATCGTTCATGCTTGCGAACCTCCCGGAGCGAGCCGTTCCCAGGCCCGGGTCAGCAGACGTCGGGTCAGGACGTGCACACAATGGCGTCGATAGCCGGCGGACGCGCGCACATCGTCGATGGGGCTCATCTCTTCCACTGCCGTCCGCGACGCGGCTTCGATACTCTCAGAACTCAGTGCCTCGCCTTCGAGCATCTCCTCGGCGGCGATCGCGCGTTTGACGACGGGCGCCACGGAGCCGAGCGCAATGCGCACGCCGCGGCATTTGCCGGCCTCCACGCGCATGGCCACCGCGACCCCGACGACGGTGATGGCATCGCCCTTGCGGCGCGCGAGCTTGTAGAACAGATTGGCCGCTGGCTCTGCCGGCGACCGCCAGCTCACCTCGGTCAGCAGCTCGTCGGGACGGCGCTCCATTTGCTTGTAGCCGTGGAAGAAATCCGCCAGCGCCAGCGTGCGGCTGCCGGAACGACTGGTCAGCGTCACGTCGGCATCCAGTGCGAGCAGCGGCGGCACCAGATCGGCGGCCGGCGAGCCACTGCAGATGTTGCCGGCCACGGTGGCGGTGTTGCGCACCATCTGGCCTGCAAACAGTCCGGCGGAATCCGCCAGGGACGGCGCGATCCTATGGAGCTCACCGTGTCGCAGCATGTCGCTGACCGTCGTCCGTCCGCCCATGCGCACCCGGCCGCCGGAAATTTCTATGCCGCGCATTCCCGGGACCTTGCCGATACTCACCAGGGCCGATGGCGCCACGCTGCGGGCACGTAAATCGACGATCATGTTGGTGCCACCGGCTAACGGCATAATCGCCCCCTCCCGGTCATTTTCGCCAAGAACTGCCAGCGCGCCGTCCAGATCCTCCGGCACGTGGAGATCGAATTCTGCATACATGACGCTATCCTCGAATGTTCTTCAAACGTCCCAGCCGCCGTCCACGGTGATCTCCTGCCCGGTCATATTACGGCTGTCGTCGCTCGCCAGGAACAGCACGGCATCGGCAATGTCCTGTGGCTCCGTGACCCGTTTCAGAATCATGTCGTCCACGTACTCCTGGTACACCTGCTCGACGGGCCAACCACGCACCCGTGCCTTCTCCTCGCACAGCTTGTCCATGCGCGGCGTGTGAACGATGCCGGGACACACGACGTTTACGTTGATGCCGTACTCGCCGGCGTCGATGGCCGCGGTGCGGGTGAGCCCCCGCACGCCCCACTTCGACGAGCTGTATGCAGCCCGGAAACGGTAGCCGCGCAACCCGGAAGTGCCGCCGATGTTGACGATCTTGCCGCTTCCCTGGGGCACCATGGCCTGGAGCACGTATTTCATCGGCAAAAAAGTGCCTCTGATGTTGGATTCGATGACGTAAGAGAAATCCTCCGCGTCGATTTCCCACACCGGCATCTCGATGGGACCGGTGACACCCGCCACGTTGACCAGGATGTCGATGCGATCGTCGAAGAATGCTTTCGCCTTCTCCACCATGGCCTTCGCCTGTGCGTCATCGGTGACGTCCGTGGATACGACTTCGGCGCGCCGCCCCAGGGCGCGCACCTGGTCGGCCACTTCCTCCAGCGCCCCCGTGTCGCGAGCGGTGAGCACAACATCGGCTCCCTCGCGCGCGAGCGTGAGCGTAATGGCCGAGCCCATGCCTTTGGCGGCACCGGTGACGATGGCATTCTTGTTTTCGAGTTTCATATCATTGTCCCCCCGGGACAGATTTCAAATCTGTCCCTGTTCAATCAGTTTGCCGTAGCCGCCGCCGCCGCAGCTTTCCACGATGACGCGATCGCCCCTGCTCAATTCAACGTTGGCTTTTCCCGGAAGCCGGTAAGATTCACCGTTCGCCGGGATGACAGTGACCCGAAACAGCGCGCCAGGCTCGCCGCCCTGCAGTCCGTAGGGCGGCACCACGGCGCGCTCGAACATGCTGGTCAACGACATGTGCTCGCCCAGCACCCGATACTCCCGGTACAGCCCGTCGCCGCCCCGGTGGACACCCGCTCCGCCGGAGCCACGGCGCAGGCGCTGGCTTTCGATGCGCACCGGGTACTCTGCCTCGATGACTTCGGCGGGCGTGTTCATGACATTGGACATGTGCACGCGGATCACCGGCGCACCGTCGCGATCGCAGCGGGCGCCCTCGCCTCCGCCGTGGGTCTCGTAGAGCGTGGTCCAGGCGCCGTCGTCGCGCTGGCCGGCAAACAGCAGCAGACCGGAGGTGGTCGGTCCCCCTGCTGTCAACAGCTCCGGTACCGCCGGCTCGAGAGCGCGGAAGATCGCGTCCGCCACCCGCTGCGAGGTCTCGTGATTGCCGCCGACCACCGGGCGATCGGGCCCGGGCTCGAGCACCGAGCCCGGGCGGGTGATGACTTTCAGTGGCCGGTAACACCCGCCGTTGGCCTGAATGTCGGCGCCGACCAGGGCTTTCACGGCATAGAACACCGACGCGGCGGCAATGAACGGCGTCGTGTTCAAAGGCCCACGCGTCGCGTCACCGCATGCCGAGAAATCGAACAGGGCACGGTCGCCATCGAGCACGATGCGCACGCGTATCGGTACCGGCTCTCCGCCCGCCGCATCGTCGTCGAGCCAATCCTCGCCGTGGTAGGTTCCCGCCGGCAGGCTGTTCAAGGCCGCACGCATCTGCGCTTCGGCGTGGTCGTGCAGCTGGCTCATGGCCAGCGCGACGTCGTCGCCACCGTGGCGCGCGCAAAGCACCTGCAGGCGCTGATCCGCCACCCGAGTAGCCGCCATCTGCGCCAGGATGTCACCCTCGCGCTCCGACGCGCCGCGCACGTTGGCGAGCACAAGATCCAGCTTCTCTCTGTCCGGGCCCGCGTGCGAGAACAACCGCAGCGGCGGCAGCCGCAGGCCTTCCTGCCAGGCATCGGTGGCCGCCGGCACGTAGCTTCCGGGGATCGCGCCGCCGATGTCCGCCCAGTGGGCCAGGCTCACGGCAAAGGCACGCAGCACGCCGTCCGCGAACACCGGGCGCACGGCCTTCACATCGGGAAGATGATTACCGCCGATCTCCGGCAGATTGAGGAACCACACGTCGCCGACGCTCAGGCGCTCCACCGGAACCCGCTTCAGGAACTCCTTCACGGTGAAGCTCATGACACCCATGTGCATGGGTATGTCGCGGCCCTGGGCAACCAGCTCACCTTGCGTATCGGTGATGGCCGACGAGAGATCGCCCGCCTCGCGCAGCAGCGGGGAGCGCGCCGAGCGCATCACCACCAGGGACATCTCCTCGGCGATGGCCGAGAACGCGTGGCGCATGACCTCGAGAGTGAACGGATCCACAGCAGCGTTCATGGCGCTTCACCGACGTCGATGTGCAGATGACCGAAGCCGTCCACGTCGAGACTGGCGCCGGGGGGCAGCACCACCGTCGACCAAGCGTCCTCGACGATGGCGGGGCCGTGCACGATGCTTCCCTTGTGCAACGCATCGCGGGCGTAGCGCCGCGTTTCCCGGGGCCCACCGGCGTCGAACCAGCATGAGCTCGTGGGCGCCGAGTTGTCATCGAGATGCTCGTGACGCTCACCCGTCAGATCCGGGCGCGCGCGCCGCGGTGCCGTCAATGTGACCCGCAGTGTCACCAACTCCCAGGGCTCGTCGCTGGCGAAACCATAGAGCGTCTCGTGACGGGCGCGAAACTGCTCGCCCAGTCGTTGCGCGTCATCGAGAGCCGGCGAGGTTACCTCCACCGCGTAGCTCTGGCCGCTGTAGCGGATAGCCGCGACCTCATTTACGGCACAGGTAGTGCGATCTGTGTCGGCAAAGTGCGCGCCCAATCGCTCGCGAAGCTCGCCGCGAACGGCGTTCAACCGCTCCTGTTGCCAACCCGTGCTCGCCATGCGCACGGTACGCTGCTGCGTGTAGCTCATCTCGGCGCTGACACAACCCAGCGCGGAAAACGCGCTGGAGAATCGCGGCACCACCACACGCCCGATATCGAAGGAACGCGCGAGCTCCACCGCGTGCATGGGACCGGCGCCACCGAACGCGACGAGCGTGCATTGCCGTCCGTCGATACCCTTCTCCACGGTGACGCGTCGCAGCGCCCGCGCCATGGCGGCGTTGGCAACGCGCACGATGCCGAGCGCCAGTTGCTGCACGCCGGTGTCCAGCGCCGCGGCCAGCGGTGACAAGGCGCGCCCCGCCGCCGCAACATCCAGGCGCAGATCCGCCACGGGGCGCTCCGCATCCAGGTAGCCGAGCAATAGATTGGCGTCACTCACGGTGGGCAGCTCACCGCCCAAGCCATAACACGCCGGACCCGGCGCAGCACCGGCGCTCTGGGGACCGACGCGCAGGGCGCCGCCGTCGAGACGCGCGATGGATCCGCCACCGGCGCCGATGGACTCCACCGCCACCATGGGTGTGCGCAGCGGGCGATCGCCGAGGCTGCGATCGCTGCGGATCTCGGCACGACCGTCGACGATCAGGCACACATCGGTGGTGGTACCGCCCATGTCGAAGCTGATGACGTTGGCGAGACCGAGCTCGCCCGCCACCCAGCCGGCGGCGCTGACGCCCGCCGCCGGTCCCGAGAATGCCAGACCCAGCGGTTGCTCGCGCAGCGCCTCGGGCGACGCCATGCCGCCAGCCGAATGCAGCAGGTGCAGGCGGCTTTCCGCCGGGCGCGATTCTTCGAGGCGATCCAGGTAGCTCCCCGCCAGGGGCATGACGCCGGCGCTCAGCGCCGTGGTGCTGGTGCGTTCGTACTCGCGCGCTTCGGGACTGATGCGATGGGAAAGCGCGACATTGGGCGCGACCTCGCGCAGCCGCGTGCCCAGTTGCTCTTCGTGGGCGCCGTTGGCATAGGCATGCAGCAGGGACACGGCCACCGCCTTGACGCCGGAATCCGCCACCTTGCGTACCACTTCGTCGATGACCTCGGATGTCAACGGCATCAACACGTCGCCGTGGACATCGAGACGTTCGGCGACTTGGAAGCGCAGATGCTCGGGTACCTGGGGCCGCGCCTTGGGTTGCAGATCCAGTCGATAAAGATGGCGCCGGTTCTGACGCCCGATAGCGAGGGTGTCGGCAAAGCCTTCGGTGGCGATCAGCGCCACCTTATCAAGGCGATCCTCGACGATGGCATTGGTGACTAAGGTGGTGCCGTGCATGAGATCGTCCACCCGCTCCCAGGGGATCCCCACCGCCTCCAGAGCCGCCAGCAGTCCGGCCACCGGGTCGTCGGGATGGCTGCGCACCTTGGCCTCGGAGAGGATCCCCGTCGACTGCTGAAAGGCGACCACATCGGTGAAGGTGCCACCGATGTCGATACCCACCTGCCAGGTACTACTCTTGGCACTACTCATGGGACTGTTCACTGGACAACCGCGCGGAGAGTGATTGCGCCGCCGCGCGCAGATCGCCGGCAAGCTGTTCTTCCGTATAGCGTGCCAGCCGCGCCGACAATCCCACCACACCGACGCTGTAGAGAACACCGGCGCCTTCCACGTGCACCGGCACGGCGTAGCTCAGCACGCCGGGATCGAGCTCGTTGGCACAGACGGCGTAACCTTTGCGCCGCACCGCCTCCAGATCACTGCGCACATCCGCCGCATCCACTCGGGTGTCTTTGGTGTAGCGGGCGCGCGGCCGTTCCAGCGCACGCGCGATGAGCGACGATTCCTGAAAGGCGAATATCGCCTTGGCGGACGCGGCGGCGTGGATCGGCATGTCCCTGCCCGGGTGCACGTGGGACTGCCCTTCGCGGCTGGGCACGGCGGTGGCGAAAGACTCGACCCCGGCGCCTACGAGCCCGGCGAGAAAAGCGGTCTCGCCGAGCTTCTCCACCAGGCCATCGAGAATCGGCTTGGCCACGGCGTCCAGCGACGCCGGGGATACGCCCAGATGCAGTAATCGCACCAGGCGCGGGCCGAGCACATAGATCTTGCGGCTGTCCTGGTTCGCCAGGTAACCGACGTCCTGCAACGCGCCCAGCAGACGGTGCACCGTGCCGCGGGGCAACCCGGTCGCCTGCATGGTCTCCGTCAGGGACAGGCCGCCGGGCCGCGCGGCGACGGCGTCGAGCACGGCCGCGTAGCGGGTGAGTATGCCTTTGGCGCTGTTCATGGATCCGGTGTGTTCCATTTAACGGAACTTCTTTCCGTTTGATGAAAACACTACGCCCCCTGGAAGACCCCTGTCAAGCGGCCGTTGGCGAATGGATTGTCCGTCACAAGGTGGATAAGCTCAGCCATATGCTGAAGGACACCGTTTCCCACAAGCTCACGGCGATACTCTATGCCGACGTCGCCGGCTACAGCCGCTTGACCGGCGACGACGAGCTGGGCACCCATCGACGGGTCATGAGCGCGCTGGACTCCGCCACCGAAATCATCAAGACGAACGGTGGCAGCGTGCTGCGTTACGCCGGCGACGCAATTCTCGCCGAGTTCTCCAGCGTCGTAGCGGCCGCCAATGCGTCCGTCGCCATACAGAATGCACTGCAATCGCGTAACCAGGATATTCCCGAGGAGCAGCAGATCCGCGTCCGCATCGGCATCAACCTCGGCGAAGTCCTGGAGGACCGGGACGAAATCTTCGGCGAAGGCGTGAATCTAGCGGCGCGCCTGGAAGCGGCAGCGCTGCCGGGCGGCATCTGTGTGTCTGCCGCGGTCCACGAACAGATCGCCGGCAAAGTGGATGTCGAATTCGAAGACGGTGGCTTCGAGGAATTCAAGAATATTGCCAAACCCGTTCACGTTTATCATTGGCAGCCTGGATTGACGACTACCGGTCAAGATGCAACGGCGGTGGCAAAATCTTCCGTAGCAGACTTGGTCCTCCCCGATAAACCATCCATCGCGGTCCTCCCCTTCGACAACATGAGCACGGATCCGGAACAGGCTTTTTTCGCCGATGGCATCAGCGAGGACATCACTACCGAATTATCCAAGTTCCGCTCACTGTTCGTGATCGCGCGGAATTCTTCTTTCGCCTTCAAGGGTCAGCCGATAGACGTCAAGGAAGTCGGCAGAAAACTCGGTGTGCGCTACGTGGTCGAAGGCAGCGTCCGGCGTAGCGGAAACCGGGTGCGCGTAACCGCGCAGCTGGTCGATGCCGTCGACGACAAGCATTTGTGGGCCGAGCGCTACGACCGCGAGCTGGAAGATATTTTCGCTGTCCAGGACGAAGTCACCCATGCGATCGTTTCAACCATCGAGCCACATCTCGCGAGCACCGAGCGGCAGCGCGCGCGACGCAAGCCCACCGAGAGTCTGGGCGCCTGGGAGTGCTATCAACGCGGCCTGTGGCACCTGCACCAATATCAGCGCGATGACCTGTCAGAAGGGTTGCAGCTGCTCGAGCGTGCCATCGCGCTCGATCCCGCCTTTTCGTCAGCGCACGCGGGCCTTGCCTCGGCACTCTACTACTATGTCATCCTGGGATTCGCTTCCGATCGCGATGCCGAAATGGCGCGCGCCCTCGACGCGGGCAAAACCGCCGTCAAGCTGGATGAAAACGATCCCTTCGCCCATGTTGCGCTGGGACGGGTCCACACCCTCCACGCAGAGCACGACACGGCGATTGCTCAGTGCGACATCGCGATTTCTCTTACTCCCAGCTATGCGAATGCCCATTTCGGGCGCGCCCACAGCCTCTGGATGTCGGGCCGCGCGAACGAAGCGATCGCCTCCCATGACGAGGCAATGCGCCACAGCCCCCGCGACCCGATACTGTGGGCGTTCATGGCGAGCAAAGCCATCGCTCTCATCATGCTCGGCCGCTACGGGGAAGGCCTCGACTGGGCGCTGAGGGCGCAGCAGCAGCCCAACACGGCGCTCTGGGCGTTCCTGCCCGAGGCCAGCGCACTGGCGCTGCTCGGCCGGACCAACGAAGCGCAGGCCGCTCTCGAACGCGCGCGACAACTGCAACGCGACGTATCTGTACGTTTTGTCGACCACACGCTGCCGATTACCGATATGGACTACCGCGAGCTTTTTGTCGGCGGTCTTATCGAGGCGGGAATGCCTGAATAGATTTGGGAATAAGATCGAGATCACCGTGAGCCGTCGGACAAGTCAACGAGCACGCGCCCGCCGACGACCGGCGGCGGACGCGGTTGTTCCACAGCTTCCCTTTCAGCAACTACGCAATCCCTACCCGCCGGTAGAAATCCTTTCCACCGACGAGCTCGAGTCGATTCACGAGGCCTCTCTGGAATTGCTGCAGAGAGTCGGCATCAACTTCCTGCTCCCGGAAGCGCGGGACATTCTCGAGACGGCCGGCGCCGATGTGGAAAAAGACGGCATGCGTGTGCGCTTCGACCGCGCGCTGGTGATGTCGCACATCGCCCACATTCCCTCCGAGTTCACCTTGCATGCACGCAACCCGGAGCACTCCCTGATCTTCGGCGGTAACACCATCAACTTCTCGGCGGTGGGCAGCCCGCCCAACTGGTCTGATCTGACCAGCGGGCGCCAGCCCGGCACCTTCGACGCTTACTGCAACTTCCTGCGCCTCACCCAGAGCACCAACATGGCGCAGCTCACCGCCGGCCATTCCGTCGAGCCCATGGACATCGAAACGCCGGTTCGCCATCTGGACGCCACCATGGCGATGATCGAGCTCACAGACAAGATATTCCGCATCTACTCCCTGGGTCGCGAGCGCGTGCTCGACGTGCTGGAGATGGTGCGCATCCTGTTCGGCGTCGACGAGCCGCAGCTGGCGGACGAAGCGCGCGTGTTCACGATGATCAATTCCAACTCACCGCTGCAGTACGACATTCCGATGTTGTGGGGCATGATCGAGCTGGCGCGCTGCAGGCAGCCGGTAATGATCACCCCCTTCACCCTCGCCGGGGCCATGGCGCCGGTGACCCTGGCCGGGGCACTGGCACTACAGAACGCCGAGGCCCTCGCGGGTCTCGCCTTCGTGCAGATGGTCGGTCCCGGCACGCCGGTGATGTACGGCGGCTTCACATCCAACGTGGATATGAAAAGCGGATCGCCGGCTTTCGGCACCCCGGAGTACGTCAAAGCCACCCTCATCGGCGGCCAGCTCGCGCGCCGCTATTCCGTGCCCTACCGCAGCTCCAACGTCAATGCGTCCAATGCCCCGGACGTCCAGGCGGCTTATGAATCGCAGATGTCCATCTGGGCCGCGGTGCTGGCCCACGCCAATTTTGTCCATCACGGCCTCGGCTGGCTGGAAGGCGGGCTGTGCGCATCGTTCGAAAAGTTCGTCATCGACGCGGAGATGCTGCAGGGCATGGCGGAGATCCTGCGCCCCGTTTCCGTAACCGCCGCGGATCTCGCCGTGGACGCCATCGAGGCCGTCGGTCCGGGCGGACACTTCTTCGGCTCGCCGCACACCATGGAACGCTACGAGACGGCTTTTTATCAGCCGATGCTCTCCGACTGGCGAAATTTCGAGAGCTGGGAGGAGAACGGCGCCCTGGACGCCACCCAGCGCGCGCACCGCATCTACCGGCAGCTGCTCGACAGCTACGAGAAGCCACCCTTGGATGCGGCGGTGAAAGAGCAGCTCGACGCTTTTATCGCACGGCGCAAGCAAGAAGGCGGCGCGCCGATGCAGTAGGTCGCTCTGATGACTTCGGTCACTTGATGCCGGCGTGCATGAAGGACTGCACGAATTGGCGCTGGAAGAGCAGGAAAGCAATCAGGAGGGGAGCGACGGCCAACAGCGTGGCAGCCGTGATGATCGACCAGTCGACGCCGGACTCGGGAGCACCGAAGATAGCGAGCCCGACAGTGAGCGGTCTGGTCTCGACGGAGTTCGTAATGACCAGCGGCCACAGGAAGTTGTTCCAGTGGTAGCTCACCGAGACCAGCCCGTAGGCCACATACGTGGGCTTGGCGAGGGGCACGTATACTTTGAGCAGGATCTGCAGCCGCGAGCAGCCTTCCACCCGTGCCGCGTCCTCCAGTTCCTGTGGCACTGTCTTGAAGGTCTGGCGCAGCAGGAAGATCCCGAAGGCGCTGGCCATGTACGGCAAGCCGATCCCGGTGATGGTGTCCACCAGACCCAGGTGACTCATGGTCCGGTAGTTCTCGACGATCAGCACTTCCGGCATGATCATGAGCTGCACGAGCACCAGGGCGAAGGCGACGTCTCGGCCCACGAACTCGAGCCGGGCGAAAGCATAACCGGCGAGCGTGCAGAGGACGAACTGAGCGGCCAGCACCGAGGTCACCAGCAGAAAGGTGTTGAAATAATAGCGAGCGAACGGCGCCTGACTCCAGGCCTCGCGGAAGTTCTCCAGCGTCAAAGGCGCCAGAAGCGAGAATCTGGTCGCAAACTCTGCGGGGTGGAACGCGCTCCAGAATGCGTAGATCAGCGGCATCAGCCAGATAATGGCCAGCAGCCAGGCGGCGCCCACCTCGAGGGACTGGCCAAACCCGATTGATCGCGCGCCCTTCACCGGTAGTGGATGCGTTTTTCGAGAATCACGAACTGGCCGATAGCGACGACCGCCAGCACACCAAGCAGCACGACAGTGAGGGTCGCCGCGTACGCCTCATCGAAGAAGCTGAATGCCACCTCGTAGATGTAGTAGAGCAGCAATGAGCTCGCGTTGTCCGGCCCTCCCTTGGTCAGAATGAAAAGATGATCCACCAGCTTGAAGGAATTAATCACCGCGTTCACGAGCACGAACAGCGTGGTCGGCATCAACAATGGGAAAGTCACGCGGCGAAAGAAGTACCAGCGGCTCGCACCCTCCACTCGTGCTGCCTCCTCGAGCTCGGGCGGTAGGGATTGCAGAGCCGCGAGATAAAAGATCATGAAGAAACCGGCCTCCTTCCAAATGGTCATGACGATAAGGCAGCCGAGCACCGTGTCGGGGTCCCCGAGCCAATTGTGGCTGGGAATACCGAATTTGGCTGCGACTTGATCGATCAGACCGATATCGGGGCTGTAAAAGAACAGCCAGATGTTGGCCACCGCAATCATCGGAAGGATCGTGGGAGTAAAGTACGCCATGCGCACCAAGCCGCGAGCCGGTAGTTTGCCGTTGACCCATACGGCCATGAGGATGGCGATGGCGATGCTGGCGGGAATGGTTCCGACGGCGTACCACAGATTGTTGTTCGCCACCTTCCAGAAGACCTCGTCCTCCAGCAGGAACCGATAGTTCTCCAGACCCACGAACTCGGAGGGGCGCGCCGCCGTGCCTGCGGAAAAGAAGCTCTGGCCGAGCGTCGCGACCGTGGGATAGTGGGTGAACGCAATCAGCAACACAGTAGCCGGCATCAGCAGCAGCCAGCCGTACACTTGATCCAGCCGGGAGCCTCCGTGCTTCATGGACGCGAAGACCGGGGAGGCCGCACCGCGGCGCCCCCCCGGTTGCGAGCCGACGCGCTCACCGATAGCGCTTCAACAGACCTTCGGATTGCCTCTGAGCTGACCCGAGCGCCTCGCCAGGGGTCTTCGTGCCGACGAGGGTCGCCTGAATAGCGTCGTCGAGCAGTTTGCGCACGCGGCCGGTCTGATAGGTGGACAGCTCC
>Ga0255058_10000336_pt1 | contig 28153 bp, 23 predicted proteins | sample Cases_109_9_MG_FD_188637 | JGI IMG/M metagenome (GOLD analysis project Ga0255058, IMG submission 188637) | Seawater microbial communities from Amundsen Gulf, Northwest Territories, Canada - Cases_109_9 | ecosystem: Environmental > Aquatic > Marine > Gulf | place: Canada: Northwest Territories... | reverse complement strand
AAAAACAGACGAGAGTACTCAATAATTTCTGACACAATGTTGATTTTAGTCAAGCAGGAGTAAACCGAAATATTTAACATATTCGTTTTTATGTTCCAGAAATTTTATTTCAAAACCATTATTGCGAACAGTCTTAAAGACATCAATACCACATGCTTCCATTGACGGTCTAGCGTCTTTTGGCATCACACAGGAACCATCTACATCGCATGTAGTACAAAGCGGACACGGCCCCGCATTTAGAGCAAAGGCTTTATAAAACCCTGCAAAATTTGCCTTGTGTTCAATGCGGAGAAGCATTTCCTCAAATTGTTTTGCAGGCGGCTGACCTTCTATCAGAATAGCAGTCTCATAACAATCCATCAATTCCTGAGTTTCCTTATACGTTGGTGTATGTGGTGGACAGGTCTTATATTTGCCAAATTTAGAGCAACCAAAACGGCATTTCAATTGAACCCAGGGCTCTACCACAATACTCTTCGTGTAAACTATTTTGGAAATCGTTGCACCTAATTTAACACTCTCATCACACAACAACTCAATTTTATCTTTATTCAGACAATCAACAGTTTCAGATCTTATCATAGCAGAATCAAATAATTTCAAATATCAATATTAATTGTAATAGTTTTATTCAAAGTCACCAATGAGAACTCAAGATTCAAATACACATTTCAGAATACTATTTCCATCTTAGTCTATTGTCAACATGAAAGTTCAGTGAAAGTTCAGTTTGACAGCACCTGTATTCGTGTGATATAAACTAAATCTCACTTGTGTAGAGTATAACATTTCCACTGGCAAGAAAGGAATATCTTTTGTGGAATTTACCATAAAGCAAATTAACGGAATTATTGGCGGTAAAGTGCTGGGAGATGAAAACCTGATCATCACGGGTGTGTCCAGCATTGAGAATTCAGATGAAGGTGACATAAGCTTTATCAAAAATGAAAAGTTTGTAAGCAAAGTATTGGAAACGAAGGCATCTGCAGTTGTATCACACAGACCGATAGATGAAACAAAAAAAACATTAATCATTGTCGACAACCCGTTCCTGGCATTTATTAAACTACTTAAGGTTGTTTCAGACAAAAAGCAGCAACAGCCACGCACAATTCATCCATCAGCAACAATTTCAAAAGACTCTTCCATTGGCAATGATATATCTATTGGAGCAAACGTAGTCATTGGCCGAAACACACAAATAGGTAATAATGTAACCATATACCCCAATACCTTTATAGGCACAAGCTGCAAGATTGGTGATGACACAGTAATATACTCAAACGTTTCAATCAGAGAAGAGGTCACAGTAGGTAAACGCGTAATTATTCAATCCGGCACAAATATTGGTGATGACGGCTTTGGATTTCTTCAAATTAAGGGTAAACACGTAAGGATTCCTCAAGTAGGAACTATTGAAATTGGTGATGATGTATCAATTGGCTCAAATGTAACTATCGCACGTGCAGCGCTTGACAAAACCATCATAAGCTCCGGTGTCAAAATAGACAACCATTCCCACATAGCTCATAATGTCTTTATAGGAGAGAACACTATGCTGATTGCATATGCTAAGATTTCCGGAGGCACAAAAGTAGGCAAGAATGTAATGATAGCTGCAGACGCAAGCGTTATTGATAACATAGAAATTGGAGATAATTGTATTATTGGTGCGGCTTCTGATGTTTATAAGAGTTTAGAGGCAGGATCAGTCGTCTGGGGAACACCTGCAAAACCACATACTCTTGAAAAAAGAATCCAGGTATTAATAAAAAAACTCCCGGATATTTACAAGAAAATAAAGGAGTTGTAATCTCCCAGCTACTATAGAGTTATTTCAATCTCTGCTTTTTCATACAAGCCCTTCAGAATAGTTTCCGTCTGTAATTGCATATAAACAAAATCAACCATGTCTGCAACATCTTCATAACTGACATCTTTTCCTTCTTCCTTATCAGTGACCTTTATTATATGATAGCCGAATTGTGTTTTTACAGGTTCACTTATTTCTCCGACTTCCATTGTAAAAGCAACTTCAGCAAACTCTTCTACTAAAGAACCCTTTCTTTGAAAGAAGCCTATGTCGCCCCCATTTTCCGCAGAAGGACAGGTTGAGTACTTCCTTGCAATTTCCGCAAAGTCAGCGCCATTATCTATTTCCTCCTTTATCTCTACAATCTTCTGTTTTGCCTTTTCAAGTTCAGCGTCAGTTTTCAGCTTAGTTGTGTCAATTAAGACATGACTTGCTTTTACCTTTTCACCATTAAAGGCATTCTTGTTCTCTTCAAAATAACTTTTTTTTTCATCATCACTAACTCTTCCATCCAAATATTTGCTTAAAGCCAGAGTCCTCCTTACCTCATCTTTGAGTTTGGAAATACTGGAACCCTGGGTTTCCAATATCTCTTCCAGCGACTTTCCGTTACTATTCGGATTGGATTTCAGAAAATACTTGACCTTTTCCAGCTCTCCCTGCACCTCTTCATCACCTACAGCGATATTCTTTCCTTCAACAAATTGTTTAAGCAGTACTTTCTTTGCTAATTGGTTTACTACCTGTATTTGAACAGAACGTGTCACTTCCTGATTCAGACGCTTAATAACGTTCATCCTTCTGTCAAAGTCTTTGCGTATAATCTTTTCACCATTTACTGTAGCAATAACATCATTCTCTGTCTCCGCTACAGCTTCAGTACCTTCTTCTGGCTTTACTTCAGTTTCTGCTACAGCATCAGTGCTTTCTTGTGTCTTAACTTCTTTCTCTGCCTCAGCCTTCGCCTCGGTTTCAGCTACCACCGCTGTATCTGACTTAGCTTTTGTCTCTTTCTCTGCAGTCGCCTCTGTTTTCACTTCCGTCTTTGCCTCTGTATTTTCATTTGCAAACAGTAAGTTGCTGGTTTGCAAAATAATAAGTAACAATATAACCGGTATTACGATCTTCTTATACATACATTTATCTCCTTTTATTTTTACAACTTGTGTCCAATGATTAAGCCTGAATCCAAGTCTAGATTAACTCTTTTTACGTTTTTAAACCCAACATCCTTGAGCCACTCCTTCATTTCAACATATGAATACGATGAACCCCTATGTGTTCCCATCAACATATTCAGGCTGAAAAGTGTACCAAAAAGAGGATGTGTCTTGGCAGAATTTAAGATAAACTCTTGAATCACAACTATACCTTTTTTCAATAAGGAATCCCAGCACTTTTTTAATATTTCCCGATTTTCACCCGGTTCATAAATATGTAATAAATTTGATACAAAGACAGTATCATACAATTCTTTACCAAAACTATCCTTAAGACAATCCCCTGCTTTAGTTGTAACCTTCCCTTTCATACCTGATTTCTTAATATGCTCTCTGGCAATCTTAATTACTTCTGGAAGGTCAAAGACTACAGCTCTCATCTCCGGGCTCCTCTCCACAAACCTTACAGCATACGTTCCCTGCCCTCCAGCCAGGTCCAGAAGGCTACGATATTTCTTTATATGTAATTTCCTGCATACTTTCCCGGCCTGTACTGTACCGATATTGTGCATGGCCCTGATGAATTCTCTTAATCTTTGTTCATCAACTTCATCGCCTGCATTATCATATGCAGTAGGCTTGCCGGTCTTGACGGCAACACTTAATTTTGACCAGTAATCCCACATGTTATGAAAATGGTGAATCCTGTCTCCCTGATATAGAGGACGGTCTTTTACCAGATAACGATTGGACATAGCCGTGTTCTTATATACCCCTTTAACCTTTCTCAAAAGTCCAAGAGATACAAGTGCATTTAACACCATTTCCGCTGCCCTGAGATCAATCCTGAGCCTTTTAGTAATGGCTTTACAACTTTTTCCATCACCGCTGATTAACGTAAACACATCCATGTCGATAGCCACAAAAAGAACCTGAGCCTTCCAATAGCTATAGCTTATTTCATTAAGATATTGTATATCGTTGTTCTTATTCATATGAATTTTTTTTACTATGCTAGTGTTTGGAGGTAGAAAATGATAACACAAATACAGGAATTTGACAAGCTAACGTAGACATCCAATTGCCAAACTGTTTTTAAAAAAATAGCATTCTGATGTTTCGGCGTGAGAACATGCCGAAACTATTTTTACAATCAGAAAAAATAGTTGAATTTTACTTGTCATTGTACTAGGCTTCTAAGATCCTAAGATCTAGTCTCGACTAAGACAATTTTCTATCGTTTTCAATACCACCACAAGAATGAGTATACAAAAACATAATTATCTGGCAATTCTTATTGTTTCTTTAGTATTTTTTACTTTTCCTCGAATGTTACTGTCTGATGAAGATAAGGTAGCTGTGGTATCAAAATTTAAAGGCCATGTTGAGGTTGAACACGAAGCGATATTGAAGTCCTTAACAATTGCCGGTATCAGTATGAAGAATTATTTAGTTTATAATGGAGATACCGTATTCACCGGGTCTTCTTCTATGGCAGATCTGGCCTTTAATGATAATTCACATTTAGAGGTAAAAGAAGATACGGTCCTGTTTGTTTCCACAAGACGAAAAGGTGAAGGCGAGGGAACTCAAGACCACTTTATATGGAATACAGATGGCACGCAGAAGGATATCATTAGAAATATTAATCTGCTGACAGGTGAATTGTGGGCCACTACAATTCCATCTAAGTCCGTATTGACTGAATTTGAAACACCTGCTGGCGTGGCATCTGTAAGTAATTCAACATTGAAATTGATTTATACAGGGATTAAGACAACACTTGAAGTGTTGGATGGGTTGGTAGCATTTAACAGCAAAGGGAATGAAATCTTTTTTGAAATGAATACCGGAGAAAAGGTAAATATTTTTTATCCAGGTGGAGGAAGGGCCTCAGTTGAGGTAAAGGCTGGCGTGATAGATGTCTGGACGAAGTTCGGTACCGTAAAAGTTGAAGCCGGTGAAAGCATTGGAGTATTCGAGAATGCTGTAACAGGCGAGGTGACCATAATTTCGGAAATAGGCACTATTGAACACGAAACTACCACAGGTACGGTAACGATCAGAGAAAGCGGCTCTCTAACAGCAAAGGAAGACTCCATGACGGGAGAGATAATGATTACTGATACAGACGATGGTATTACTATAACAACGATTGATGGTACTACAACTGAAGTCGCTGTGAACAGTTGTATAGGGACAATAACTGAAAGTGACACTCCTACTGAATACGCCTTACTGACTCCAGGAGAAGAGGAGAGTCTGCGGTATATTGCTTCCAGTCCTGATGAAGGTTCAGGGATCAGTCTCGTAAAGAGAGATATTGCTACAGGAAAAGTAGTATCCGACAATCCTAATAATTCAGTCCTTATCCAGACAAAAGACAATGTTGCAACACAAAAAGATATTTACCATACTGAAAAACCTGATAACCACACTACTTCATTATTAAGCAAGCATGAGTCAAGTCCGCCTCCAAGCACAAATTATTTGCTCGTCTTCGCAAGAAAAATTCGACATTAATCGAGAAAGCAAGAATAAATTTGCCCAACATTTGCCCTAATTACCAATATTAGCGACTTCCCTGTCAAAGCTTTTACCCTCAAAGGAAGACAAAGTCTGTTCGAAATGTTCAATCAGTTGTTCATTCATCTGTTTTGAGTACGTATCATTTTCATCATACGCACACGAATCACATTCTTCACTTTTAGAATTTCTATTCAAGGACAAATTTCTAAGTATCTGAATGCAGAAAGCATTTATATTTTTAGATAGCACCTCTACGGCTTTATTTTTGAATTCATAATTGCTTTCATAGCCAAGCTTCAGGCCAGGTTTTGTACCATTATTCCTATTATCATAATCAAACGTTCCTTTGAATACGGTCTGTTTGTGGTGCAGTAGATGGGCTGTAATGCTCGGCGAATTCAGCATTTTCATTTCTTTAAGGAATTTAAAATTATCTCTCACATCTGCCAGTGTTGAATCCGGCTCAAACATGATAAAACCGTAATTGGGCTCTATGCCATACCGTCTCAGGATATTAATAGCCATTTTATTGTCTTCTACTTTTGTAAATTTCCTGAATTTGTTCAGAGACCTCTGGTTTCCGCTTTCAACTCCGAGAAAAACATCTTTAAGTCCTGCCTTAACCAGTATGCCAATAGTTTTGTCTTCTATATCATTAACCCTGCACTCAATACCAAACTTTATATTCAAACCTTTATCCATAATGAGATTTGCCAGTTCACACGCACGCTCTCTCCCTTTCTTACCAGGGCCGAAGAAATTAGCATCGGCAAAATAGAAATATCTCTCTTCAAGATTGTCATAAATATCACAAATCTCATTAAATACATTTTCAGGACGTCTCCCCCTCCAGGATGATTCTTCACCATAAAAATTATCAAGATAACAAAAAGTACATTTTCCATAGCAGCCTCTGCTGGCAAGGATAAAGGTAGAGATTCCCTTTTTTTTTGTTAATTCGAAGTCGTTGCGATAAGGAAAGGGGATATTGTCAAGATTTGAAACCGGCTTTCTCGGCTTGTTTAATGTTACGTCAGGATTAAGGATACCTTCTTCTCGCTTATTATTGGCATAATTGAATGCAAGACCATTAATCGTGTATAAAGCAGAAGTGTTTTTATTGTTTGTGACAGCATCTGAAATCTCCAGAAACGTGGTCTCTGGTTCGCCTATAGTGACAGAGTCAACAAAAGGATAATTGGCCAACAACTCCTTGTATGCAAATGTGGGGAAGTGCCCGTAAAGATTTATATGTGCATCAGGAATGCTCTTTCGTAGATTCAGGAGCATCTCAAACACATCTTCAGTATTCTCCCACAAATAGACAAGATGAACACCTAATAATTTGAAGTCTCTCTTTTTAAGCTCCTGAATAGTTTCATTGAAAGACCACCCGTAAAGATTTGCGTCAACAATATCCACATCGTAATTATTGGATTTCAGGGTTGACGCAACGTAACCGGTCATCAAACATGAAGATAGTGGTGTATTAACCACAGATTCATATCTGTCCGGAGTTCTTGGTCTTGGATGTTCTAACAGGACGATGGACATGTTTACAATTGATACTAGAAACCATTTGATGGCAATGCCGTGGTATAACTCTTCTTTCTGCTATCTTTCAGATCATCTTCATAATATTCCATCACACCCTTTAACGAACACACCGGACCGCACATTGTGCATGTTTCCTCTTCCATTGGCGGCCTGCTTTTTCTTATCTCCTCAGCTTTCTCTGAAGTGATGGCCGTTTCAAACTGGGTCTTCCAGTCAAGATCTCTCCTGGCAATACCCATCTTAAGATCCTGATTCTTCACTTTATCCTTTAGCTTTACCATATCTCCAACATGAACGGCGACCTTTGCAGCCATAACTCCCTCTCTTACATCATCAACTGTAGGAAGCGCAAGATGCTCAGGTGGTGTAACGTAACAGATAAAATCAGCGCCATACCTGGATGATAAAGCTGCGCCAATTGCAGAAGAGATATGGTCATATCCCGGCGTCACGTCAGTAGTGATAGGACCAAGCATGTAAAATGGAGCGTTATTGCTCATCCTTTTTTGTATAATAACATTTGCCTCTATCTCATCTATTGGTATGTGTCCGGGGCCTTCTATAATTATCTGGACACCCTTCTTCTGCGCATATTCGGCAACCTCTGAATTCATAATTAGTTCCTGAATCTGTGCCCTGTCGGTACTGTCATGTACGGCACCTGCCCTTAAACCATTTCCGAGACTCAAAATTACGTCGTATTTCTTCATTATATCAATGAGTCTGTCAATCTCTTCGTATAATGGGTTTTCTTTCTTATTATGGTTCATCCATGCTGTTAAGAATGAACCTCCCCTGCTTACGAGACCGCCATATCTATATCCCTGTTTTCTTAAACGTTCCAGTGTAATCATGTTTATGCCGCAGTGAATCGCCATAAAACCTATTCCATCCTGTGCCTGCCTCTCAATAATCTCAAACAGGAAATCCGCCTCCATTTTTACCACAGAACCTTTCTTCTCAATAGTTTCCATTGCTGCCTGATACAGAGGCACAGTTCCAACCGTTAAGCTGATTGAGTCAAGGACTCTTTTTCTTATCTCTCCCAGGTCACCACCTGTCGAAAGTTCCATCAGTGTATCAGCACCGGCCTTTTCAGCAACTTTGGCCTTTTCTACTTCCATATCAAAATCAACAATGTCCGGAGAAGTCCCGATACTTGCATTTATCTTTGTCCTCAGGCCCTGTCCTATACCGACAACCCTAGATTTTCTCTGAGGATTCCCATATATAACAATATGGCCATTAGCAATTCCATCACGTATAAATTCAGGACTGACATCATCATAGACAGCAGCCTCATTCATCTCTTGTGTAATTTCGCCATCTCTGGCTCTGTCAAGTTGAGTCTTCATTCTATTTTCCCCTTTTCAAATTATGTAAGTGCTTTCAAGCTACTGCAAAATTCTAGGATAATAAGCAATAATTGTCAAAATATTTTTGTTTTAATGGAGTTAGTTTGTCGTCAATCTTTAAGCTTCTTCCACCACTCGTTAGGATCTGAGTGTTCTATGATCGACAGTAGCTTTTTTGATGATTCACACCTTAGCTTGTCTTTGGCCCTCTTAACCCAATCAATTGCAGCATCATAGCCTTGGACCTGATACTCTCTGGCCTGCATCGCACATTCCAGTATATCCGCATCTTTAGCAACTATACTTTCCTTACTTTCCTGATTTGTTAACTCACTTAATACATCCGCTATCTCATCTCCTATAGATCCTTTTAAGGGTTCTAACTGTTCCTGAGTTACTTTGTCTCCAGCCTCTTCGAGGTTTATGTATTTTTGTGCTATTTTATGAAGATCATTTGTTCTGGCCTCATGCACATCATGAAACAGACACATCATAATCACTTTAGACGTATCTACATTCTCTGATTTTGCTAATATATATCCTAAGATCGTACAACGAAAAGAGTGTTCAGCAACACTCTCAGGAGTTTTATTTCCCAGCAACCACCATCCGCTTCTGCTTACCTTCTTTAAATATCCTACTTCAAAGAGAAAATGTGCTAAATTATGCATTGTGCGCCTCCCAACCTGGCTAAAAAAGAGGACAGCTGTACTAGCTCAATAATTCGGCAACTTTTTGAAGTTTGTCAAATGGTGTTTCATAGTTTAAACCTCCATGTCTTCTTAGGTGGTTATATTCAAAAAGGAAATTACCAAGATTTAAAACAATATCTTCTTTAGAATCAAATGAATTTGGATAAAAGAACTCATTCTTCGCAATTTTACAGAAAGCTTCTATCTTGCCATTAGTTTGTGGTCTATAAGGTTTAGTATAAATATGTTTGACTCCTGATTCTTTACACGTAGTTTCAAAAGGATGCTCTCTCTTGATAGTCCCTTTGAATTCACGTCCATTATCAGACATAATGGATTCAAACTCAAAGCTATATATTTGTTTAAACCATAATAAGGAACGTATCATAAAATACGTTAACGTAGAAGCCTTTTTATCTTTTATTATTTCTGCATAGGTGAGTCTTGTACAGTCGTCACAGACAGCGGCTATATAAAGCTCTTTGATTTTAAATGAACATCGAATATCCTTAGGTAGTTTTGAGAGATCAATATGAGCCAGTTCTCCTGGAGTTTGCTTCTCGTATCGCTTGATGATCTTTTTAGCTGATTTATTAAGAGGATATCTCGCCTTAATCCTATCCATTGTGGCCGGAGAAGGCGTCTTGTCCAAATAGTAAGGTTTAAATATAAGAACCAGTTCGTATCGATTAGATCCGAATCTACGATAGGCTTTAATAATATTTCGTTCTATAGACTTAGGTGTTCTTCTGCTGCCTGGTTTGGCTCCACGTTTATTGGGTAGAAGGGATTCAGGTTGCTTATTACCTTCAATCCATTTTCGGTAATAACGGCCAAGTTCTTTTTTTGATATGTGATGCGCATCACATAGGTTTTTAACAAATTTAAATGGGCGAGGAGTTGTTTTCGCTTTAGTTCGCTCATACTCTTTTAAAATAGGTATCCAGCGCTTTACAATAATTTGTTGTGAATATTGCATTAGGTCCTCCTTTAGGTTTTGATTTATTATACCAAAAGAGTTACCTAATTACTGAGCATATACAACAGCGCCTGTTTTTGAATAGATATTTAAAATGTGGTAAAAGTGATTTGCCAATGCTTTACTGACTTAAATATTATAAAAGAGTGGGGTGTTTTGCAATATAAAAGATTATTCACCGCAGAGACACAGAGAAGAAAGTATACAGAAAGCAGTTGACAATTGGCGGTAGGCAAAAAAGAAAATCAGCTACACCAGCCAAACAGCACGTCGGGCAGGGAGGAAAGAAGAAAGAGAAATTTAGCCACAGATTCTCACAGATAAATGCTGAAGATAAAAGATAAATGAAATAAAAGGCAGGAATGATGATTGAGGGATTAGTGGCTTCGTGGCTAGATTATTTTATCTTTTCTTCCAGATCATCTAATAGTATTCTTGTCAGGCTAAAATTGTGTGTTCCGTATTTTGTAATTAAATCAACGGTCTTACCTGTCTTCTCCATGAATTTGTCCAGATTAGATTGCTCCCATGCTTCTTCCTTCTTCTCCCCCTTCACATCTGACTCATTTTTGTAAAGGAAATTACCATCTTCACCTATAGATTGTATACGAAAGTTGAATTCTCTCAATCTATCCTTAATAGTCTTTGTCCAGGCATTGTATAATTTTCCATAATCATCATTATGACATTCTATACACTGTTCCTTTACTCCTTTAAATTTCAGACCCTCCCCATCATACTTATGACAGTCTTCACATTTAACTGCTCTGGACATCATGTCAGGTACGGACTTAATTCCTCCAACTCCTGTTTTTCCCCTTAAATACTCAGAAGGTTCTTTGTGGCATTCAACACATTCAATACTTTCCACCATCTCCTCAGAAGCGTGGTGGCATTTACTGCAATTGAGGTTGTATTCCACAATACCGGCGTCATTCTCTTGACTGATTGAGTGGCATTCCCTGCATGACAAATCCTGTTCGGGATGCTGTGAGTGCCTGAAAGATACATTCCATGAAAGAGTGTCCTTCCTTTCTATATCTAAATTATGATACTTGTCCAAGTCATCTTTGTGACACTTTACGCAATCTAAATCCGGAGTTGTATGGTGGCATTTAACGCAATTGATTTTTTCATTTTTCATCGAAGCAGTCGGGTCCTTAACATGACATAACCCACAGTCAACGTCACTTTTCGCCGTAAACCCATGTAGGAATTCTTCCTTTTTATATTTCATGGGATTCTCATCAATAGCATTATGACATCTTTCACACTTAGATACTTTTAATTCAACATGATGGCATTTAAGACAGTTTTCTTTTTCGATTGTTAATTTACCATGCTCCTTAGTATTGACCTCGCTATTGTCGTGACATGATATGCAGTCCATGCCCTGTTCGAACGAATGTGTCTTATGTCTAAATATTTCATCCCTTTTAAGTGATTTAAATTTATTCTCATATGCCATATAATTAACATGGCACCTTTCCGTACAGGAATCTGTTTTCTTTGTAAGCGTCTGCAACGAAGCATGGGTATGCTCCGTCTTTCCTGCTCCTGACAGGTGTAGCGGTTGTGAAGTAAGGGCTAACGGCTGTTCGCCCCTACCTTCAGAAATGAAAGACACAAGACACAGAACTCCAATCAGACTAATACTTGATACGATTTCACGCATATAAATTCTTTCCTGTTCCCACCAGACACAGTGAACGCCAAGTAGGGGTTTAAGATTTTAAACCCCTACTAAACTTATTCCAAACGTTGTATACTATGATTAATCAAATCCTTGACATATTTAATATTGTGCACACCAAAGCTTCCATCTTTTACAATCAAGTCATAATTGTACCGGGACCCATCAATCAGTACTTCCGGTACCCCCTGTTTTTGAGATTCTATAAGCAAATCCGATAACGAGCCTAACATCCTTTTAATATATTCTTTCTGCTCTGCCATTGTCTTGTCAAATCCCTTCTCATGGCAGGTATTACAAATCTTCGGATCGACGGCCAGGTCTTTGTCTTTGTGACATGCTGTACAATTGACTGTAGCAAGATACATCGGGTCAGGACTTTTTTCAATACCCCTGCCACCATTACCTGCATATACTTCTTTTTGCAATGAATAAGGCTCCTTCTCAAGAATAAGTTCTTCATCTTTCGCATTAATAGCAATATCACCTGTTCCTGCAACCACTGTCATACCTGAAACACTCAGAAGATTTTGACCTTTAGCATCAATATCCCTCTCCGGCAGGATATTATTAATGTATTCATCTCCCCACTTATGTGAAATCCCATCATGACACGGAGAGCATGGGACCCTATGTTCTGCCACGTGGTCATTGTGCATTTTGCCTGAACCTTCATATTCCTCAGGAATCTTTGTATGGCAATAGTAGCAATTCTTTTTCCCAACATCATTGCCCCTATGGATAGTCTCAAAATGACAGTTTGTGCACTCTACTTTCAGTTTCTTCTCAAATTTTAAATGGTCAAACTCTTTCTCATCTATCTTAAACTTTATCTGCACGTCCTTATGGCACAGCGAACATTCATCTACTTTCTTCTTATCATTTGTAGTAAGTAAAGGAGTTTCACCTTTAATGAAATGGCAGACAAAACACGCATCCTCATCTATACCAAAATGTTTTGTTTCTACTCCTTCCTCTACCTCTCTGCCCATATACGAATGGCATCCGGTACATCTCAACTTTAGAGAAGTCGGATATTCTTTCAGGTGTGTTTTGTGATTAAAAACAAATACCTCTTTGTATGCTGATGATTGGGACGTAAGTTTTTCAACAGGATGACAGCCTATATTTGTACAGTTACTATCCTGAATTTCAACAGACAATGTCCTGCCACTATTGTCGTGTGTGTGACAATCCAGACATTCCGCATTGCAGAAGACAGTTTCCTTCCATGAATTATAAGGCATATCCATACTATGACACCTCGCACAGAATTCGGGTGAAGCCGGTCTCTGTGCAGTTACTATAATCAACGTAATACAACACACGAAAGATATGATCGTTACTACTAACAGTACCTTGACACTCTTTCTATCTCTTTTTCTAATGTTTTCCAGCATGATATGTGTTTTGCCACATGTGTAAGGGCGTATAGTGATACGCCCCTACTGCAAATTCTGCAGTGTACCCAATTCCAACTCCACCTTTGCAAGTAATGTCTTCTTTGTTCTATCGAAATTCGTCCTGAAGAGAACAGCCTCTAACTCTTTCACGCCATTATCACCATCTACATCAAACTCAAAACTATAAGTCTTCTTCTCTCCCGGTTTCAGTTGTGTGCCCATTTCAACAAACATACTCTCCTGCCTGGACTTAATTATTCCCCCAAAGTTGTCCGTAAGGTTAATCAACAAAAGAACTTCTCTATAACCATACTTACCGGTAGGGATGGAGTGATTAACCTTGGAATTCAAAATTTCCACGTTGCCTTTTATTTGATTATTTTCTTCGTTTATTCCAGTAAATGCTAATGCTATGAAATCTTTATTGATTTTTAAGGCACTTAAACTGGAAAACACGTGTGCCTTTCCTTCCTTCTTTACGTGTAATTTCTGCCACGGTTCATCCTGAATCAGCTTACGCATGACGGCAGGCATATGGCAATCCTGACACGTTTCATCATTACCATTTCCCACATATGTCAAATACTCTTCGAATGTATCAACATGGCATTTACCGCATAGTTCACTACTTTTATACAACTCCTCTTTCTTCTCTATAGGATGTGGAGAGATCCCTGAATGTGGGCCTGCGAGTGTGCAATCCACAGTGAGATGACAGCCATGGCAATCAACACCATCATTCAGATTATAATCCCTTGGCTCTATTTCACCATTCTCTGGCTCAGGCAAAGATATTGCCGTTTTGTCAGAATCAACTTCCAATGATGTAAATATAGTTTCCGGCACATGACATCTAATGCAGAATTTAAATTCGTAATTGTTGGTGGCAACTCTGAACTCTTCGCTGGTGTAACTCTTCGAATGTGATGATTCCACCCATTCATTGTAAATATCGACATGACAATCACCACATTCCTTCGAGCCCGGAAACTCCTCCCCTCTCTTAACGAGTTCGGGATGTAGGTTTTCAATTAATTTGCAGCCAGAAGATATGGCCATAATAGTACTTATAGCTACCATACCGAACACAAGTGAAAAGGGTTTTTTGCTAATATTATTACAAATCAAATTTCGAATTCTGAAGTAAAAACATTCATACACCCTGATCTTTCGTTCGTTATTCATCATTCGTTGTTCTGTATTCAATATTCCTTGCTGGTTCAATCTTGCAGGTTGAACTAAACGTTTCGGTTCAGACTACAAGTCTGAACCAACTCTGTAAGTTTTGCTATGCTCAACGGTACTTTGAAGTAAATTATTTCTTCCGGCTATGAAGCTAAATACTTAACTAAACCAAATGCAACAATCATTAATAGATTAATAATGACTATGGAGAAGAAGATCGGTTTCTTCCATAAACTTCTTTCGGCATTTCTATCCAGAAAGGGAACGCTGATAAATGTTATTGCATAAATTGCAAGAATGGCAACATGCCAAATCCTGTTATTAATTAAACTGGAACAGTGATAAAATGGGAGCAAAAACCACGGGGGTCTGGATTGGAAGGAGGCAAATTCATCTGTTGACTTCTGAAAGGATTCCGGAAAAAACAGTACACCAAGCATGACAGCACTTATAAAAAGAAATGTCAATAAAGAGTGTCTGAGTATCTCGTTAGGATAAAAAGCCTCCAGTTCTTCTTCACTTCTTCCTTTACTAAAGTCTACCATGTAGTTTTCTATACAATATACAATTATCCACTGTAGCGGATACCTTTAGGTTTCCAAGACTATCAATATCAATCGTGATAATGTTCCAAATTATGAGTTGACGTATACAAAAATGCATGCTACGTTTATGAAGGGCTAAAGACCTCCGCTACATTTTTACAATGGTTCTGAAACTCCTGTTCTGCGTATCATTAAGAAATGAAACCCCATTATAATACACATCATTATTGGTATACAAGCAATATGCAATGCATAGACTGTTACAAAGCTACGGTTGGAAGCTGCCCCTCCATCATTATAGGTCCCCACAATATGATCAGTCACCATAGTCGGCATTGCAACCTCACCACCAACAGAACTTACACCCCAATAAGACAGGTTGCTAGCAGGAAGACAAGTACCGGTATAACATATAACCAACGTTAGCACCAGCAGTAATGCGCCTGATACCCAATGCAACTCCCGTGGATTTTTGTAGAGACCCTTAAACAATATCCTTAACATGTGTGCAAATAACGGGGCTATCATAAAGTATGGAGTTACGGCATGTACCTTCTGTATTAACCATCCATAGGGGAGCACATGTCTTATGTACTGAACACTATTAAATGCTTCACTGGCAGAAGGTACGTAATAAAAGACTAAAAATATTCCAGTACCAACTTGTATCAAAAATGCGATTAACGCCAACCCACCCATACAGCGAAACAAGCTAATACCCTTTGGTATCAGCTTTTTTGTTACGTTTTCCTCAACTATCTCCTCAAGTTGGTATCGTTCCTCAAACCATACTTTGGTACTATTCTTTATGTTTTCCCACATAACACAATGCACCGTCAAGCACATCAACCAATTCGTCAATATTATCTTCAGTTATTATCAGAGAAGGTTGAAATGCAAGGACATTACGGTTGGCCCCTGTCTTTCCTATAAGAACGCCCTTATCTTTCATATATTCCAGGATTATGTCTATCTCCTGTACTGCAGGTTCTTTATCTAGGTTTACAAGTTCCGCTCCCAACATCAATCCCTTTCCCCTTACATCACCAATTAATATATGTTTATCTTGAAGTTCTTTCAACTTTTCTTTGAGATACACACCCATGTTTTTTGCATTATCTATCAGATTGTATTTGCTTATTACATCCAGGGTAGCTAATGCAGACACGCTCGTAACAGGATTACCACCGAATGTAGATGCACCGGGTCTTGTATAAGATGCCGCAATATTGTCGGAGGTTATAAAACCACCAACAGGTGTTCCATTAGATATTGCCTTAGCAAACGTCATAATATCCGGCTCAACACCATAATGTTCGATCGCAAACATCTTACCCGTTCTCCCAAAGCCAGTCTGTACTTCATCCGTAATAAACAATATTCCATACTTTCCCAATATCTCTCTCACCACTTTAAAGTACTCGTCAGGCGGCGTAATAATGCCTCCATTGCCTTGAATAGGTTCAGCAATAAATGCGGCAATCCCACCTGATGAGGACGTCTCTATAACCTTCTCTACCTGTTTTGCGCATTCAATATTGCAGTCAGGATATTTAAGATTAAAGGTACATCGATAACAATAAGCGTCAGGCACGAAACTTATACCACCAACAGGATTAGTATCTGTTCTCCAGAATTTCAGTCCCGTTATGCTCATTGTTAATTTCGTTCTACCATGCAATCCATTATAGAGAGAAAGAAACTCATGTTTCCCAGTATATATTTGAGCAAGCAGCAATGCCCCCTCGTTAGCCTCAGACCCACTTGCACAAAAAAAACTCTTCTTCAGGTTTTGAGGAGTAATCTGTGCTAACCTCTCGGCAAGATCGACTATAGGTTGAGTTAAATATATGGTTGTAGTGTGCTGAAGTGTTTTCACCTGCTCGCATATCTTACCCACAATCTCAGGGTGACAATGGCCTGCATTCAATACCGAGACACCACCATAGAAATCCAGATATCTTTTGTCCTGATGGTCAAAGAGATACTGCCCTTCTCCCCTTACGATCTGCATAGGTTCTTTATAAAAGTGGTAAACGCAGGGAATCAGGTATTCGCTCTTTTTGCGAATGATTTCTTGAGGGCCAATATAAGATTCTTTATTTTGCATATTCAATTAAATTTGTAGTGGCGAACGGCCGTTCGCCCCTACCTCTATTTCGAAAACATAAGTTGGTCCAGGAAAAACCTTGCTTCCGGATTGTCGGGATTAATTCCCAGTAGGCGATTAAATGTATTTATGGCCTTTTCCACTTCACTATTTTCTTGATACGCAATACCTAAGTTTATATACCCCTTTTCCAATCCGGGGTTGTCATTTATAACATTATTAAGGATTTCTATTCCTTTTTTAATATCCCCACCGAGCAGCCCGGGTTTGTTAACAAATTTCCTTGCATTCTCTATATGAGCCATGGCATTGCTATTGTCAATCTGCAGTGCCATATTTATTTCCTCCTCTGCCAGACTCCCATTCCTCATCCCGGAAAACATTCCGGATATCCTGTTTGAAATAAGAGCGCCCTTTACCCTGTGTGAATCTGAGAAATCACTCTTGAGAGCAATAGATTTATCAGCGTATGGTATTCCTTCCTCTGCAATAGCAACTCTTTTCGCTTTCAGAGTCTTCTTTTCTTTCCTTGCTGAACACTTTGCAATTTCAAAGTTTTTCAGGTCACAAAGCCCAAGGTGGGTCAATGCAACATAATGAACATAAATATAATCAGAAGGATTCTCCTTAATCAGTTGAATGAATATCTTTTTTGCATCATGCAATAATTGCTCGTTATATGTATGAATCCCATCATCAAGATGTTTTTTTGCCTGTTTAAATCTGTCATTCTCGGCCGCAACAATACCTGCAACAAAACATATTACCAGGAAAAGGATTATCGAAATACATGCATTTCTAAATATTTTCATTCTTTATGCCTCATATTAATTGGTCTGCGTTGCTGTTTTCATAACTTCCAGGGTACTTCTTGAGCGTGTAATATCCTGAGAATAAGCACATAAGCTCAGACCTCTTGGGCTTTTTTCTACCAGGCTGTCCCACTCAGATTCAGGCAAAGGATAGAAAACTTCCGGGTTTTCCATTAATAAATCCATACGTTTTCGATATTGACTTACTACTGCTTCTACCAGGTCTTCTTCATAATACTGTGCTTCAATTCTAAGAACTTCAACATCTGTCATCAAAAAAGAATTAAGATAAGGCAGCACACATAAATCTGCAGAAAACATAATATGGTTCCTGCAGTACTGGTCAACTTCTATCGTCCTGATTTCCCCCTTCTCATCCTTAAGAGCATAGTTGATATAACGACAAGGCAACCTGCAACTACTTTTAGCATTAGTTTTGGTAACCAACATCGCCGGCAAACAATGCTCAAGCAGCATACTTGGAAGAGAACCATGCACTATGCACTCGACAGGTATGGCGGACTCATCTGCAAGGCTATAAAGATCATTAAATGATGATTCAATAGACGAGGTTATCCTTTTTACACCTAACTTTTCCAACATTTTAATGGAACCTGTATTTAATACATTAAATGAGAAATCGGTGATTATGTCCAGATTAAAACGCTTAGCACAATGTAAAGCACCCAGGTTGTGAATAAGCACACCATCAACCCCAATTCCCTCTGCCACCTCAAAGAGCCATTCAATCTCTGATAGCTCCCGGGATGTGCATATTCGTGGTGTTCCGAATACAATTTTCCTGCCTTTATCATGCACTACACTGACTGCCTCATGCAAAAGATCTTTCGTCCAACCTTCTCCCCTGATAGGAGACACCTCCGCTCCCAGATAAATGTAATCTGCACCGGCACTCAATGCTTTTCTTACTGCATTTATGGTAGACACCTTCACGGCAAGAGACTTTCTGCTTTTCAGATTGCCATTTGACGTTCCAAACGGATTGTCATTCAGGTCGTCGAAGGTAAGATTCTTTTCAACTGCTCCACGGCTTAAGAATAGAGGTTCTCTACTGCCTGTATAATCAAATACATTTGACGTTGCATGTGAGAATGCCATTGAAGTAGTAAAGTCTCTGACTCTATCTTTGTACAATTTTTCAAAATCTTCTATCTTATGCCAATACGTAAATGGTGAATCCAGATAACCATCAATTGCTTTACGATATAATCCGATAACTGGTTTAAGGAAATCTTCATGCCGCATCCTTCCTTCTATCTTAAAGGAACATACTCCGGCCTGAATTAGCTCCGGTATATGTTGAAACATACACATGTCCTTCATAGCAAGAAGGTAGCCATTTAGCAAATCCCCAATCTCCTCTCCGGTTTTACTCTCCACTATACTATATTTCCATCTGCATGGTTTCATACATTCACCGCGATTCGCACTTTTGCCGAATATTACACCGCTTGAATGACACTGGCCGCTCTGACTGACACAAATGTCACCATGAATAAAATACTCCGTTTCAATATCACATTTCTCTCCTATTTCTTTTACCTGAGAAAGGGTAATGTCACGAGAGGTAATGATCCTTGATACACCAAGATTCTTCAATTCAATTGCCATCTCTACACTATGCACGTTCATCATTGTACTGGCATGCATTGGTATAGTGAGTTTCATTTCATGAACAAGGTTGATAACTCCCAAATCATGAACTATTACGGCATCTACATCAATATCCTGAAGAAATTTGAGATAATCATAAAGTCCGTTCATTTCATTATTGCTAATCAGATTGTTTACTGTTACATATATCTTTACATTACGCCCGTGAGCATATTCCACGGCTTGCGCCAATTGCCCGTTAGTGAAATTGAAATCAGATCGATGCATACGCATATTAAACTGTTTACCTGCAATATAAACAGCATCCGCACCTGCATCTACTACAGCCTCTAAAACATCCCATTTACCGGCAGGGGCTAGTAATTCCACTTTGGTCTGTGATAATTTCATATAAATACCTTTCTACTAAAATTTAAGAATTCCCGCCTAACAAACTGGCGGACAGGCAGGAATTGGAGAACTTAGGAATTCCTTAATTTCTGAATACCTCAATTCCTCAATATTATAATTTATCTTAATACAATCCTGTTTTAACTAACTTATCATTATTCTCCAGTAATGTAGGATTCCTTACACCATCCTGAGTAATTCCATACTCTATAGCCGTAGAAGTTGGAGGTATACGGACAGCTTTGTCTCGTTCAAACATATTTGGTATAAAAAAGCTTTCATCAAGTCTGTGAAATACCACCTGTCCTTCCTCCTCATAGTTAACCCTGTTTGACAGGCGTTCATAACTTGGCTTATTCCCACCAGCCATTGAGACTACCTGCACTATCATTCTTGGCCCAAGCGGAAAGTAATCCAGATCGTATGTAGATGATTCTTCTATCTCGAGACATAGACCAAAAAGAGTGTTACCGTATCCGGAAACATGAACTGCGTCCGGATAGTATTCCTCTTTGAACCTCTTATAATCATCTTTCCCTATTGAAATACCTCCGTAATGTACCCCTTTGATAGACATTAGCTTTTGAGTACTCATCCGCAAGGCCAATGCATCAAGAACAGGTGGCGTGGTGTACAAGACATCTATTTCCTGTGTCTCTATAATGTCCAACGCCTGCTCCAGAACATGTTCCAGGTAACGTTTGCTTCCGATAGATTCAGGCTGCAGCTTCTTTGCCCACCTGGGATCAAAATCTATGGAAAAGGGATCCATACTCCCCATTCTGTTTGCGACATGCCCTACTGCTTTACCTATTATGTGTGGACCACTTGGCCCAATCCATAACCAATTACCTCCAGCCGGAAATCCCCGCATTCCGGCGATATAAGCAAACCAGTCAACAAAGGCTGCACGGAATTCATCTTTTCTGTAGGCAGTCACTTTAGGTCTGCCTGTAGTACCTGCTGTTTCACCTAGAATAAAGTTATTTCTTTGATCCAAAAATGCTTTTGGAATGAAATGTTCAATTGGATATCTTCTTAAATCATCCTCACACATCGGCCCTAAAATTTTCAGATCATTAAGTACCTTTATCTCTTCTATCGCATTAATCCCCAACTCTTCCTCTTTATCGAGCCAGAATTGACTACCATGGTAAGGATCAAAGTGTATGGAGATAACTATAGGCAACCATTCATCAGGCGATAAACCGAACCACTTAGATTTCCGGAATGAAAATGAATCAACTTCCTTTAGACTTAACATTTCTAAATTACTCCTATCTCAAACTATGCTCACCTCGTTCCCAAGCTGGAGCTTGGGAACATGCATATATATAAGTTTTAAGCAAATCTTGGTTTAAAAAGTAAAATACATGAAGGTAATATAAACAGGTCTGCGACTAAAGCACTTATCATCGATATACCAGTCAAGAGTCCAAAATATTGAATAGGCTTAAAGCTAGATAGACAAAAAACAAGAAATCCACATGTAGCAACAACAGTTGTAAAAATTAATGCCCTGCCCACTCCAGAGAGAGTGCGTTGTATTGCAAGGTAATGATCCTTGTCTTTTCTAAACTCTCTCTTGAAACGGTATAAAAAATGGATTGTATCATCAACTGATATGCCTATTGCTACACTCGCTATCATAATAGTTGCAACGTCCAGGTTTATGCCCAGATATCCCATAACACCTAGTGTAATAACAATGGGGATAAGGTTAGGTATCATACTCATCATGCCAATTCTTACTGATTTCAAAAATAAAGCGATGCATATAAAAATCAGGATAAAGGCAAGCGTAAATGTCTTTATCTGACTTTCAATCAAGTAGCCCTGCATATCCATAAGGAGCGGCACTATACCTGTAATCGTACAACCTATACTTAAAGGAAAATTTGTCTTAATAAATCCTTCAATATTCTCTACTACCTCCTTATATCTGGAAGAACCAACATTTTTCATTCTTACCATAACCCGCCCTTCATTATTATCTTCTGTGTAAAGGGTTTTAACTATATTGTCTCCATGTATTGACGCCAGTTTTACGTAATCAATTGCCTTCTCCCTGGTTATCATTTGATTATCTGGCTTATCATTGTTCAGTAATTTGTCAAAATCTCTTACATAATCAACTACGGATATGCTCTTTGTTACTTCTGGTATTTCATTTAAATAATCCTGCAAGTTTTCCATTTTAGCAAGAACTTCCGGCTGAAAAACACCGCCTGCATTTACGGCATTAACTACTATCTCCATGGGGAGAAGTCCCATTAAATTCTGCTCGATATGTGCTGTTGATCTCGATATCTCACTACTTTCAGGAAATGACTCGAAGACGTTTGATTCAGCTTTTGTCTTTGTGACTCCATAAATTGCAAAACCAACAAATATTAAACTTAAAGAAAAGACATATATAGTATTCTTCTTAACAAACTTGCCAATAAATCCATATACACCACGATATTCTCTATTTCTTACACCATCATCCTCTTGAATGTTTACGGTAGAGCTCATTAATCCCGGAAAAAGAGAAAGGATGCCCGGAACAAGTGTTATACACACAAAGAAGGACATCATAATTCCTGCTGCCATAAATATACCCGTGATTTTCACCGGTGTTACATCACTAACCATCAATGAAAGGAAGCCAATTGAAGTAGTTAAGCACGTGAAGAAACAAGGCACACATATATGTTTGACTGTTTCCAGTGTACTCTTTCGCCTGTCTCCAGTAAGCCTGACTTCCTGGTAAAACCTGTTAAGGATATGCACAGTAGTTGCCAGAGAAATTATGAAGACAAGAGGTATAAGCATCCCTGAAACCATATTCATCTTATTATTAAAAATCACAAACAAGCCAACAGCCCATATAATATTAATGCTGATTGTTATAGCAGGAATTAATACACCGGAAATATTCCTGAAAAGAATTACAAGAATAACAAGCGCTACCGCAAACATTACCGGAGTGAAAGTCTTAATGTCCTTTTGTGACATTCTATCAAGTTCGGCATTTACAATAGATGGACCAGCCAGAAAGAAATCTTTCGGCAACCTTTTAGCGCTCCCCATTTTTTCCATTAATAGAGGTTGAGAAGATTTATTTTTATTTTTCATTTCTGCAGTTCTTATTATTTCCCTGGTTTCTTTTACCAGTTTCATCCTTGATTCCGGTGACCCCTTTGCCACAGTGGCTATAATTGCAGTAGTTTCGCCATCACTTGATATCACGTTATTAACGTACATATAGTCACTTAAAACCTCTTCTTTGAAAACATCAAGGACAGTCCTCGTCTTGTTTTTCTTCACAATCTCTTTAAAGTATGGAGCCGACAACTTATCCTTGTAAACACTTGCTAAAGAGATTACATTCCTGACACCCATAACCTCCTCAAGTCTCGTTGCAATATTATCAATTAACTTAATATCCTTACCGCCACAAAGATTATAACCATCAATTGCAATTATAAGAAACTCTTCATCGCCAAACTTATCTATAAAATCATAATAATAATCGAGCTTCGGATCGCCTTGCTTTAACCATACTTCAATAGAATTATCTGTCTGTACTTTACTTGCATAATATCCAAAGAACCCCGTTAAAAGTGCTATCAGGACAAAAAACAATATACGATATTTAAGTACTATGCTGGCAATCTGTTCCATATGAATTAATAAGACACTATAAATAATTAACAAGGACGTTCATCTTAAGGGCAATCATTATGTCGCCTTGAATCTGAACCTTTTTCTTGAAAAAAGCCTGTTGTGGCGTAATCTTCCTTTTTAAAATAGACATGAAAGTTTCACTATCCATTCGAAATGTTGATGCGGGTTCTAATACAGCCCCACTAGATGGCAAACTGGTATCAGTGTAATTTCTTACAACACGTTCTAAGAGTCCGCCTTCCACTTCAATAGTCCAACTGCCGGCATTATTACCGGAAATGTCAAATTTGATGACAGTGTTAAGACTCTCAATCTTTGGCAATGAACACAAATTAATTCTGGCAAAGATTAACTCTTCGAAATATTCTACAGGAGTTGTCTCACTTGTAATCTCAGGTCGTTTTTCGATATCCTTTGGTTTGATGTCAATTATCTGGCAAGTTCTATTATTCATCAACATTACCCTCAATAATAAAAACTATAATACTTCTAACAATGAACTTTGCCATTCAGGCGGGCGAAAGCAGGTGGTATTACCTCCTTTTCGGCCCGCCCGGCCCAGCCGTTCGGACGGGGAGGAATCCAGTTTGTTTTTACGCCATTTCAACTTCTTGCAACATTGTCTGTTTTCCATCCCCCCAATTGTGAGAGATAGCAAAATCGACTAATACCTTGACTAAATCTCTTGTAATGGCAGGGCAAATTATACCAGTATTCTCCAATACACTCTGAGTATTCCTGCAATCAAATCGTAATCTACTAAACAGATAAGAATAATAAGTTCTTGTATGGCGAAGGAATAATCTCTCGATTGCACTCAAACGCTTGTGTTCTATTTGTCCATCAATCTTCACATTTATACCCGTAATTCCCAGGACGGGCATTAACAAATCCTTCAATTCACTTAGTTCCGGTGGATCTGGATTTGCAATATGAAAGATTTTGTTAATACTCTCCTTCGTTTTTAAGATTGCAACTATGGCATCGGCAACATAATCTATAGGCACCAGATTAATCAGGGCAGTTGGAACTCCGGGCACCCTTACAGTGATATCATTTAGATTCTCACTTTGGTGATCAATAACGCTATTCCTGATATTGAATAAAACCTTTGCAAAAATATATAGATTGTCGAATCTACAGGTATCTCCCGTTTTCGAATCTCCTACTATTATGCTCGGGCGGTATATTGTATGAGGGATATCATTATCATTTGCATACTTAATCACAATTTTCTCAGCAATGAATTTACTCCTTTCATACTCATTATTAAACAGTGGTTCGTCTATCATCTCATTTTCATAAACTATGCCATTCTGTTTACCGGCAACGTATGCTGTACTGATATAATGAAACCTCTTTTGCTTATCAGAATTAGCAAACTGAAGCATATTTTCTGTTCCTTTGACGTTAACGACCATATGTTCGTCCGCTCGTTGGTTCTCAAAGTGAGTCGCTGCCGCACAGTGAAAGACTTCATCTACCTCATAACACAATCTTTTGTACTCTTCTTCCTCTAAACCTAAATCTCTGGACGTTATATCTCCCTCGAATATTTCTACATTGTTTAAAAACAGGTCATATAGCGATTCATCTGCGTCCGTCAGCCCGCCAGCCATACTGCCTTGTTCCGGTAAGTATCCGTCAGACTGATTTCCAAGAATAAGCTCCTTAATCATACCTTCCCACCTAAATGATGTTGTCAAAGCATGATTACCCCTTTTTCTTATCAACAACCTTAGCCTATAACCGGAAACTAAAAGTCTCCGAGTGACTGCACTACCAAGAAAGCCTGTTGATCCAGTTACCAGAAATGTTTTTTCTCTTTTCTCCATATTAAATTTATCCCTCTCCATTGCATAAATAGAAACATATCATTTATTACCTGCTTTCACATTGACTGCTTCACGGATAGACTCTTCAATCTCATTATAATCTACTGGTTTTTGGAACAATCTGAAGGACTCGTGGATAATAGAAGAGACAGAAGATAAAGGTTCATTACTGTCAATAACAACAATAACCGGTAATTTATAATCAATCGCCTTTATTGCTGAAAAAACCTGAACACCTTTCATATCTTCCGATTGCAGGCTAAAGACAATGACATTAAGTTTTTCCTTGAGAACGTACTTCACGGCTTCACTTGGACTGGAGGCTTCTTGTATGTAAAAGTCTTCTGATTTAAGAGCACTCCTCAAATTACACCTAAACAACTCATCGGAATCACAGATAAGAATTTTTTGCATTTTAAAAATAATAATATTTTCTATAGAATGTACTTACGAGTTGGGATACTTAATGGCACAAAAGAGAATCCCCCGCCTACCGGCAGACAGGCTTTTTTAAAGTGGGAAGCAGGAAGATTAACTAAAATTATTTCTATTATTTGAGCAATAGATATGCCATGCACAAGGAATGAGAAGATACAACACCAGAAATGACTGTAAATGCCTGTATATGCAAGCTATACAACATTTTGTATTTTCAGCCGGAAAAATGAAAAAATCGTTAGAGGGAATGAACAATGTAAATATTACATGCTTTTAGTGTAACATTTACATTTATAACAGATACTCATCATTTATTTAAAGCAGGAGTTTTTAACACTTATCGTTCCCAAGCGGGAGCCGGGGATCTCATCTTACTTGAAAGAAATCAACATCATCAAGTCTATATGGTGTCAATAGACCTCTTAGAGAAATTAATCTTCCAGTATAAGTTACTACATCCTCAATTTTCAAATTCAAAACCTTATTCTTTTTTGAATAGTCAAATTTTAGATTAACGTCTACTTTACTACCTTTATGTATTATACCTACCTTATTCCAGTCATAGATTGCGCCTCCTTTAATACCTACTTTCCCTGTCCAGCTTACATATTTACCTTCGTATTCCTCTTCCCACATACGCTTTCTCTCTAATTTTGTAAATTTACTGTCATTACCAAATATTTTATCAAGTTCATCAAAGGTGATATTTGAAAAAGGTTTTTGCGGTTTGACTACAGGCTTAACCTTTTGTATTTCTTCAGGTTTTTTGATATGCCTGCTACCTGTCACTGCTACAGGCGTTGAAACCTTATCATCAGGAATTGCACCTTTGGCTCCTTTATATTCTGACTTATGTACGTTACCCGGACCAGACAGAGTGCCTTCATCACTTACTGCCGATACCGTTTCCGTTGCTGCGGACGCATCGACATGGGACTCCAGTCCCTCCTCCCTCCTTGCCCCCTGTGCAACACCTTCATTATATAACGAATCAAACTCCTTCTTGTACTTTCCTATGACATCTGAATCGTCAATAAAAATAGCATTTTCATAATTAAATTTCTCAGAGTATTCTGTCCAATTGTATGATCCTGTTACAAGGAGTTTACCATCAAATATCGCAAAGGTATTGTTCATGGATCCCCCAATATTCCCTTTAAGAAACTGTAGATCAAATCCTTCCTCTTTCAGAAATTTCAATACCGGGTAATGTCTTTTATCCTGCCCCTGGTCAATTACAAGCCTTATCTTAACTCCACGCTCCTTAGCATTATACAACGCTTCTGCTATATCACCTGACGTAAAGGTAAAAGCTGTAACATCAATGGTCTCTTCTGAAGAACTAATTGTCCTTATTATGACCTCTTTAATTGATCCACGTGGTGAGAAGAGGACATCAGTTTTCGCGTACATGGTACGTGAATCAAGAAACGAGGCAAGGATACTGAAGCTCAATATCAACAGAATGGTACTCAAATCAACTCTTTTTATAAATCCATATCTCAGCATAGTTTATTATATAAAATTGCCATATACACGGTTTATAGACCAACTCTATAGAACCAACAAATAAAATCCTCTGGCTGATATCTGACAGTTATTTCAAATCCATATTAACAATACATTTAATAATAAACAAATTATAAATTGTAGCAAACACATTTCACATAATATAATTGCTATACAGGCTTCCAGTCTATCAGCACAAACCATTCAGATATAAGGCCTTGAATATACACAATCAAATTACTGTATATCCGGCAAGGGAACTACACTTAATATCACAACGCCTTTTGAATATTAATACGTTATGCGACTTTAGCCTTTGGCACTGATTTTGCGAATTACAAATTTTCGATTAAATACCACTTACTATGCGATTAGCAAGATCAAATGGGAGTCCGGCTTCAAGGATTTTTCTTCTAACTAATTCTATATTGTACTCTGCTTTTTCCAGAAAAACCTTTCTTGCTATAGTATCGTAAATCATGTAAGAGGCCATTGGAATGCCGTCTCGTGGCTGACCAACTGAACCTGGATTTATGTAGTAACGTTGGCCGGGATTCAAGGAAACATCGAATGTTTCCAGTCTCTCCGCCGATCCTCTTTCAGCTAACATCAGCTTTTTATCGAGAGGGTCTGTTGGAATAAAAACGGAAGCAGAAACGTCTCTTTTATGTTTGGTATATAAATATGCTGCCGGTTTGTGTGTGTGACCGGCAAATGTTATCTTTGAATGCTGTAAACCGTAATTTAAAGATGTCGAGTTCATTACATATGTATAATCCTGAGGACGTTTAGATGTACTGTGGACTAACTCGATCTTAAATTCCAATAGCTTTTCTTT
>Ga0255058_10000333_pt1 | contig 28297 bp, 24 predicted proteins | sample Cases_109_9_MG_FD_188637 | JGI IMG/M metagenome (GOLD analysis project Ga0255058, IMG submission 188637) | Seawater microbial communities from Amundsen Gulf, Northwest Territories, Canada - Cases_109_9 | ecosystem: Environmental > Aquatic > Marine > Gulf | place: Canada: Northwest Territories... | reverse complement strand
CAGAGACTTCCTCAGGGTGTCGAGGTCGGCTGGATCGAACATCATAGACATCAAATCGTTGAGAATTTGGCGGCAGCTTACCCTAACTTGGCGGTACTATACGGCGGCGCTGCGGCAAGGATTTGTACTCTGTCATGTTGTGGCGTCCAGCGCAGGATAAATTAGCGTATTTAATTTGTTTTAAAACAATGAGTTCTTATTCTTTTCTCGAATTTTTCTAACTTGAGGTTCAGGTGCAGCGACGACGATTCTTGAAAACGATTCTTGCCGGGGTAGTGCTGCTCGCCAGCGGACTTCGAAGTCGCCTTGGGCGTGCGCAGCCGAACGCCGAACGCGTGTTCCGCCATGGCGTTGCCAGTGGCGACCCAACTAAACGTGGAATTATTCTCTGGACCCGGGTAAGCGATGTCACGTCGCACTCTGTCAAGGTGCAGTGGCAACTGGCCGAAGACCCGGAAATGGATAGCATCGTCGCAAGCGGACACGCTGCGACGGATGCGTCGAAGGATTTTACCGTCAAAATCGATGTGGGCGGATTATCTGCCGGCGCGACCCTGTATTACCAATTTCGGGCAATGGGATCGCTGTCACGGATTGGCCGCACGCGGACCTTACCATCCGGACAGGTGGAGAGCGCGAAGTTCGGCGTTGTCTCTTGTGCCAATTATCCGAATGGTTTCTTTCACGTTTATCGCGAAATTGCAGAACGATCCGATCTGGATGCGGTTTTGCATCTTGGGGATTACATCTACGAATACGGGGCAACTGGTTACGCATCGCAGCATGCAGAAGCCCTGGGCCGTATCCCGCAACCTGAAAATGAATTGCACTCGTTGCGGGACTATCGTCAACGTCATGGTCAGTACAAGAGCGATCCGGATTCGCAGGCGATGCTGGCTTCGCTGCCGCTTATCGCCGTCTGGGACGATCACGAACTGGCCAATGACGGCTGGCGCGACGGCGCTGAAGGACACTCCGAAGATGAGGGCGAGTGGGCAGCCCGGCGCGATGCCGCTATTCAGGCCTATTTCGAATGGATGCCGATCCGTGGCAAGCCGAAGGGCAAGAAGACCCGGATATTCCGAGAGTTTCGCTATGGCGATCTGGCTAGCCTGATCATGCTCGACACGCGGTTCCATGGCCGCGACCCGCAACCCTATGTTGGGAAAGACGTTACAAAGGACTCAATAGTGGCGGCAATGGGTGATCCGAAGCGGCGCATGTTGGGCTCAACACAGGAACGCTGGCTCAGAAAGCGCCTGAAACGTGCGTCGGGCACCACCTGGCAGGTGATCGGACAACAGGTGCTGGTGACGGAATTGATCAGCGCAGACCTCGAACCATTGGTCGATCCGGATGGCCCCAGCACACTTTCAAAGGAACTTCTTAGTTCGATTATCGAACGGAGCAAGAGCAATCCGCCCAGCGTGTTGGACACTTGGGACGGGTACCCGCTCGCGCGGGAAGATCTGTATGCCGATCTCAGAAATTTTGCCCGCAATCCCGTGCTTCTCAGTGGCGATTTCCACACGAATATCGCCGCCGACCTGATCCCGAAAAACACGGACACGCCCGTTGCAGTAGAGTTCATGACCGGCACGGTGTCGTCTCCCGTATTTGCCGAATTAATTCCCGAGTACGTACCAAATTCAGTCAGAGATGCGACGATGGAAATGAATCCCGGTCTCAAATACCTCGAAACCGGGCATCGCGGATGGTTATGCCTGACGCTGACGGACCAGCACTGTCGTGGCGAGTGGCACCTGATCGACGACGTCAGGAGTCGCAATTACGAAAGTTGGCTCGACAAGACACTGACGGTGCGGGCCGGCGAGATCGACAAGGGTCTGCAGGGCTAATGCCACGCGCACGTCTCTCGCGCGCCGAAGCCCGTAGGATTGCTTTAGCGGCACAGGGATTCGACCGAAAACGGCCGGATTCAGCGGCCGATGTCCGGCATATTCGCAGGGTCATCAATCAGCTTGGCTTGCTGCAACTCGATTACGTCAATGTCCTGATACCAGCGCATTATCTGGTGCTGTATTCGCGCCTCGGCGCCTACGAATGCCGGCGACTGAACGATCTCGTCTATCGACGCCGGGAATACATTGAGCAATGGGCGCATGAAGCGTCGATCGTGCCCGCAGCTGCGTGGCCGCTATTACAACATCGCCGCGACGAATATCATCCCTATCCCAACAGCCCGATCATGAAGCTCCGCGGCCGCGCGGATTACCTTAAAGAAGTATTAAGACTTGTTGAGGAGCAGGGCCCGGTCACATCGAATGACATGCCACCCATGCCGGGCCCGAGGCGAAAGGAGGGCGACTGGCATCGTTCTGTGCCACGCTGGGCGCTGGAATATCATTTCGGTAACGGTTCGATCGCGGTAGCGAACCGCTTGCCCAACTTTCAGCGGGAATATGACTTGCCGGAACGGCTGATCGACAGCGCGCATCTAGTGCAACGAGTGACGCGTGAGGATGCTCAACGTGAACTACTGCGGCAAGCTTCCCGGTCTTGCGGAATCAGCACAGCGAGAGACCTTGCTGACTACTACCGCATGTCACCGAAGGACGTGCTTCCGCGTGTTAATGAGTTGATAGAAGAGGGCGCGCTGCGACAAGTGAAAGTCGAAGGCTGGCAGGAACCGGGACTGTTGTCACGTGAGGCGGTCGTTCCCCGCCGCATCAGGGCTTCGGCGCTACTATCGCCGTTCGATCCGGTCGTCTGGTTTCGGCCACGGGCGGAACGATTGTTCGATTTTCATTATCGAATCGAGATATATGTGCCTGCAAGCAAACGCAAGTGGGGTTACTACGTTCTGCCATTTCTGCTGGACGACAGAATCGTTGCGCGCGTAGATCTAAAAGCTGATCGAAAAGAAAAGCGGCTACTGGTGCTTGCTGCACATGAAGAAGCGGGAATCGATGCCAAACGGACCAGCAGAAAACTTGCCGCAGAACTTGTCAACCTTGCTGGTTGGCTAAACCTCGATTCCGTTCGCGTATCGCGCCGTGGATCGTTCGCAAGAACGCTGGCGACTGCCGTCAAAGAAGCTTAATCCGCCGCTTTTGTGTACTCGTCGATGACCTCTTCGATTGCAGCGCTGCAGACGGCACAGAAATCTCTGGTGCGCGTAAACATGATGCAGTTCATTGCCGAACGATAAATTCCTTTCGCCTGATACTTTCCACCTTCGAAAGCGCCGAGCTGATCACGATATTCAGCGGTCGAGAACAGCTTCTCCGTGAAATCCTGATTTTCGCGGAAGAGCTTGTTCATTTCCGATTCCGGCACGTTCGCTTCACGCATTTTGTTCCGCCTCGCCTGATAGGCAAGAGAATGCTCTTCATAGATCTCCTTCGGCCACGGTGTCGGCAGCGGTGTTCGTTCGTCAACGAGAGATCGCCATTTCAGTTTTGACGGATCGAGCAGGGCGGTGACATTGGGTTCATAGGGTTCTTCGATATTCTCGTAGGCGACCGAGCTCGTGTAGTACTCGTCGGCAAGACCCGCAAAATGGTGGCCGAACTCGTGCACGAAGACATACGCTCCCCATTCGCTGTCGGCAGCGGTCGTACCGTACAAACCATAAATGCCACCGCCGCCATAGGTCTCGGTATTCGTCAATATTTCGACGAAATCGTATGGTACTGACGAGGCGATTCTTCGGAATGACTTGTTGTCATAGGTCAATACGTAACGCTCACTTCGAAACGCGTCGTAGCTTGTACCCAGCGGCGTGTCGCGATAGGTTCCAGTTGACGGCCTCGATACGCCCGATTCTGCAGAAGCTGGCGCGAGTGCCCAAACATTAAAATCAGATCTGCGATCTTTGAACGGCGCTGTCGCAAACAGTATCTCGGTCATCTCTTTCGTTTTGGCAAGAAATTTATCCATTTCGGCTGCCGTGTAGCCGTCACCGAGAATCAGAAGATCTACTTTCTGCGCCGGGTCGCCGTTCTCTTCTATCGCAATGAGCTGATCGGCATAGGCGGCGGATTCCTGATGAACGAGATAGTCGTTCGGATCGATACGGGCCTTCCAGACTTCCTGAAAATCGTTATTTGCGTCGCGCTTGCTGACGATGACATCGAAGGGATGTGACTGGGCGGGAAAACGCAGCGACTCATGAAAGGTCCGGTTGATCTCTCTGGCCTCTCCGGTCGTTTCCCATTCGCCGTAAATGCTGCTGAAGCTGCGCGACCAGGCTATGTCGCCCGAGTCCGGATCGACGACCGTGAAAGCATATTTACCGCGAAACGTCGAGTCGATGGGTTGTTCCATGTTGCCGGGCCAGGCCAGCGGCTCAAGCACCACCTGGTCGAGACTGAATACCTCGAGATTTCGACTTCCGGTGTGATAGAAATCAACGCGCATCGTTTGCGGTTGTTCCGCGAAACACAAGGGGCCGACCAGGCAACACGCCATCGCTATGAATGTGTTTTTCTTGATCATGAAGTTCCTTAACTAGAGAGACGGCCCAAGTTTGAGTGGGGAGCCGTCGAAGAAGCGGCTTAGCCTGAATGGATTGATATCGATACCACTGTCTTTGCCGGTCAGCATGCCTGCCGCTGCCTTTCCGGCACCCGGACCGATGCCGAAACCGTGACCGCTCAATCCCGTAGCAATAAAAAATCCGGGCAGGCTTTCTTCAGGACAGATGACCGGCACGACGTCGGGCGTCGTCTCGATCATGCCGGCCCATGCTTCGACAATTTCGGTCTCAGCCAAAGCAGGGTATACCTTGCCTAATTTGCTTCTGATTGTTCTGATCGTTCGCTGGTTCGGAGATGGATTCAATACACGGACTTTTTCGAATGGCGATTGCTTGTCCAGGTCCCAGCGCACCGGCGTTGCAAGCTCTCGGAAAAAATCACCATTGATCGTTACCCACATGGTGCCAACTTCCTGCTTTAAAGCAGGAAGAAACTTGAACGCGAATCTGAGTGTCGCAGGCGTTATCGGGTGGAGCAGGCCGCCGCTGCCGTTACCGACCGTGTAACCGCCATCCTGACGGCGGCGAATCGCGACTCGCTTATCAAAAGCGAGTCCGTCCGATATTTGCGGCCCGGGTGCTGTACGCACGACCGTTCCTTTTACGCGGAGTTGCGGCAGAGATATTCCGAGCGAACGACAGAACATCGATGTCCATGCTCCCGCAGCACACAATACCGTTGACGTCTTGATCGAGCCATGCTCGGTTACGACGGACGAAACCTTGCCAGCTTTCGTTTCGATACCGCGGACAGCACATCCGCTGAGAACAGTTGCACCAAGACGCGCGGCAACACGTGCGATCGCCGGCGTTGCCTTGTGGGGTTCGGCACATCCGTCGCTTGCGGTGTAGAGTGCGCCCGGCCAGGTCTGAGTATTATTCTCAAAGTGTCTGGCTAATTCGTCACCATAGATGACGCGCGTGTCCAGATCGAATTCCCTGGCCGTGGCAATCCATTGTTCGTATTTGTCCACGGACTTGTCAGTAGTGCCGAGGTAATAACAACCGCCTTCTCTATAGCCGACGTCTTCACCAGTGTCTTGCTCGAAGCTTCGCCAGATGCGATGACTCTCGATCATCATCGGTAGCTCGCGTGCATCGCGGCCCTGTTTGCGTATCCAACCCCAATTGCGGCTCGATTGTTCGCCGGCAATATGACCCTTTTCGCAAACGACGACATTGACGCCGTCCTGCGCGAGAAACCAGGCTGTCGACACGCCAAGGATGCCTCCGCCGATGATCACAACATCGGCTGAGTCGGGACACGCTGTTGGCGCTTCGATCGGCCTGGTCCAGATATCTGACACGGCGCTCATTTCATTATTCTCTGCTGTGCTCAAGCGCGGCTTCGCGCCAACCATTGAATCACCGCTTTGCGGACGCGGTGGTCACGAAGCCTCATGAATGAGCGGAATAATACAGGCACGAGGAACAAAGTCAGCGTTGTTGCAACAAAGAGTCCGAAAACCATGCTCGTCGCAACCGGGCCCCACAAAAGCGATTTGCCGCCGAGCCCCGCCGCCAACGAAAACAGGCCGGCAATGGTCGTCAGGGATGTCATAAGGATAGGTATGACGCGGCGCCTTGCCGCATACATGATGGCGTGAAGTGGCCGCATGCCGATTTCTATCCGCGAGTTCGCGGCATCGATCAGCACGATCGCAGCGTTGACTGCAATTCCGGTCAAAGCCACGATTCCATAGATGGTGTAGAGGCTGAACATGTAGCGCGAGACGAACAGTCCCAACACGACGCCAGTGAAAGCCATTGGCACCGTCACGATGATCAGCATCGGCTGGAAATAACTCCTGAACTGGGTCGCCAATACCAGGTAGATGAGACCGACGCCAAAGAAAAACAGAATCAGCATCGAGTCCAGGCTTTCCTGAATGTCATCGAAGGCGCCGGAAAAATCGAGATCGGTCGTTGGGAACTGCCCGCGTATTTCGTTCCATTCATCCCTGATCAAATTGTTCGCTACGACTGTATTGATAAGCAAAGCATTCAGGTCGGCTTCAACGGTAATGGAACGGCGATAGTTGTAACGGCGGATCGTGCCGCTGCTGCGTCCGACAGTGGTGTCAGTGAGCGCACGAAAGGTCGTTGTCGCACCGCCTGGCAGAACGATAGGATCATTGAGCACGGTATTGATGTCCTGCAGCACACGGCGCGGACCACGGACGCGCAGTTCTACTTTTTCACCTTCGTGGCGTGTGAAAGCGACGACCTCTCCATCCATGTGCAATCGCATCAATCGGGCTACGGCGCCCGGGCTCGTGCCGGCTTGTCGCACCGCGCGCTCATCGAGATTTAGCGTTAACTCCGAGCGGCCGGCGACATCGTTATCTTCGATATTTTCGGCGCTTTCGATACGACTCACGATTTCCTTGACGGCGTCCGTTGCAGCGCGCAATTCCGTGTAGTCATCGCAGCGAACCTTGACGCTGACGTCTCTTGAAACCGGCGGGCCCTGCGACATGACGAGGAAACTCACCTCCGCGTCACCTGCTGATTCAGTTGCCGCTTCCCGAATAGCGTCGATGATTTCGGGGATGTCGCGACCGCGTCCCGACTTGGGCTTCAGCGAGACCTGAATCTGACCGTATTGATCGCCGAAGATCGCTTCTTCCCGAATAAACTTCACGCCGGATATGGCGGTGCTTGCCCGCAACTCCTCGTCGCGAATGAACGGACGGATGCTCTGCTCAATTCTCTCGACTTGCGCCAAAGTTCCGTCGACCGGTGTATCGGTGGGCATGTCGACATTCACATAGAAAATCGGCAATGGTTCCGCGGTGAAAAAATCGACTTTCACTATGTCCGAAACAACCATGAAGACTGAGAGAATGAATGCCCCGATACCGGCAAGGAAAAATCGTTTCGGCCGGCGAAAGACGTACGCCAGAGCACGCGTGTATTTGACCCGCACAGTGTGTGTCATCCGGGAACGCCGGTCCTTGAGATGATCGGATAGCGACGGCGTGGTTCGTGTCGAGTTTATGACGTGCGACGGCAGAATCCAGAACGCCTCGATGAGGCTTACCAACAGTCCGACCGTTACGACGAACGGGATGATGAACATGAAATCGCCAAGTATTCCGGGCAGCAGCATCAGCGGCGCGAAAGCACATATCGTCGTGAGTACTGCGGAGGTCACCGGAGCGCCAACTTCCTGCAGTGCCGCAAGCGCTGCGGACAACGCCTCTTGACCCCGCTGAATGCGGTAGTAGAGCGCCTCGACGACGACCACAGCATCATCGACCAGCATGCCGAGGACGATGACAATGCCGAGAAGCACGGGCTCGTTCAACGTATTACCGGTGATGTTCAGTATCCAGAAAGTGCCTGCAATCGAAAACACGATACCGAGCGTCACAAACGAGGCGATGCGCAACCCGAGGAACAGCCAGCAGACGCCCAGCACGAGGAACAGGCCAAGCGCGGCATTGCGCTGCATGACTTTGAGTGCCATACGTGTTTGTTCGGTTTGATCATCGGAGAGAACGAGTCGTATTCCTGTGCCATCCAACAGCGCATTTTTTTCGCCGACGTAGGCATTGACCCGGTCGACGAGGTCGAGAGTGTTGGTAAACGCGACCTTCGTTACCGACATAGAAATTGCCGGCCGGCCTTCGAAGCTTACGGCCTGACGCGCCTCTTCCCGGCCACGCCGGACTTTAGCGATCTGATCCAGCGGAAACTTGATTTGCGGGGCAGCTGGTGGCGATATCAAGAAGTTAGCTAGATCTTCAGGTTCGGAAGTCTTACCGCGTACGCGAACGAGCCATGCTTCCGTCGCAACTTCGATTTTACCGGCCGAAATGTCCTGAAATGATTCGCGCACTTGATCGGCGACGTCTGCAGCCGTAAGCCCGCGTGACGCCAGGGCACGGGGATCGATTTCAATCTGCAGTTCGGGTTCATTGAATCCAAATGCCTGCACGCGATCGACTCCGGGAAGCCGTTCCAGATCCTCCTTGATGAGTTTGCCCTGCCGGCGCAATCGCTCGTCATCTGCCTGGCCGACAACGACAATCATGGCCGTGGGAAATCCGTTTGAGGTAGTGAACTCGAGTACGTAGGGGTCTTCGATTTCGGCCGGCAACTCGTCGTTTGCCTTGCTTTGAACCTCACGCCTGACATCGGTGATGCGCTTGTCGAATTCTCTTTCCGATAACTCCCGAAAGCGGACCATGATGTCCGATATACCCTCCCGCGAGCTGCTAGCGACGAACTTGATGTCCTGAACGTTTCGAAGCGCATCCTCGAGAGGGCCCGTGACCAGCTGTTCGACATCTGCTGCTGCGGCGCCCGGCAACACCGTATTAATGCTGATGACATTGAAGTTTATTTCGGGATCCTGTTCCCGGGGCATTTGCGCAAATGACAACATGCCCATGACAAGCACGACGGCAAAAAGAATGTTGACCAGTGGATGGTTGGTCAGGAGAGTCCGTGCAAATCTCATTCGCGCGAGATGGACAGGGCGTCGCCGTCTTGCAGCCGTGCCTGGCCTCGAACAACGATCAGGGTATCCGGCGCCAGATCGACCGGAGCGGGACGACCCTCCTGCGCGCCCGGAATCGGAACGAAGCTCGCTGAAGTACTGTTGGCGATGAAGACGCCGAGCGTCGATCCTCGCTGCACAATCTGTGCAACAGGCAGGAGTCCGGTGGCCTCGCTCCAGACCAGTTCACCGGTCAAGCCTATCGGCGCAGCTTCACCGGGAAACTTGAGCCTTGCCCGCAGTATCCGGGTATCGGTTTCGATGACGCTCGACAATCTCGCCAGCTCGACGCGCCATTCCCGCCCCTGGCTGACAAATCGCAGCTCTGAGACAGCCGGCAGCGCTACCGCGTAACGCGGATCGATTTCGGCATCAATTTCGCGTCCGTCGGTTTGTACGATTGTCATCAGGACTGTGCCGGGCATCGCATAACTGCCGACCTGTGCCTGCCGTTCGACGACGGCCGCGTCAAAAGGCGCCCGGATCGTTGTGCGCGACAGTGCCAGTTGCTGAATGCGTATGAAAACTTCCTGCTCCTGAAGATTTGCCTCCAGGACAGCGAGATCGGTCTGTCTGGCAAGCAATTCGTCGTCGGAAACGAAATTCTTCTCGAGGAGTTCTTCGGCTTTGTCCAGCCGGTGTTCGGCCTGAGCGATTTGCGCTTTCAAAGCGGCCAGTCGGGCTCTCGCCTGAGTCAGCATCAGCCGATTATTATTTTCGTCCAGCACGACCAGGGGCTCGCCTTGAGAGATCGTATCGCCGACGTCAACCGGCACCTCCTGAATCAGCGCCGACACCTCGGACGTGACGAGGGCCCGATTGGCCGATATGACGGTGGCCGGCGCCCTGAGCTCCTTGTCAATCAGCAAGTCGCCGAGTCGCTGCACGGTTACGGGCACCGAATCCGCCGCGAGCGCAGCGCCGGAGACCACTACCATTAGAATTTGTGTGACGAACCTGAGTAACATATCTGTAATGCATCCGGTCATTCTAATTGGCCCCGCGACGACGGGACATTGGTCCCGCTACGACAGGATTTGACCTGGAAATGGGATCTTGATTGTATTGGACCGCCCACAACGGGTAGCGTTTGATTATACCGATCCGGAGAATCAATGATGAGCATTCGTCTATTGCTGGCAGCTCTTTTGCTGTTGCCATTTATGCCGGCTGACGCCGGTGCCGCCGAACATGAACTCGATGCAATAACCAACAGTGCGCTCGACGATGCGATGAGCGGCGAGCATCGAAGTGCAGAAAACAAGGCCCGGGACAAGTATCGGCACCCCAGGGAAACGCTTGCGTTCTTCGGTTTTCGTTCCGACATGACGGTAGTCGAAATCTGGCCCGGTGGTGGCTGGTACACGGAAATACTGGCGCCGGCCCTAAAGGAAAATGGCAAGCTCTATGCCGTTCATTACAGCGTGAATCCGCCGTACTCGTACCAACGACGATATTTTGGCGCTTTCCTGACCAAAGCGGGCGAGTCACCCGACGTTTACCGCGACGTCATCGTCACGGCAATGGATTTTCCGTATCAACTCAACATCGCGCCGTCCGGCGCTGCCGACCTCGTCGTCACCTTCCGGAACGCGCACAACTGGGTGAGCAGTGGATACCACGAAGCGTCGGCTCAACTCGCATTCCAGGCCATGTTTGACGTGCTCAAACCCGGTGGGGTGCTTGGCATCGTCGATCATCGATGGCCAGATGCCGAAAACGAAGACCCGCACGCGGAAGACGGCTATGTTTCGGAGGAACGTTTGATCGCGCTGGCAGAGGCGGCTGGTTTCGAATTCGCCGGCCGTACCGATATCAACCGCAATTCAAAGGACACTCATTCGCATCCGGAGGGTGTTTGGACGCTGCCGCCATCGCTCGCGCTCGGTGAAGAAGACCAGGAAAAATACCTTGCGATCGGCGAGTCAGATCGATTGACGATCAAGTTCGTCAAGCCGAGTGCGATGTGAGGATAGTGATGAACTACTCGGCGGGTGCCTTTTTCTCACCTTGATGCTGCGGCTTCTTGCCGCCGCTTCGGCCACGCTGCTTGCGTCGTTCTTTCATCGCCTCTTGCTGCTCGGGCGTCATGGCATCCCATTTTTTTTGCATTTCGGCGCGCTTTGCCTCCTGCTGCTCCGGCGTCAATGCCTCCCAATCGGCACGCCGCTGTTTGCGTTTTGCTCGCGCTTGATCCCGTTTCGCCTGTTTCTCTTCCTCCGACAGGGCGTCCCATGCGGCTTTGCGTTCCTCGCGGCTCATTTCGCCGCGCTGTTCCGGCGATGCGCCCTGGTCAACTTCTTCTGAATTTGCCACATACGGCAGCAACAGTAGAGACAGCAACGACGTGATCAGAATCTTCGCTGATTTTTTCACGGTTGTTCCTCCGAAAATCATTATTGACAACTTACGCAGTCCTTAACGGGGCGGCAAGTAGGCGGTTGACGTCCTTGACAGTTCTTGACGCATTGGAACGCCATTTAGGCAAATAATTCAGTATCTGTCTGGGATGCCCCGCAAATATTGCGTATTCTGCTCGAATGTCGAGGACTTATTTTTCGCGAATCCTGCTCCAGATGGCGATATTGCCATTGTTGTTGTGTGCATGCGGCACGCCGGAAGTGTTGTTGCCGAGAAGCGCCGCGGTGCCGGCGGGCGTCGATTTTTCCGGGCAGTGGAAAATGCGCCCGGAGTCCAGACGGGGGCAGCCTCGTATCAATGAGGCCATTAACCGTACAGACGGCGTCGACAATGAGACGGTCATGCGGGAAATGATGAACCGGCAGAGGCGCGGCGGCAGCGGCGAAACCAAGGGTGGCCTGGTCGGCATTTTCCTGAAGACCGGCGACGCGCTAAAAATCTCGCAGACCGAACACGGAATATTTATCAGTTTCGATCGGTCTGTCACCCGGGAATACCGATTTGGCGAAAATCGGCCGATCAATATCGGCCAGGCCGATGCAATGCGGGTGTCGGGTTGGGAGACCAACGATTACGTCATTGAAACGCTGGGCGAGAAGGGCATGAAACTGACGGATCGATACAGCTTGTCTGCAGACCGGCGACTTCTCACCAGACAGATCACGCTGCGCAGCAAGCAAATGGAAGAGGTCACGATCGTCCAGGAGTTCGACCGCCAGCAGGACTGATCAGAGGCTGTCCCTGCAGATACTCATCAAAGACATGAGTGAGTCTTGTAGCTCGACCCTGTGTCTCTCTAATCCATCGACGGAGGCATCTCGCGGCACGAAGTGCGGCTGGCCGATGGCAATAACTACCCGGGCGAACGGCTTGGGCACCATCATCTGGTCCCAACTCGTCAGGCGCCAGCTGCGATCGGCAGCACATGCCAGAGGAACGAGCGGCGCTCCCGATATTCTTGAGATCAAAATATTACCTGCCTTGAATTCGAATATGGGGCCCTTCGGTCCGTCGGGCGTCGTGATTATGGAACTGCCACGTTTCAATGCGCCGTACATGTCGCGCATTACCAGCGCCCCGGTTTGATTGGCCGAGCCACGAATAATATGCGCGCCCCAGGCGCTCGCGATGCGTGCCGGTATTTCGCCGTCGACCGATGCCGAGATGACGATGCTCACATCGAAGCCTTTGCGTAACCATCGCCGAACGATATTGGCGCAGACCAGGTGCTGCTGATGCCAGTAGCAGGGCATGCAGACGGTCTTGTCGGCGACTAACTGGTCCGCAATGTCTTCGCCGACAACCTTCTCGACACGATAGCTGTACCAAAGCAAAGCCAGGAAACCACGCAACAGCGGCGTTAGAAGGGAATAACCCAGGCGGCGAAAGATCGACATCTTCCGCTGCGAGGCCGAACTCCTTCTAGAGTCTGCGTTATTCGGGTCAACAATTGGTTCAGGCGCTGCGCTCACGGCGGGCCCAGTTTGCAGTATCGGTTTAGCGGCGGTCAATGTAATATTGCGCCTCCACGAAAAGCGGCTCGCGGCATTCGCTGCCAATATCCTCAATCAAACTCCTATGAAACTCTACGACACGCTTGCAGATATGCTTGAGGAGGGCCGCAGCAAAGACCGTCATATCCTGCTGATCAATGGCGAGAAAGACGAAAGCAGGATTTCATTTGCCGAGTTATCCGAAAGGGCGCATCTGCTTCTCGGCAGCATGCAGCAACGGGGCATGATGCCGGGCGACGAGGTGGTGGTATTCACCAAATCGAACGAGAGCTTTCTGATCGCGTTCTGGGCCGCCATTCTCGGTGGCATCGTGCCCGTTCCGGTAGCCGTCGGCATCAGCGACGAACACCGCTTCAAACTCTTCAGGATCCTCAAGCAGTTAAGAAACGGCCGCTTGTACACCGACCAGGGCCTGCTCGACCGCCTCCTGGAGTTCGCAGTCTCGGAAAACATGCCGGACGTCACGAAGGCACTGGAGACCGATACGATACTGGAAGGCGACATCGTCGCAACATCCGCCGGCAGTCCTGCCAATCTTGAACCGGATCAACTCGCATTCATTCAATACTCATCTGGCTCGACCAGCGAACCCAAGGGCATTTGCCTGACACATCGAAATCTTGCCACCAATATTCGCGCCAGTTGCGAGCGACTCGAATGGGCCGCAGACGACCAGTCCCTGAGTTGGATGCCGTTGACGCATGATATGGGTCTAATCGGCTATCACCTGACGGTTTATGCAGCTGGCATGAATCAGGCCGTCATGGACACCAGTCTTTTCGTTCGCCGTCCGCTGTTATGGCTGAGCAAGGCCAGCGAGATACGTGCAACGCAATTGTGCTCGCCGAATTTCGGCTACAAGCACTTCCTGAAAATGTTTAAACGCAAAGGGCTGGACAATCTCGATCTATCGGCCGTCAAACTGATACTCAACGGCGCGGAACCGATTTCCTACGAACTTTGCGAGGAATTCCTCAGCGCACTCGCTCCTCATGGCCTGCGACGATCGGCCATGTTCCCGGTGTACGGTCTTGCCGAGGCCACTGTCGGTGTCACCTATCCCAAGCCGGGAACCGAGTATTCCAGAATCACGGTCGACCGCCACAAGCTGCGAATCGGCTCCTCATTCGAGCCGAAAGATCCTGGCGATGCCGACGCGATAAGTTTCGTCAAAGTCGGTACGCCGATTCGCGATTGCGAGGTGCGCATTGTTGACGATGACGACCAGCCGCTGGACGACGGGTTGGTTGGCAACATCGATATTCGCGGCGGCAATGTTACGCAGGGTCTGTATCACAACGATGAAGAGCAGAAGAAAATGTATGCCGAGGACGGCTGGCTGCGAACCGGGGATTGCGGCGTCTTCATCGACGAACAACTGGTGATCACAGGGCGATCCAAAGACATCATTATCGTCAACGGTCAGAACTATTATCCACACGACATCGAAGAGGTCGCTGCACGCATCGATGGGCTGGATCTTGGCAAGGTAGTCGTCGCCGGCGTCAACGCGAAACAGAGCCAGACGGAAGAAGTACTCGCTTTTGTCCTGTATAGAAAAGATCCGGCGTTATTTATTTATCTGGCGTACCAGGTTAGTTCGACTATCGGCTCACAAATCGGCATCGAGGTCGATCATGTAATACCCGTGTCGCGAATCCCCAAAACGACCAGCGGCAAGATTCAGCGTGCGCATCTGGTCGATGCCTACCTTAATGGCGAATACGACGACGTGTTGCCGAAGGCGGCGCCGGAGCGGCTGGACGATAAGCCGGAAGACGACAATTCGATGGTGGCGCAATTGAGCGCGATTTGCCGTGAGTTCGCCCAGGATCGCAGTCTGGGGCCGGATGACAACCTGTTCGAGGTCGGCATCAGTTCGTTGACACTAACGGAAATTATTCTGGCGCTCGAAGAGAAGTATCCGGGTAAGGTCGACATCAACGATCTTTTTGATTACCCCACAATTCGCGAGCTGGCGGCGTTCATCGAGCGTGAGGAAGCAACTTCATGAGTTTTTCGAAAATTGCGGGCACCGGCAGCTACTTGCCGGAACGCGTCATGCACAACAAGGAATTCGAAAAGCTCGTGGACACGACCGATCAATGGATACGCGAGCGCACCGGGATAAAGAGACGGCACATTGCTGCCGATGATGAAACGACATCCGATATGGGCCTCGCTGCGGCGCACGCGGCCATCGAAGCGTCAGAGATCGACATTTCAGATATCGACCTGATCATCCTGGCGACGACGACTCCCGATAAGGTATTTCCAAGCACAGCTTGTATCGTGCAGCGACGCCTTGACTTGCATACGATCCCCGCCTTCGACATCCATGCGGCATGCTCGGGCTTCATATACGCGCTGGACGTTGCCAACCGTTTCATTCGGACGGGCGGAGCAAGCAATGTGCTCGTTATCGGATCGGAAACCTATTCGAGGCTGCTCGACTGGACCGACCGGGGAACCTGCGTCTTGTTCGGCGATGGCGCCGGTGCGATCGTTCTGTCCGCCGCAGATGAGCCAGGCGTCATGTCAACACATATACATTCAGACGGCGCGTTCGAAGAGTCCCTGCACGTACCGGCCGGCATCTCGTCCGGCTACGATACCGTTCGCGCCGAGGCCGCATTCATTCACATGAAAGGCCACGAGGTCTTCAAAAAGGCTGTCGGAACCCTGGGCTCGATGGCGAGAGAAACGCTATCGAAGAATAACGTGGACCAGCACGACATCTCCTGGCTGATTCCCCACCAGGCCAATCTGCGAATCATCGCCGCCGCGGCCAAGAAAGTGGATTTACCGATGGATCGCGTCGTCGTTACGGTCGACGAACATGCCAACACCTCGAGCGCGTCCATTCCCCTGGCGCTTGACACTGCGATTCGCGACGGGCGGGTAAAGCGTGGCGAACTCCTGCTCTTCGAGGCTTTCGGCGCCGGCTTCACCTGGGGTTCCGCCCTGGTGCGCTATTAGTCCACCTTGAAGGTGCGATAAACTATGCGGCCCGCCGCAGGCGGCAACAATACCCAGAATATCGCCGTGAACGACAAAATCGACAGGCTCTCAGAGCTGCAAATAGACCGTGGAGCTGTGCCCGAAGGGCGCAGCCGCTGGCCGCTTGTCGTGCTCGCTATTCTCGGCTTCGCGGTAATTTCGTCGATCGGTTTGTGGATTTTCGGCTCAAGTCCGGTATCCGTCACGATCTCGACAGTTCGCATCAGTCAATCGGGAGACAGTGGCGCCAGCGTACTAGATGCTTCCGGCTATGTCGTCGCGAGACGCCAGGCGACAGTCTCGTCGAAGATTGCCGGCAAGGTTCTGGAAGTCCTCGTAGAAGAGGGAGATCGGGTCGAAAAAGATGAGATCGTCGCCTATCTGGACAACAGTTCTCAGACAGCCCAGCTGAATCTGGCCCAGGCACAACTGAGTTCCGCACAAGCGGCACTGCATGAGACCCGGGCACAACTTAGGCAGGCGGAGCTCGACCTGAATCGCAGCACCGAACTATTGGCCCGGGACCTGACCAGCCGGGCAGAGTTCGACGCAGCGACGGCCGGTGCTGAGACGTTGCGGGCACGGCTCGCAGCCGGCCACGAGAACGTTACGGTCGCGAAGCGTGGCGTCGAGGTATCGCAGGACCAGTTGAACAATACGGTCATACGGGCGCCGTTCGCCGGGGTCGTTGTAACGAAGAACGCACAGCCAGGCGAGATGATCTCGCCGATATCGGCAGGCGGTGGATTTACCCGCACGGGAATCTGCACGATCGTTGACATGGAATCGCTGGAGATAGAAGTCGATGTCAATGAGGCCTACATTCAACGCGTGCGCCCGGATCAAACGGTGACGGCCACGCTCGACGCATATCAGAGCTGGAAGATACCGGCGAAAGTCATCGCAATCGTCCCGACCGCAGACCGGCAAAAAGCAACCGTACGCGTTCGTATCGGCTTCCTCGAGCGCGATCAGCGCATATTGAGAGACATGGGCGTCAAGGTGGCGTTCCTGAGTGACGAAGACGACAGTACTCTGGTGCAGACAGCGACTGTTTATGTTTCCAGGGACGCTGTCAGGACAGACAGCGAGGGCAATTATGTTTGGATCGTGCGCGATGATGCCGTCCAGCGCCGGCCTGTCTCGGTCGGGCAGTCATCAAGTCGCGGGGTACAGATCATGAGCGGTCTCGGTGCGGGTGACAAAATTGTCGTCGCGGCCGAGGACGAATTAATCGCCGGCCAGGCAGTTGAGCACGAATAAAGGACAGAAGAATACATATGAGTGGTGACTTGGTTGTACTAAGGGACATTAGCCGGACCTATCAGAAAGGCAAAGAACGAGTTGAGGTGCTGCACAAGCTGAACCTCACCATCGCGGAATGCGACTTTCTTGCCCTGATGGGCCCGTCAGGTTCCGGCAAAACAACACTCCTTAACCTGCTGGGTGGTCTCGACAAGCCGACTTCCGGAACGGTCGAGGTTGGCGGCGAGGCATTGCACTCGATGTCCTCAGGTGCACTATCGAAGTGGCGTGCACGGCACGTCGGATTCATCTTCCAGTTCTACAATCTGCTGCCGGTGCTCACAGCACAAAAAAATGTCGAATTGCCATTGCTGTTGACCAATCTTGGCAGTAAGGAACGCGCGAAACGCGCAGCCACTGCTCTCTCGATCGTAGGCCTCGAGGACCGCGCGAAACATTACCCAAGAGAGTTATCGGGTGGCCAGGAACAACGTGTTGCGATAGCGAGAGCCATCGTCTCGGACCCGACCTTGTTGCTCTGTGATGAGCCGACCGGCGACCTCGATCGCGAAACCGCCGATGAAATCCTCGCGCTGCTGCAAGCGCTGAACCGCGACCATAACAAGACCATCGTGATGGTGACGCATGACGCGATCTCGGCAGACTATGCGACGCACACGCTGCATCTCGACAAAGGCACGCTGGCGGCCGAGGCCACAGCATGAAATATTTCTATCTCGTCTGGAAGAGTATCTGGCGCAAGAAGGTCAGAACCATCCTCACCGTACTATCTGTGCTCGTGGCATTCCTGCTGTACGGTTTGTTGAGCGCCTTCAATCAGGCGTTTCGGGGCGGCGTGGACATTGCCAATGCCAGTCGACTGGTCACGATCGACAAGATCTCTTTGATCAATCCGGTCCCGGCCAGCTATCAGCAGAAAATCAGAGCGGTACCGGGCGTGAAACAGGTCGCCATGTCGAACTGGTTTGGCGGCTACTACCAGGACAAGAAAGCCCAATTTGCGCAGTTTCCCGTCAATCCTGAGACCTACCTGGAAGTCTATCCCGAGTTGATCCTGCCGGATGATCAAAAGGAGAAATGGTTCAGCACAAGAGACAGCGCGATCGTAGGCCGTGACCTCGTGAATATATATGGCTGGAAGATCGGCGACCGCATTCCCATTCATTCCGAGATCTGGACGAATGAGAGCGGTAGCCAGGTTTGGGACTTCGAAATTGCCGGCATCTTTGATACGGACGATCCTCGTGGCAGCACAGCCCTGATGCTGTTCCATTACAAATATTTCGACGAAGGACGCGCCTTTGCCAAGGGAAACGTTGGCTGGTACGTGGTGACCATCGATGACCCTGGCCGGGCGGCGGAGATTGCCAACGCCATCGACACGCAATTCGCAAATTCGCCGAATCAGACGAAGACCAGCACGGAAGCAGCTTTTGCCGAGTCGTTCTTGAAGCAGTTCGGCAATATCGCCCTGATCGTACGGCTAATACTGACGGCTGTGTTTTTCACCATTCTTTTGGTGGCTGGAAACACGATGGCGCAGTCGGTTCGGGAGCGTCTGTCCGAGCTTGCCGTGCTTAAGACGCTCGGCTTCGTGAACGGCGGTGTCATGGGCATCGTCCTTGCGGAATCCATCCTGGTCATGCTGCTTGGCGGTTTGATTGGCCTCGGATCGGCCTGGCTGCTTTTGGTCATGCTGGCCAAGCAGACCGCAGCCGTTCTCCCGGGACTGATGTTGAGCAACGAGGCGCTTGTAACAGGCGTGTTGCTGATGGTCCTTGCCGGCATCGTGGCGGGCGTCTTTCCTGCCTTGCGGGCGATGCGGCTAACTATTGTCGAAGCGCTTGCCCGTACCTGAAGGAACTCATGATGACCCAGCTAAAACAGATTATTTCAGTCACTGCAATGAACCTGCGAAGTTTGCCGCAGCGCCTTGCCGCATCCGTTGTTGCAGTTATTGGTGTGGGCGCCGTCGTCGGGGTTTTTGCCGGGGTTCTCTCAATGGCCAGCGGCTTTGAGAAAACGATGCTATCTGCAGGATCCGAGGGCACCGCCATTGTGATCCGGGCCGGTTCCTCCAGCGAATTGAGCAGCGGCATTGGCAACAATCAGGTGCAGGTGATCGCGGAGGCACCCGGCGTGGTCAAGAACGAACAGGGCGCCATATTGTCGGCAGAGCTATTCGTACTCGTCGATATCGCCAAGAAGTCCAATAATCAGGACGGAAACGTACCGCTACGGGGCGTGCAAGCCGGTGCATTCCAGGTACGCGACAATATTGCGATCGTCGAGGGACGAATGTTTGATACCGGCAAGAACGAGATGGTCGTCGGCAGGGCGGCCCAGCAGACATTTTCCGGTCTGGATGTTGGCAGTGTCATTCCATTTGGCCTGACAGAGTGGACAGTCGTTGGCATATTCGAGAACGACGGCAGTGTGTCCGAGTCCGAACTCTGGACAGACGTACGTGTATTGCAGTCGATCTATCGCCGTGGCAACAGCTTTCAGTCGGTCAGGGTCAAACTGGAGTCGCCCGAGGCGATTGAAGCATTCACCGATTTCCTCAAAGAGGACCCGCGAATCGACCCCGATGTCTATTCCGAGAAAGCGTTTTATTCCCAGCAATCGGAGACTCTGGCGACGTTCATTCGAGTTGTTGGCTATCCGCTGACAGTTTTGATGGCAATCGGGGCAATTTTCGGCGCCCTGAACACGATGTATTCATCGGTATCCGCCCGCGGCAAGGAGATCGCGACCCTTCGAGCCCTCGGATTCGGCCCGCTTTCCATTCTCACCTCGACCATCATCGAATCCGGCGCCCTGGCGGTACTTGGCGGTATCCTGGGCGGTGGGCTGGCCTGGCTCTTCCTCAATGGCTATACCGTGTCGACCCTCAATGGCGCCAGTTTTAGCCAGGTGGTATTCGATTTCGCGGTATCGCCCGACCTGTTGGTCCAGGGGCTGATTGCGGCCGTCATCATCGGGCTCGTTGGCGGCCTGTTCCCGGCCATCCGCGCCGTACGTATTCCGGTCTCTGCAGCACTTCGTGAGCTATGAGGAAAAGCAATACTATTTACTCAAAGTAACGGCTGTAACTTATTGTTTTAACATAACTTCAATAATTTTGAAGGATTGCTGTTAGACTATCGCCGACAAAAAGCACTGGGTACAGTGCCTATAAAAGAGCACAGGGTACTGTGCCAATAAAAAGATCCAACAACATAAAGATAATAAGAAGGGGTAAATAATGGACGCAGGAAAAATTGTCCGACTAGTGGCGGTAATCGTCGCGGTCGTTGCAGGCCTCGTTACGATTCCATCGAGCGCTCTGATTATCGCAGTTCTTGGTCTGGTTGCGGGCTATTTCATTCAGGACGACCGTGTTGTCTATCTCCTGGTCGCGACTCTGGTATTGAATGTCGCCAGTGGTGGGCTCGACCCGATTCCCGTGGTTGGTGTCTATCTGACCGGTATCTTCGGCAGCCTGAGCTCGTTGTTCAACGCGGGTGCGTTGACCGTGATTACGATGCAGACAATTAATGCATTGAAGCCGTAAGACACGCTGAAAGAAACAAAGAGAAGGCCCGCATTGCGGGCCTTTTCTTTGCGCCTGAATATTACATAAGTGCCTGAAATATAAGGTTAAGGGCGAATTTATGTGACCCGTTTCACATTTTCAGCGGGTTACTGTCTCTATACTGCGACATTATTGACGGTCGCCAGATAGCGACACAAATGACGGAAATCATGAAAAATTCAAGAGATAACAAGAATATGGACAGTCCTTTATCAGAATCCAGTGTGACGCTGAGCCTCTCATTGATCCAAAAGCGATGCAGTGAGCTTATGGACGAGACAGACGGGCTTGAGCTGAGCCTCGAGGATGCCGAGCCCGCCAAAGACGCCAGCGATCCCTACAATCACCTGAAGTAGTCGTTAGCGCCTCAGGCGCTCAGACGTTCAACCGTCAATCTCCCGGGATTTGCGTGCTTGCCGATGCAACTCTCGAATGAGATGCATCCTCCATAACCAAATAGCCAGAATCAACAGCGCTGAGAGCGGCAACGCCGACAAGGGCAGGGCGATGATTATGAAGTCGTATATGCCGTGGGCCAGTGCCGCCAGGCCCAGATACTTCAATACCACGATGGCGAGCCTTTTCTCATGCAGAAACGCCAGTCCGATGTTATACGCCCACATCGATGCAAACATGATGTGCACGAGCGGACTCGCAAAGCCTCTTCCTATCATCTCCAATCCAGTAACGTATTGTAAATACTGAATATTTTCGACGGATGCGAAGCCCAGGGCGATGAAAGCAGCGTAGATGATGCCATCCACCGGTTCGTCGAACGCCTTGAGTCGTAACACAACGATCAGGAAAGGCAGCAGCTTGGCAAGTTCCTCGATACCGCCAATTGCCAGGACGCTGTAAGCCAGCAAGCCGGCACGACTGGATTCAGCCAGGGCAAAGGGATCAAACCGCAATCCAATCAGGTCCAGGCCCAGATACATCAGTTTGCCGACGTAAAAAGACAGGATGCCGAGACCGAAGCACAAGACGAGATTGCCGACAGGTTCCGGCATGTGCCGATCCTTGTAGTAGTGGTACGCAGCCCAAAATATGACCGGCAGAACAATCGGCACGATGACCATCAGGACGTTCAATTCCGGATTATTCATTCGAACTGCCCGGATAGACGGTTGGAAACATCTCTCCTGAGTATTCATCTCCGTCTTTGAAGTCCGTGGGAAAGCTCGGTATGGCAACTTCACCGCTGCGTTCGCAATACCGTGCGTCATCGCCCAACCAGCGAGTCGCATAGCCGCGCCTGCGATGTGTTAGCGATGCATTGCCCGGTGCGCCATGAACGATCATCGCCTGAAATATCAGGCAATCTCCGAGCGCCATGTCGAATTGCGTAATGTCGTAGGCTTCACGAGCTGCGTCGATGTCCGGGAGCGCGGGCAAGCCTGTTCCTTCATAGGGACTATGATCGTCAAAATGCTGTGGATTGAATTCCCCCCAACTGTGGGATCCCCGAATATATTCGGGTGAGCTCACCTCGTTCACCGGGTCCATCGGTACCCAGATGGAGCAGACCTGACCTCCGCTGACGGCCCAATAAGGTTGATCCTGGTGCCACGGTGTTTTCTCCGGCGAGCCTTGTTCCTTCACCAGCAGCTGGTCGTAGAGCAAGGTCGCTTTGGACGATCGCATTACATCCGCCGCAATCTCTGCAGCCGGTGAGTCGAGAACGAAGGATTGGAAGCCGGACGTTCGCGTCCAGACATCAAGATCGCCGAAGAATCCACTTTTTTCTTTGTCGCCGTAAACCTCGGCGTGCGGACCGGGAGCGGCCATCGCTTCGTCGGTTGCGATCCGCAGAGCGTCAAGCCATTGCAGATCGATGACGCGACGCAAACAAATCACGCCATCATTTTCGTACGCAACGATCTCCGACTCAGGGACCAATGCCACAATTCACCACGATTATTCCCCAGTAACGCCAGATTATGGCGCTAAAAGACTCCTTGGCGGAACTACAAGGAGTGTGAGCATGCGAGGTGACCGGGTCAATTGGGGCGAATGGTACGACTTTTTCTCGAAGCGGAGCGATCGACCGATGCCCGCACCCGAGGCAAATGATCTGTACCTGAAACTGCCCAAATCGCTTGCCGAATCGTTGGCAATTTTCCAGTTAGGCGAGTCGGGCGGTGGCACAGTCATCAGCCAGGCAAGGAAAAGCAGCATCAAGGTGATTGATGCCCGGTACGCCGATGCCATGGCGTTGTTCGTCGAGGAGGAGCATCGTCATGCCGATATCCTGGCGACTTGTGTCCGTACACTACGTGGGACGCTGATTCGTCGAAACTGGACAGCAAAGCTGTTCGTGTCAGCCAGGCGCCTTATTGGCCTGAGATTGAAAGTCCTTGTGCTACTGGCCGCCGAAGTCGTCGGCATCTGCTACTACCACTTGCTCTCCAGCAGGCTGCCACCCTGTGATATCAAACTGATGCTGGCCGAACTGGTATCCGATGAAAAATCCCATCTACAATTTCACTGCTGTTTCCTGCGCAGCCAGGCGACAAGCATCTGGCGTCGCGCAATCTTTGTCGTGGTCTGGCGAGCTACGATGCTTGCAGCTGCAATTGCGGTAATGATCGACCATCGAGATGCACTACGTGATCTCGACCTCGACATCAGCACCGTTTGGCATCGCTGGAGGGACTACAGCCGGATTGCAGAAGACTTCGTGACGAGCAGGAGACCTCCGGCTGATATGCCCATTCGCGAATATGGTTAAGCCAGGAGGCGCAATCCAGATTTTATTCTTGCTATTGGATCGGCGCTTCTGACAATTGCACCACTGACAAGCCTTGATACTATCTAACAAGTGAAGGCCACAGACCGCAATCTCGGAATGGATCGCCGCATCTCGCGCAGGGATCTCCTGCATGGGGTAGGGGCGCTTGCGGCGGCTTCCCTTGTACCGGGGCAGGCGCTTGCCGATAGAGTAGTCGCAAGCGGCTATCCACCCGCTGTTACCGGACTGCGCGGTAATCACATCGGCTCTTTCGAAATCGCGCATCAACTTGCACGCGAGGGCAGGGTGGACTGGGGTCCGATCGAGGTGCCAGATTCCGACATCTATGACCTCGTCATTGTGGGTGCGGGCATCAGCGGCCTCGCGGCCGCCCACTTCTATCGAAAGTCTTATCCCGACGCACGAATCCTTATTCTCGATAATCACGATGACTTCGGCGGTCATGCCAAGCGCAATGAGTTCGATTTCGGTGGTCGCACGCTGCTGGGCTATGGCGGCAGTCAGTCTCTTGAAGCGCCCTCAGGATACAGCGACGTGGTGAAGACCCTGCTGCGCGACCTTGGCGTCGACATCAAGCGCTTTGATTCTGCCTACGATCGGCAGTTTTACAGGCGAAATAATCTCGGTGCCGGCGTTTACTTCAGCCGGGATGATTGGCGCACTGATCGCCTGGTTCGATATGACCTTGGAGGACTCGGAAGCTATCTGCCGCTGGCGCCGTCAGATCTTTCGGCAGCAGAGGCGGTGCAGCGAATGCCGATATCCGACCCCGCGCGCGCTGATTTATTGCGATTGTTGACCACTGAGCAAGATCGGATGTCTGACATCCCCGCAGACGCGAAAGAGGATTACCTGTACACCATCAGCTATCGCGACTTCCTGAGCAAGCACATCGACATTCACGAGCCAGAGGTATTCGCCATATTTCAGGATCTCACCTCAGATTCGAGCGTCGGCATCGAGGCGACAGCGGCCGGCGACGCAATCTTCTATTCGGGTCTGCCTGGTCGGAACGCCGTGGGCCTCCCGAAGTTTGATGAGGAGGAAGCGTACATTCACCATTTTCCTGACGGCAACGCTTCAATTGCCAGACTGCTGGTGCGTGAAATGATTCCGGCAGTCGCGCCGGGTTCGACCATGGAAGACGTGGTAACGGCCCGTTTCGATTACAGCAAACTCGACCTTTCGAAATCGCCTGTGAGACTACGTCTCAATAGCACGGTTACCCACGTCGAGCACGACGGTGATCCGAAGTCAGCAGAACAAGTTAGCGTTTCCTATGTGCGGCGGGGCCGCGCGTATCGCATACAGGCCCGACGGTGCGTACTTGCCTGCTATAACGCCATGATTCCCAGCATATGCCCCGAGTTGCCGGCGCCTCAACGTGAAGCACTCGAAATTGCGGTCAAGTCACCGATCCTCTACACCAACGTCGCACTGCGCAACTGGCAGGCGTGGAAGAAACTGGGCATAGGCGCCGTCGTGTCACCGGGAAGCTATCATGTCAACGCAATGCTCGATTTTCCCGTCAGTCTCGGCGCCTATCAATTCGCCACCGAACCAAATGACCCGATTGCCGTTCACATGGAACGATTTCCGCACCGGCCCAACGAGGGTTTGAGCGAGCGCGAACAGCGTCTCATGGGACAACGCGAATTGCTTGCTACTTCATTCGAATCCATCGAGCGCAATATCCGCAACCAGCTTGCCGGCATGCTATCAGGCAGTGACTTCGACCCGGCCCGGGACATCGAGGGCATTACGGTGAATCGCTGGGCGCACGGATACGCTTACGGCTACAACTGGCTCGAGGATCCGTACTATGAGGACTGGGACAACGAGCGATATCCTCACGTGCGTGGTCGCAAGCAATATGGCCGCATAGTGATCGCGAACTCCGACGCCGGAGCTAGCGCAATGCTTGAATCGGCGGTCGAACAGGCGCACCGCGCGGTGACTGAATTAGGCTGATGCAATAGGCAATAGGAGGTAGGTAGCTCATGCTGGACAAAACCATTCAAGACTGGAATACCGACGCAGCGGGCCTCGAGATCGAAGGCCGTGCATTCATCAATGGGCAATTCCAGGACTCCCTGGCCGGAGAGACACGTGTAACGGTGAGCCCGGCTAATGGCCAGAAACTCGCCGACGTGGCGAATTGCGGAATCGAAGACGCGGATCAGGCCGTCACAGTTGCACGCGCTGCATTCGAGAGCGGCGTCTGGGCGTCAATGGCGCCAGCCGACCGAAAAATGGTGCTGGTGCGCTGGGCAGAATTGATCGAGGACAATGCCGATGAGATCGCACTGCTCGAGTGCCTTGATGTCGGTAAGCCAATCGCCGACACGACAGGTGTCGACGTGCCTGCTGCCGCACGCACAATTCGCTGGAGTGGCGAGGCGATAGACAAGGTATACGATCAGATATCGCCGGCCCCCGCCAATTGCCTGGCACTTGTTCAGCGTTTGCCCCTGGGTGTCGTTGCGGCGATCGTGCCGTGGAATTTTCCGCTCTCGACCACTGCCTGGAAGTTGGCGCCGTCATTGGCGACTGGAAACTCCGTCATTCTCAAGCCCGCCTCTAACACACCGTTATCGGCATTACGCATTGCAGGTCTGGCCAGCGAAGCGGGCTTACCCGATGGTGTGCTGCAAGTGTTGCCGGGCCCGGGAGGAAGCCTTGGCAGACACCTCGCGTTACACAATGATATAGACGGGCTAACATTTACAGGCTCAACAGAGGTCGGCAAGCAACTCATGCAGTATTCAGGAGAGTCCAACCTGAAACGCACCTTCCTGGAACTCGGTGGCAAGAGCCCGAATATTGTGTTCGCCGATTCAAATATGGAAAAGGCGGCAGCGTTTGCCGCGATCGCAGTGTTCTATAACGGTGGCCAGACTTGCACGGCAGGCACGCGATTGATCGTCGAAGAAAGTATTCGCGAGCGCTTCGTCGAAATGGTTGTTGATAAAAGCAAGAACTGGATGCCCGGTGATCCGCTGGATCCGGCGACGCCGATGGGCCCCATGATCGACGCTTCGCAGCTGCAAACGGTCGCGGAATACATCGATATCGGCAAGGCAGAAGGCGCCTCGCTGGTAGCCGGCGGCAATCAGATTATGGTGGACTCGGGTGGTAGTTATCACGAGCCGACAATTTTCGACGGCGTCACTAACAGTATGCGCATCGCCCAGGAAGAAATTTTCGGGCCAGTGATGTCGGTCATCGGTTTTAAGGAAGCAGAGGAGGCAGTGTCGATCGCGAATGATTCAATCTACGGCCTCGCTGGCGCCGTGTGGTGCAACAATATCAATACCGCACACAAAGTTGCCGCCGCGGTGCGAGTTGGAACGATGGGTATCAATAACTATTTCGGTGGTGATATCACTGTACCGTTCGGCGGTTTCAAGCAGAGCGGCAATGGAAGGGACAAGTCGATTCACGCATTCGACGATTACACCGAATTGAAAACCACCTGGATTGAATTCGACTAGTTACACTCAATGAATAACGACAAAGTTCTTGAACTGATTTCCCTGGAAAACAAAGTCGCGATTGTGACAGGCGGAAATTCCGGCATCGGACTGGGCACCGCCAAACGCTTGACTGAATTCGGGGCAAGCGTGGCGATTCTGGGCAGCAACGAAAACAAAGGAGCGAAGGCAGAAGAAGAGATACGGGAAGAGGGCGGTACCGTAATGTTTGTTCGCTGCGATGTTCGAAATCCAAAAGAGTGCGAAGACGCGGTAGAAATCGTCGTCAATGAATTTGGCAAGATAGATATTCTGTTCAATAACGCTGGTGTTGCAATTCGAAAAACGGTTGTTGACCTGGAACCTGATGAGTGGGACCTGGCTCTGGATGTTTCTCTCAAAGGACAGTACTTGATGTCCAAATACGTCATTCCCTATATGCGACAGGCCGGCGGCGGCAGCATCATCAATACGGGCTCGGGTTGGTCATTGCGCGGTGGTGAAAACGCAGCTGCCTATTGCGCAATGAAAGGTGGTTCACTCAATCTAACGCGCGCCATGTGTATTGATCACGGCAAAGACAATATCCGGGTCAATATCGTCTGTCCCGGAGATATTGATACGCCCATGCTTCAAAGCGAATGCGAACAATTGGGCAGCACGTATGACCAATAATTTCTGGACGAATGTGCTGATCGACCCATTGCGCGCCTAGGCACAGTAGATGACGTGGCCAATGCCGTTGTCTTCCTGGCCAGTGATATGTCTTCCTGGGTTACTGGAGCCCACCTAGTGGTTGACGGCGGAGGGATTGCCTAATTTCGATCATCTAATGCTTAGGTGGGTACAAGATCTCACCGGGGTGTAAATATAATGAATCCTACGATATATGTTTCGGTTGTCCTCGCCCTCGTCCTTTTGCCTCTACATGGGCGCACAGCAGTTCTGCCAGAAGAGGCTCGCAGCCGCATCGACTACCTGGTCGGAACTTGGGATGTGTATGAGGATACTCTCGACGATGAGGGCAATGTCGTCGAGACCACTCACTCCATCAACACCACGGAATATTTTCTTGGCGATTCTGTCCTGGTAACAACGATTATCCCTGACGATGGTACGATCCGAAAGACCATACGTTTCTATGACAAAGCGGCTGAGATCTTTTATGAGATCTCGGTTGGTGAAGAGGGTGATTTGTTTATACTGAGCGGCGATTTGGAGAAGTACGTAATGAACTTCAAATCCCGACAGGTGCGCGATGGCCGGCACGCACTCGGCCGTTTTAT
>Ga0255058_10000332_pt1 | contig 28355 bp, 22 predicted proteins | sample Cases_109_9_MG_FD_188637 | JGI IMG/M metagenome (GOLD analysis project Ga0255058, IMG submission 188637) | Seawater microbial communities from Amundsen Gulf, Northwest Territories, Canada - Cases_109_9 | ecosystem: Environmental > Aquatic > Marine > Gulf | place: Canada: Northwest Territories... | reverse complement strand
TCGCCCCTGAACCTCACACTCTCATCAACCATAATCTGCCCATCATCTGTTAATGCAACCTTAAACCTCTCTAACGGTCTTGGGGCAGGCCCTTCAATATTAACTCCGTCTGGCGTAAAACCACTCCCATGGCATGGACATTTGAACTTCCCCTCGGATGCCAGCCAGTTAGGCGTACAACCCAAATGAGTACATTTGGCCTGTATCACATATATCTTATCAACCTCTCTAACTATCCATACTCTGAATTGCTTTTTAAACCTCTCGCTAACCCCCACAGAATACTCAAATGGAAAGCCTACCTTATATTTTGTAGGAGGCTCATAAAGTATACGCGGAAAAAAGAACCTGATAGCCGCACCAACCACTGTGGCCAGAAATACGCCTATAAAACCCCAGCCAAGCAGGTAAAGAGCCCTTCTGCGGTTTACGACTTTAGAATCGGCAAGTGTTTTTCCTTCTGATGTAATTTGGCTGCTCATTATGTCACTTTTTCTTCTTTAAATTAAAATCAATATTTGACGCTTTTCCTGATTCCACAGTTACGTCTTTAGTAACAGTTCTCAACCTCTCATGCCATGCGCTCACCTTATAGGTACCGGGCGGCACATTCTCTATCTTGTAAACACCATCTCTTCCGGTGACAGAAAAATAAGGATTATCCAAAACAACGATATATGCAGACATCTCTGCATGAACATTACATAAGAGAGGTATATCACACACCTCGTCGAATGTAACGTGTTTTACAACACCAACGTCATAAGTACCAAGGTTAAACTGCTGACAACACTCTGGAGGAGTGAAGACATTGTGACGCACGAGATCACTGTTCGGGAAATCGAGTGTTGTACCTTTTTGAATGGCTATAACATGTGGAACATAAGTCAAATTTAATTGATCCACAGTTCCGTGCTCTTCCGGTGCTGAATAGTTTTTGTCGCCTACTTTTTCAATATAAACAACCACATCTTCAGGATGCCTGACTTTCTTACATTTTACGGCACCCGTAATTGTGCCGCCATTATCTACATTGACTTCAGTCCTGATCTCATTTTTCAGCGACTTTAATGCTTCTGCTAATTTCTTCTGAGCTTCCTTTTCCTGTTCTTCTGTTAGTGTCGTTGCCTCCTCCTGAGCTATGAGACCGGGAACACTACAAAACGACACTAATAACACTGTTACAAAAAAAACAAAAAGAGTCTTCATCCTAAATTTCCCCCTTCATTACAAAATTATGATATTATAATAAGCCTCCTTCATAAGTGAAGTCTTGTATTTCGCAAGTATAATGCCAAATTACCAAGGGGAGCATATTCATTATATCTCTTTCTGTAAGTACCTTTTAATACAACAGGATACACAAAACTCAAAATTACCTCATGCCACCAAATACAACCTGAAACTGTCAGCGTTTGACAAAATGTCAGTTGTTAAATAATCTACCAAATCTTCTGTCGACACATTGTCAAACAAAACTGACTTGTCTTTTATAAGACGCTATTTGACTTCAGATGACATCTATTTTTTACGTTTCTTCAATACAAAGTCCGCCTCTACGGTCTTGCCGCCTTCTACCTTTACTTCCTGTTCCTCAGACCTGAGCTTTTCGTGCCATGTCTTCAGCTTATATGTACCGGGCGGCACGTTATTAATCGTAAAGCTCCCATCCTTCGCAGTAACACCAAAATATGGATTATCGATTACTACCACATATGCAGACATCTCCGCATGTACATTACAAAGGAGAGGCACCTCACACGATTTATCAAATGTAACAGGTTTTGATGCACCAATATCATACGTTCCTAAATTAAACTGATTGCAGCAATCGGGAGGAGAAAATACATTATGTCTTACCTGATCATTATTTGGAAAATCAACTGTTGCGCCTTTCTGAACAGCTATTACATGAGGTATAAAAACCAGGTTCATCTGGTCAACAATACCGTGTTCAGCCGGTGCATCGTATTTGTTGTCTCCAACTTTCTCAATATAAACAACCGCATCCCCGGAATGCCTCACCCTTCTACACTTTACTGTACCCGTAATGGTTCCGGGATTGTCCACTTTGACGTCAGACCTTATCTCTGTTTTTAATCCCGCAATTGCCGCTTGTAACTGCCCCTGTGCATCTTCCGCCTTCAGATTTGCCGCAAACAAAACTAATGCTACAAAAGTAAATACTGCTAAGCACATTCTTCTCATAGACTTAACCCTCCTTCAAAATTTTAAAATTAAGCATCAAAGTAAAAGAGCAAAGTTAATACCAAATCTACATATTCATTGCACGAACCAATATTATATCTGCTAAGTGATTGTACTGTCTTAAGATATAAAACATACTTTATTCACACACAAAACATAAGTGCTCATATATTTATCCTTGATATTGCACAAGAAGTCATTATTAAAGAACTTATGCCAAAACTTCTGGACAAGATGACATCCTCTTATATAGATTGTTGTATGATGAATAATAGGCGTAATCATCTATAGCTAGTAAGAACACCCTATTTCCTGTTTCTTTAAATAAGAATTTTCATGAGTAAATAGCAAAATATGAATACCTTTGAAAACAAACATTGATATTTCTATTATCGTAGTAAGAGATTCCCCCTATTTTGTGGGTTGTTTTGTATTACATTTGTTAATATATTTTGTCGCTTTTGTCTGGAGGAAGTTGACATTTAATCTGACAAAAAGGCAAATATTTTAGTATATAGCCCCACGTGTTTACTTTGGCTTTTTCAACTATCCAGATTTAAGGCAATCGAGAATATTCCTGATGGTCTGTCATGAGGATGGACAATGGTAGTATTTTCTTATCTAAGGAATATTGGGACGAATTGAAGCGATTGGTTATAGAGCCTGAGTTTACACCCTATAGATGTACATCTGCCAATGGAATTACAGAGAGATTCATAAAATGACAGAAACCCAGGCCAAAACGGAGAGGTTTACTTGACCTGGGTTTCTGTTCATTCACATCATAGTCATCCTGCAAAGTACTTTTTTTACAACTCCACAGGAACGGCCCAAATATTATACACGGACAAACAAGCTTACGCTCATCCGTGCCTTCGTGCCTTAACTGGAAGGCCAAAGCTTCAGGCTATATCTGGTAACAGAAATTGTCTAAGTTTGCCTAAAAATCAATATCGACACCAATCCTGAATGTATCATCCAATGGTGGCATGTCCGGTGTAGCTATTTGTATACCACCTACACCCGATCTAGAATCTGGACGTTCTGTAAATGATCCACCAATCAAAACCTTCATATTTGCCCTTGCGAGGATTGCGATATCAAATGAATGCCTGTTAAATGACTTAACATCTCTTGCATCGAATGAAGGATTGACATTCTCTAATCTGTAGGAAGGTATAAGCCATGGGAAAAGGACGTATTGCACTTCCGCAGTATAAATATCTGTTTCAAACTTATCGCCCTGTTCTCTTGGCATACCCATAGCCGCCATCATTGGGTATGTTGTTGTTCCTTTCAGGTCATCCCTGAAAAATGATGCCGCTCCTATAAAATTAAAATTCCACCAGTTGGCATCAAGCACAACACCAAATCGTTTAAATCTATTTGCATCACGATCCCACATAGCATCTCCGCCATTAGGATCTGCCCCCATCATACCACTCTGAAAAAAGGCATTACCAGTAGTACTCCCATCCGGGGAATCAACCCATGCCCCCGTAGTACCCTGATAATAATAACCTTTTATTGTCAACTGATCATCCTGCCAATTCTCTTTTGCTACCAGCGAGTCATCAACTGACTCTTCACCATGTACGCCCATACCACCAATTTTATACGAAGCAGTAACATACCAGTCTTTTCCATTATTCACATCAAATGCTCCACGGCCTTCATTTCTCTCATGTACATGATCTGCTATCTCTTGAGTCATACCAGTTGCAGTGTCATTAAAAATATGAATTGCCATACCTGGCTGGCCATTAACAATACCGGCTGCCCACTGAAAGCCACCCTTACCACCCGGACCATTCATACTACCCCATATCTCAACACCTTGCTGATTTGGTGAAAAACCAAAAAAGTTACCTACAGGTATAGCAGGAAAATTATTCATAAGATACATGGTCGTTCTAAGTTGCCTTCTGTGGTTTGACATAGGCACTGCACGTGGTTCGATTTTGCCAAATCTGAAATTAACAAGCCCCTGCTCACCAAATATAAATGGGGAATAATTAAAATAAGCCCTATGTACATCCACTGTACTATGACCAAAACCCGGGTTCGCCCATAATGTAATTACAGAAAACCAGGACAAAGTTTCTCCCAATGTACCACCACTTAAAAGTTGTACTTCATTTATTCCATTGAAATATGTATCTGGAGCCCTTTCAGGGCTTCCAGGGTCATCCGCTCCCATTGGATCCAGTGGTCTTTCCCTCGTCCATTTATATTCGGAAGAGAAACTGAGTCCGATAGGCGGCATACCCGGCATATCACCTGGCCATACGGCTTTTTTTGGAAACAACCTTGACCAGGCAGAAGCCCCCATTGCTACCGGTTCATCCTTTACAAAAACTTCATCAGCGCCACCAGGCATCCTCAGGCCATTTGCAAGATATGCCCTTCCAAATGCATTAAGCTTCGGAAAAGATGACCAGTGGCAGGTTGTACACGCCGTCTTATACTTCCTTGCAAACGGTGGTATTGCCTGTGAATCCTGAGGAAATGTTGCCAATACTATCCCAAGGATCATAAGTACAGAAAATACCAATATAAATTTTCTCACTGCTCTCATTATTAGTCCCTCCCTCTCTTCAATAATATTAGAGCTAATAAAATTTAGACTCATAAACGCCTTAAGCAACATCAATTTTCTTCAGTAAGTACTTTCTACTATTTCCTGAAAGAAAACAATTTATCAACTTAAGAACCAAGAAGTGATAGGGAGTTTACTGCCCATGCTGTGAGATGACAATTGGTAGATACTTATATTTTTAATAGAAAAATACTGCTTTGTATGCTTCTATATTCCGGAGAACAGTACAAGGAATAATATGCAAGGAGGAGGCAAAATAGATGGGTTAATTCAAGTATGACTCGTTAGGAAAGATGTTGTAATTAAGATAAAGACAATGCATGATCTTATAACTATTATTATATATGCTACTTAGAGCAAGAAGTTTTTACCTAAGGTGAATGTCATTGAATAAAACCGTAGTGAAAATCTTCAGGTTTTCCATTTCTATGATTGCTATATTATTATGGAAGGATTAAATCGTACCATAGGTAGACCCGCCTTTGACATGACCTTCCGCTACTACAGCTTCCTGATTTATGGTAACACTTATTAGAACAGCTTCCTTCAATGACATTCACCTGACAAGCCGGGTCGTTCTAAACAGGCAGATTCGTACGGTAGGAAACTTATATTAAAGGGTGGTCAACCCTTCACGGATGGCATATTTGGTAAGTTCTGCAACATTGTGAACATTTAACTTGCCCATGATTTTCTGGCGGTGACCTTCGATAGTCTTCACACTCAGTCGAAGGTGTGCTGCTATATTCTTTGCGGACTTGCCTTCAGTAAGAAGTTGAAGCACCTCCAGTTCTCTGGCTGTCAAGATTGAGTGTGCCGAGGAGTCGGCCTCTGACAAATGACGCACATAACCCTCGGTTACGATGCCAGCAATACGAGGACTCAAGTAAACCTGATTTGAGACTACCATACGGATGGCATTAGTCAGCTCCCTGAAGTCACCTTCCTTTAATAAATAACCCGAGGCGCCGGCACTGAGCATGCCCGCTACAAACTGTTTGTCAGAATGTATAGAAAGGGCAATTACTTTAACAGACGGAAATCTGGAAGTGATTTGGCGAGTGGCGTCTACACCATTTAAATCTGGCATGCTAATATCCATGACAACCACATCAGGCGACACCTCTTCCACTTTCTGTACAGTCGTTCGTCCGTTCTCTGCTTCAGCAACTACTTCCATGCCCGGCTGCTTGTCGATTAGTGACCGAAGCCCCTCTCGCACTATCTTATGATCATCAGCTATTACAACCCTTATACCCATTATTATCCCCCCTTTTTATTGATTTTATAGGAAGTTTTGCAAAATATTAGGTAACCCCGTGAACGGTTACTAATTTTACAACCTTATCCTTACAATTTAAAGCTGATTTCGTAGCGCCTGTTCGGTACTATATAACGGTTTCCTTCTCTTGCTTCAATGGTGCAATCAATGTAATCTGCGCTCCATGACCTGGTTTCGACACAACTTCAAGGTATCCACCAAGGTATTCTAACCTCTCACGTATGTTGAATAGACCGAACCCGCCTGCCTTGCTAACCTTGGAACGAAATCCAGATATATCAAAACCAACTCCATCATCCTCAACCACTATTCGTATGTTGCCACCTTCCTTCTTAAGAAGAACCTTTGTGCTGCATGCCCTGGCGTGCTTGACGATATTAGTGAGCAATTCGCGTAACGACTTGAAGAGGAGAATACGTATATCATCAACTAATGGTTTGTACTCTTCATCGTTTACTAATTCAATCAAAATTTTGTGTTGCTCCTGAAATTGATCGATTAACCATTTTACGGCTGGCTCAAAACCAAGCTCATAGAGGACAGGTGGACTAAGTTCGAATGTTAATGTCCGCGTATCCTGAACGGTTTCCTCAAGAAGAGTCCTAATTTCGTCTATGACAATGTTTCGTTCATTCGAAGTGCTTAATTCTCGCAACCCTACTAATTTAATATTCATGGCAACCAGGGTCTGACCGATGCGGTCATGTAGTTCTGAGGCGATGCTACGACGTTCTTTTTCTTCGATTGATGACAATTCAGATGCAAGAGATTTGAGCCGTTTTTGATAGCTGATAAGTTTCCTTTCTGCTCTTTTGCGCTCGACCACTTGCTCCTCCAGAGTTTTGTTGAGCTCCTTAAGGCGATCTTGATACACCCTCAATCCCTCCCTCATATCATCGAACGCCTTAGCTATTTCCCCAAACTCATCCCTGGATCTCAAACCTACCTCTCTAGTCAAATCACCCATAGCCATTGTCTTTGTGGCAGAGACTAATCGCCTCATGGAATAAATGATACTACGTCCCATGCTTACTCCAAGGAAAATAGCCAGGAGAACACAAGTAGAAGGAATGCCAATGGAGATGTATTTACCCACATCTTTTGTATTATCAGCCACCTTGTCTAATTTGTCCATATAAAGCTTATGATCATCCATAAGGACTTCTACCTGTTTGAGCAACTTTTGGATATAGACTTCTATTACTTCAATATTTGCAGGCTCTGTCTTATTAATTAATTTTTCTACTTGTTTTTTTACTTGATTAAAACTAATTGAAATTCCAGATATTATATCCTTTTCATTTTGGGGAAGCAATTCGGTCACTATGGAGGAAATGTGTTCTTCCAATAACACGGTATTCAGGTAGAAATAGTCATAGAGTGGTTCTCCTCTAAGGATAAATTCTGCAGAAACAACCCATTGTTGAGTCATTACATTCAGGTTTGCTATTTGTGAGGCTTGATGACTCGCCTTCTCCAACTCATCTGCACTACGTCTCATCCAGACAACAGAAAGTCCTCCCGCTATACCCAGCCCAATCACCAGAAAGATAACAACCCCAAGTATTAATACCAGCTTACTGACTATCTTCATAACAAATTCTTTACTTTTCTGCCTTTAAAGGATAACCGCTCTCACCAGGCATCTTTCCATTAACCTTCATCACCTTTATCTTTGCCCATTCAGATATCTTGCGCACCTCAATAGGGGCTATGGCTCCCTGAAGTTGCCCCACTAATATATTAACCATACTCGCCGAGCGGATGATCGTGGGAGGCTCCGCCACGATGTTCCTATAGACTTTCTCCAGCCAGAAGAGTTTAAATTCCTCTTGAGGCAGATTATAAATCTTTTCCAATAGCACTTTGCCTTCAATACTATCCATAGGTCTCAAAATCAACCTGATCTTCTTACCATTATTCCAAAACTGCTTTTCAGCTCTGAAGATTTTCTCGATATCCCCCATGGACAACTCATCTACTCCATTGTTTGCATTCACTACAACGGCTATATCTGCAGCCACTAATGTTTTGTACGAAACCAAAAGAGTTATAAAGAATACAACTATGTATTGTCCAAATTTATTGACAGCGTCTCTTAAATTTTGCATTGTTATATAAATTAGTCCCTTTCAGCCCGAACGAACGACGTAATCGGGCAGGTTTACCAATTTATTGCATTTTGCGAAGCCAGATGAAACTCATACTGGACAACCGTATACTATTTTGTAGTACAATGAATAAGTTTTGTAAGGTAAATATTTCAATAGATTACAGATATAAGTTCTTAAAATGAAAATGCGGTCTGTATAGCTATTGCTGCAATGTCTTCCGTGTTAGTATCAGAGAAGGAGAATTCGAACTTGAGGGCATTAAAGTCCACGATGTCATAGCGAAGGCCAAGACTGTGTTTTAATATATTTTTAGTCCTGGTATCATAAAATGGGTCATTTTTATCTAAATCTACCCTGTCAAAGCGGTAATATGGCTTGAATTTGCCCCAACGGTGTGCCATCTGCACATAGTAACCCAGGGTGTCATAATTCCCTGATTTACCATCGTTTCCATGATGTATGTTAAGTACCTCTGCGAGAAACTCATTGTTATTCTTTACATACGCAATGTGTACTCCATAGATGGATTCGTCCATGTCCCCATGTATGGGAGAGGTTTCAGACTCTGGAATGTCATCATGGTAGAGGGTTACACCAAATGTCAGGCCTGGTATTCCGGAATGTTTAAAATCAAGCAATAGGTTAACGGCCTTTTGATCATTCAGGTCTCTGGTATCTTGAACCGTATCAGGGGTATTTCCCCTCCCATTAGATAACCCCAACTCGTATCCTACATCAAAGGAACCTATAGGTAATCTTCCGTCCAGCATGACACCTAGCTGATGTGTTGGTAATACCCCTCCATCATCCTCCCATTTGAATAACTCCGGCCTGAATATAGTAGTATGTAACCACCGGCCATGTGCGTACGCCGTATTCCAATATCCTAAAGGAGTATGGCGTCTTCCCACAGAAACATTTAAATAATCGGCTATTGAATACTTTACTAATAATCTCTCCACATCTATTTCCATTTCAGAGGAACCTTCATGAACTTCAAACGCTGTCTCACCAAAGAAAGTTATCCGATCACTCAACCGAGAGGTAATGAACAGGTTATAATGACCCAGTTCAAAGAAACTCTCATTCCCATCAGATCTACGCTTGGAATGAATGTTTTGATCTTCAAAGGTTATGTCACTAAATCCTCTGATAACCATTCTCTCGCCAGCCACCTTGAGACCCTTGCCTAACTTGTAGGATAGAAATTCGTTCCTATCATTCCCAGTATCCTCTTCATTTACAGCAATTTCAATCTCTCCGGGGTAGTCTTGTACCTCACCTTCTTCCTTTGGCACTAATACGTATTTTTGCTGAATCTCCTCTAAGACCTCTTCTTTGATCTCCTCTTTCATCAGCATTTTCAACTTTGCCAGGAGTGCTTCATTAATCTCCTGAGCACTTACATTAAGGGATAAAATCATTAGTAATACAAATACCCCTAAAGAAATCCATCCAATCTTCATTTTTACCTCCATTTCTGTTTTGGTTCTTTCGCAATAAAATGATGATTATATTTACGCATATTACAGACTATACACAATATGTTTTGTAAATATTAATGGAAATTTCAAAAAAACTGCAGGAAAATTGAAATGAAAAGACTCATGAGAATAAGGTTAGATTAAATACAAAATATTGTCAATGAAATATACCATGAAAATGAAAAAACCCAGGCCAAAATTTGGTAATTTATCTGGCTTGGGTTTTCCTGGTACAATAAATATGCAAGACCTTGTTTTCTTAGCAAATGTCTTGAGTAGGTCATTGAAAACAATATCGAACACAAAACTCTGAATCTTGAAAAGACAGACTGCGTAAGCTAACAACAAATAACCGACAACGCTTGCCTGCTGCCTACTTTTGGTTGTAGATATAATGAATTGCTTTTAAAATGACAGAAACCCAAGCCAAAACGGGGAGGTTATTGTTTGACCCGGGTTTCTGTCTATACATTATAGCCATCCTGTAAAGCAATCTTTTTTGTATCTCTACAGGAACTATCTACACATTACACACGGGTTGATAAATTTATGACCACTCATGTATGTGCACTCAACTGGAAGGAATGCAATTACATATTGCCTTAATCCTTCCGTTACCTCTCATATTGATAATAATAATTTAGAAAGCAACTTCTGTCTGTATCCAGAAAGCGTCATCTGCGGCCTGGTTTAAATCAAACTTAGGTACATCTACACCACCAACACCTGTTTGTGAATCCAGGTAGTTCGAAAAGCTTCCTCCTACGTTTAAATTTATATTTGCCCTTGTAATCAATCTGGCTTCGAAAACATACCTCGTAAACGACTCAAGGTCTCTTACATCATAATCAGGGTCAACATGCTCAATCCTCGCGGAAGGTATCAGCCATGGAAGGGCGACCCAGTTAACCTCACCTGTGTAAATAGACGTATCAAAACTATCACCAGATTCCATAGGCAAACCACCGGCTACGCCATATATAATATCTCCTGTTATATCATCTTCCATAAAGGATGCTGCCCCTAAAAATTCAAAGTTCCACCAGTTAGCAGTAACAACTACACCAAAGCGCTTAAAATGATTAGCATCATCCACCCATATAGAATTCGCTGTTCCAGCAGTACCATTAGCCAAAGTACCTAAAAGAGGATTTCCTGGTGAAACTCCATCAGCAGAAATAATAGAACCAGTTGTACCTTGATAATAGTAACCCTTTATCTTGACCGAGTTATCCTGCCAGTTCTCTTTTGCCACCAGCGAATCGTCAACAGAACTCTCACCAAGTACACCCATGCCGCCTATCTTGTAAGAGACCATAACAGAAAAGTCTTTACCGTTGTTTATTTCCGTAAATAAACCTGTTCCCTCGGCATTAGTATTGGCTAAAATAAATCCCGCGTCACCACCACCAACGAGGTGCCCCGAACCGTCTCCTTCCGCGCCGTTAACAATAGAAACCGCCCACTCAAGGCCTCCTTTACCACCCGGGCCATTCTTACTGCCCCAGAACTCAATACCATTATGACCTGGATGCCATCCAAAGAAGTTTCCAGCCGCTATCATTGGCATTTCATTCATAAGATAGTTACGGTTTCGAATCTGCTTCCGGTGGTTAGACATAGGATTGCTGCGTAAATCAAGTTTACCTATTCTAAGATTAACCAATCCCTGTTCACCATTTATAAATGGTGTATAGTTAACATAAGCCCTTTCCGATTCCGCCCACATACCGGCATAGAAGAACGACAGGGTCTCACCAAACGTTGCGCCAACAAGCACCTCTAAATCGTCAAAACCACTGAACTCTGAATCAAAACTTCTTTGAGGACTTCCGCCATCGCCAGGAGTTTGTGTGTCTCTGGCATCCTGCGGTCTTTCACGTGTGACATTAAAATTAAATTTAGATAGTACGCCTATAGGCGGCAGTCCCGGAATTTCACCCGGCCATACAGCCTTTGGAAACAATTTTGACCAGGCAGAAGCACCCATCGCTACCGGCTCATCCTTAATAAAGACTTCATCACCACCGCCCGGCATCCTTAAGCCGCTAGCGTAAAAGGCCTTACCAAATGCATTGAGCCTGGGAAATGTTCCCCAATGACAGGTAGTACAAGACGTCTTATACTTCCTTGCAAATGGCGGTATTGCCTGTGAATCCTGTGGAAACATCGCAAACAACATCCCCACAATTGCAAAAACCGAAAAACCCGCTAATAAAAATTTCTTCTTCATAACCCCTCCCCGTAAAAATTACTAAAAAGATAATAAGATGTTTAAACTACTATGTTGAAAATATCCTTTTGAATACAATTCGCTAATAATCCTTTTGCCCTTTGAATCTTTACGTATTCACCAAGGCCTGTACATGCGCTAAGTAACTCTACATTCACCTGTTACAATTTCTACAAGGCACATTGCTACATCTTTCCATCCTTTCCCTCTTATGTATTCAATACTTTCAGACACATTTAACAAGGTTTTTAGCAATTTTGATACCGACCATAAAATCGACATAACTTTACCATATCAACACCATTGCCTAAGCACCTATTCTCACATGGGTTATGACAATGTGTTCTGCCAGGTTATAGAGAACCGGACTTGAAGGTATAGCGCTAAAACTGTATAAGCTGTCATTTGCTATATAGATAAGGCCATATTCAGGGCACAATGTGTCACCAACGCATATAAGTAAGAACTTTTGAGATTATAGGGCTATTAAAGCTTGATAATTAAGAATCTTGGTATATTTTTATGGCGTAGATTTCAGAATACACTTTTATTTAAGTTTTTCGAATAGATCCCACATAACAAAGCTACTGACAATAGGTAATTAGCCCTATTTGGCGGCACATTACACCTTATTTATTTTTGTAATTTGGCTGGTAAATTTAGCAGAAATCTGTTCGCTGCTTTGACAAGATGACACCAAAGTGTTGCATTTCCATGAGGTAAAGGTCAATTTACTGCCAGGGTCATTCATAAAATGCGCAAAACTATTTATACTCTATTTGTGGTAAGCACTGCATTATCAATTGATTAGCCTGTTTATGGAGTATCCCATCAGAGTTAAAAGATTTATTTAAATTTTTTTTGAAGGTTTTCACTCTTTTTACTTAAACTGAGATTTCCGCCAGAGTAAGACCTGGCAAAGTGGGGGTGATTCACAAGAAGAAAAGGCTTATTTGATGTGTTAAAAGTTGTTGCCGTAAAGCAATGCTATGAAATTGATGAAGTAACTACACGGAAAAATGCTTATGTATTCTTTGAAGATTGGAGGATATCAGGTTTGTAATGATAAATATTTGAATCAGGTTGCATCTGTATGCACATCCGGATTTTGCAAAGATTTGGATGATGAAGGAGGGAAGGTGCGATTAGAAACATAATTTATGTGAAAATTCAGTTAACCTGTGAACACTCAAGTAATATCATATATTATTATGCTTTTAACTTCTAAAACTTTATAAGTCCTTTTCTAATTGAATATTTTACGAGACCTGTTACATCGTGTATATTAAGTTTTTCCATTATATGAGACCTGTGAACATCAACAGTTTTTACACTTAACTTAAGATGGTGGGCAACCTCCCTGTTTGTGTGACCCTCAGCGATCAATTGTAATACTTCACGTTCCCGACCGGTGAGTACGTCCAAACTATCAAAATCCCCTGATCCTTCCACAGAGTGTCTTATATAATCTTTAACAACTACTTTAGAAATTGACGGGCTTAAAAATATATCGCCTTTTTTTACGGCATTTATTGCTGAAACCAGGTCTGATACTGCCGACTCCTTGAGTATATATCCAGAAGCTCCTGCTTGAAGGATTTGATGTACATACTCTTCATTGTCATGCACCGTCAGAACCAACACCTTAATTTCCTGATTCAGTTTCTTAATCTGACGTGTAGCCTCAACTCCATTAAGATTTGGCATAGTGATGTCAATTACTACTACATCCGGAACCAGTTCTTTCGTTTTCTCAAAAGCCTGCCTTCCATCTTCCGCTTCTCCAACTACCTCGATATCTTCCTGAGAATCCAGAAGGGCTCTTAAACCCTGCCTTACTATAGTGTGATCATCCGCCAGTAATACTTTAATTTTAGACATTTTCAGCCGCCTCAGAAAAACTGTTTTCATTATTAGTTTTAATAAAAGGTACAAGAATCTCTAATTCGACACCCTTATTTTCTTCTGAATGTATTCTTAAACTCCCATTCATAAGAGACACTCTTTCCTTCATACCGAATAAACCAATACCTGAACCATTCATATTTTCCCCAAAAGGTTCTTTTGTATCAAACCCCTTACCATTATCTTTTATCCTCATACGGATTTCCTGCTCCTCCTGTACAATTTCTATTGTAACGTTTGTTGCTTCGGAATGTTTTGTTACATTGTTCAAAGCTTCCTGTACACAACGATATAAGAGTATGTCTATCTCAGGAGAAAATCTTTCAACAATATTTTCACCTCGAACCTGTACGTTTGTATTAGTTCTCTCAGAATAGTTTTTTGAATATTCTCTTATCGCTGCCAGGGCACCAAAATGATCGAGCAATGAAGGTCTGAGGTCGAATGCAAGCGATCGCATTTCCTGCAAGGTATGTGTTACAAGCTGTTTTGTTTCGGCAAGTCTTTTCCTGATATCAGTTGAGCTTCCTGGAATATTTTTTTCCATCATCTCTATATTAATTTTCATGGCCGTGAGCGCTTGCCCTGTCTCATCATGAAGTTCCCGGGAAATCCTCCTTCTCTCTTTTTCCTGAATGGAGATTATGTGTGAAGACAATAGTTGTAACTCCTTTTCGTGCTTTTCCGCTGCCGCTGCCTTCTTTTTTTCTGTAATATCACGCACAAACGCTCTTGTCTCTATACAGCGATTCTCTGCATCATACATGGCGTTAGCATTGATTTCAACATATATTATCTCTCCCTGTTTTGAGAGAAACATTGTTTCTATAGAATCACTACCTTTTTCAATTACTTTCCGGATATGATCTATCACCTTCTCACGCTCATTAACAGGCACAATATTTTCTATTTTCATTCCCATAAGCTCTTCAGGTAGATATCCAAGGTTATCTAACATTGTATTGTTCATACCTGCAAAGAATCTCTTTTGATCTGTCTGGTAAATAATCTCTGAGGAATTCTCAATCAGCCCCCGATACCTTTCTTCCGATTGTTTCAGATCATCTCTGAATTTTCTCAAGTCTATGGTCATCTTGTTGAAGGAATCTGCCAGGTTGCCTATCTCATCTCTGGATTTAATTCCTTCTATGCCTTTTAAATTCCCATTTGCTATATCGCCTGCAGCTAAAGACAGTGAGGTTATAGGCATTGTTATCATATTGGAAAAAAAGATTGCAATTGTTACTATAACCATTATGCCCACAATCCCCATAATGATGGTAAAATTTCTCAACCTCACAAGTGGAGCAAAAGCCTCAGAGATACCCTTTTCAGCTAACACAACCCAATGCATCTCCTCAATATACCGGGATACGCCAAGTATCTGGTAACCTGTATAGCCGGTATATATACCAACCATACCCACTTCATTATCTAATGCTGCCCTGACGCCTTCTGTATCAACAACCTGTTTAAGTATAACATCATCGTTGAATCTTGATTCCGTAATCATTAATTTATCTCTGTTTACAATATACACTTCTCCCGTCTCTCCCAATCCCTCCAGTGGTACTTCTTGCCCAAATTCCCCTACAACCCCACTGCGAATTATTTTTCTAAAACTATTACTGCTATATCTATTAACGATTACGCCTATAGTATGTAGACCATCATTGGTCAATAATAATCTTGCTACATCAAAGAACGTGTTTTGTTCAAATTCTGTAGAATATATAATATCACTTATGCAAAAACCTTTCTTCAATGTCTCCACAAAACATGTTTCACCTGAAACGTCCCTGCCAATTTGTTCATTCTCTGTTGAGCTGATTACTTTACCATCGAGATCAATAACAAACACTACAAGAATATCAGGGTCAAGTGGCTGCTTGTTTATAGTAAGATGAGTGTTTAAGCGGTCTGTATAATGCTGTACTCTTTCGCCTACTATGGTTATTTCTTCTGCACAGTCTCTGATAAAACCGTCAGAGCTAAAATCAATGATTCTCCCTCTTTTCCCGTCTAAAAAAACATTAACGTGTTTCTGTGATTCATCAGCGGCTATTTCAAGTTGACCAAAGATATTCGTTTTTACAGTCTTGTAGGTATATAGATAGCAAAATATCGCCGCTACAGTTGCGATTAGAATAGAAGGAAGCAGGAACCATAACAAGCTTTTAGCTCTAATAGTCATTTTCTATCCGATCCTGATTTTGATTTCTTCTACGCAATTCAAATTAACAGGTCACTGGAGTAACCGGTCATAAAATATGCTAATTTACCGTTTTTATATTTGTCTCTCTATCGCGAAAATGATAAGTCTCTCCTGCCTCTACAAAAATCTCCGGTTCCATCTTAATAGTTCTGATCCAGGAAGTTACTCCGGGTGGTTTCCAGTATATTTTGTATCCGCCAGGATGTACTCCTTCAAAAAGATAACGTCCATTCTCATCAGTAATTGTTTCGAATCGCAGACCTTCCTTCGGCGTACCAAACATTCCCCATTTCTCCAGCTTCATTATTTTTACCTGACACCCCGGAAGAGGCTTGCCTTTAGCAAGCATACGGCCTGCTACCTTGCCATAGTTCTCTACCTCAAATACATCCTCATCCATTTGCTTTTTATTCTCAAACTCAGCCCTTAACTCCTCTTTTATTCTTTCCTCAATGGCTATACCGTCTTCCTGTTGTGTCTCTAGTTGATCCTCTTGTCTTTTCTCAAACTCAAGTCTTAATTCATCTTTTATCCGTTCTTTTAACCTTTCAACATCTACAGATGGTTGCGCACTGCGTACACTTGCATCCCCCTGATCACCAGCCGTATCCTGCCCACTGCCAGGAAAGGCTATCTGTATTGCCGCAACCCTCTCTCTGGAAATTTGTAACGTAATACTTCCCGGTTTTTTAGTTATTTTCACAATCTTACAAATCACCTTATCTTCTTTGTCATCAACCTTTATGAAGACTGTATCTGGATATTTATCGTCATCCTGTGATTTGATACTTATTGAACCAATCTCTCTTTGAGGAACAACAACCTTAATAAACTCTTCGTTCATTTCGAGTATCTTTACTTCAATCTTTTCTCCAAATCCTTCCAGCTTTAAAGTATCAGCGTACATTTCTGTACAAATTGTCAAAATCAATATGAAAGAAACACAAAAGAATCTGTACGACATTTCCCCTCCTTTAGTTCAAATATGAGCCGCTAAAGCCAAACATGATTTCTCTTAATAACGTTTATGATAGAAATCTACAAATCATTTATTTATTAAATTTGAAATATCGGTTTTTGTGCGTTTCTTATTGTCAATATCCTGAGCAACACAAACAGGTATAGAAGCTGTGAAATGATATAATTTGCGGTTGCGTAAGTGTTTCTTATGTTTAAGGGCAAACACTATATGCATTTATTTAACAGGTAAGTAAATTAATGAATTTTTATTATAACAAATTTTAGTTTTTTATGCTAACAATTGTGAACTTTCGTTTCAAGAAAAAAAATGACCAAAGAATGGGAAGGTTCCTCAAAAACAAACCGAAAGAATTAATTTTTTTGGTTGAGTCTTCCAGTTATCAGCTTCTTCAGGATTGTATTATAAATGCCATTATAATATTATTAAAATCATCATGATTTGGAAAATATTATGAGAATACCCATTGTTTCTATAACCGGTAGGAGTGGAAGTAGTAAAACCACTTTGGTGGAGAAACTCATTTCTGAGTTAGTAAACAGGCATTATAAGGTAGCTACCGTAAAGCACGACGCCCATAGTTTTGAGTTTGATAAGAAGGGTGCAGTACATCCACAACAGAAACTAATCAAGAATATTAGAGAATCTCTTTTTAGTCAATACTGGAAGATTTGATTGCATTTTTCTTATATAATTCTTTATATAATTTGAATTTCAAACTTTCTTGTTTATTGTTATAATTCTTATTTTGTCAAACCAAAACGGTTGAGTCATGAAAATACTATTATCAGTTTTGTTAAGTACGTTAATATCCTCAAACACCCCTGAGCAAACTACAGTAACGGTTGCAGTTGCAGCAAATTTCCGATTTGCTATGGAAGAATTAAATCAAGAATTCAAAAAAGAAACTGGAATTGATATAAAAACTGTTATCAGCTCATCAGGAAAACTGACAGCACAGATAAAAAATGGCGCTCCATTTGATGTCTTCTTATCAGCCAATATGAAATACCCCGAAACATTATATAGGGAAGGTCATACCACCACAAAACCAAAAGTTTATGCCTACGGCTCTCTGGTTTTATGGACACTTAAAGATTTAGATTTATCAAAAGGAATTAATGCGCTTTCAGATAAAAAAGTTCAAAAAATAGCTATTGCAAATCCTAAGAATGCACCTTATGGGATAGCGGCTATAAACGCCTTAAATTATTATAAAATCTACAAAAAAATAAAACCTAAACTAGTTTATGGCGAAAGCATATCTCAGACAAATCTGTATGTTGCTTCTGGAACTGCAGATGCAGGTCTCACAGCTAAATCCGTTGTCTTATCTCCAAAAATGAAAGATAAAGGCAAATGGATAGAAATTGACAAATCAGCCTGCAAACCTATTGCTCAAGGTATAATTATCCTAAAACATAAAAAGGGAAATAAATATTCAGCTTCACAAAAGTTTTACAACTTTCTGTTTTCTCATAAAGCCAGGGAAATTTTAAAAAAAAACGGATATAGCGTTGAGGACAGGAAATGAACAAACTACAAGGTAAAATCATGAACATAGAATCCTCTGAACATATCTCTATCGTCGATATAGCTGTTGAAGGAGATTTATTTTCTACAGTTATTATAGAAACACCTGAAACAGCCGATTATCTAAGAATTGGGGAAGAGGTTTTTATGCTTTTTAAAGAAACTGAAGTATCGATAGGAAAAGCATTATCAGGAGGTTTAAGCCTGAGAAACAGGCTGAAGTCAAAGATAAAAACCATAGAGAAAGGAACAGTCTTAACAAAAATAACTTTGGATTATAAAGGGAAGGATATCATTTCCGTAATAACAACAAGATCAACCAATAAACTTGATTTAAAAGTTGGAGATGAAGTACAAGGGCTTGTTAAGGCAAACGAAGTTATTATAATGAAGTAAGTACGCTTTCGCCTTAATGACTGTGGTTGGTAATTTGAAAAGAAGTAAGAGACAAGAAAAGAATAATATATTATAAAAGGAAAAGGCAGTAATATCCCTTGCTTCTAAATTCTTGTTTCTCGCCTCTAACATCCCGACCGAATCGGATCTGTGATCTGCCCACAGGGTCGTTCTCAGGCGACTTGCTTCCGGCTTCTTAGAGATAAGGCGTTCTACGAAATTTAGCCTGACTCCTATATCCTGTTATCCTGCAAAGCTGAGCTTAGCTTCGTCAAAGAAATTATGGAATACACCTGGCAACCTTTAATACTTACATTTAAACTCGCATTTATCACAACGTTAATTCTATTAGCAATAGGAATTCCTATTGCTTACTGGTTGGCATATTCAAGGTTTAGATTCAAATTCGTAATAGAGACAATTGTCAGTATGCCTCTTGTTTTGCCGCCTTCCGTGCTGGGATTTTATTTATTGGTAGCATTCAGCCCTGTAAATTTCTTTGGCAAGTTCTTAGATTCTTTTTTTAATTTAAGACTCGTCTTTACGTTTGAAGGACTTGTCTTAGCTTCCATTATCTACAGTTTCCCCTTTATGGTTCACCCGATACAGTCAGGATTTCAAAGCTTGCCCTCCTCGCTGATAGAAACATCTTACACGTTAGGAAAGTCAAGACTTAAAACACTTTTCAGGGTTTTACTCCCAAATATGAAACCATCATTATTAGCTGGAATAGTCATAAGTTTTGCACATACAATCGGCGAATTTGGAGTCGTCTTAATGATCGGCGGCAGTATTCCGGGGGAAACAAAGGTTGCATCTATTGCCATCTATGATGAAGTAGAGGCCCTAAACTATGGTACCGCAAATTTTTATTCCCTAATTCTTTTTGCTATTACATTCTTCATTTTGCTCACTGTATATTTTGTAAATAAGAAATACCTGAAACCTTTCTAAAGACAAGAATATGATAAAGATTAAGATAAGAAAACATCTCATAGCGGCAGAAGGCAATATGGACCTTGCAATAGATCTGGAAGTAAAAGAAAGGGAATTTATTACCCTTTTTGGAAAATCAGGCGCTGGAAAAACTACTATCTTAAGGATTCTGGCAGGGCTTACTCAACCGGATGAAGGATTTATAAAAGTTGGTAATGAAATGTGGCTGGATGTTGAAAAGAAAATAAACCTTTCACCTCAAAAAAGAGAAATCGGATTTGTTTTTCAGGACTATACATTATTCCCCAATATGACTGTCAAAGAAAATCTTGAATATGCCCTGGAAAATAAAAAGGACAAGGGTGTTATCGACAATCTTTTAGAAGTTGTTGATTTGAAAGAGTTACAAAACAGAAAACCAGATACCCTTTCAGGCGGACAAAAACAAAGGACGGCATTAGCAAGGGCACTGGCAAGAAAACCAAAAATCCTTTTATTGGACGAACCTTTATCCGCTTTAGATGCCGAGATGCGATCAAGGCTTCAAGATGAAATAATCAAAATACACAAACAGTTTAATATTACTACAATTTTGGCAAGTCATGATTTAGCGGAAATACTCAAACTTTCAAACAAAGTCTTCTTCTTAGAAAAAGGCAAAATTGTAAAATCAGGAAAACCTCCAGATGTATTTACAAAAGACAAGATAAGTGGAAAATTTAAATTTGTTGGTGAAATTTTAGATATACAAAAAAACGATGTTGTTTACATACTAACGGTCTTAATAGGAAATAATATCGTAAAGGTAATTGCCACAGAAACAGAACTTGAGGATTTGAAAATTGGAGACAAAGTTACCGTCGCTTCAAAGGCATTTAATCCTATAATTATGAAGGTTTAATATAATGGTATGTTTTAGACTTAAAATATGAAATCCAATTAATCAATCCTGTGCCTTCTGGTTTGAACGACATCATCTTCTCTCATCTTTATTCCATGCTTCGTGTTTTTTTATCATTATTCTGACCTCATCTGTCTCGTTAATACCCTTAAGCGCTGATAGCAGGCTAAAAATTGTATGTGCCATGAGGTCCTTTGCAGATTTCTCCAAGAGTCAATATCCAACGTTAAAACACTTTTTCACCGGGACGGATGTATTTTGTCTTATCTTGCTGAAATTTATGAACTATTTGTTTTTAGCGAAAGGGTACGGCAAACTTTTAACATAGCAATGGAAAAAAGCAGGCTAAAAATGGAAAGGCTTATTATTCCTAAAAGATATTCACCGATATAAAATGTTACCGATAGAATAAAGATCATATTTATAAAATAAAATACCGGCCCCATAATGGCATTCCCGGCATATTCTGTAGACCACCCCATCTTCCAGTCTAACTTCTGGAAACAGTATACAATTGCAAGCCCTACCAGAAACCATCCCAGAAAATTAGACAAGGGTACACCAAAGTATACGCCTTTCTCAGGATAGTAATATATTTGTCCGAGGAACCATTTAGAACCCATGAGGGACACAGGGTCTATTAATACATCCTGGAGTACAAAAAATATCGCAGAAAGAAAGAGTACCTTTTTAGAGTACCAAGGAGGATTTTGCAGTTCAAATCTCCACCCTTTCCTGGTAAGAGGAGAAAACATTAACAGGGAGAGGGAATAGCTGAAATATCCTAGGAAAGAATATGAAAGGGAGTCCATAAACGGGACATTGGAAATGAATAACTCTTCCCCACGGGTTTCACCGGTATAATAGTAATAACCATAAGGTACTCCAATACGGGTAGAGCTATACTCAGAAATGAAGGCAATAACATAAGCCAGGATGGTAAAGACTATTATTCTCTTCATCCCAAGCTGTAAACCACCGGCAATGAAATACAATCCCAACCATACAAAGACATACGGCCTTAATAAGATAGTGGATATGAGTAAGCCAAAGATTTCCATCTATATTTTTTTCATAACCCGTGTCAGTTTGTCTTTTTCATTTTGTTTGGCATTAATCTCTTTCCATTTTGATTGAGGCAATATAACGCTCACATACAAACATATAAAGAAGAGAATCCCTTCTGTTATACATATTCCTATAGGTATTCCAATATACCACCCAAATGGAAACGCGACAATTTGGCCGCAAAGGAAAAGAAGGAGAAAAGACATAAAGCCGCCTTTCTTCTTACCATCCACCTCGGCACTTAACTCTTGTATTTGTTTATCAATATTTATATGTATTCCATTCCCTTTTATTCTTAACAGTTCCTTTTTTCGTTTCAGCTTCTTAGATAAGAGCGTAAGTAGAATATCTGCTATGTGTGCATCAAAAATAGAATTGTTTTCCAGCATTTTATCTATTTCATTATTTTCACCCTTTTGGAACAATTCAACAGAAGAATCCCTGAGTACATCATAACCTAACTTTTGAATACCCTTTACGGCATTATTTAATAAAACCACATTCCTCTTCTCTTCTTCTAATTTTTCTTTAACTTCTCCTTTTTTCTCGTTCCTGATTTCCTCGTACAATTTAATGATTTCAGGTTTTATTCCGTTAAAATCCAGTTCACTATTAATTTTTAAACAGTAGATAACATCCTCCTTAATAGCCTTCTTTAATAGCGAAACAGCTTTTTCAGGCCTGTTCAAAAGGGCATTATATTGAGCATTTTGATACATCGCCTCAGCAAAATCAGGCGAAAGTTTAATCGCTTCATTTGTACATTCCTCAGCTTCCTCTATAAGGCCAAAGTCACTTTTGATTAATGACTTGTATAATAAAGCATAACTTGCGTAATAAGCAGAAAGCGATCTGGCATCTTTTACGGCTTTTTCAAAATATTCCAGAGCCTTTTCTTTGTCTATCTTGTGGAAAAGGTAAATCATTCCAAGGCTTATACAAACAGAAAAATCTTTCATAGTATATGGTTCCAATTCCGTGAAATATACCAGTGCATTATCCATCTTACCACTTGCATAAGCATCTTCCGCTTTGTCCCTGAGCATATTAATTTGTTTATCAGAGGCCCCACGAATAGTCCTCATAATTTCCTTCAAATCTTCTGTATCCTTCTCTATTAACCAGACAACATCAGATATTCCCCACTCGAATGCCGCCTTCAACCCGCGCATCCCCTGCCCAATACTTTTTATGTCATATTCAATATCCTGAATTACATCGTCTTTTCTTTCCTGGCTTGAAATAATTGAATCTGTTGGGGCAATTTGAGCATCAATCATTTTCTGCGTCTGCTTCTTCAAGGCTTCTTTCACCTCCATGATGTTATTACCAGGTTTTACATTATTATAATACACCCTTCTCTTTTCCCATGGTGCAAGCTTCTCTAGATAAGTATCCATCCTCTTCTCCAAATAAAAATGTATTTTTTAAACAAAGCATCACAAATAATTACACATAAAGTCAGGGAATATACACAAATAAGGTATGACGGTCAAGCCTATATTAATGTCTTAAACACTCGCTTTTCAACGGCATCCTGCCAACGTTTTTTTTGCAACAAGGCTTTTAAATCATTGCGCATGACAGCATGATCCTGGATATCGGTAACATCTTTGTTGCCTTCAGTTAATTCAATGCATAGAAATTTCAATGTTTTGCTGGAAATATTAAGTAGGGTGGGTTAAGCGATAGCGAACCCACCTTTATTATTTGTTTGTACGATTCAATTTTTAATGGTGGATTCGTCCTTCCCCGGACAAAAACCGCCGAGGACTTTAATCCACCCTACATCGTATCATACATTTGTTATGAGTAAGGTGGATCAGGTCTGTTCTTTGAGCGGATTGAGCATTGTGAATTCAACTTTATTCTTAGACATCTCAAGGAAAAATAACAGAATTACGAGGTGAGCAGATTATTAGTCTGTATATATGATCTGGATTACAAAGGAGCGCTTAGACACAAGTTTTAAAGGAGATTTCTTAATTCTTTTATATGTATGTTTCAATATTAAAAATCTGAAAATACGCATGGCGAAGAAGGTACTTAAGCAAAACATTATTGGTAGGACAATTATTTATTTAAAAACTTCTTAGTTGGCCTGCTTTCTTAAGTTTTTTAATGTATCGGAAAAATTTAATAATTCTAATTCGTAAACATTCCTGACTCCATTACGTAGTCCTTTGGCATAATAGCTATCTGGTGTCGGGTATTCAATATGAATTTCAGGATGCAATATTTTACAAAAGAACAACCCTACCGTTTGCATTTTACTACCGGTTGCCGCACAGATAATTCTTTCATATAAACCAAAATTCTTGTAAATTTCATGTATACAATTGATTGTCTCTCCATAATGAAGTGTGCTTGTAACACGTTCTAAAAGTCCATTTTTATCTATAGGATTGTCTAATTTATATTCGTTAATAAAACTGTTATGAATTTCTTGTGTAGCCTTTTCGCGCCATTTATAATCTCTCCTCGGAGGACTACCATTAATGAAAATCAGTCTGTGAGGACTTATAGTACCCAGGACATGGCGAACAAGCTGTTCGTTAAAAGCCGTAAAGGCAACTATAGTTACAGGCTGGCCCTGCATTCTTATACTGCTTAAACATTTCATTCTTATTATGGATTCAACACCCTGCGTAGGAAATTTTGCAAACATTTTCATATCTTTTTTGGATTTCTTATATTCATCTTTTGTAGGTGGATAATCATCCGGCTCTGAATAGACAAGTCTGATTGTGCCCGGAAAACTGCTTAAGATTGACAGGCAAACAAGTATCAACAGCTTAGTCATCGCAGATATATCAATAACAATTTCTTCTGTATCCTGAAAGAAAGGTTCCAGTATCTCTCTCAGTTTATTTTCAATATCATAAGGAGATTTAACATCGTATAAAATATTTTTTGGTTTTTTAATACAAAGTTTAGAAAGGGCAAGTCGTAGTTCTTTTTCAAGGTTTCTGCCTTTGGGATTTGAGTATTTAATCAAAAGTGCAGAACTAAATATAGCTTTCTTCCCTTTCTGTTTATCTAGCCAACCTAAAGATCGAGGCTCAAATCCGTATGCTCCTAAAAAAAGCCTTCTCTTGTCAGAAGAAAGTTTAGTTACAGCCTTAATAAGACAAGGCATACCCTTGAAAATATTCTTTTTTACTTTTCCCATAATCTCCCTTGTGAAGTAATTTTAGGTTTTTCTACTTTTTTTCTTTTATCTTTCCAATATTTAAGAAAATCTCTCGGTTTTTCAAGGAGTTTTACAAATTCCATGTTTGAAATCTGTATATTGTCATGTAAGGAAAATGTTAATTGGCTAATAGGAATTAGTACCCTATTTAAATACAATCTTGGGGTTATCATGCTACGGACACTTTTCCCACGCCAATCCTGCAAAAATATGTGCCACCTAATCAAGCCTTCGTAATACGCTAAAACATTGTCTGGAAGATTAAAATTATCCAGTATCTCTAAACGAAACGCCTGCTTTGGATTGAATCTGCCTTCGTTTTTAACTAATTTCCCTTTTGTCAGTTCAAACCTGGAAACATTAACAAATGCCTCTACCACATCTTTAAGATGAGGACCATACTTTATCTTTTCTTTCTTTGCACTAACTTTCCTTTCCATGAGTAAAGGATTAGAAACAGATTCCATGTAGTCCATAAATTCACCACCGGCAGATTTAAAACATTTATTTTGGATTTTGTTTGAAACAGGTAATTTTTCTATTTTTAAATCACCATTAGCCTCACGTATAATTTCTGAAAATATCTGAATCATTGTTCTGATATCACTCGCCCACATTCCAATAAATGACCGAATTCCGTGATAATAAAATTTATTGTTAGGTGTTTCTCTCATCTGCTTTGCAAGTTGATTATTATTCATAGACGTTTTTCCTAAGACATCGGTAAGGGAATAATTTTTACCCTTTAAAAGAGGATGTCTTTCTATGCGAGGTTGAAATATCTTTTCCAATAATCTCCTTTTATCTTTACCTTCCTGATGGAGGCTTACATTGGCCAAATCTATAAGATGAAAGTCATGAAAGACTTCAAGAGGCTTACTATTAGTACTTTTTCTTTCCAAACTATTTGAAGACTCGGTTGATATTTTGAAGAAAACATCGCTTCTGCGCTTAAAAATAATGATATTCAAAATACGCTGCATTTCTCGCTGAATTGTAGGAACAGTATAGTCATCAAGAAACAAGTATATGGATTTTTTACCTATCCATGAAACATGTGTTTTTAGAACTTTTTGAAGAATATCAATAAAATCTAATCTTGCAAGAGGCCCTTTATTATAACCTCCTGAATGCCCTAAATCTGCAAGACGGCAAATTTCCTTTTCAGTTTCAATAAATGACCTTGCATGTGCTAAAATGTCAGCTCCAACTGGAAGTAGGTGGTATTTTTTTGCAAAAACGTCCGTCAAAAAGCCATCTAACCAGTCATAATTATTCGGTTTTTCTATTTCACATCTACTGAGAGTTTTTAACACTTCATTAAGCCAGGCAAGATGAAAAAAATGAATAATTTGCTGTTCCGCATATTTATTAATTTTAGTAGGTAACCATGGAAACGCTTCCAAAATGTCTCTTGAGTTCAAATAAAATCCCACAAACTGGCCTGAACCTGCTATTTTCGCTGGTTCTCCTATGACGGCATCCATAAAGGCAGTTAACCGTCTAAAAGTCATAGTTTTCCCACAGCCCCTTGCACCCGTAAGCACCGTGATACTTTTATTCAGCAAATCCTGCGCTGCCAAAAATTCCGGCACGAATAAATCTTTCCAATCATCATTTCTGTATCCTAATGCTTCGGCATAAAGGTAATCCGCAATGCCTTTGATCTCTTCACCCGATGATGCAGCTGCTGATTCAAGTTCTGCGTCTTTTTGAATAGTTTTTAACTCGCCTATAAGCACTTCCGGTTTGCCCACATATTTACCTTGTGTAGGATCAACTTCTGTAAGTTTTTTTAATAATGTTTTCATTTTATAGTACATAACTTTGTCTCGTGGATTCAAGTCTGCGTCATCAAGTTTTCCCAACAATGCAGACGTGATAGAGAAAAGTTGTTTAAAATCATCTTTTGGTTTTAATTTGTTATGTGATCCACCGTAGCCAAAATCTGATACCCAAATCTTTTCCTTATCATTTAAAAAATCGGAATCTGGATATTCAATTAAAATGTTACCTTCGTGAAGGTCTCCATGCTGTATCTTCTTCGCAACACACGAGTGTAAGACGCTTAAAATTGTTTCTAAAAGGTTTTCAATAAACGCCATATCTATCTTTTCGGGATGCTTTACAATATATTCCTTAAGATTCACACCTGGTATATAATCAAAAAACACACAAGCAAATACCCTATGCTTGTGATCATAACCAGCTGCACGGCTAAGATACGGAACTACATTAGGGTGGCGTTTGAGTAAAACATTTTTCTTTAATTCCCTCTCATATCCATCTTTTAATTTCCCTTCTATTATGATCTTGCACGCCCTGTAATCCTCTTTTATCTCAGTATGTTGCGCTTTATATACTATACCTATTTTGCCTTTACCTATCTTTTTAATAGTTTTGTAATCATCAACAATTACATTCAGGTATTGATTTTTTATTTGTTTTGCCATAGTAATTTACTTTTTATTCTTAAGTACCAGGATTGTCTCCGTTAAACTCCCACTACAACCTCGACGAACTCTTCTATTGTTAGGTATTTCTTCAGTATATTTTGAAACTAAAGTATAACCCCCATTCTTTTTTGCTGCTAGATTCGCTACTACTTCAGGAAGAGGCATGTTATATGTACGGCTTCTTACATCACCCAAAACCAATATGCACAGACCATTAGGGACTAAACATTTTTTCCAATTATTTAAGCATTTATCAAATAATTTAAGAAATTTATCTTCTGAAGGTGATATTTGGGAATCAAGGGTTTTCCAGTCCTTTGAACCTATAAACCATAAACGCAATCTGTTGTCACGAGCATAGTCTAATTGTCTCATATAAGGTGGGCTTGTTATTATTGCATTTACTTTGGTACGTGGGACAAAATTGGAAGCATCTCTCAAATAACATTTGCGAGTAATTTGATTATCTAAGTTAGGAATTCTTTTTAATGCTCTTAATACTTTTCTTATTAATCTTTACTTTTACCGGACGATATTCATATAATTCTGGAAATTCTTGACGTGGAAACTTTTTACTTCGCAAATAGGGAACCGTATGACTACTTGGATAGGACAAAAATCCAGGTCTCTGATGATGAAGAATGCTTAGTAAACAGGATAGTAGAAAATAGGATTTTTTCGATAAAAGAATATTAGACCAGGCAATAGTTTCTCGAAGAGTGTCAGGATGGAAAAAAGCCTTAACCCAACGGGGGACCTTTCTTAAATCAATTTCTGAAATATAAGAATCTATTAACTTCGAATATTTATTAATTTCCCACACCGCTTTTTCTTGAGACATGCAGGGAAATAA
>Ga0255058_10000331_pt1 | contig 28378 bp, 16 predicted proteins | sample Cases_109_9_MG_FD_188637 | JGI IMG/M metagenome (GOLD analysis project Ga0255058, IMG submission 188637) | Seawater microbial communities from Amundsen Gulf, Northwest Territories, Canada - Cases_109_9 | ecosystem: Environmental > Aquatic > Marine > Gulf | place: Canada: Northwest Territories... | reverse complement strand
GAACCAACGACAAGACAGAGGGGCTGGAAGGTGGCGGGGCCGACGGGATTTGAACCCGCGATCTCCGGCTTGACAGGCCGGCGTGTTAACCAGGCTACACCACGGCCCCGTAAGGTATATGAATAAATCCAATCCGCGATCTTCCCGACTTCGTCGGGACGTGCTTACCTAGTTTACACCACGGCCCAGCGAATTATGTAAATTCCTTCGATGGACCGTTAGAGATCAGTTGCTGGATGTAGGGCCGACTTTTCCTCGCCTTAATCTCCGCTTCTCGTTTAGAAGCTTTAGAGCGCGATCTATATTCTTCGACATAAACAATCTTGAAAGGGCCCCGTACCTTGGTAAATTGGCTTCGTCCCTTATGATGCCGCTGTAGACGCTCTTCCAAGTCCTTCGTATGACCCACGTAGTACCGGCCAGTGGTTTCACTCTGTAACACATAGAAGTAATAAATCTCCATCGTCAAACCCGCGATCTTCCCGATTCCCAGTCGGGACGTGTAAACCAGGCTACACCACGGCCCCCTGAGACGAGAACAAAGCTTATTGTATAACTGAGTTAATGAGGGAAGTCAACTTAGGGAAAGGACTTCTCTGATGCTACCGCCCGTTGGTCAGAGCAGCCATCAGTGTCAGATAGTCTGCCAGTTGGCGTGTGATGAGAAAATTACGTCGGACATACTCCTTGGCATCGCTCCCCATCTTCTGAGCGACCTCTGGGTTGTTGAGCAGATATCGGACCCGGAACGCCGCCCCCTCGACCGAACTCACAGTGTACCCGGTGTGATAATACATGATCTGCACCGTGATCCCGCCAGCGAAACCCCCGACCACCGGTTTTCCCTTCCACATGGCCTCGGCGACGGTCAGACCGAACCCTTCCCTGAGCGATTTCTGAATCACAATGGTCGCGGCCCGCTGCAGGGCATTGATCTCGATATTTGAATCCGGCGGAAGCAGCAGGATGTGAATGTCAGGATCCTGTCCGGCAGCCTCCCTGACCTCTTGAAGGACCACGTCCCCCTCGGGATCATCGGCCGCGCCACCCCCCGCCAATATGAGACGACAATCATTGTGCTTCTTCACGATCCGGTAGGCTTGGATCACTCCCACGGGGTCCTTGAACCGATCAAAGCGAGAGACCTGTAACAGGATTGGTTTGTCACGAGGAATGCCCAATCTATCCAGGGACTCGTTTACCTCCGTTGGGCTGAGCTCGCGATTCTTGTCACTCAAAGGGTCGATTGAAGGATAGATGAGGAACTTCGGGATGGGGAGCTTCTGGGCAAAGGTAGGCAGCGAGAAGATGGCCGCATCATACTTCAGCACATAGTTTTTAAGGAACCGCCACACCCGCCGCGTGGGGTGCGAGACATCGATATGACACCGCCAGACCCATTTGCCCGTCCGATCGCCGTAATCGATCAGGGCGGCGGGCTGGGGATCGTGGACCAATATCATGTCAGCGTCAAAAGGGAGACGCTTGGCGTTTTCACGGTTCTCCTCGATATAGAGCTGATACATCCGTTCGCTGATTCCCGGGTCCCGACCCTGCAGCGCATTGTGAAAAGCCTTGGTCACTCTAAAGAATCCCTCACTTCCTTGCATGATCTCCCACCCGACCTTTATTTCGAGTTCGTTGAGCATGGGGACGAGCCGGTTCAGTATCTCTGCCACGCCACCACCGGACCGGGTCGAGTTAATGTTGAGGAGACTCTTTCCCCTTACCTTCTCACTCATGTGATAGAGAAGATCCACCGACCCCGGAGGAGTCACATTCCGGTAATCCTCAAGGCGAACCGCCACCGCTCTCTCCTCCCCCGTTCAGAAAAGTGTCGCAGATCTCCACGAGACGTTTCCGCAGCTGCTCCAGACTGAAGATGTACGGGTTAATGGCTCGGAGGTGTCGGGCCAGCTCCGGCATCCGCAATCCGTCTTCGGCCCAGATGGTGAAGTCACTATCCCGGCGGTTCCGTCGAATCCGAGCCGCGTAGAAGTGGAAGTAGATGGCACTGGTATCCAACCTGGCGATCCCATCCCTCAACTCTTGCAGAGTCCGCGCGACCGTCTCCGTGGGGACCTCGACCATGCGGGACAGCATAAAGTAAAAGGGCTCTCCATCATCGACCCGGGGGACAGCATGCATTTTCGAGAGGTGATCTTCCATGACGCTAATGAGGGCCTCACGAAGATCTTCGAGGGTCTCGAACTCATATGGATCGATGACCCCCAGCCGCTCCCCCAGTACTCGATCTCGGACCTGGGTGGCCACCCAGGTGGCAAAATCGTTGGGATAGGGCCCCAACAGGAACTGGTGTCTGAGGAAGTATTCGTGCGTGTGGTAGTAGATTGACTCGATGGGAACTTCCTCCAAGAGATCTAAAAGTTGGACCTCGTCCTCTGCCTTCACCCCCAGGATCTCTCGGAGTTCTGTGCATCCGACGAATTCAAATGGAGAACTGACAGCCGCATGCATGAGAGGCCCTCCTGATGGCCGAACTCGTTAGAAATGCACGACTCATGCCAACAGTGACGGCCTGTTACGGGACCAGGCTAATCAGGCGGTCTTTCTATTTTGAACTGGCTTGCTTTTCTTTGGGACAGATGGTGGGAGGGCCGAATCTTGGGCAGTTCCCAGTGCGGGACCCGGGTCCGGGCTTCAAAAGAATGGGGGGCTAAGAGGGCGGGAACGTGGTGCTTGTCGGTGGTGGGCGAAAGAGGTTTCGAACCTCTGACCCCCTGCTTGTAAGACGGACTTGGCGCCTCAGTCGTTTCACGTATCTAGTTGACTTTGCTGGATTTCCACATCACCGGACATCACCGGAGATGCCTCAAATTCACCAACGAACCGGCACCAAAACCGGCACAAGATTCTTGAGTAATTCCAGGGGGCCAAGAGCTCTGTGGGTCCGCCATCCGCCGAACGCTCGAGACAAACCAATCCGCTCTGCTTCTGCTGAAGTCCATCACCGGCTTCCCAAACGGTTCTAGCGTATTTGGTTTGGTCCAGCTAGGGAAATCCTCAGACCGTTTGGTTAAACTCCTGACCTGCTGATTACGAATTATCCCCAGGCACCACCTGAGCAGACCCAAGAGAACCTATCCCCACAAGAACCCGACAATTTGGACTGAGCGATGGTGCTCCTGGTACGGGGTGTTCTGGTAGCAGCGTGGTAGCAAGCCTCGATACCCCGCTGGTGCGCTTCTGGTGACCGACGCCGGGGGCGGCCCCCTGAATGTCTTCGGTGACGAAATCGTGGCCTCCAACTCGCGAATCCACCAGGCAATGCTCGATGTCCTTGCCCTCCCTCCCGCCTGAACCTCTCTGCTAAATAGACCTCTTGAGGGCGATCTGCAGTCATCCAAGGTTGTAGAGTCTCTTCAATCTCTTCTCTCCCGGATGAACCGATGTAGCGGCTTCGTACATCGGATAGACCGGCGACAGAGCATCTGCTACAGTAGGACGAGCAATCAATCCATTGGCGGGTACCGCCGGTAGTCGTGGTCGAGGTGTGAAGACGACGGATATTTGGTGACCGCATGCGAGAAGGGAGTAAGTTCCTGTGGTAGCGCGGAGGAAACGTGGAGTGCCGATGGCAGGTGATCCCCTTTGGTACAAGGACGCGATCATCTACGAGCTCCACGTCCGGGCCTTTTGCGATAGCGACGGCGACGGGATCGGGGACTTTCGGGGGCTCGCCGAGAAGCTGGACTATCTGAAAGATCTCGGAGCCACGGCCATATGGCTCCTGCCTTTTTACCCCTCGCCCCTGAAGGATGACGGGTACGACATCGCAGATTATACAGACGTCCACCCCAGCTACGGCACTCTACAGGACTTTCAAGTCTTCCTCCGCGAGGCCCACCGGCGGGGCCTACGGGTCATTACCGAGCTGGTCGTGAACCACACTTCCGACCAGCATGCCTGGTTCCAACGGGCCCGCCGGGCAAAGCCTGGCAGCCCCTGGCGCGATTTCTACGTTTGGACCGACACGGCGGAGAAGTACAAAGATGCCCGGATCATCTTCAAGGACTTCGAATCGTCCAACTGGGCGTGGGACCCTCTTGCCAAGGCCTATTACTGGCATCGCTTTTACTCGCACCAGCCGGACCTGAATTTCGACAGCGCTGTTGTCCGGCGGACAATCCTTCAGGTGATGGATTTTTGGCTGGCCATGGGCGTGGATGGGCTTCGGCTGGATGCGGTGCCCTATCTCTACGAGCGAGAGGGGACGAGCTGCGAAAACCTGTCAGAGACGCATGCCTTTTTGAAAAAGCTCCGCCGCCACGTCGATGAAAAATTCGAAAACCGGATGCTCTTGGCCGAGGCAAACCAGTGGCCCGAGGACGCGGTCGCGTACTTCGGCGAGGGGGATGAGTGTCATATGGCCTTCCATTTCCCCATCATGCCGCGCCTCTTTATGGCGATCAGGACCGAGGATCGCTACCCTATTATCGAGATCCTCCATGAGACCCCTCCGATCCCGGAGATTTGCCAATGGGCGCTCTTTCTGCGGAACCACGACGAGCTGACGCTCGAGATGGTGACAGATGAGGACCGAGACTACATGTACCGGGTTTATGCGCAGGATCCGCAGGCGCGTATCAACCTCGGCATTCGCCGCCGGCTGGCTCCACTCTTAGGAAATCACCGGCGGCGGATTGAGCTCATGAACGGCTTGCTCTTCTCCTTGCCGGGGACCCCGGTCATCTACTACGGGGACGAGATCGGGATGGGGGACAATATATACCTGGGAGACCGCAACGCCGTCCGCACACCAATGCAGTGGAGCGCCGACCGGAACGCCGGGTTTTCCCGGGCAAACCCCCAGCGGCTATTTCTGCCGGTCACGAGTGACCCGGAGTATCACTACGAAGCGGTCAATGTCGAAGCGCAGCAGAACAACCCCCACTCACCCCTGTGGTGGATGAAGCGCCTGATCGCCCTACGCAAGCGCTCCAAGGCATTCGGGCACGGAAGTGTCGAGTTTCTACATCCGGACAACCGCAAGGTGCTCGCTTTCCTCCGACGATTCCAGGACGAATGCGTCCTCGTGCTGGCAAACCTCTCTCGCTTCGTCCAGTACGTTGAACTCGACCTTTCCCCGTTCATCGGGACAGTCCCGGTCGAGATGTTTGGTCGGACCGAGTTTCCCCCCATTGGAGAAACCCCCTACATCTTCATGCTGGGACCGCACACCTTTTACTGGTTTGCGCTGGAGCGACGGCGCATCGAGATGCCTCAAGTGATTACGCCCGCGGAGGGCAGGCTTCCAACGCTCACGGTGACGGGCGGATGGAGCGCCGTCTTCCGGGGTGAGGCCAAAATCGTCCTGGAAGATCTCCTACCGACATACCTGGCAGGCTGCCGTTGGTTCGGGGGCAAGGCACGCTACGTGAAGGTGACCAAGATCCTTGAGACCATCTTTGTACCCTGCGGATCCTCCGGTGCCCACTTGACCCTGATCGAGGTACGGTACACCGAGGGTGAGCCAGAGATCTACGTCCTTCCCCTCACCTACGTCGCAGCGGAGGACGCACCGCACGGGCTCACCAATGGAGTGATGGTCGCTCGCCTTCGGGTGAAGGGAAAGAGCACAAGTGAAGAAGGGGTGCTGTTTGACGCACTCTGGGATGATAATTTCCCGATGGCGTTGCTGGAGGCAGTGGGCAGGCGGCGCCACTTGAAGGGGGCACTCGGCGAGATCGCGGCCTCGCCCACGCGGGTGTTTGGGACGGTGCGGGGCCCGGTGGACAGCCCTCTCCAGCCGTCGATTATCCAGGCCGAGCAGAGTAACACCTCCGTGGTGTATGGGGATCGGCTGATCTTAAAGATTTTTCGGCGCCTAGAGGAGGGACTGAACCCTGACCTGGAGATCGGACGGTTCCTAACGGAAAAGACTGCTTTCGCCCATACTCCCCCCATTGCTGGGGCCCTCACGTACCGGCGGGGCCGTGCCGAACCGATGACGCTGGGGATCCTGCAAGGCTTCATCCCGAATCAGGGGGATGCCTGGCGCTACACGCTGGACGCTTTGGGCCGGTATTTCGAACGGGCCCTTGCCCATCCGGAGGTGCAGACGCCATCTCTGCCAACAGAGTCCCTCCTCTTCCTGAGCGAACAGGAGTTCCCTTCGCTGGTTCAAGAGACCATCGGTCCCTACCTGGCGTCGGCCGAGCTTCTCGGCCGCCGAACGGCAGAACTTCATGTTGCGTTGACTCAGGATCCGGAGGACCGGAATTTCGCACCCGAAACCTTGACGGATTTCTACCGGCAGTCTCTCTACCATGGGATGGTTGCCCTCACGGACCGTACCTTTCAAATCCTCCGCAGGCGCCTCAAGGATATTCCGAAGGCCGTTCAGGGGGATGCCCGAAAGGTGCTCGATCTCGAGGCAGAGATTCGCAAGCGCTTCCGGCGGATCCGTGACACCAAGATACGCGCAATGCGCATTCGATGCCACGGCGACTACCACCTCGGACAGGTGCTCTACACGGGCAAGGATTTCGTCATTATTGACTTCGAAGGGGAGCCAGCACGGCCCCTGAGCGAGCGGAGGCTCAAACGCTCGGCGCTGAGGGACGTGGCCGGGATGCTCCGCTCGTTTCACTACGCCGCATACGCTGCATTCTTTGATCAAGCGGCCAGCGGGCTGGCCCAGTCCCACCCCGAGGCCTTCGCCACCTTAGAATCGTGGGCACGATTCTGGTATCTCTGGGTCTCCGCGATGTTCTTAAGGGCGTACTGCACCACGGTCGGCGAGGCACCCCTCGTGCCTCGAGACCGGGACACGTTCGAGGTGCTGTTAGACGCCCTCCTCCTCGAGAAGGTGATCTACGAGCTGAGCTATGAGCTCAACAATCGACCCGACTGGCTGAAGATCCCCCTCCAAGGCATCCTGCAACTCTTGGAGACGGCCAGATGACCTTTGCCGCAAAGGCTGAGACCAGTCAGCTGCGGCAACTGGCCTCCCTTTACGGGGTGCAGACCAGTTACTACGATGTCACCCATCGCCGAAGGTCAGCCTCGCCAGAGGCTCTTTTCCTCACGCTGCGGGCACTCGGCGCTCCGCTCGAATCCTTCCACGACATTCCAGCTGCGCTCCGAGAACGCCAAAAGACTCTGTGGGAACGTTGTGTCGAGCCGGTCGTCGTAGCATGGGAAGGGACACCTGCCGTTCTCGAGCTGCGCGTTCCCAGTGATCTGGCCACGGCCCCTCTGGCGTGCCACCTGGCACTCGAGACAGGAGAAGCCCGGAGTTGGAAGTCCGATGTAGATCAACTGCCGACGTCACAGGCCATCACTGTCGAGAAGGTAGCCTACGTCGCCAAGAAGCTTGCCTTGCCCACCCCTCTGCCCTGGGGGTACCACCGGTTGACGCTTGAAGTTGAGGGGCGATGCTTCGAGACCATGATCATCTCTGCTCCGCCCAGGGCATATTCGTCCAACACAGGAACCGGAAAAGTCTGGGGGGTGTTCCTCCCACTCTACGCGCTCCATTCCGCACGGAGCTGGGGAGGTGGCGATTTCTCAGATCTCGAAGCGCTAATTAAGTGGACGGCGGACCTCGGGGGGAGTGTCGTGGCGACGCTGCCGCTGCTTGCCGCTTTTTTGGACAAACCTTGCGATCCGAGTCCCTACGCCCCAGCAAGCCGGCTCTTTTGGAACGAGTTCTACATTGACCTGACGCGAATCCCCGAATTGAAGGGGTGTCCCGCGGCCCAAGCGCTCCTCGAATCCGGCGAATTTCAGAGGCAGCTTGATAATCTACGTTCGTCCCCCTTGGTCGATTATCGCCGCCAGATGGCACTGAAGCGGAAGGTCCTTGAGAAACTTGTGCGATCCTTCTTTCAGGAGAAGACTGAGCGATATGCTGCCTTTCAGCGCTTTGTCGAAGGTTATCCGCAGGTCGAGGATTACGCCTGCTTCCGAGCCGCGGTCGAGCGACAGGCAGCACCGTGGCCCTCATGGCCCAAGCCGTTGCATGACGGTGTTCTTAAGGAAGGGGACTATGATGAAACAGCTCGGCAATACCACCTGTACGTCCAATGGGTAACCCACGAGCAGATGCAGAACCTCTCGCAAAGCGCGAGGGCTGCAGGTGTCAAGTTATACCTTGATCTTCCTCTCGGCGTTCATCCTCACAGCTACGACGTCTGGCGCGAGCGGGGCGCGTTCGCCTTGGATGCCTCGGGGGGGGCGCCACCAGACGCTTTCTTCACTGGCGGTCAGGATTGGGGTTTTCCACCCCTGCATCCTGAGACGATCAGGCAGCAGCGGTATCGGTATTACATTGCTTACCTCCGTCATCAGCTCAGGCACACGGACCTCCTCCGGATGGACCACGTGATGGGACTGCACCGACTTTTCTGGATTCCAAGCGGCCTGACGCCCCGCGATGGCGTGTACGTGGGCTACCCGTCCAAGGAGCTATACGCTATTCTGAGCCTTGAATCCCACCGACACCGCACGTCTATCGTGGGGGAAAACCTCGGAACCGTTCCCGCGTATGTGAATTCGACCATGGCCCGACACAGCCTCCATCGTATGTACGTGGCACAGTATGAACTTGCCGGCAGCGTGCGCAGAACACTTCGGGCGGTCCCCCGCGATGCAGTAGCAAGCCTGAACACGCACGACATGGCCCCCTTCGCCGCATTCTGGCAGGGCGTAGACATCGACGACCGGCTTGATCTGGGCCTCCTAGATCCGGCGGGTGCCAGGAGCGAGCGGAAAAACCGGCAAGCACTGAAAAATGCCTTGGAAAGATTTTTGCAACGCCTCGGTTGGCTCAAGCCTGACTCGGCGGACCTGCAACCGCTTCTCAGGGCGTCCTTGAGATTTTTGAGTGCGAGCCCGGCTTGGGTCGCCCTGGTCAATATAGAGGATCTGTGGCTTGAGAGACAATCTCAGAACGTCCCTGGCACGGTGCAACAGCGCCCGAACTGGCAAAGGAAGGCGCGTCACAGCTTCGAGGCATTTTCCCAAATGCCTGAAGTCCTCGATACATTGAAGGATATCGATCATCATCGCAAAGGAGAGTCCCGACCATGACCGAGAAAAAGAAGGTCGGAACACCAAAGGGGAGGTCTCGGCCAAAGGTGCAAACCCAAAACGTCTCTTATGACGTGACCTTGGTCACCGATGATGATTTCTACCTTTTTAACGAGGGGAGCCACTTCCGACTGTACGAGAAGCTTGGAGCCCATCCCATGACCGTGGACGGGACGGCGGGAACGCTTTTTGCTGTTTGGGCGCCTGAGGCTGAACACGTATTCGTGACGGGGACTTTGAACGGGTGGGACAACGCGAGCCACCCGTTGCGCTGCCGAGGGCAGTCGGGAATCTGGCATGGCTTCATTCCCGGTGTGGGTAAGGGCACCCTCTACAAGTACCACATCCGTTCCCGGCACCAGGATTACCGCGTGGATAAGACCGATCCCTTTTCGATCTTCAACGAGATTCCGCCCAAGACGGCCTCGATCGTCTGGGATCTCGAGTATCCATGGCATGACCAGGAATGGATGGCAAAGCGACGCGGCCGCGACGCCCTCGACGCCCCGATGTCGATCTACGAGGTACACCTTGGCTCCTGGAGGCGGGTCCCCGAAGAGGGGAACCGCTCCCTGAGCTACCGGGAGCTGGCTCCCGCGCTGGCGGAGTACGTCAAGCAGACGGGCTTTACCCATGTGGAGTTTCTGCCGATCATGGACCACCCCTTCTTCGCCTCGTGGGGCTACCAGACCACAGGATACTTCGCGCCGTCGGGGAATTACGGCACCCCCCAGGACTTGATGTACCTGATCGATTATCTCCACCAGCACGGCATCGGTGTAATTCTGGACTGGGTCCCCTCGCACTTTCCCACCGATGAGCACGGGCTCGGCTACTTCGACGGGACCCACCTCTACGAGCACGCGGACCCACGCCAAGGTATTCACCCCGACTGGAACACCCTCGTCTTCAATTACGGACGGAACGAAGTGTGTAGTTTCCTCATCAGCAACGCCTTCTTCTGGCTGGACAAGTATCATGCCGACGGCCTGCGCGTCGATGCGGTCGCCTCCATGCTCTACCTGGACTACTCCAGGAAAGAGGGGGAATGGATCCCCAACCAGCACGGTGGACGTGAGAACCTGGAGGCAATTGGTTTTCTGCGCCGTTTTAACGAAGAGGTCTACAAGAGTTATCCCGATGTCCAGACGATCGCCGAGGAGTCCACATCGTGGCCGATGGTGTCACGGCCCCTTTACGTGGGGGGTCTCGGTTTCGGACTCAAGTGGGATATGGGTTGGATGCACGACACGCTGGAGTACATGTCGCAAGACCCTATCCACAGGAGGTATCATCACAACAAGTTGACCTTTCGCCTGCTCTACGCTTTCCACGAAAACTTTGTCCTACCCCTGTCCCATGACGAGGTGGTCCACGGCAAGGGATCGCTCATCGGCAAGATGCCGGGGGATGACTGGCAGAAATTCGCTAACTTGCGGTTGCTTTTCGCGTACATGTATGCCCAGCCAGCCAAGAAACTGCTCTTCATGGGTGGAGAGATTGGCCAGGGGCGGGAGTGGGCCCATGACGGCAGCGTCGAGTGGAACCTCCTGGAACATGCTCTGCATGCCGGGCTCCAGCGTTGGATAGCAGAGCTGAACGGGCTCTACCGGAGTGAACCTGCGCTGCACGAGCTGGACTGTGAGCCGGCGGGCTTTGAGTGGATCGATTGTAGCGATGCCGAGGGGAGTGTTATCAGCTTGATTCGGAAAGGGAGATCCATGGACGACGTCGTGCTCGTCGCCTGTAATTTCACCCCGGTTCCCCGACACAATTACCGCGTGGGCGTCCCTCTCCGCGGATTCTGGCGGGAGGTTTTGAACAGCGATGCCACTGACTATGGGGGCAGCGGCGCGGGCAACCTGGGCGGTGTCGAAACGGTACCGATTTCCCTCCACGGCCGCCCATACTCCCTGACTATCACGCTACCGCCGCTGGCGGCGGTGTTTTTCAAGAGCGAGGGTGGCGGACGATGAAACCAAAAACGATCATCGTTGTAATTCTCATCGTTCTCGCTCTGGTGATAATCCTGCAGAACACGGAGGTTGTCACTCTGCGATTCCTTTTGTGGGACATATCCATGTCGCGAGTCATTCTGATTCCACTGTTAATGCTTGTCGGCTTTGTTCTGGGGTATATTGCAACCACAGTGCGCGGCAGTCGCAGATGACTGTGTAAGTTTGAACGACCAGGGGAATAATCACATCACTGCCGAATGACCGGATGACGGCGGCCCTATTTTTCAGGAGCGATAGAGCGTGAGCAGAGATTCGGGGCTGGGGGCGACCTACTTGGGAGAGGGACGGTGTCGGTTCCGTGTGTGGGCTCCCCTCGCCGAGAAGGTCGAAGTGCGCATCGTGGCGCCCCCCGAGCGGATCGTTACCTTGGAGAAAGGTGACCAAGGCTACCATCAAGCGATCATTGACGGTGTTGAGCACGGCAACCTTTACATGTACCGGCTTGACGGTGGGAAAGAGCGGCCCGATCCCGCATCCAGATCCCAGCCCCAGGGGGTCCATGGCCCCTCTCAGGTGGTCACTCCTGATTATGCGTGGGAGGACCGGCATTGGATCAGCTCGCGCCTCGATGACTACATCATTTACGAGCTTCACGTCGGCACCTTCACCGCCGAAGGCACCTTTGAGGCCATCATCCCCTGCCTTGATTCGCTCAAAGATATAGGAATCACCGCCGTTGAATTGATGCCGGTCGCTCAATTCCCAGGGAGTAGGAACTGGGGATACGACGGCGTGTATCCCTTTGCTGTGCAGCATTCGTACGGCGGCCCCGAAGGCCTGAGACGGCTGGTCGATGCCTGTCACCAGCATGGACTGGCTGTTGTCCTGGACGTGGTTTACAATCATCTGGGACCTGAAGGGAATTATCTGGCAAACTTCGGGCCCTATTTTACCGAGCGGTATCGCACGCCGTGGGGAGCGGCAATCAACTTTGACGGGCCCCACAGCGATGAGGTCAAGCGGTTCTTTATAGAAAATGCCCTTTACTGGATTACGGAGTTCCATATCGATGCCCTGCGACTTGACGCGCTCCATGCCATCCTGGACCTGTCGGCGCAGCCGTTCCTGGAGCAGCTTGCCTCGGCTGTCCATGGGCAGGCAGAGCGTCTCGGCCGGAGGGTGTATCTCATCGCGGAAAGCGACCTGAACGATACAAAGCTCATTCGTTCACAGGAGTTAGGAGGGTATGGACTCGATGGCCAGTGGAACGATGATTTTCACCACGCCGTGCATACCTTGCTGACAGGTGAGTCGGGCGGGTATTACCAAGATTTTGGAAAGATTGCGCACCTCGCCAAGGCTTTTACGGAAGGCTATGTCTACTCGGGCCAGTATTCGGCATACCGAAGGCGCCGTCACGGGAACTCCTCCAAGCTGCTTCCGACTCCAAAATTCGTCGTCTGCGCGCAGAATCACGATCAAGTGGGAAATCGGATATTTGGCGAGCGCCTGAGCCAGCTTGTTTCCTTTGATGCACTCAAGCTTGCCGCCGGCGTCGTCCTCATGTCGCCATTTATTCCGCTGTTGTTTATGGGCGAAGAGTACGGGGAGCCAGCACCGTTTCCATACTTTGTTAGCCATTCGGATCCTGCATTGGTCGAGGCCGTCCGTCGTGGACGCCGAGAAGAATTTGCCGCTTTTGCGTGGAAAGGCGAGCCGGCTGACCCCCAGGACGAAGAGACCTTCCTCCAGGCCAAGCTAAATCACAAGCTGTATCACGAGGGGCAGCACAAGGTCCTGCTCGAGTTTTACAAGGAGGTCATCCGGCTTCGCAACAGCGTTCGCGCACTTACCATGTTGAGCAAGGACCATATGGCAGTTAGTGCCTACGAAAAAGAAAAGGTGCTGTTCGTCCGGCGCTGGAGCGATGACGACGAAGTGTTCATGGCATTTCATTTTGGCGATGCCTCCGCCTCGATCACGCTACCGGTTCCAGAAGGAAGCTGGAACAAAAGGTTGGATTCGGCAGAGGGCCTTTGGCAGGGAAAGGGCTCAGTCGTCCCGGCGCAGTTGAAATCAGAAGGAGAAGTAAACCTTATGCTCGAACCTAAAGCGTTTGTCGTTTTCACTCGTGGAGAGCCTGCGTAGACCTTCCTTAGGCTTACATGGGTTTTCTCGAATGTCATAAGGCGGGTGGAAGGGTATCGTGAGGAGAACAATATGAAAGTATGGCCGGGTCAGCTTTATCCGCTGGGGGCGACGTGGGACGGAGCAGGAGTCAATTTTGCGCTCTTCTCGGAAAACGCCACCGGGGTGGAACTATGCCTGTTCGCCGGGCCGGACGATCAGCTGGAAACGGCTCACATTCAGTTAAAAGAACAGACTGACCAAGTCTGGCACGTTTATCTCCCCGAGGTACGGCCGGGGCAACTGTATGGTTACCGGGTTCATGGCCCCTATGCACCTGAAGAGGGCCACCGCTTTAATCCGGCGAAGCTCCTCTTGGATCCGTACGCCAAGGCCGTGGCCGGGGCCATTAAGTGGAGCGACGCACTGTTCGCGTACCGGATTGCGGACCCGGCCGAGGACCTCTCCCGTGATGACACAAACAGCGCCTCCAACGTCCCAAAGTGCGTGGTGGTGGACCCTGCCTTCTCGTGGGGGGATGACCGTCCGCCCCGGATCCCCTGGCATAAAACGATTATTTACGAGGTCCACGTCAAAGGGTTTACCGCCCGGCACCCGGACGTGCCACCCGAGATGCGCGGAACCTATGCTGGCCTGACCTGCCCGCCCGCCCTCGACTATCTCCGCTCATTAGGAATCACGGCCGTAGAGCTGATGCCCGCACATCAATTCGTGGCAGACCGGCTTTTGGTTGATCGGGGACTCACTAATTACTGGGGGTACAACTCGATCGGCTTTTTTGCTCCCGACGCGCGCTACGCGAGCACTGGGGTCTTGGGCCAGCAGGTAGCCGAATTCAAGACCATGGTCAAGACGTTGCATCGCGAAGGAATCGAAGTGATCCTCGACGTGGTGTACAACCATACCGGCGAAGGCAACCACCTGGGACCGACCCTGTGCTTCCGCGGTATCGACAACGCGGCCTATTATCGTGTCATGCCGGACAATCCGCGCTATTACTTGGATTACACCGGCTGTGGCAACACCCTGGACATGACCCATCCGCGTGTCCTTCAGCTTATCATGGACAGCTTGCGCTACTGGGTCCAGGAGATGCATGTCGATGGGTTCCGCTTTGACCTCGCTTCAGCTCTCGCGCGGGAGCTCCATGATGTGGATCGGCTGGGCGCGTTCTTCGATATTATTCAACAAGACCCGGTGATCTCGCAAGTAAAGCTGATCGCCGAACCCTGGGACCTGGGAGAGGGTGGCTATCAGGTGGGAAATTTCCCGGTCCTTTGGGGCGAATGGAATGCCGAGTACCGGGATACGATCCGTCGTTTTTGGAAGGGGGACGGAGGCCAGGTCGCGGGGCTGGGCTTCCGCCTCACGGGGTCGAGCGACCTATACGCCGCGACCGGGCGGCTTCCCCACGCGAGCATCAACTTTGTCACAGCCCACGACGGCTTCACGCTCCACGACCTGGTCAGCTATAACGAGAAACATAATGAAGCGAACGGGGAAGGGGACCAGGACGGCCTTACCGAGAACCTGAGCTGGAATTGCGGAGTGGAAGGGCCGACCGATGACCCGGCAATAGTCACTTTACGAGAGCGACAGAAACGAAACTTCCTGGCGACCCTCTTCCTTTCTCAGGGTGTGCCGATGCTTGTAGCCGGCGACGAAATGGGACGCACCCAACAGGGGAACAATAACGCATATTGTCAGGACAATGAAATCTCGTGGGTAGACTGGAACCTGGACCGGCCCCGCCTCGAGCTGCTTGAGTTCACCCGAACACTCATCAGACTGTTCCATCGGCACCCGGTCCTGCACCGCCGGAAATTTTTCCACGGGCGCATGATCCGTGGGTCTGAGGTCAAGGACTTGACGTGGCTCCGGTCCGACGGCAAGGAGATGAACGATGAGGACTGGAATAATCCCTTCGCCCGCTCTCTGGGGCTTCGGCTGGGCGGGGACGCCATTGAGGAGGTCGACGAGCGCGGGAACAGGATTGTGGACGACACCTACATGATCCTTCTTAGCGCCCATAATGAGCCGATATCTTTTATCCTGCCGACCCAACGTTCCAAGATGCGGTGGGAGCTCGTCCTCGACACCCGCGAAGCGACAGGTAGGCGGCGCTTTCGCCTGGTGCGGGGCGGCGAATCGTACGAACTAGAGGCCCGATGCCTGGCACTGTTCCGTCTCCACGGGGAGGCCTGAGCTGCAGAGGGCGGTTCAGGTCCGCGAAATGACGGCGTTTAGAGTTCCCGGTTCCACGTATCGGCTTCAGTTTAATAAAGGTTTTCGCTTTGAGGATGCCCGAGAACTCGTCCCTTATTTACAGGCGCTCGGGATCACGGACCTGTATGCCTCACCCATCTTCCAGGCCCGACGGGGGAGCACGCACGGGTATGACGTGACAGACCCGACGTGCCTCAACCCAGAACTGGGCACCGCGGAGGAATTCGAATCGCTGGTCCGAGAGTTGAAGAACCACAGGATGGGCCTTTTGTTAGACATCGTCCCCAACCATATGGCCGCAAGCCCCGAGAATCGCTGGTGGACGGATGTGTTGGAGAACGGCCCCACCTCGCCTTATGCCGCCTACTTCGACATCGACTGGTCCCCCGCCACCAACGCTGTCGAGGACAAAGTCATTCTTCCGATTCTCGGCGGTCCCTATCGAAGTGTCCTGGAGAACCAGGAGCTCATCTTGGGCCTCGACAAGGACGGCTTTTCCATTCACTATTACAACACGAGATTGCCGCTCCAGCCGAAGTCATACCGGAGAATTTTCGCGCACCGCATTGCGACGTTAGAGAAAGCCGTTGGGACGGCCCACCCTGCATTTCGGGCGCTTGTTGACTTCATTAATGCCATCCAGAAGCTTCCAGTAGGCTCCCCTGTCGATCCCAGACTGTTCGAAGAACGCCACCGAGAAAAGCAAATAATGAAGGCTCGACTCTGGAGTCTGTACCAGTCACATTCCGAGATCACAACGTTCCTCAATAACAATCTGCGGATTTTCAACGGCACGAAAGGCAATCCAACGAGCTTTGATCTCTTAGATGAACTTCTCGCAGATCAGGCCTACCAGCTTGGCTTTTGGCGCGTCGCCAGGGAGCAATTAAACTACCGCCGCTTCTTCGACATCAGCGACCTCGTGAGCGTCCGGGTCGAAAACCCTACGGTCTTCCAGGCCACACATGCGTTGATCTTTGAATTAATCAACGCGGGAAAAGTTACTGGCCTCCGGGCCGATCACATTGACGGATTGTACGACCCGCTGGAATACTTCCAGCGTCTGCAGGCCAGTATTGTTCCGGAGGCGCAAACGCAGGAAATCCCCCCGCGCTTTTATGTGGTGGTGGAAAAAATTCTTATTGGAGACGAGGCATTACCTGAGGATTGGCCCGTGCATGGCACCACCGGCTATGAGTTTATAAAGGCCGTGAACATGCTGTTCGTGGATCCGCGCGGGATCCGGACGCTCGACAAGGTCAACGCCACCTTTACCAGCATCGAGGCAAGTTTTCAGGATGTGGTCTATCACCGCAAGAAGCAGGTGATGAAAGAGCTGTTCATGGGTGAGGTACGGTCGTTAGCGCATGATCTGAACTGGGTGGCAGAGCAGGATCGCCATGCACGCGGCCTCCGTGGAGAACAACTTTCGCAGGCCCTCGTCGAGGTCACTGCATGCCTCCCCATCTATCGGACGTACATCCGGGACCGCGAAGTATCTCCGCATGATCGCCCCTTCATCGAACAGGCCCTGAGAGAAGCTAAGCGGCGCCATCCTGCTCCCAGTACTGCGGCCCTTGATTTTTTGCAACGCCTCTTGCTGCTTGATTTTCCAGCATCCCTGCCTGACGACGAAAGAGAGGCGTGGCTTCGGTTTGTGAGACGATGGCAGCAGTTCACTGGCCCAATTATGGCCAAGGGGCTTGAAGATACTTCGCTCTACGTGTACAACCGTCTGATCTCTCTGAACGAAGTCGGAGGCGATCCCGCAGCCCGAGGATTGTCCGTGGAGGCATTTCATCGTCACAACGTGGCCAGCGGGACACGCTGGCCTTACACGATGAACGCAACTTCGACACACGACACCAAGCGAAGCGAAGATGTCCGGGCACGCATTAACGTGCTCTCGGAGCTTCCGGACGAGTGGGCTAAACGCCTGAGGCTGTGGAGTCACTGGAACCGCCCACAGAAGCGACAGGTCAACGGAAAACTCGTTCCCGATCCCAATGAGGAGATGCTGCTCTACCAAACCCTCATCGGGGCGTGGCCGCTTGTGAAGAAGGAAGTACCCGCCTTCCGAAAGCGGCTCAAAGCGTATATGATCAAGGCAGCCAAGGAGGCAAAAGTCCATACGAGTTGGATCGATCCGAACGCCGACTATGAACAGGCCCTAGTGGCATTTGTGGATTTGATTTTGAAGGCGTCGAATCGGAACAAGTTCTTACCGGACTTTTTGCGGTTCCAAAAGCAAACTGCCTTCTACGGGGCGTTCAATGCCCTTGCGCAGGTCCTGCTCAAGCTCGCCTCTCCGGGCGTACCTGACTTCTACCAGGGCACGGAACTCTGGGACTTCAGTCTCGTCGATCCTGACAACCGTCGCCCTGTCGACTTCACGAAACGGGCCCGATTCCTGCAAGATCTCAAGCGACGGGAAAAGAAGGATATTTTGGGATTGGTCTCCAAGCTGCTCGCGCGTTGGGAAGATGGACGTATTAAACTCTTTGTGACCTCCAGGGCGCTTGACTTTCGGAAAGCCCAGACCGAGCTTTTTTTGGAGGGGGACTACCTTCCACTATACGCCTCAGGCCGGAGAAAGGAGCAGGTTTGCGCTTTTGCAAGACGGAAAGAGCTCGCGTGGAATCTGGTAGTTGTCCCGAGACTTTTCGCAAAACTTGTGCCTGAGGGCAAGGTGCCTTTAGGACAGCGCGTATGGGGAACCGGACAGCTCATCCTCCCTCCTGGTGCGCCTGCGCGTTGGTTGAACATCTTCACGGGCGAAACCCTGAAAGTCTCGTCGGCTTCGGGTAGAAAGGTCTTGCCCCTGAAAAGTGTGTTTCAGCACCTTCCGGTCGCCTTGCTGTCGGGAGTTTCGAGCTAGAAGTCAAACGCAGTTGCCGGATCCGAAACATTCGCCAGGCAATTGGACAACTCGACCTCGGTTCTATAAGATAACTACGTTGGACGGCACCGAAGCGTTGGAAGAAAAGGGAGACGGTCGATGCGTGTGGAACAAGGTCCCGGACGGGTGATCATTGAAGGCGTCAAGCCCGAGATTGATCAGGGACGTTTCCCGATTAAGCGGACGGTCGGGGAGAAGGTCGTCGTCGAAGCAGATATTTTTACCGAAGGGCATGACGTCCTTTCGGGGGTGCTTCGGTACCGTCACGAGGCGGATGAACATTGGAATGAAACCCCTCTCGAGTTTTTGGTCAATGACCGATGGCGGGCCGAGTTTATAGTGGCAAAGCTTGGGCACTACCGCTATACCCTTGAGGCATGGGTCGATCGCTTCAAAACCTGGCGTCGCGACCTTGGCAAGAAGGTGGAGGCGGGGCAGGACGTGACCATCGATCTGTTGGTGGGTGCCAAGTTCGTCAAGGAGGCAAAAGGACGGGCTTTGGGACCCGATGCCAAAAACCTTGGGGAATGCGCAACCGCGTTACGTTCGGATAAACCGGAAGATCAATCCGCACGAGTCCGGCTCGCGCTATCTCAGGAGTTGGCCCAAGTGATGGCCCTCTACCCTGACAGACGGCTTGCCACCCGTTATAGCAAGGAACTTCAGGTGGTCGTCGACCGGGAAAGAGCTCGGTTCAGTACCTGGTACGAGATGTTTCCCCACTCCTGTGCTCCCAAACCAGGAGCGCACGGCACTTTCAAGGACTGTGAGCAGCGTCTCCCGTACATCGCCGGCATGGGGTTTGACGTTCTGTATCTCCCGCCCATCCATCCCATCGGCCGCACGCACCGCAAGGGAAAAAACAACTCGCCGACCGCTGGCCCCAATGACCCAGGCAGTCCCTGGGGAATCGGCGCCGAGGAAGGAGGGCACAAGGCCATCCATCCCCAACTCGGGACGTTGGAAGATTTTCGGCGGTTTGTTTCTATGGCACAGACGCACGGCATGGAGATCGCTTTAGATATCGCCTTCCAGTGCTCGCCCGATCACCCGTACGTCAAAGAACATCCAGAATGGTTCCGCTTGCGGCCTGATGGTACTGTCCAGTACGCGGAAAACCCCCCTAAGAAGTACGAGGACATCTACCCCTTAGATTTTGAAACGGAGCACTGGCAAGAACTGTGGGAGGAGCTGAAGAGTGTCTTCCTTCACTGGATTGACCAGGGCGTGCGCATCTTTCGTGTGGATAATCCCCACACCAAGCCGTTTGCCTTCTGGGAGTGGGTCATCGGCGAGATCAAGAAAGATCATCCTGACGTAATCTTTCTCTCCGAGGCGTTCACACGCCCCAAGATCATGTACGAACTGGCCAAACTGGGCTTCACCCAGTCTTACACGTATTTTGCCTGGCGCCACACCAAGTCGGAATTTACTCAATATTTCACCGAGCTCACACAAACCGACGTCCGTGAGTTTTTCCGTCCCCATCTGTGGCCGAACACGCCCGACATCTTGACCGAGTATCTACAATCCGGTGGTCGGCCGGCGTTCATGACACGGCTCGTACTGGCAGCCACGTTGGGGGCGAGTTACGGGATCTACGGCCCGGCCTATGAGCTTTGCGAGAACCGCGCCCGAGAGCAGGGGAGCGAAGAATATCTCAACTCAGAAAAATACGAGATCAAAAACTGGGACATCACCCGGTCCGACAGCCTGCGGGAGTTTATTGCCCGGGTGAACCGGATTCGACGGGAAAACCATGCCCTGCAGAGTAACGAAGGCCTGCGGTTTCACACGATGGACAATGAGCAGCTTATCTGCTACAGCAAGAGGACTGAGGATCAAACGAACGAAATTCTGGTTGTGGTGAACCTCAATCCCCACTATACGCATTCCGGAAGGGTGGAGCTAGACCTTGACGCCCTCGGCCTTGATCCTGAACATCCCTACCAGGTGCACGACCTGCTCACCGATGCCCGTTACCTTTGGCACGGTGTCCGTAATTACGTAGAGCTGGATTCGCGCAGTGTCCCCGCCCATATATTCCGTGTGCGCCATCGGATCCGCACTGAACGCGACTTCGACTACTACTTGTAGAAGTCCGCAGGTCGAGTCCTTCCCGTAGGCACGCTTGTCCGACTGTTCGTGTTCTGTCCGAGAACTGGTGCCAAACCGGTACAACTCAGCCCAACACGGCAGGCCTCGATACCTTATGTTTTCATGGAGTTAATAGGCAGAAGTTGGAGCTAGTTGCGGCCTGAATTGCCCTCATAACCCAAAGGTCGCAGGTTCAAATCCTGCCCCCGCAACCAACAAGAACAGGAAGTTAACAAGAAGGGGGTGACCATCATCGCCTTTATTTTTTTGCCTTCTGTCCGAAAACTGTCCGAGTCCAAGTCACGCCGAGCCCCCATACCGACCTGCTGATTGATAATCAGATTCCCATCGCCCTGCCCCAGCAAATCAAGTCCTTGCACGACCCTGCTACCACGTTGCTACCGACATGTTTGGATTCATCATTACCCTCGTGTATGTGGGGCAGTTCGAGATTGACGCCAAGGGAAGCCCCATGGTGATTACAGTCGGGGATGCGGCGTTCTGAAAGCTTCCCTAAAAAGACGAAGGGCCTCCTTCGACCTGATGAGGCCCTTCGTCTTTTCTCAGACTATCTATTTCACGTTTCCAACCGGCACCAGCGGTGTTCCAATTTTGCCGCACTCTTCGTAAGTCATTAATTTTTATGGTGGGCGAAAGAGGTATCGAACCTCCGACCCCCTGCTTGTAAGGCAGGTGCTCTCCCACTGAGCTATTCGCCCGGTTGCGTTGATTTTGCACAGTTACTTGGGGGTAGTCAACCCCCATCCGGCTCGACTGTGCCTGAAACGTGCCCAAAAGTTTACGGGGGGTTCCGTAGATCCGATGGGTTACGGGCCAGGAAGCGGGTTCGAGAGGCACGGGAATTGCTGCTAAAGCAGTGGAGACCGAAGGGAGGGTAACCTCGGCGTGGAAGATCGATCCCGATTAAGAAGGCCCTGGAACCGAACGGGGAGGACCGCCGTTTCGTACCGCGATCCCTCAAGTGAGTTAGAGCGACGTGGCTTCGTGGACGCCCTCCTCGAAGTGGTTCTACGGGACCTCTTCCCAGAGGAGTATCATCGCATCCGCTGGCGCTCGTTACGGGAGGTGTTCGAGATCGGGGAATGACTCTCGATCTCACCCCATCCAGATGCTGCTGCACTTCCCTCACGTGAGATGCTGTGGAGACGGCGGCCCATCGTTGCAGACGAGCAGACAGGTTGGTCATGAGGGAAACTATTTCGGGGACAGGCCGTACAAGAACAGAGGACGATTGAACAAAATAGAGGGGAAGATCGCCCCGGACAAGTTATTCCCCTTCCGCTAAATGACCCGTGACATCTCCAAAAACTTTTCAACGTCTTTCTCTGTTCCCTTAAATGAACCATAACGTTCCATTTTTAGTGAAGCGACCGCAGCTGCAAAATTTCCTGCTTCGAATATCGGGGAAGATTTCAGCCGCTTGAAAAGATACCCCGCGATATATGTGTCTCCGCAACCCGTCGGATCGACGATCTTCTTTGGAGGAAAAGACGGGATCTGATATATTTTTCCTTTCGAATAAATCAAAGATCCTTTGCTCCCCAGCGTGATGACGACCTCATCAATACCATATGCTGATAGTCTGTCGGCCGCTTTTTCTATGTCTTGTTCTCCTGATAGGATTCTTGCCTCTACTTCATTGGCCTTCAGGATATTGACGTACGTCAGGCCTTCATCCTTCTCTTCCCAGTCACTGTAACTAACTGCTTCCTTTTCAATGGTTCTCAAACACCCTTGCACATCCAATGATATTTTTGACTGTTTTCGAAGAATTCTCAATAAGTCTACTGAGATATCTTCTTTCGTAAGAGGGCCGAGATGAAAACAACGAGGAGAAACCTGTGGCATTTCCTGAGGACGGAATGGCGCGGCAACAGACTTTACTGTTTGAATTCTTGAATTTGAATCTTTTGGGTAGATGTTCTCGAACGTTGTTGTTTTATTGCTTTTTGAATAGAAAATGTCAACGTCGTTTTCAATAAGATCGCCTAAAAGCGTCTTGTCGTTTTCAGAACACTTCGTAATTAAGGACACATGTAACCCCAGGTTCTTGACCGCCATCGTAAAATAATATGCCACTCCACCAGGAAGCTGTTTCTCCACATTCTGAATCCGTATTAGATCCCTGGTGATATGACCAATGACACAAACGTCGAACACAATAATGCTCCCCCGGCCGGAATTAATCGTTGTCTGTTCCTGACCCTCCGCTTTTCCCTTTGTTCCCGTCTCTCCGGGCGCTTGCAGTCAAAAGCGGCCAGGTTGGCCTGCAGGGAGAATACCCGAAATATTCATATGGGGAAAGGTTCGTGGGCTTGACACTACCCCGGATAGGGCCGATAATAAAATTAGAGTGACCGGCTGGTCGGTCATTCTCAGTCGGATGGCGTAAGTGCCTATTATCGTTGATAAAGAGAGAAAGAGGCGGGAAATCCTCGAGGCCGCGATGCGGGTCTTTGCTCGAGAGGGATACCACCGCGCAAAAATGGAGGCGGTGGCCGAGGCGGCCGGCATCGGCAAGGGGACCGTTTACGAATACTTTAAGAGCAAAACCGATCTATTCCTGGCTTTGCACGATCACATGCTGGCCGAACTGAAGGCCTTCTATATGAAAGAGCTCAAGGGCATCCAGCAGCCGGCCGCCATGCTCGAGCGATTCATTGCAGTTGCGTTTCAGACCTTTCGTCTCTGGGAGCCATTCTTTCTGGTCTTCTTCGATTACTGGGCCGAGGGGGGCCGGGGGGAGCAGCAGACACTTCTCCAGACGCGACTTCGAGAGGCCTACGCGATCGCGAGGAATGATGTCGCGGCCATCATTGCTGCCGGCGTCAAGGACGGGTCGTTCCGTTGCGACGACCCGCTGCTGGCCGCCGCCAGCATCCTTGCCACGCTCGACGGACTGGTTCTTCAGTGGCTGTGCGACCGCGACGCCTTCGATCTCGACGCCATTGGTATGAACCTAACCCAGATGACCCTACGGAGCCTGCAGCCATGACCCGCCGCCGTCTCTCAGTTCTCTCAATCCTGGCGATGGTCCTCGTGACCGCGGTGGGCGTCTATCTGATTAGGGCGGTCGAGGAACCACGCAACGCTAAGTCGGGGCCGCTGCCTGTCGCAGTGGAAGTAGCCCGGGTTACCCCCCATGACTTTACCCACCGACTGGAGGCGCTGGGTAGCGTGCAAGCTATCCGGGAGGCGGCCGTCAGTGTCAATGTTTCGGGGCCGGTGACGGCAATCCCCCCGGAAATTGAGCTGGGTGCCACTGTAGAGCAAGGAACACTGTTAGCCGAGATTGACCCCACCCCCTTCCGGATCGACGTGCGCCAACGAAAGGCGCTGGTGGCCCGCGCTCGCGCTCAGGTCCGCACGCGGCAGGCGGAGATCGCACGACAAAAGGCCTTGATCCGTATCAACCAAGACAAGCTGCGGCTGGCCCAGGCTGAATATGATCGACTGAAATCCCTGTTCGACGAAGGGGGAATCGCCTGGGTGGAGGTAAAATCGGTCGAGCTGGCGTTTCACCGCACACAGGAGGAGCTCGAGCGGGCCGAGAGCGGTCTCCGCGAGGCGGAGGCCGAGCATGCCGTCGCGAAAGCAGAGCTCGCCTCGGCCCAGGCGGAGCTGTCGCGGGCGCAGGACGCCCTGGCGGACACCCAGGTGCGGGCCCCCTTCGCGGGGACCATATCTGAGAAACCAGCTACACTTGGGGAACAGGTCGCCCCGGGGACGGTCCTCTTCCGCCTCGCGGACATCAAGACCGTGAAGATCCTGATAGGTATTCCTGCGGACGACATCGGCTTCCTCCATCCCGGTGAGAATGCCGACATCACCCTGACGGGGTTTGCAGAGCCTTTCCAGGGGCGCGTCGAACACATCGGCCCCCGGGCGGACCTCGAAACCCGGACCTTTCCGGCGGAGGTTCTCGTCGAGAACCGCGGTCCGAGGCGGCTCCTGCCCGGCATGTTCGCCCGTGCCACCATCCCGGTGCGATCTTACCCCCAGGCCATCCTGATCCCGCGCGCAAGCGTCCTGACCGAGGACGGGTCGCCGGCGGTGTTCGTTGCCGATCCCAAGCAGGAAACTGCGCAACGCCGTCCGGTCACCATCGGTCGCACCTTCGGAACCCGCTACCTGATCACACGGGGCCTAGAGCCGGGTGATCTCCTCGTAGTTACAGGGCATCGCTTGCTTCGAGACGGGGCTGCCATCCGGGTGGTAGAGACACGGGAGCTTACGCCGTGAGAAGACTGATCGAGTTCGCCGTTCGAAACCCGGTCACCGTCAACCTCCTCACCCTCTTCGTCCTGGGGGCGGGGATAGCGACCTACTTCCGCATGCACCGCGAGTTGTTCCCCGAATTTTCTCGCCAAGCAGTCCGGATCACCACCGAGTTCATGGGGGCTTCTCCCGAAGAGATGGAAAAGCTGATCACGGCCAAGATCGAGGAAGAGATGGCGGATCTTGACGAGCTGGACGAAATGCTCTCAGTCTCGCAGGAGGGTCGCTCCGAGATTTTGCTCAAATTCCAACCCGAAACCGACATGAACCAGGCCCTGAACGACGTCCGCGCGTCCCTCGACGATGTCACCGACTTGCCGGAAGAGGCAGAGGAACCCCAGGTCCGCGAGGTCAAGTCCACATTCCCGGTCATCACAGTCTCGCTCGCGGGTGAGATTGAGGAGGCAACGCTCCGGGACATGGCCAAGGACCTTCGGGACGAACTCCGCCGCCTCCCAGGGGTCGCCACCGTCCGGATCCTGGGTATCCGCGAGCAGCAAATCTGGGTCGAGGTGGACCCTGCCCGACTCGAGCAGTATGAGTTGAGCCTGGATGATGTCCGAGCCGCCATCGCTGCCCACAACCGGAACGTGCCCGGCGGTACGCTCAAGACAGCCCGCGGGGAGATTCTGGTCCGGACACTGGGAGAGGCCGCCGGTGCTGAAGATGTCGAGCGGATTATCTTGCGCAGTGTCGCCACCGGAACACCGCTCACTGTGGCAGACGTGGCCAGCGTTCGAGAGACGTTCGAAGAGCCTATCACCATAGGACGATGGGCGGGGCGGCCGGCCATGAATCTGGTGGTCATCAAGGAGCGTACTGGAGACGCCATTGACATTGCCGCCTCGGTCCGTGCTCTGGTAGAAGAGGTCCGGGGGCGGTTGCCCGAAACGGTGACGATAGGCGTGTTCAACGACTTCTCAGTCTTTATCCGGAATCGCCTGAATACCCTCCGCTTTAGCGGCGCGATCGGGCTTACCATCGTCCTGATTACTCTATGGGTGTTCGTACGGACCCGAATCGCCTTTCTCACTGGTTTGGGCATTCCCTTCGCTATGCTCGGGGGGATCGTTCTCATGTCGGTGTACGGGATCAGCCTGAATATGATCTCGCTCTTCAGCTTGATCCTCGTCCTGGGGCTACTGGTCGACGATGCGATCGTGGTGACAGAGAATGTCTACCGCTACGTGGAGCAAGGGATGGATGCTCGTCAGGCTGCCATACAGGGGACGGCCGAGGTGGCCTGGCCGGTGGTGGCGACGGTAACGACGACCATCGCGGCCTTTCTCCCCCTCCTCTTGATTCCTGGGACCATGGGCGTCTTCCTGGCCCCCATTCCGGTTGTGGTCACATTTGCGCTGCTTGCTTCACTCCTCGAGGCACTGGTGGTCCTTCCTTCGCACCTGTCCGATGTCATCACTCCGGCCTATGCCCAGCGAGTTCGCCGACGGGAAGTGGGCTGGCTAACACGGGCCCGAAGCGCTTACGGGGCGTTGCTGGCCACGGCGGTCAAATGGCGCTACGTGACCGCCGCCTTCTTGCTTTTCTTCACCATCCTCCTCGGGACAGCGGCTTGGTACCGGATTCCCTTTGTCCTCTTCCGAGAATTTGAATCCTCACAATTCATCATCAATTTCGAAACCTCTTCCGCGGCCAAGATCGAGGATACGCTGGAAGTCGCCAAACGCGCGGAGCAGGTGGTGTTGAGCCTGCCGCCGGAGGAATTGAGGTCCGCCGCCACCAACGTGGGGATCACTTTTCTGGACGTGCACCGGGCGGAGTGGGGTCCGAACTTGGGGCAATTGCTGGTCGAGCTCGAGGAGGATCGCCGTCGCAGTGTGGATGCAGTGATCGCGGATCTCCGCACGGGAATGGCAGACATCCCCGGGATCACGAAGATCCAATTCTTGAAGACTCAGGCCGGGCCCGGGGGGCCGGCCATCGAGGCGCGGATCGTCGGGGCCGAGATCCCCGTGCTGCGCAGATTGGCCGACGAGGCAAAGAGCTTCCTGCGAGGGATTCCGGGCGTGCGGGACGTCCGAGACGATTTCACCGAGGGAAAGGAGGAGCTTCAGATCACTCTCCTTCCTGAGGCCCGGGCCCTCGGCCTGGACTTGGGTCAGATTGCACGTCAGGTCCAGCAGGCGTTCCTGGGGGTGGAGGCCTCGACGATCCAACGGCGGGATGAGGATGTGCCAATCGTCGTCCGATTCCCCCAGGAAGCCCGCCGCAGTCTAGAGACGGTGGCCGGGATGAAGATCACCCTCCCCTCGGGGGAGAAGGTATTCCTGCGGGACGTCGCCCGCCTTGAATCGGCGATCGGCACCAGCAAGGTTCGGCGAGACAACCAGAAGCGGACCATCACCGTGCTGGCCGATGTGGATACGCGAGAGGCGAATGCCTTCCAGGTGGCACAGCGGCTGAAGCGAGAGTTCGCCGATGTGGGCAACACGTTCCCGGGCTACCGGGTCGTCATTAAGGGAGAACGGCAAGAGGCGGAAGAGTCCCTCGCCGCGCTGCCGAAGGTCTCCTTGATCGCCGTGTTGATGATATACTTTCTTCTGGGCTCACTTTTCAAATCGTTCGTCCAGCCCCTGATCGTCATGGCCGCAATCCCTTTTGCCCTCGACGGCGTGGTCATCGGCCACATGCTCATGGGAGAGCCCTTGAGCTTTCTGTCTATGATGGGGCTAGTCGCGCTCGCCGGGGTGGTCGTGAACGACTCGCTTATCCTTGTGGACTTCATCAACAGGGCCCGGCAAGAGGGGGCGCCCCGGGACGAGGCGATCCTGAAATCCGGGGTAGCCCGCCTCAGGCCGGTTCTGCTGACCACCATCACCACCGTGGGCGGTCTGATTCCCTTGGCCTTTTTCTCGAGTGGCCAGGCCAAATTCCTCTCCCCCATGGCTATTTCTGTGGTCTGGGGTCTTTCCTTCGCCACCATCCTCACCCTGATCCTCGTCCCTTGCCTCTACGCGATGCTCGACGACATCAAGGCGCAGGTCGTCCGCCTGTTCCGCCTGGAGGTCGGCCAGACCACCCACCAGCTAAGAAGCTAGCCTCACCCAGCGTAAGACAGACCCACTCGCCATCCGACTGGCGCGCGAGCAACCGGAATCCCGAGGTCCCGGCCGCCGCCCCGACCTTCTCCTCATCCTCGACTAGGATCCCTGAAATGATCAGTCGCCCCTGTGGAGCGAGGAGAATTCGGATGGTATCGAAGAGGGGATAGAGGGTCTTCGCGTCGAGATTGGCCAGAATCAGGTCAAAGCGGATTAGGGGCCTGAGGGCCTCGACCCCCCCATAGAAGAGCTGAACCCGGCCCATGAGATTGTTGAGTGAGAGGTTCCTCGCCGCACCCTCACACGCCTCGCGGTCGGTATCGAAGGCGATGACCCGATCAGCTCCGAGTCCCACCGCAGCGATCGCGAGGATCCCGGTCCCTGTTCCCATATCTAGTACCCTGGGTCCTTGCCTCTCCCCCCACTCGTCCATGAAGGCCTCCAGGGTTTCGAGGCACATCCTAGTAGTGGCGTGGTGCCCGGTTCCGAAACTCATCCCGGGGTCGATCCGGAGGAGGAGCCGATTCTTGGGGAGTGGTCCCACTTCCCACGGGGGAGTAATGATCAGACGTCTACCAACCATTAGCGGCTTGAAGTGCTCCTTCCAGGCCTGTCCCCAGTCTGTGGCCGGA
>Ga0255058_10000330_pt1 | contig 28397 bp, 19 predicted proteins | sample Cases_109_9_MG_FD_188637 | JGI IMG/M metagenome (GOLD analysis project Ga0255058, IMG submission 188637) | Seawater microbial communities from Amundsen Gulf, Northwest Territories, Canada - Cases_109_9 | ecosystem: Environmental > Aquatic > Marine > Gulf | place: Canada: Northwest Territories... | reverse complement strand
CGTATGGCATTAAGAGTCAAATCAACAACGTCATTAAAACCAATGAATTTCGTAATTCCATTCGCCCTTGTAATTCGCAATGCCTCTAAAGCGCATCCGATTGCCCCGGATTCTCCACAGAATTGATGGATTTTTACTACAGCGCCAGGAACCCTCTCTTTAATATAATCTATCTGAGATTTCACTGCGGCAAGATTTTTTTGGGTCCCCCCCTGAAGAATAAATTTTGTCCCGTATTTTTTAAGATTTGGCTTCTGAACCACATATAGCCAGATGTTTTTGGGCAAAACCCTGGCAAGACCAGCCATAATTTCCTCCTGCCGCCATCCAAGTCGTTGGAAATTTACTATATCTGATTCCAGAAAAACAGCGCAACCATAGTTAAAAACAGGCGTTTTTCGCGCAGCAAAAGCGGCATCGGAAAATTTTTCTACTTTTACACCAAACCTGGATGCGGTGCTTTGCAAAAAGTAACCATTGCCAGCGCTACATTGCGTGTTCAATTTAAAATCTTTCACAATTCCATTTTTAAGGAAAATTACCTTAATGTCTTGTCCGCCCACGTCTGCAATTACATCAACATCTTTATAGTAATGCAGGGCAGCGTGAGTATGAGCGATGGTTTCCACCAGAGCCACATCGGCTCCCAAGGCTTTTTTTATGATTTCTTTAGCATATCCTGTAACGCCAAAACCTTTAATGACTAATTTGGCTCCATCTTTTTCTATCATTCCTCTCAAATCAGAAATAATTTCTATTGCGTCTGTAACAGGATTCCCCTTTGACAAAAGGTAGGAGCGTCCTAATAGATCACCTTTTGCGTTAAGCAGCGCCCCTTTTGTGGAAGTTGAGCCGCCATCAATGCCAAGCCAGGCTTCGACCTTTTCCCCATTGCGAAAGAAAGGGAAAGGAGCAGGTCGCACAGAATATTTAAATTTAAATTGTTTTAACTCCTCCTGGCTGTTTACAAGCCCTTTATCTGCATTGATAGAAATACATTCTCTAGTTCCCTCTTCCGTGTAAGTTCTCAAAATTTCCTTACATTTATAAATATGCCTGTTATCATAATCTTCCAACCCATAAAAAATGGAACCTATAGCTCCGTAATATTGGGCATTTTCCGGAACAACAATCAAATCTTCAAAATTTTTCTCATTATGACCGTTTTTGGATTCTTCCCAGATTTTATGAATATTTACTTTCCATGCTTCCACCATAGCGGGAATAAAAATGTTAGGTCCTCCCAGCAAATAGACTTTTCCTAAAAAAAGGTTCCCACCTGCTAAAGTGGAAAGGTTTTGTTGAACAATGGCTTCAAAAAGAGAAGCCATAAGTTCATTTGAAGGCACTCCTTGCTTTTGAAGGCCATTAATATCTGTTTCAGCAAATACTCCGCATTTCTCGGCCACAGTGTGAAGCCTGGTATTATAAAATGAAATTTTGGATAGTTCTTCATGAGATACATGAAGTTTATCGACAATTTTATCTATAATTGCTCCTGTCCCGCCAGCGCATTTAGTATTCATGCAAGGAATTTTTTGCTTAATACCGGTATTTTTATCTACCTGCCAGACTATGATCTTGGCATCTTGACCACCCAACTCAATAACTGAACCCACATCAGGATGAAATTTTTCAACAGTTAGACAAACCGCATTGACTTCCTGGACAAATTTACCCCCAATTTGGCTGGCAATATTTATTCCGCCTGAACCTGTAAAAAAAAGCGGAACACTCCTATCCGAGAGATTAGAAAATTTATTTTCAATACGCGTTAAAAATTCATAAACCTTTTCCCGCTGCTTGGTTTCATGGCGTTGATAATCTGCCCAGAGGATTTTTTGATCCTTTTCATCCCAAACAACCCCTTTGACAGTAGTAGAGCCAATATCAAAACCGATTTTAATTTCTGAACCAGAATATTTCAAAATTAATCAATTATTTACAGGTTACCTTTAAAGCAAAAATTTATATTAGAGATTCCTGTTTTAATTCCCCCTGTTTATAGCTTTAAAGGGCAAACACCTCACAATTAAATCTATTAGCCTCTATCCAAGGCTTCACGCATTCTGCGCCAAGAAGATAAATCGTGTTATATTGCCCCAACCAGATATTTTCTGATGCTTTTTTGTTGCAATGAAATAACAAACCTTTCCTTTTCTCTAAATGCCTCCCGCTGAGAAACGCAGACTTATTTAATCAGCGCCAAAACATGATAAAAGAACATTAATACAAAAATCTGACATAGAAAATTATTACATGTTAATAAGACGCTCTTGCGTCAAGGATATCAATTAAGAGCTATTAGTTATTTTTAGCGATGAATTTAATTTCTGAGCAGGATATTTTTGCCAATAAATTTAATGCATCGCGGAAATATTTCTTTGGAGGGATATGTTAAGCAAAGCCTGAGGTTGAATAACTAAGTTTTTATAGGCGGGGTCTAAATTTTTTCTTACAATCATTAAATTATTTTTTATCCCCTTTGTCCTGTTTTAAAATATGCCCATTTCCAATCAATTTGGTAAAAAACCAATCGGAAAGTGTCTTTCCATTTTCTTCATTAAAACTAAATTTTGCGCCCATACCATTATTATCTTTCCACATTACCTGAAACAAGGTATGTATCTTTTCATTAACATCCGGTAAATTAAGGGCAAGAATCGTGTTTGTTTTTATTTGAAGACTTGTCTCAAGAAAACAACCGCCAAGAGAGACATTTTTTGTAACTCCCAGAAGTTTTCCTTCAGGCTCAAACACCTCAAGACCCAATTTTAAACGGGGATGTTTTCTAATATCGATTGGATTTACCATTTTCCCTCAAAATTTCGGTATTTGATTTGATAAAATCAAAACCTTTCAATAGATAGCATATTTTATGCTACAATAAAAACAATTTTTGCTTTAACGCTCTTTCATCTTGATTGCCACAAAACTGGCTACGCAATAGCAATTTAAATTATGCTTTTTCCATCAGGAAAGTAAATTAACTCAAGCAACAATTTAATGTGGCGGTTTAAAGTGTTAGGTCGGCCGCCACTTGTGCCCTTTTGAGACAAACTCTTCGGCAGAATGCCTACCCTCAAATATTTACACCCACACTATTAAGTGATAAACACTGCGCCCACCAATGGTCCAACCCATTAAATTTAACATAAAAAATCTCCAAACATCTTAACTAACAATGGATTAAAACACTTAGACAACACATTAGTTTAAATATTACTCCACAAAATTAAGCAGGGGAAACGTATAAAAAAACAAAGGAATGTGATACAGCATAATTTTAATTGAAAAGGTTATAGAATTTCCTTATTGCCTATGCTTGGAATATTCCGATATAAGCTTGACTAACTGCTTCAGATTCTTTTCTCGCTTCCCCAAAAAATTCGATGCCTTATTAAACAATTCATTATACTCTCGTTCCTGTTCCTCTAGAATATTAAAGGCCTTTTTCACTTCTTCAGTTGGGAATTGGCGGGGGTCACTATAGGAATAGCCAAACCGTTTTAGATAGATTTCCTTAATTGATTCAATTAAATTAGAAAATTTATCCTTTGAAAAATCTTCTCTATTTAATTCCCACTTTAGCATTTCTTTTAAATTGAATATGGATTTTTTGAAACGCCGGCGGAAACTGTTCTCAAGAAGTTTCAAAAATATCCTCATCTTTTCCTCTGATATTTTAGATTCTTCCAGTAATTTAATGAAAATATCACTAACATTATGCAAAGAACGTTTATATCTCTTTTCAAAAATTGACTCAAGAAGCTGGCTTAAGTCACATATTTCTTTTTCATCAAAATTTGAAAATTCCAATGACGAATAAAGGTTGGTTTTAATGTCATAGGGCAACTTGTCAAATTTCTCAGAAAATGAGCGTTCGATCTTTAGAATAAATTCTCTGGCCTCATCCTCGGAATAGTCTCCTGTCTTTATTGTTTGGGAGATTTTATTAGCATACTCCTCCAATGAAACGGCATTGATTCGGAAAATTTTTTCTTTGATTTCATCGGGGGTGGAAACCATTTCATTTTTGTCCGCTTCTTTCTGTTTTGCTAATAATTCTCTCCAGTATTTGCCAAAACTATAAGTTACATTGTAAGTATGCATTGATTCTAATTTTCTGGCGATGGAAACAAAACAGCGACTGGATATTGATTCTGGATTAAGCGCCATAATAGGGTTCTGTTTAATCACAGATGCAGCCAAACTTGGATCATTTATTACATACCCTAGATAATTCATTTCCGTTAAAAGGTATTTCTTGGTCGCTGCATTTAATTTGAGAAATATCTTAAGGCTATCTTCATAACTAAGAACCATATTTACAAGTATGCTCAATTTTCCATCAAAACCTTTGCTATTTAGGACCTTAATTAGCGAATAGGCATCAGTCAGGGATGTTGGTTCCGGAGTTACAACAACTACAGCATCTTGAGCGGATTGAACCAAGGACAGCACAGTGGATGAAATGCCAGCGGCTGTATCAATAAGAAGGTAGTCAAAATTTCTTTCTATTTCCTCAAAGATTGACAGAAGCTTTGCCATCTTTTGAGGGCCAAGTTTCACAATTTTATCCAAAGCAGACGATGCAGGCGCCACTTTAACTCCTCCTGGGGCATCCATTAATACCTGATCTATCTTAATATCTCCCGCAAGCACATCTTCAATGGTAAATTCAGGATTCTTCCCAATTAGGATATTAATGTTTGCAAGCCCCATATCAGCATCAAAAATGCACACTTTTTTTTGAAGGCCGGCCAGAGCTATCCCCAGGTTAGTTGCAACATTGGTCTTGCCAACTCCTCCCTTTCCACTTGTTACCGCGATTATGCGCGCAGTGGATTTTTTTTTATCATTATCTTTCCGCAAATTAAAATCTAATTTACCGCCGTTATCCTGGAAACTGTGAGGCAAAACCATTGGATAGCTCTCCTATTCATTTTAATACCAAATAATCCTCAATTCTCAATCCCATCTAAGAACTGAGAAATAAACTTTTCAATATAGCAAGATAGCAAGTTTTATGCGCTTATTTTTGACGAGTCTACATCTTTTAAAATATGACGTCAATATTAATTGGGTATCCAAAATAGATAATTGCTCTTTGAAAATGTCAGGCAGCCCCTTGAGATACAAGGGCAGAGTAAAATGACCTTTTTGGATCTCAGATATAAAACAAATGAATAAATATTATAATTAAAAAAAGCAATAATTTATTAAAATAAATTGCATAATTAAAAAACAGCAAACAATTCAAGGCCTATAGCTAAGCGTAAGATTGAGGAACAAAGCTTTTCTATTTTTACCCTTTTTGACATTGTTTTAATAAAATAATTTTGTTGATTCAGGAAAATTATAATTTCATTTCGAGTTATATAGATTTATAATAAACCTAAAACTTAGAAGAAGAGGAGGTGACAAAAGAAGAGGGAAATTTTGTCGGGCAAAACTTAACCAACATCCTCAGGGCCTTACTTTTCTGAGAGGAATCCCTGGATAAATTGCTACGAAACAAAGGGTATAGAGTATCAGGTTCAGGGCAAAGGCAAAAAGTTAGTCCCGCAAGTTGTGTCCGAGAATTAAGCGCCTGGATGGCAAAAAGAGATGGAACAGAAAAGCTGTTTTTTTCTGTATCAATGCTGACGAGATTTAACAAACCTTATTTTTTTTGATTAAATTTTAGAAAATGAAGCAATAGGGCAAGATGGCCTTTTGGTATGGCCTTTGTCATTAATATTTAAAGGAGATGGATATGAAAAGGTTATTCGGATATGGTGTAGTGGCATTCATGACGATTATGCTCATTGGGCTGACAACCAACCTTACCTATGCTGGCGAAACATTTTTGAGCGGCCCCTCTGATTCCCCTGGGCACGGACACAATGAAGAAGGGATAAAACACGCCGGAATGGAACATTGGGGGGTGGCTGAAGGGCATTTCATGGAGGCTGTCCAGGCTGATAATAAAATGGCCGAAGCACATTACAATCTCGCCGTAGCATTACATAACCAAAAGAAGCACGGGGATGCTAAAGAACATTTTAAACATGCGCTTGACCTTGCGCCAAAAAATCCCAAGATTGCCGGATCAGGCTTGCTACAAGGCCATTTAAAATAAAAGTTCTTTTGTTTTCAAGCAACCACTTTACATCCTCTATCTAAAGTATAGACAAAGGAAAGAAGGAAATATCAGTGAAGCTACTATACCACCCAAAAGAGGCAGAGGCATGTTTAAAAAAAAGGCAAAAACCATGGCGGAGTCTCCAAAAAAGACTCCGTCATTTTTATAAATCTAAGAGCAGAGTTGTGGCCTTTTTACTTTCCTAACACCTTAAAAATGCTTTTTAATATTCCCTTTTTTTTCTTTACCTTTTCCCCTCCTTGAGGACCAGAGGAAGCCTGTTTTTTAGTTTTTACGATTTCTTTAGTGGATAAACTGGATGTTTCTTTTCTGGGAGAAAAATCCTCTCCATACTTTTGCTTGTAGTAGGCAATTCTGTCTTCCGCCGATGAAGGAAGGGAATTTCGCTTTCTCCCTGAGGGAGCCATTTTTTTCTTACCACCCCTTTCCAGGTTTTTATGTTTACTCTTCTCTCCTTTTAGCGCTGGCAAAGAAATTACCTTCCTGAAGGGTTTTTTTTGTCTCGGGCCCTTTTCATTTTTTTTTGGGATAACCCTTCCAGTAGGATAGGGAGGCGCCTTGTCCTCCGCCATCTCTGACTCGTCCAACCACTCTTTTTCAATCTTATGTTCAATGAACTTTTCTATTTCAGGGAGGTTAAGAACATGATCTTCGCAAGCAAGGCTATAGGATTTTCCTGCCTTCCCAGCCCTGGCGGTTCTACCGATTCGGTGCACATAGTTGACAGCTTCATTGGGCAGATCGTAATTAAAGACATGAGATACATCCTCTATGTGGAGACCGCGAGCGGCCACATCGGTGGCAACAAGGACCTTCACCTTTCCAGATTTCATGTTATCCATAATTCGCTGTCGTTTAGACTGATTTACATCCCCAGTAAGCACTTTTGCGGGAAAACCATTGTGATCGAGCTTCCAGCCAAGCCGTTCCGCTGTCCTTTTCATATTAGTGAAGATGATAACTCGTTCCATTTCAGGTCTTTTCAAAAGGCCCATAAGAACGGATAATTTTTCCTCATTAGAAACATAGACTAGTTTTTGATCGATAAGATTAACGGTGAGTTGGTCCGGCTCAATCTCCACCAAAACAGGATCCGCCTTCATAAACTGAGCAGCAAAGCTGGTCACCCTATTTTCCAGGGTAGCCGAAAAGAGCATGGTCTGCCTGGGTTTCTTTTTGGGGAGCTGGTTGGCAATGTAACGGATATCGGGGATAAATCCCATATCAAACATTCGATCAGCCTCATCAATAATAAATTGATCAATGGAGTCAAGGCGGAGGGTTTTAGATTTATATAGATCAATCAGCCTACCGGGAGTGGCCGATAGGATGTCAACCCCTTTAGCCAACTCAGACTCCTGTTTTTCGTATCCGACTCCCCCGTATACCGCAAGGGACCGAAAGGGAAGGTACTTCCCGAATTTTTTTGCCTCCTGGTCCACCTGTGTGGCAAGTTCTCGTGTAGGCACAACAATTAAGGCCCTGGATTTTCCCGGCTCTTCCCCTTTAGAGACCAGTTTATTCAGTATAGAAAGAATGAACACCGCGGTTTTGCCGGTTCCTGTCTGGGATTGAGCGATGATATCCCTGCCAAGCAAACTTTCGGGAAGGGATTGTTCCTGCACCGGTGTGCATCTATCGAAACCCGCGCTTTTAATCCCTTTCAATAACTCTTTATTAATATTTAATCCTTCAAATTTCATAATTACCTTTAAAGTTTAATTATCCTAAAATAATTACAGCAGAAGCCATTAGCAGATCCTTCTCATATTAATTTCAGCAGGAAATATCGGTATAAATAGTTAAAACAAATCTCCTAGCCACAAATCGCTATAAATTATTCAAATATTTGGTTGAGTATATCAGAGATTGATAGAATTGCAAATGGATCAAATATTGTGCTAAATTGGAGTCTTTTAATATAAGCGCAATATTTGTACTTTTTTTTCCAAACTATAGAATCTATTGGTGATATTTTCCCAAATTTAAACAATTTTACAAAAAGGAAATTTTATGGCTGAAAGCGTCCCATTCAGGGGTATCCTTTATAATCCAAAAAAAATTGAAAATCTTGAAAATGTTTTAGCTCCACCTTACGACGTAATAAATAGCGCTGATCAAAAAAGACTTTATCAGAAAAGCGATTACAATATCGTACGTTTGATTCTGGGTAAAACTTATGAAAGCGATAACGAATTGAATAGCAGATATACCCGCGCGGCTAAAGATTTAAACGATTGGTTAAGCACAGAGATTCTTTTGCAGAATGGCAGCGAATGCTTATATTTTTATTCCCAAGAATATCTTTTTATGGGTGAAAAGAAAAATCGTATTGGTTTTATAGCAAGGGTAAAAATTGAAGAATTTGATAAGGGGGTAATATATCCCCACGAATTTACCCTCTCTAAACCCAAAGAAGACCGATTAAAGCTAACAAGGGCTTGCCGGACCAATTTCAGCCAGATTTTTGGACTTTTCTCCGATCCAGAGAAAAAAATTGATCATTTAATAGAAAGTGGAATCAAGGGACAAAGTTTGATCACGATAAAAGACCCCGATGGCATTGTCAATGCTTTTGGAAAAATCACCTCCAAAGACATTATTGAAAAAATAAATTTCCTAATGAAAGATAAAAAAATTTACATTGCAGATGGGCATCACCGTTATGAAACTGCCCTGGCATATCGCAATGAAATGCGAAAAAAATATGGCAGTTCCACAGGGGAAAAACCTTATGACTATGTCATGATGTATTTAACCAATATGGATTCTGAAGGGACCTCTATCTTTCCAATACACCGTGTGTTATTTAATTTAGACGATTTCAATCCTGACCCATTTATAAAATCGTTAGAAAAAAAATTTTCTATCAAAAAACATCCTTTTAGCTCTACCACCGAGAAAGACATAGCGATTGATCATCTCTTTCAAGAGATGAAATCGAAAGAAAAAGGACAATCTACGTTCGGCGTCTATTTAGGGACCCAAACCTATTACCTCTTAACCTTAAAAGATTCTTCTTTGCTTAACGATATTGGGGACAGCTCAAAACCAAAAGAATTGTTTGAGCTGGAAACTTTTATCCTCCATTCCTTGATTATAGAAAAAATTTTGGGAATTAAATTAGAATCGGTAAACAACCAGGATCATATTAGCTACAAAAAAAATGAAAAAGAAGCGGTTGATATGGTAGATTCCGGGAAATACCAGTTGGCCTTTTTCCTCAACCCCACAAAAATGGAACAAATTAAAAATTTAGCTGGAGCCGGAATACGCATGCCTCAGAAGGCCACATATTTTTATCCAAAACTGCTTTCTGGATTGGTGATCAACCCCCTTACCTAAATAAGAATAAACCTCCATGAAAATCATCTCTACGGAATTTATTAAAAGCGCAGTCGAAATTTCCCATTACCCTGCTGAGAGCCTTCCTGAAATTGCCTTTGCTGGACGATCCAATGTGGGAAAATCATCATTGATAAATTCTCTTCTAAATAAAAAGAACCTGGTTAAAGTTAGTTCATCTCCCGGGAAAACGCGTCTGATTAATTTTTTTAAAATAAATAACCAATTTTCATTTGTTGATTTGCCTGGTTATGGATTTGCCAGAGTACCGCCGGATATTAAAAAAAAGTGGGGGAAAATGGTAGAAACCTATTTGAAAAAAAGAAGAAATTTGAAAATAGTCATTTTGATATTGGATATACGTCACACTCCAACTGAAAATGACGAGAAAATGCTAGAATGGCTCGATCATTACAAAATCCAAACCGTGTTTATAGCTAACAAATCTGACAAAATAAAAAAAAGAGAGAAAAACAAGCAGGTTCAAACCATTTTAAATACTTTAAAGAGGCCAGATGGCAGAGCAATTGTTTATTCTTCTAAAAATAAAGAAGGAATAAAAGATTTGTGGAAAATAATTGAACAAGCAATTAGAGGGTTTAAAAATTTACCAAACGAGTAAGAATAAAAACCAGAAAAAAACTTTGCCCTGACATCGGTTGCCTAGATTATTAGAGCTAAACCTCCCGTCAGGGTTTGTAGCTTTTGTGATTTAATTTCATATTATCTTTGAATTTTTCATAATCCAAATAGCCCACAAGCTGGACCTACCCATCTATCCTTTTAAAAATAAATCCCATAAATTAAAACCCTTTGCCTTCTTTTATTTGAGAATGTAATGCATTTTTCTGCATAATTGAGATGAAATGCCTCTACAAATAAAATATAAATAATTATACGGGATCTGAATTCGGTATTTTGGAATAAGTTTGATTCTTTATTTTAATCATAATAATATAAATGCGTAATAACCGGTTTAGCATATCGAAATTAAAAATTGGGTTTTACTATAAAAGGCCTTTGATCATTCTCCTGTAAATACATTGCTCCTATGGGAAATAATAGAATTATTATTTTTGATACCACTTTGAGAGATGGCGAACAATGTCCTGGAGCAAGTTTAAATACTAGCGAGAAATTGGAAATTGCCCACCAGCTTGCGCTTCTAAAAGTGGATGTTATTGAAGCAGGTTTCCCTATTGCTTCCCCGGGAGATTTTGAGGCCGTTAGCGCAATTGCTAAAGAAGTAAAGGGAGTCACAATCGCCGGGTTGGCCCGGGCTCTGGGGAAAGATATAGACGCGGCTGCCAAAGCCTTGGAAATGGCGAAAAAACCTCGTATTCATGTTTTCCTGGCAACGTCAAAAATTCACAGAGAGTATAAACTTAAAAAAGCCAAATTGGAGATTGTAAAGCAGGCTATCAAATCGATCAAATATGCTAAAAAATTTATGGATGATATAGAATTTTCCCCTGAAGATGCTTCCAGAACGGAGCCTGATTTTTTAAATGAGGTCGTTGAAGCGGTTATTGACGCCGGCGCCACAACAGTCAATATCCCTGACACTGTGGGGTATGCCCTGCCAGTTCCTTTTGCCGCTCTTATTAAAAATATAAAAGAAAATGTCACCAATATTGATAATGCTTTGATAAGCGTTCACTGTCATAATGACCTCGGACTTGCCGTGGCAAACTCTCTTGCGGCGGTAAAAGCTGGCGCGCGCCAGATAGAATGCACTATCAATGGGCTTGGCGAGAGAGCGGGAAATGCTGCAATGGAAGAATTAGTAATGACCCTTAAAACCAGAAATGATTATTTTAATGCCACAACCCGTATTCAATCAAAACGTTTTGTTGGCATAAGCAAATTGGTTGCCAATTTAACTGGTCTTTTTGTGCAGAGAAATAAAGCCATTGTTGGCGCAAATGCTTTTGCCCATGAAGCAGGCATTCATCAGCATGGTGTTTTGTCAAAAAGAGCTACCTACGAGATTATGCATCCTAAAGATGTTGGCTGGGAGAATTCCAACCTGGTAATAGGGAAACATTCCGGAAAGCATGCCTTTGAGAAAAGGATAAATGAAATAGGATTTAAATTATCAAGGGAGAAGTTAAAAGCAGCCTTTGAGAGTTTAAAATTACTCGCCGACGAGAAAAAAGAAATATATGATGAAGACTTGCTGGCCATAGTAGAAAATCAATTGGGTGAAGAGGTCCAATATTTCTCCTTGGAAAAACTCAAAGTTCATGTAGAGACAGAGGTAATTCCTCAGGCAGAGGTTTCATTGAAATTGCCTGATAACAACATTAAAATGGCAATCGCCTCCGGTGACGGCCCGGTGGATGCTATTTTCAAAGCAATAGATAAGATCACTAAATTATCTTGCCGCCTGGCAGATTATCAAGTTCGAGCCGTGACAAAAGGAAAAGATGCCCTTGGAGAAGTAAATCTTCAGGTGGAACATAACAGCCAAAAAATTCATGGCAAGGCTGCCGGAACAGATATTGTTGAAACGAGCGCGCGCGCTTATCTTAATGCAATTAATCGCCTGGTAAAAAAACAACGGGAAGGCCAATAAAGAAATTTTAGAGGAGAATCGCGAAAAAAATCTATGGGTTATTTAAAAACATAAAACTTGGCTCGAAATTTAAAATTGCTATGACAGGCTTAAAGCCAGCCCCTCTCAGGGATTTCATGGCATAGTTGTAAAACTTTGTCTGATGAAAAACATTTTCAAGAATATAGGCACCCGTCGTTCCTTTCTTAAATATGGCATCCGTTTAGCAATATTATCCTTTTTAGGATTCGGGTATGAAGGGCGAAACAACATCAAAACCGAGCATCTTCAGCTCCAATTTTCTAAACTCCCACCCTCTTTCAATGGTTTTCGCATTGTTCAGATATCAGATTTACATGCCAGTTTTTGGGTAGGAAGAAACTATTTAAACCAAGTGGTAAAAGAAATAAATGGAATAGAGAAAGACCTTCTTGTCATTACCGGCGATATCATAACGGGATCAGTTAATGACTTCTGGAAGCGGTGGATCCCAACAATAAAAAATGACTATCTGTCCATGGTCATCGATGTCCTCAGTCAATTAAAGAAAGGGAATAAGATAGCTGTATTAGGAAATCACGATCAATGGGATGGAAAAACCACTGAGCATCTCCTTGTAAGCGAACTCGAAAGAATTGGCATCCGAGTATTACGCAATGGCTCAGAAAAACTAACCCGTGAGAGAGCAAGCATATACGTTGCAGGAACCGACGACTACTGGTTTTCTTATAACTTAGCTGACGCGCTTCGAGATGTTCCCAAAAATAGTTTTAAATTATTGCTTTCTCATAGTCCTGATATAACAAACGATATTCAAAAAAAGATGAAAGTTGACCTCACACTTTGCGGCCATACACATGGAGGACAGGTGGCCATCCCTTTTCTCTCCCAACATTTTATACCTATTAAAAACCCCTCTCGATATTTTGCGGGATTAATCAAAGAACCTTACGGATATACCTATGTCAACCGAGGGATAGGAACTTTAGTGTTTCCTCTACGGGTTGGAGCTCCTCCGGAAATTACCCATTTCACGTTACAAACATCGTAGCCATTTAAAATCATTGCCTTATGGTCAATTTTTAAATCAAAGATTTAAGCCAAAAGAAAATTGCGGCTCTTGCCATTGAGATTTTGGAGATAAGGGAAAATAGAGAAAGTTTGATGCTAACCTTTGAGTAAAAGAGGAAAACCGGATTATTGATTTTTAATTGCTAAAGTACATCTCTTTAGGCATAATAAATGGGGCTATACCCGAACCATTCAAATAAAGATACAACGATACCCTTCATTCTAACCCCTATTTCGATGAAAACCAGAAAAGAAAATTGTCATTTTATTAAAGAACTGGAGTCTAAAGCAGAGAAAGACCAAAGGCTAACTTTAGAGGAGGCAAATTTTTTAATAAGTCTAGAAGACATCTATGTTTTTGATTTAATTGCCTCTGCCAATTACCTGAGAATAAAATTTAAAGGCAATGAGATCAGCCTTTGTTCCATTCTTAACGCAAAATCCGGGCTATGCGCAGAAGATTGCATTTTCTGCTCCCAATCCGTCCACTACAAAACCAATATTACCGAATATCCGTTGGTAAGCAACGAAGAAATGCTCACAAAAGCAGAGGAAGCGAGCGCCATGGGAGCGCACAAATTTGGAATAGTAACCAGCGGAAAGACAATTAAAAAAGGAGAGCTGGAGGAAATTTGCAAGGTTATTCGCAAAATAAAAGAAGAGGGCAAAATTCACCGTTGCGCTTCATTAGGAATTTTAGGGCCAAGTGAATTATTAAAATTAAAAGAAGCGGGTCTTGAGGAATATCACCACAATCTCGAAACAGCCAGGAGCCATTTCCCAAAGGTATGCACCACTCGCGATTACGAGGATGATGTGGAAACAGTGCGAAATGCTAAAGCCATTGGTCTAAAAACATGCTGCGGGGGAATATTCGGTTTGGGAGAATCCTCTGAACAACGAATGGAACTGGCATTCACCTTAATAGAGCTGGATGTGGACTCTGTCCCTTTAAATTTTTTGCATCCAATAAAAGGAACAAAAGCCGCCAATTTTCCCCTCTTAAAGCCTCTTGAAATTTTAAAGATAATTGCCGTGTATCGGTTTCTACTCCCCACAAAGAGTATAAAACTTGCGGGAGGCAGAGAAAGCAACTTGAGAGATCTGCAATCGATGATATTCGCCGCGGGAGCCAATTCCACCATGTTAGGAAATTACCTGACCACCAAAGGAAGGGATTACAAAGATGATTTGCAAATGATCATCGATATGGGGTTAAAACCTGTTTCAAATGGAAAAGTCCTGAATGCTAAAACATAAAATTAGTTGCCTTCTTCCACTATTTCCGCTTTTAACAGCGCTGAAACCATTTAACAAAGTATAGCAGTATATTTTCTACTCTTTAAGACCTAAGGGTTTAACAAATATGTTTGCATATTGAATGTAATTATCCAGATGCATAGACAAATCTTCATATATTTCTTTTTATAAAATCCATTATTCAAGATCCAGCTATAAAATTTTTGATATTTTTAAATAATGAAAAGACACATTTTCCTTACCCTCTTTTTTATTCTGCTAATAATCCAAAACCCTGAAGCAAGGGAAGCAAATAAAAACGTGAAGTTCCTTCGTTTGAAGAATGGATTCAACCTCGTTCTTATTGAAAACCATTCTTCACCTTTGATAGCTTCAGTGGTTACGGTAAATGTGGGTTCTGTAAATGAAAGCCGGGAAATAAATGGAATTTCCCACATGCTGGAACACCTTCTGTTCAATGGGACAACCAATAGGACCCAGGAACAACTTGATCACGAACAAAATAATTACGGAATATATAATAACGCGCATACCGACAGAGACTATACCAATTATATTGCGCTGGTTGAAAAAGATTTTATCGAAAAAGCCCTTGATATCCAATCGGATATGCTGTTCAACTCTATCTTCCCGAAGGATAAATTTGAAAAAGAAAAGGGCATTATTTTAAATGAACTAGCCAGAGACAGCTCTGATGATTTTTTTTGGGCCCAAGAATTTTTTAACAGAAATTTCTATGAGGGAACCCCTTATAATCTCACAGTTCTGGGGATACCCTCATCAATAAAAGAGATAAATAGGGAGCAGGTCATTAATTATTATCAGACCTATTACAAACCCAATAATATGACTGCCCTGGTAATGGGTGATTTTGACCCTGACGTGATGATCCGGCTTTTCGGAAAATATTATGGGTCCATTCCTCCCGGAAAAATTCCAAAACCTAAAATATACCAAATAAATTCTTCTAATTTTGGAAAAACACATTTGCAAAAAATAGGGTCAAATAATGTTTACCTCCACATGGGATCCATCGCGCCTAGCATTGGGGATAATAATTTTTATCCCTTTGCCTTGCTCACCAAGGCGTTAAATATGCGTCTGAAAGATGAACTAAATAAACGCCTAATAGAAAAAAATGGCTCCCAAATATTTAATATTTCAGCCCACTTTGATTTTTCTAAATCAATGTCCAGTTTTACAATTTCATCTATATTGTCTCCAAATTCTGAGGTGGAAACAGTGAAAGAAGAAATTCTCAGGTATCTAAAGGATTTTAGCCGACACAATATCGAAGAAAAAAAAATCAGGAAAATAATAAATTCCTTAATCATAAATGAACAGTTCTTAGCCGAGAAACCGCACTATTATGGAATGATGAAGGGTCCGTTGTTAGCCGCTGGAGACTGGGAATTTACAAGTAATTATATAGATCTTCTCGCGGATGTTTCCATGAAAGAATTAACACAAGTGGGTCAAACATACTTTGCTGATCCAAATTTTTTTGCCAGTGCTACTTTGCCTGGAAATAAAAAACCAATCTTTACCAAAAAAAATTTATATTCCTCACAAGCAAAAAAAATGGAATACAAGGAAGAAAGCTTGCTTTTAACCAAATTGTGGAACCGAGAATATTCTTTACCACAGGAGAAAGGCCAAATAAAAACAGAAACGTCGATTTTAAAAAATCAAAATTTAAAGTCTGCCAAATTGGATAGAAAAATTAACAAAATTGTTTTTAAAAACGGCCTCACTCTATTAATTAATTCCAATCCCGATTCCGGAGTCTTTGCCATTCACCTTCTTGCGCAAAACAGAACTGCTATGGAGCCCAAAAATAATGAGGGGATAGCGGACCTTATTCACAGGCTAATGGAAAGGAGAACAAAAGGAAGGGATAAGCAACAATTAAAAGATGCTCTGAAATCTATTGGAGCAATTCTAAAAACAAGAGATAACCCGTTCATCCCTTATGATAATTATTACACTTCTCGGCAATTTTCTTTTATTCGTTTGCAAACCATAGACAAGTTTTACAAGGAAGCCATTTATAATTTTTCAGACATTGTTTTTAATCCATCATTCTTAAAAGAAGATATTGAAGAAGTCAGGAAAGAGATGATAAGCCTGATAGGGAAAGAAAATAAAAATCCCTCAATAGTTTCAAGGCAACTACTTTATGAAGAACTATTTAACAATAGTCCGGTTATAAGAAGAATAAATGGCACAGAGAAATCTATTAATTCAATTGGACAAACAGATTTAGAGGCATTTTATAAAATTTATTTTGCTCCAAACAATCTGATCATTTCTTTATCCACCTCAATCGATTATAATTTGGTTTTAAATGAATTAAATAAATATGTTGAAGAGCTCCCTTTATCGAAATCCACGCCTAAATCCTCTGGTCCATTGCCTGTTTTCTCCAAAGGGAAATCTCTCAAGTTATCATTTAAAAAAACACAATCTTACATCAGACTTGGGACGTTATTTAAAATGAATAAAGATGAAGAAAACGGACTTCGTGTTCTTGCGTCAATTCTATCGCAGAAATTAGCTCAAAACCTCAGGGAAACAAAAGGGTTGGCCTACTCGCTTGGAGCCAGTTTTTCAATGCATGGCGAACATGGCCTTTTTCAAGTGGCGGTAGGAACAAGGGCAAATACATTAAATGAGGTGGAAAAAGATATTTTTAAAGAAATTGAAGAAATCAAAAAGCAAAAACTATCACCTAACAAAATAAACGGACTTATTAATTTATACAATTCCAGAAGACTCATGCGTTCTTTGACCCGGATAAGTCAATCTTATCAAATGGGAATAAATGAATTCAATGGAAGGCCTTTTAATTACGATGAATTTTTTTTGCAGGATATAAAAAAATTAACTTACGACAAAATTCAAAAATTAGCCATTAAATATTTAAAACCAGAAAATATGGTACAAATCATTATTCAATAGAGCTATCTATACTATTACAATGTAAAAACTTGTTTTATTGGCAAGCTTTTCCTGTTAGTTCACCGGAGCGGTAGTTCCTTTTGGTTGCGGGCCCCTGGCCGCTTTATGATAAAAATTCTCGATTTAAACTATTTTGACTTGTAACAACTGCTTTAGTAATTTGGAATAATTATTTATATTAGCAAAAATGCAAAAACAACTAAATTTCATTATATTATTTTTTATTGTTATCTTTTTTCCTATCACTGTAGCCCCCTCCACTCATAAAATAAATAAATGGCTAAATCAAACCTTGTCAAAAGGCGTCTTTTTAGTTGCAACTCCTGATTTAATAGGCCCTTATTTCAGCAAATCCGTTGTTCTGTTGGCCGAACATAGCTATAAAGGAGCAACGGGAGTCATCATTAATCGACCAACAAAAATAAAACTTTCAGATATTTTACCTGATGATAAATGGATAGATATAAAGTCAGGAAGACTTTTTGTTGGCGGCCCCGTTTCCAGATTTTTGCCCTTTACCCTTTTACGCACAAGCAAAAAATTGAAAACCACAAAACATATTTTTAATAACGTTTATTACACTTTTAATATCAAGGAAATAAACAAAATGATTTTTAAACAAAACCCAAACGAAAGGATTCGTGTTTATGCGGGATATGCTGGTTGGACCGCCGGTCAACTTGAATCAGAAATCGCCCGTGGTAGCTGGAGAGTCGTTAAAGCCGATCAATATACCATTTTCGATAAAGACCCTGGGATGATCTGGAATGATCTAATGAAAAGAGAAACTCAACTCTTCGTTAAAAGCAATGCCCAACCTACCCTTTTGCCCAATTATAATTCCTAACAATCTAATTCCTTGGTTGACATTGTAACTATGGCGCGTTTGAATTTTTCTCGCCTAAAAAATACCCGAATTAATTATAAACACATATCCGAGGACACAGGAGACAGTGGCAATTATTGTATTCGAAACCATCGCTACTCTTTCAAAATTATGGATCCACTTGCCAATTTTATCAATCAATAAGACCAATAGGCTACTGAACAATCCCATGGCAACACAACTACCCAAGCCAAACAAAATAATACTTGTCGCTCCTAATACCTGACTGGAGTTTTCTATTGTCAAAGCCACAATAATGGCTCCACTTCCAGCCAAGCCATGAATAATTCCAATGCTAAAGGGGAGATGGACATGCTCATGACTAGATTCTAACTTATGAGAATGGAAATGCAGATGGTGAATTCCATTTTCATGATTATGCGAATGAAGATGTTTTTTGCCTTTTAATAATTTATACCAGATTCGCAATCCAAGAGCTATGAGCATCAATCCAACAATGCTTTCCAATTTTACAAGAAGCGCTTCTTCAACAACGGGACCAAATTCTTTAAAGAGCAAATATACAACAAGAATGGTCAATGCATGACCAAAACCCCAAACGGCCCCCCTGTAAAAAGCCAGCCATTTGCTCTGTTTAGCGGAGACAATTGTCGCAACGCCAATCAGATGATCTGGTTCAAAGGCATGAATGAAACCAAAACTAATCCCTAATAGAATAAAACCTAAAAAATCCATTGCTCACTACACTCAATAAAGCTATATAGTTATAGATTAGCGAATAAAAGATAAAGTTTCAAACAATTACTCCGCCCCTTTTCCTGGGGTATTCCCAATATTAATATACGCCATTGCGCAAAATTTCAGCATATTATAGGAAGCTACTTTTGAAAATAATTTAAAGCCTATTTATGCTCTTAACCTGTCAAAACTCCTTTTTTGAGCAAGTTTTTCCGTTAGGTCACCGGAACAGTAGCTCCTTTTGGTTGGGGCGCCTCGCCGCTTTATGTGTCTAACCTATAATCCATTTTAAAGGATTCAAGAAAATCGGAACGGTGGCTTGTTTATTTTGCCCTGAAAGGCGGGGGGTCCCTCTCCCTGGAGTCAACCAACTGCATAAAAATGCCCCGTTAGGGGTTAAAAAAATAACTCAGCGATAAAACATATCACTGGGCTATTTCCATGTGTCTCTAGGGGACTAAATATTTCATACGAAGGGTTTACACTATTAATTGAATGTACTGGTAAAACCTATTACTGGCGCTACTATCAGAGGTAGAGGCTTAAACCGATTAATTAATTCAAATGATTTGTTATGAATATTTTTTAACAATGTCCTTCACCAATGCGCTGGTTGACAAACCTTGCACTATAGGCACGAGCTCAACTCTACCCCCATATTCTTCAACTATTTCCCGGCCTACCACCTGTTCCACAGTATAATCGCTTCCTTTAACAATAATATCTGGTTTTATCTCGCTTATTAGTTTTTCAGGTGTATCATCGTCAAAAATGGTTATAAAATCAACATACCTCAAAGCAGCTAAAATACTTGCCCGCTCCTGCTCTTTTTTAATCGGTCTTTCATTACCTTTTAATTTCTTTACTGATGAATCACTATTTAGTCCAACAATTAGGATATCTCCGAGCTTACTTGCTTTTTGAAGGTACTCAATGTGGCCTGCGTGAATTATATCAAAACAACCATTTGTAAAAACAATAGTTTTTTGGTAGCTTTTGGCCTGACTAACCAATTGTTTTAATTCATTTAAATGTAATATATTTTGTGAAAATCGCAAAGCATTTTCTTCTAAAAGGCCATATAAATCATCCTTATGCACAAAGGCAGCTCCAACCTTTCCCACCACAACTCCAGCGGCGATATTCGCAATTTTGGCGGCCTCCACATAACTTAATTTGCAAAGCGCCGCTCTGGCAAAAGCGGCAATAACAGTATCCCCCGCGCCTGTAACATCGAAAACCTCTTTAGCTTCAGTATGAATATGAAGGGGTTCCTTTCCTCTTTCAAACAAACACATGCCATCCTTTCCTTTTGTTACTAATAAAGAATCGAGTTGAATCATGTCCAATATTTTTTTAGCGGCAGTGGTCATATCATAATTTTCTTTGCCATTATCAGGGGAGGACAATTCAACTTCATAGGCATTAGGGGTTAAAATGTTTGCTCCACAATATTTTGAAAAATCCCTCCCTTTTGGATCCACAAAAACCAGCTTATTATTTTTTTTTGCATGGGTCATAATGGCCTTCAGAATTTTATCTGTCAGGACCCCTTTCATGTAATCTGAGCATATTATTCCATCAACCATTGGAATAGTTAAAATAAGGTAATCAATAATTTTTTGCTCTATATTGGGGGCAATGGGTCTTTTGTCTTCATTATCTATCCTTAACATATGTTGGCTTTGAGCTATAATTCTAGTTTTATTTGTGGTTTTCCTTTGGTCAGAAATTTGAATGCCTTCATAGCCAACATTTTCTTCTTGAAGGATCTCAATCAGCTTGCTTCCTTTGGAATCGTTCCCTATAACCCCAACCAAATGGACATCGCATTCGAGGGCAACTAAATTATTGGCAACATTAGCGGCCCCGCCGGGCATGAAATTTTCCGATTGAGCCTGCAAAATCTGGACAGGGGCTTCCGGGGATATCCTTTCCACATTTCCCCAAATATATTCATCCAGAATAATATCGCCTACAACCAGGACTTTAATTTTGTTTTTGGGGGATAGAAATTTTTGAAGAAGTAAATTCATAATATTTTTTCTATTTCTTCACAAATAATATGGCCAATGGCAATATGGGCTTCTTGAATGCGGGGTGTATTGAAAGATGGTACCACAATAGGAAGGTCTACTAATTTTATAGCCTCTCCGCCGTCACGCCCAAGCAGTCCAATGGATTTCATTTTTATTTTTTTGGATAGCTCCAAAGCCTTAATAATATTTTTTGAATTTCCGCTTGTGCTAATGGCAATAAGAATATCATCTTCACTGCCTAAAGACTCAATTTGTCTCGCAAAGACCTGATCAAACCCAAAATCATTTGCAACAGCTGTTAGAAGAGATGTGTCCGTTGTTAAAGTAATAGCGGGAATGGGATCTCTTACCAGCTTAAACCTCCCAATTAATTCGGCCGATATATGCTGAGCATCTAGAGCGCTTCCTCCATTTCCCATTAATAAAACTTTTTTATTCTTTTTAAGAGAGTAATGAATTAAATTAATTGCCTGCTCTATTTTTTCACTGAGCTCTTCCGCGATTATTCTCTTTAAATCCGCGCTTTCAACTAATGAATTTTTAATATTTTCAATCATTGTGTTGTAGAATAGATCATATAAATCGCTTTTTCAAGCAACTGTTTTACCGCCAGTGGAAATTTGCTATACTTCAAACAATAAACCTTAAACCATCTTTTTGAAGCTTCATTAAAAAATAACTTGTTTAGATACAACCTAAAAAATATGCAACATTCTGCATGACACATAATGAACTTCTAAAAAACCTTGCTCTAAAAAACGATTCAAAAATAGTCTTTATCGTTTTGGATGGAATTGGGGGACATCCTTTAGCTCCATCGGGAAAAACAGAATTAGAAACAGCTTTTACGCCAAATCTGGATAAACTGGCCTCCCGCTCCATTTCAGGATTGAGTATCCCCATTGAGCCTGGTATTACTCCTGGGAGCGGTCCCGGTCATCTTGCTCTTTTTGGTTATAACCCTTTTGAGCACAATATCGGAAGAGGTGTTCTGGCCGCTTTAGGAATCGGGTTTCCCTTAAAACCTTCCGATATCGCGGCGAGGATTAATTTCTGCTCTGTTGATTCTGACGGTATAATCACAGATAGAAGAGCAGGACGTATTCCAACCTCCGTCTGCGCACAATTAACAAAAGAACTTCAAAAGATAAAGATTAAAGGCGCGGAAATTTTTGTCCGCCCCATACGAGATCACAGGGCAACGTTAATTATTCGCGCCACTGGTCTTGGAGGCGATATCTCGGATTCCGACCCACAAAAGGAAGGCTTCAAACCCAAACCATTAATTGGAGAAAATGCTGGATCAAAAAAAACAATAAAAATCGTCGACCAGTTTTTGGAAAAATCGCAGAAAATTCTGGCAAACAAAAAACCGGCTAATATGATCCTGCTTCGAGGTTTTGCCAAATACCGTAAATTTCCAACAATGACAGAATTTTTTCAATTAAATCCGGCTTGCATTGCCTCCTACCCAATGTATAAAGGAGTTGCCCGATTAATAGGGATGAAAATCATTGAAGGGGCTGAAACATTGGACGATGAAATCCGGCTGTTTAAGGAAAACTTTCATCATCATGATTTTTTCTTCATCCATGTAAAAAAGACAGACAGCGCGGGAGAAGATGGTAATTTTAAAGAAAAGATTAAAGCTATTGAAGAGTTTGATAAAAAACTGACAAAAATATTAAGGCTCCATCCAGATGTCATTGTCATCACAGGGGACCACTCCACCCCATCCATTTTAAAAAGTCATTCCTGGCATCCCGTTCCTCTGTTGATTTATTCCAAATACTGCAGGCCCGATGCCAATAAAAATTTTGGAGAATCACACTGTTTGAGGGGCGGGCTTGGCATTATCAACGCTCAAAATATCATGTCCTTAGCTCTTGCAAATGCCCTGAAACTGGAAAAATTTGGGGCATAAAACCATACGGCCAAGGGGCCTCAACCAAAGGAAACTACCGCTCCGGTGAGCTAACAGAAAAAACTTGCTCAAAAAACAAGTTTTTACAGTGTAATAGTGTAAAGGAAATTACCAACCCCTAAAGGAATTTCTACTTATTACTATTAAATTGCCCATCCACATCCCAAAACCGCATACAGATGGAAATTTAACGTAATTCGTTATTTTTTTACAGGCCTTAAGGCAAAAAAAAGCCCCGCGAAGCGGGGCTTTTTATATTTAAAACCTTTTTACCTTCTCATGTCAGATCATGATGTGGCGCCAATAGCAACGGGCCCTTCATCTACTTCTTCCTCTTCATGTTCTGCATGCCCATGTTTAGAAAGTTCCGCTAACCAGAAGACAAAACATACCATGATCGTAAAAACAATAGTTATTATAGTCACATAATTTGCCATATATCCAACAGGAGGAGCAAAGGCATCCACCGACATGTCCCTCATAACGGCATAGACATGCCAGAACTGTCTTACGGCTGACCTGATAAATCCCATTAACCCCATAAGCCAGGCAAAGGAGATAGCCAAACCGCACAGGATATACTGTGAAATCGGCGGCATTTCTCCCCATACAATTTCCCCTTCTGTTCTGGCTCCTTTATACAAATAACCATCAAAAACGGCGCTTAAAACCATAAGGCTGAAAGTAGTGGAGACCTGTGGTATGGATAACCCAATTCTGACGCTTGCCGGTAAGAAATAGCCATAAACACCAAGCACGATAATGTTAACAGCTCCCGCTAAAAAGAAAGCCGCCTGAAAGGCATTTCCATGTGTCACCCATGACACAACAGGTATTTTATTACCACGTCTGTAAAGCAAAAAGCATAATGCCGTGGTAGAAATCATTATGTTCACTGCGGTATTTTTGGCAGACATGACGCCAAAATAACCAAGGTAATGGTGGTGGGCTGAACCCATAGTTTTCATTTCCAATCCGGATAAAACTAAACTATGGGGCGTAAACCAGACCAGAAAAGCGCCAACCATAATAATGGCCATATACTTGACATAATGCTGATACCCCTTGACACCTCTTATTCGTCCCATTCCCAGCCATAAGTAGTAGTTTATACTGAGAAAAATAGCCCCTATCAGTAATGCCTGGATAATAAAAATCCATGCGAACAATCCCCCCATAAGGGAAATACCCATTTGCTGACTATATCCATAAACCTCTTTCATCAACCAATAGCCCGCAAAAGGCAAAGGCAACATGCCTGAAACACAAATAAGCATGGCCGTATAACCCATCCAGTCATAATATTCTTTCTCTTCCTTTGTATCACTGGAAAGAAAGCGATAAGCTGCGTAAGCGGCAACAATAGCGCCTCCAAAGGCCACATTGGCAATAAACCGGTGCAGATTTATGGGGTTCCACAAAAAGGTGCGCATGACTGCCCAAGTATTACCTAAAAAAGCCCCTGTCTCTAAATCTATACCGGACGGAGCCATAGTAAAGGCGACCCAGGCATTAGTAATAAACATGATCGTCAGCCCGGCAACATTGAGCAGTACCCCATCGCATAAGTGCAGCCATTTTCCAAATGGACCCTGCATAGCATCCCATCCATAGTAATATGTGTACAGGAAGAAACTCTCAGCAAAAAAGACACACGCATATATAATAAAAACCGGCCTATATATTCCAACCAAATATTTAAAATAATCAGGGTATAAAGCTACTAATAACATAACGAGGAGCCCGCCCAAAATGGCTGTAATAGAAAAAGCGCTTATGCTAATTTTCAACATGTCATGGGCCATACGGTCATATTTTTCTTTGGTTTCCTGGTCTTTGGAGCCAACACTTATACCCTCGATAACCAGAACAAACAAGGGAACCGCCACAACAAAAGCGCCAAAAAACAGGTGAAGCTGCGCCACCATCCAAACCGCCATCCGGCTATTGATTACAGGAACTATAGGATAATCTTCTTCGCTTAGTTTTGGCGCAGGCGGGCCTCTCTTGAGCTCAACATCCTGTGCTACGGCATGGCCTTCTTCCGCAAACGCGCTGGTAGTAATATTTGAAACCATTGCAGCGAAAATAAAAAGGAGAATCCCTGTTAATAAAATTTTTGTGATCGTTTTCCTATGCATTATTTTGCCTCCTCATCCAAACAAATTCCAGACCCAGTGTTAAAATAAAAGCCACCGCTGCCGCAGCATATCTTGTGGGAGGAATGTTAGGCTTTAAAATTAACCAGTACCAGGTTGACACTGATCTTAATGAGCCTGTGTCCCCTTCCGACCCATCCAGCGCTTGAAAAGAAATTGGTAAAAATTTACCTGCTTCAATTTGCAGTTCATTATCATTATCTGTTTTCATGGCTCTTTTCATTAATAAGCTCCATCGGCCATCATTATAAGCCGATTTTGTTTCAATCGGAGTCGCGCCTTCTACTACTTTTCTTTTATATATTCCCTTTCCTTTAAGCAGGACCGCCTTTTCACTTTCCGAATTCCAGGACCAAATACCCATTTTCCTTTTTTTGTCACCGCCAACAAAGTATGGCTTTTTAGTCGGATCTTCGGGACGTAGTAATGGAAGCTGCAGGTCAAAACCATCAGCATATTGCAGAGGGTAGACTTTATTCGGCGCTATTGGGCTTTTGGTCGGATCATCCCATTCTATGAGAAAGGCCACATCCTTGCCGTTGTGAAGAGCTTTGATATAAATATCATCGACATTCGGCCAAAACCTTCGAGGTTCTATCATTATCTGACCAAGAAGAGGGAAATAATAACTTACTACCTTCTTCTTATCATTACCATGCCATTTAGGATCTTCAAAATCCATGGGGATATCCCCTTCTATAAACTCTGTATAAATAGTCTCTCTGACTTGAGGCCTTTTCTCCGGACCCAGAGACCTTACAAAATTAGCAAGGTGCCATGATTTTTCGTTATCCAATTGGTCCTGGAAAGAAGGCATGGGAGTGCCGTTTACACCTGTATTAAATCGGAGATAAATATCTTTTCTGCTACTTCCCCCGCGGAAGTTCCATGGTTTATGGAAATTTGCCGGCCTGATGGGAACGTTCCTTTCATCTATTAAACCCGACATTGAAGGCCCACTGGCTCTTCCGCTCTTTCCATGGCATTTCCAGCATCCCAGTTTCGTATACAACTCTTTTCCCTTTTCAATACTCTCCGGAGAAGAAGGGATTTCCGGCCCAACGGTTACTTCAGGCAATTCCCTTCCCTTTTTTTTCCATCTTGCAAATTTCTTTGATAAAGTTTTTAAGTATTGCGTAACGTCCGATATCTCCTGATCGGATATGAGCCCTTTCCATGCAGGCATACTTGTTCCCGGCAAGCCATTAGAAATAGCATCAAAGAGGTTTCTATCGGTAGGCAGTTTCCCGCCTGTGGTGGTGCGGATTCTATATTTTGCTCTGGTAAAATCCCTTGGCTTTGGTCTTACCACATCAACCGCGGGCCCTTCTCCGGCCCCATCCCAGCCGTGGCACCATGCACAGCGTTTTTCAAAGACCACTTTACCTCTGGTTGCGTCCCCCTTAGGCATTGCCCGGACAGGGGCGGCTTCATCCACCGCGCCAGCTTGCCCAGCCATAACAAAGGGTAACAACAAAACAATGAGCAACAACTTCATTCCTTTCCAGATCATTTTATTCTCCCATTGAAAAATCATAAATTTAGGTCCGCGGTGTAATTGCAGGAGGCGTATAATCATACAAAAACGTAATGACATCCCAGGTCTCTTGTTCGGTTAAAATTGTTTGCCAGATCGGCATGGCAGACTGCCAGGGCCAGCTTTCATTAGGCAACCCCGGCCCTCCAGTACCTATCCGCCAGAACAAAAAGGGCTCCATCAGCATGGCTATGGTTCCGACATCCTGAAAATTCGCCGGGACAGGATTTAATGCCTGTGCCGTCATGCCCTTTCCATCCAGAAAATCACCGTGGCAGAAAAAACAATTTTTGAAAAACACAGCTCCGCCTTGCCGGGACCTTTGCTGAAACATTACAGGATCTTTTTCCTTCAATTCCGTGTTTGGATTTTGCAGGGTCAGTAAATTATGGGTCTGACCAAACATTTTAATAGAAGAAGGGGGAGCCGGGTGAATAACCCGTAACGCAATCGGCTCTGAGAACTTAGGCGTCATTTGATTAAATCCTAAAAAACCAAAGAAAAATGGGAGCACACAACACAGAGTATACTGGCTCATTTTTATACTGCTTTTTTTCTCAGGATTAGTAAAAAAGTTTACTATAGGAGTCACCGTTTCTTCAAGTTTCTCTTTGCTGGACGTATAATACAAAATAACACCCACACAAATAAAAAACATATACATGTATTGAATGCTTACAGGCAAAATGGGGGAAGTAGGTTCACCCGCATGGTGTAAAAGACCATGCATATTGACCTCAACAAACCCCAATAAATTTACAGCTCCAAACAATCCGATAAGGGCAACATAGCAACCTACTATTATCACAATCATTTTCACAAATGAATTAATCTTCATTTTACCTCCACTTAATTTAAATTACCTCCAGATATGTTTACATAGCACATTTGTATTTCCCGATAAAAACAATTTTCCATTATTTAATACATCATAGAAAACTTATCTATATTTATCCCATATAGAAAAAGCAATAATCATTAATTCTTTGCAGTTTTTCCTCTAAACTTAAAGGGAAAGCCTTCAGTTTGCCATCTCATATCTGTTTTCGGATCAGTGATAGGTTTTACAGTGATATCCGATCCGTCCCGCTCTTGAAAAAAGGCAATAACAGAATCCCTCTCTATCGGTGATAGTCCTATGGGAGGATTCACCGTCACCGGCATAGGGCTTTTTGTATCATTATCAAGACCATAACCTGCCACAACAAAACAGGAGGGGCATTCCTCAGATTCTTCGATATATTCTATTCCTGTTTTAGCATGTCCCTTATACCGGGGGTCTTTAAGTGTTTTGGCCGCTCTCATTGTAATGCCGTCTAAAACAGGGGCCCTGCAACCGACTCTTTTATGGCACATCGGACATTTGCCTCTTCCGGGTTCGTCCTCCGACCCAAATATCTCGGCGCCCAATTCTAACATCATATCAACGGTGCTAATATTCTTTAAATCAATGACGGCAGGGGCGTCTCCTCTGGCCTGGGGAACTATATTGGACGCTATAACAAAAATAGCCATCATACCAAGCCCAAATGCTAACATTTTAAGCAATACCATAAAATTTTTCATAGCTTATAACACCCCTCCTTTTCCTTTTGGCAGGACATTAAGCCAGTACCAATCTGTAAATGTGTGAGTTAATCCCTCTTCTTTGTTACTACCATCCCAGATTGAAAGGGCGATTGGAGTAAATTTTCCCGGTTCTAACTTCGCATCATTTTCCCCTGTTTGTTGAATGGGTCTTTTAATTAAGACCATCCATTTGCCCTTGTTATACATTGCCTCCATTGTTATGCCAGCGTCAATTTCGCTAT
>Ga0255058_10000329_pt1 | contig 28408 bp, 28 predicted proteins | sample Cases_109_9_MG_FD_188637 | JGI IMG/M metagenome (GOLD analysis project Ga0255058, IMG submission 188637) | Seawater microbial communities from Amundsen Gulf, Northwest Territories, Canada - Cases_109_9 | ecosystem: Environmental > Aquatic > Marine > Gulf | place: Canada: Northwest Territories... | reverse complement strand
CCGACATCGCTGATTTCTATGAGGAAAGGACTTAATATGGGACCCGATCACACGTTGTTTCCTGGACTGGATGGCACCCCTGGTGACCTTCCTGAATCCACAGATATCACGGACCAGGTTCTACCGCCGCTGGTTCCTGATAGTCTCGCAGACTACCCGTTATCTGACGCGTCGAAAGATGTGTCTGTGCTCAGTCAGATCCCTAACTATGAGATACCTCCGGTGGACACGCCCCCGCAAGCGCCTGGCGTAGCCATTGTTGATGGCACGCCCCGGGCCCCAGAAGCGCCCCCGGCGCGCCGATCGTTAAATGACAGAATTGACCTCCTGACCGGCTCCGTGGAGCGCGGTGGACGGACGTACGCTGAAGATCAGCTTTCGAAGATGACTGAGGCCCTCTTGAAACAGGGGCAGCAGATCGAAGCTATTCTCGGTGATCGACGGACCCCCGCCCCCACCCCGGCACCGGCAGCCGAGGTCGACCCCATTACTGGCCAGGCAGCGACCATCGCGCCGGCCCCCGTACCTGTGAGCGCCCATGACATTGAAGACATTGTCACGCGGTCGATCCAGAACTACGACTCGCGGCTGAGTCAGCAGAGGGAGGCCTCTTCTCAGCTGCAGTTGTCCCAGGAGGATTCGTACAATCGCGCGGCGGTTGACGTCCCTGGGCTCGAAGACCCCGCGACACCGGTCCATAAGACCTTCATGAAGATCTGGCAGCGGTCCCCGCTCAAGGCTCTCCCTGATGGTCCGTACCAGGTGGCGCTCCAGGTCCAAGGGCTGCTCGCTGCGGATGCAGCAGCCAACGCGAATCTCACTCAAAGGAAGCGACAGGCTGCCCCCGGTTCCCCCGCCCCCACGGCGACGGATACCCTTGGTGCCGGCCAGGTCCAGGCGCTCCAGACTGAGTACGCAAAAATCAGTCAGCTTATTAAGGCGGGGAGTAAGAACCCTGACCTTATGTTCAAGTTCCGAAAGATTGGGCGCGCTCTTGGGCGCACCAAACCATCGGCACAGAGGTGACCTAAATGAGTCTTGTTACGTGGCAAGAGTTTACCGCTGGGGGTCGACCCCAGGGAGGCTCTATCGTGGAAGACCTGAGAGACTTCATCGAGAACGTCTCCCCGGTTGACCGTCCCGCCCTCGCCCGGTTCCGCCGGTCGAAAGTGGCTACAACCTTTATTGAGTGGCAGGAAGATACTCTTGCGGCTCGCGCTCACAACGCGACTGTGGAGGGTGCGGCGTTCACGAACCCCGCTCTGACCACTCCTTCTCGTCTGTTCGCACATGTCCAGTCCTTCGCGGAGTGGGGACGTGTTACCGACGAGCAGCGGCTGACTCAGCACGCTGGCCTGGACGACATGTTGACGTACCAGGAAAACAAGCGGGTCCAGGAGGTCATGAACGACATCGAACATGCCCTCCATCGGGGCAGTTCGGTGTCCGGCGCGACCAGCGCGGCCCGGCAGTTCCAGGGCCTGCTCAACATATTCGGGAATGAGACGTTCACCAGCTCGTCTGGCACGACTCTTACCGAACTTGTGTACGGGGATTACATCCAGTCGTTCACGGATAACGACTTCGACATCTTCCCCACTCTCACGTTCGTTAATAGCTGGCTGAAGCGGACCATCTCGCTCTACTCGACCAATGTCACGCGTAACGTGAATGCGTCTGATAAGATCCAGATCCTCACCATCGAGCGGCACAACACCGACTTTGGTGACACGTTCGTCCACTACAGTCGCGACCAGCTTCGTGCGGCCACCCGCACGTCGCAGGGCAATTCGCTTGTCATCCTCGACCCGAACTTCTTCGAGACGGGGTGGCTGCGCTCGCTCATGTCGGAGCGTCTTTCTCGGGACGGTCTCCGTGACCGGTTCCAGATCAACGCTATGATGACGTTAATTTTCCGTACGGCCAAGGCCGGCGGTGGAGCGACGGGCGTCGTTGCCAACATCTGAGCAATTTGGGGCCCGCCAACAGTGGCAGGAAGCAACGCCTGTGCGCGGGTGGGCCCCACTTTTTACTGGAGGCCGCAATGTCTACCGGACGCAGCGACGAGCTGCTCCGGAGCCTGATAGAAGTAATGCTGGAAGTGCAGCGACTTCTGGAGACCCTCGTCGCACAAGGTGATAAAAAACCTAAAGTATAACTATGAGCCGCAAACAAACAGACTGGCGCGAGGAACTTGCAAACTACCAGGTCCACACAAAGGCCGGTCGTTTGAAATTCCTCGTCGATGTCATCAAAGCCTACGAACTGCTCTACCCCGGCCGGTTTCGTTACTACCTGGATGCGTTCAGGAAGCTCAAACAGGTAAAGACACTGGATGGGTACACAGACGCCAAGGGACGGAAGGTCTGGAGTGACAACATCCCGACCGAGCCGTTCCTGTATGTGCAACGCTGGATACCAAAGTTCGGCATGGACCCCGACTATCCGGGCGACATGGCCTTATTGAAAACCGCCTGGGAAGACTTCGTATGTACTCCCAACCGCCGCCGTTTGAAACATTCCACCTTCTGGAAAGGAAAACGTAATGTCACGCCGCAGTCGCAAGGAAAGAAAGCGAAACTCCCAGTTGTTGACCAAGGAAGACCTGAAGAAGGCGATACAGGTGATCGAGAAGGAATCGAAGGAGGAGAACCCCCCGAACATCCCGATCTCGGTGACGCTGATCACACGGGACGACCCGGTCGGGCTGAAGAAGTGTCTGACATCGGTGAAGGAGATACTCCTCACTGATGGGGACGAGATCTGCGTCCTGGACACCGGTAGCAAGCTCGAGAACCTCATCTCTTCCCGGGAAGTAGTCGAATCGTTCGGGGGCTCCTTCTATCAGGAAAAACTGACTCACGACATCGGCCCGCTTGTGAAGAAGTGGATTCCTGAGTGGTATGAGACTTACGAGAAGTCCAACCTGACCGATGGCTGCCTGTTGTCATTCGCGGAGGCGCGAGAGAAATGCCGGAAACTGGCCAAGCACCCCGTCCAGTTCTGGATCGACACCGATGACACCCTGGTCGAGGAGATGCCCGGCCAGTTCCGGTGGGTAATCGACAAGCTGTTCAGCGACGAAGGCCTCAACGGCCGGGGCGCGGACAGTCTGTTCCTTGAGTACAAGTACGCCTTTGACAAGTCGGATGGCTCATGCATCACCACGTTGAAGCGCGAGCGCGTCGTCAACACCGACCTCTACAAGTGGGTCGGCCGCTGCCACGAGACGCTCATCCCGGCGGACGACAAATGGGACGCCATCCGCGGGGCCGGCTTCCTGCAAGACCTGCGCACTTACATCGTCCACCACAAGGAGACAGCGGACAGCCGCGCCACTGACGTGCGCAACTACGTCATCCTTCGCAACGAAATTAAAGAGTGCAAAGATGCTCAAAAACCTGTTGATCCTCGTACCGTGTTTTACCTTGGCAACGCATGCCGTGGGCTCGGTCGTGACAGTGATGCTCTTCATCATTATGAAGAGCTTTATGAAGTATCGGGCTCACTCGACGACCGGTTCCTCGCCAAGTATTACAGCGGTATGATCTGGATCAACGACCGCAACCGCCGGCCTTTAGACGGGCTGGACTGCTTCTTCGACTGCGTCCGACTGCGGCCGTGCGACCCGCGTTCGTACTACGCCATCAGTCGGTGCTACTACGCGCTCGGTCGCCATAACGAGGCGCTGCAGTTCTTCAAGCAGGGCCGCGCCATGAAGCCGTTGGAGGTCAACTTACATGCGGACGACCCGCAGCACTCCGACCTCCTCCCCTTCCAGGTCGGTGCGATGTCGGCCCGGGAGCTGGGCGAGCACGACTACGCCAAGGCGTGTGCCCTGGAGATGAACAAGAAGTATCCCAACCATGAACTGACCAAGTCGGTCATCGCCTGCCTCCAGAATGACGAGGCCAAGACGGGCCTCATCGATGGTGTCATGCGCATTGTGGCCAACGAGGTCGGTGAAGAGCGGCAGGCCTCCTCAGAGGAGGTGAAGTCGCGGATGCTCTACCACTTCTCCAAGCTCGAGGGCGTGCCCGACCAGCTGGAGAAGCAGGGCATCTCCCCGAAGGAGCCCAAGCGTGACATCGACGTCGAGAAGGAGGTCGTGTTCTTCTGCGGCGGCTCGGTGGAAGAGTTCGGGCCCAACTCGACAGGGCTCGGTGGCAGCGAGAAGATGGTTGCCCTCATGGCCCCCAGATTGCAGGCGGCCGGCTTCGAAGTCAGTGTCTACAACAACTGCCCCCGGGCCGACCGCGGGGTGGACAAGACCGGTGTCTTCTGGTGGCATTGGGGCGGGTTCGACTCGTCTAAGGAGCGTGGCACCATAATCTACTGGCGCTCCCCCGAACTGCTGGAGCGACCAGTCAATGCACGCAAGCGCATCTTGTGGTGCCATGACGTGCAAGACCCTAAGCGGTGGAGCGACGTTCGCGTCGCCCTGGCCGACCAGGTGTGGGTTCTATCGGAATTCCAGGCCACTACGCTCGGGCCATGGCGCGAGAAGTTGGGCAAGAAAGTGCGCATCACGCGCAACGGCCTCGACCTCAGTCTCTATGAGAAGCTCGTCGGCAACGTCGAGCGTGAGAATAAAGTGGTGTTCGCCAGCTCACCCGACCGTGGGGTGTTGACGGCTATCAAGATATTTCAATATGCCAAGGAGCGGGGCGTGTATTTCTGCGACGCAAAACTCCATATTTTCTACGGCTTCACCAAGCTCTTTCTCGAGCACAACGTCAAGGCCGAGTATCGTAACTTCCCCGACCTGGGCCGAGACGCCAACGGTTGGGAATACATGCAAGAGGTCCACCGCCTCGTGGACAATGACCCCGATATCATCTGGCGCGGACGGGTGGACTGGGAGACCATGGCGAAGGAGCAGGCATCGGCCGCAGTGTGGCTTTACCCGACACGCTTCCCCGAGATCAGCTGCATGGCGGCACAGGAGGCACAGGCTGCCGGCTGCAAGGTAGTCGCGAGTGACTATGCCGCGCTCGCTGAGACCATTGAGTGGGACAGCCCTTGTACTTATAAAATAGATCCCAATAGGATCGCTGACTCGGCCATGATATTGGATCGTGCGCTCGCAGGTACAGACTACGAAAAGAGGGCCAAACTATCGCAGCAGGCTCTCAAGCGGTTCGGCTTCGACGGCCTCGTCGAGGACTGGACCAAGCTGATCAACGAATAATACACTTGGCCCCGGCGGCGTGTTTGCGGCGGCCGCCGTCGGGTGCCACTTTTGGAGATGACAAGTGAACCTCGGAATACTGATTGACAAAGCCCAGGAGTTGGCCGACCGTAAGGACACCAATTGGGACGCGCGCTGCAAGAACTGGCTCAACGAGGGCGTGGAGCAGTGGGCGCGCAAGCTGCCCTGGCCCACCCTCAAGCAGATTGAAGACTTCACCTTCAACTCGCGTGAGCCCACGGCGCGTATCCTGACACTGCCGCAGTATGTCGACAAGATCCTGCGCGTGGCGGACGACACCAACAACCGAGTGTTGCGGCCCATGGCCAATCCCGACCTGGACTTCCCGCTGACTCACCTCGACAACACTGCCGGCGCGGCCTTCTCCTTCAGGGAGCTGGGCCTCGTAGCGGTCCACGATCAACCGGCCGCGGCGTCGGTGCTACGTGTACAATCCACAGTATCCGACGTCTTGACTGTGTATGTGGCGGGGATCGCACTGGACACGGCTGCCAGTGGCACCCCGGACGCCCGGTTCCCGGCCCACGAGGAGCTGGTCGTGGGTGACTCATCCATCGTGTCCTCCACGCGGCTGTTCGTGCGGGTGGACACCATCGGGAAGTCGAAAGAGGTGGCGTTGGGCGACATCCTCGTCTCAACCGCCGCCGATGGCCAGTTGGCGCGAGTCTACCGTGACGACTTCCAGCCGAAGTACAGACAGATAGAACTACTCAGCGCCCCCATTGGCGGCACTGTGTTCCAGATCGAATACCTCCTGAAGGCTCCCCGGATGCGGGAGAGCAATGACTTCGCACCGCCCGCCATCGACTCCACATACCTGATTTGGTACTGTGCGTCGATGATTCACACTGCCCAGGGCAATGTACAAGAGGCGGCTATCGCCTTCGCCCGCGCCGAGGCCATTCTGGAGCGTGAGGCTACCTTCGAGAAAAACGCGGGCGATCAAGACTACAGAGCATTTCCGGAGCAGGCGTATTGGTCCGGAGAAGATCAATATGTTTGGCCAATACCGTGAAAATTTGTACAAATTGTAACAAGGCCGGTGAATACTATAAAAGACCAGATGGTAAGTTACAATCTTGGTGTAAAAAGTGCATGAAAGCACAAGCTGTCAAACACGGACAGGAAAGATCCGCGTTTATTGCTGGATACAAAGTTGCACGCGGCTGCAAACTATGTGGATATAAACAATGTTCAGCCGCTTTAGATTTCCACCATAGAGATTCAACACAGAAGTTGTTTATGATCTCTGGTAACAAACGTAGAGGTAATATGAAGCGTTTGATGGAGGAAATAGCAAAATGCAATATCTTGTGTAAAAATTGTCACGCAGCGGAGCACTACTAATGCCGACACAGAAGCTCCTTCCTATTTTTGTATCTTCCATTGATGGAGGTATGAATGACGCTGATGCTCCTTGGTTAATTCGTGAAAATCAAGCACAACTTATTGAAAATCTCGACATCGACAAGATCGGCCAGACCGCCCGCCGGGCCGGTGTCGGCGACTTCGGGATGCGCACAGACAGCCCGTTCGGCCTCTGGCGCGCCTTCGACGATGTCATTGGCCAGGACGCCCTGTTCTCGATCTACGAGGGGAACGTCTTCCTCTCGACAGCGGCCGGGGTGATCAACCAGCGCGCCTGTGGTGTGTCCATGACGAACACACTGCACCAGGCGTGGGAGTCTCGCTACTTAGCGCGCCGGGCCACCTTCGTCAACAGTGCCCAGATAGCTGATAGCGACCCAACGCTCGCTACGATGCTCACAGTCATCACGGACGACAACCTGTTCACTCAAAACGTGTCCATGGCTCCGCGCTGTAGCGTGTGGTGGCAGAACCGGCTGTGGTGTGGTGACAACATCCATCAGCTGGACGAAGAAACTCTGTGGTGGAGCGAGCTGGAGGACGGCTTGTCCTACTCCAACTTCAACACAGCCCGAATCGAGTCCGGTATCGGTGGCCGCCTCAAGGCGCTCCAGCCCATCCGCTCCCAGGTAGCGCCGCAGATGCTCGTCTTCAAGGAGCGCGCCATCGCGGTGATTGAGACGTACTGGGGCGCAAGCTCCAGCCTACTTCCGATTGCGGCTGACGCTCTTGACCCCATCAAGTCGTCTATACGTCTGGTGACAGAGAACGCGGGCTGTGTGGCAACCAACAGCGTCCAGTTCGTCCCGGGCGCGCCGGGCGGTGACGTATACTTCCTATCGCTCGACGGCATCCGCGCTATAAGCAGGGCCCAGGACGACACATTGTCGGGGGCTGGGATCCCCATCAGTGTGGCCATCCAGGACACCATCGATAGGGTCAACTTCGAACATGCCGACAAGGCAGTGTCCGAGGTGTTCAAGGACTCATACTACCTGGCCCTACCGCTGGACGGGGCCACCGAGAACACTCACATCCTGCAATTCAACATGCGGAAGCCAGGGTGGCGCATCCACACCTGGCGCTCCAAGGGCCTCGCGGTCACCCGACTGAACCAGGCCCAGCCGCGCCTATGGATGCAATACAACCAGTCCACTTTAGACTGCAGCACGACGGCGGCGGCCAGTGGCTTCCACCTGTTCCAGCTCTTTACGACACTGGACGACGTGGATAGCACGCCGGTCATCTTCCGCCTGCAGACTCGCGCCTTTATCGGCAACGAGCTGAACCTGCAGAAGCGATGGGACCATGTGTCCGTCTTCTTTCGCAACGATGCCACCGAGACCATGACTGTGGCCCTTGAGTACAACCTCGACAACTCCAGCTGGGTGACCTTTGCCAGTCTTGTCGCTGGTGGCCAGCCCGGTGCAGGTGTGGTGCTGGGAGAGACCCCGTTGCCGTGGGGTCTCGATAGTGGCATCTTCCGAAAATTGAAATTCACCCTGTCCGACATCAACCCGGGCTACACATTGCAGCTCCGCATGACCGGCCAGAGCGATCTGGGCCAGCCTATTTTCTACAACATAGGTATCTCGGCTGAGATGCTGAACGACACCTACGACAACGAGATCACGTAATGCCACTCATAATTCAGCAAGGCCCACTGCCCAACGACGGCGAAAACGTAGATCCCGCCACCTTTCTGGAGGCGTGGATCAATGGCAGCGTCATCACCGGCCTGGACGGTAGCAACTTCGACACCGGTGAGGGCGGCCTCTCGTTCGTAGTGTCCCAGACCGATGCGCCGGCCAGCTCGACCCGGACCCCGGGCTTGTTTTGGTTCAAGCGGGGCGAGGGCCGGCTGTATGTGTGGGATCCGCTGGACGCCCCGTCGGCGTTGACGCTGGCGACCGATGCGGCGCGCTATCGCCAGGGCCATGACTGGATCAGCCTATCCCGCGGCAAGCAGAACTGGTGCATCGCATCAAAGGACATACCCCAGGGCGCATTGTGCTACATGACGCACAGCACGCTCGAGGGCATCCTCACGACGCATAGCGAATCGTTTTGGTCGTTCCGGGCCGACGAACAGCCGGGCCGCGGTGGTCATGCTCCGCTGGTTGGGCGCATGTACTGGTTCGTCACGGACCAACCTGCTATCGAGTCGGGCACCGCGTTCGTCACGGAGATTACCTTCATCGCCTTGGAGTCGGCGGCCAGCGGCACCATCTTCCCGGCCCAGGAGTTCGGGTGGTGTGACATGCTCGCCTCGAGTGGCAGCACGGGCTCGGCCTCGTACGCTTTCGTCACAGACAGTGGTGTATCCGAGTCGTCGTTCTTGCAGCCTGGTGCGTGGCAGACACAGTCCACCAACCCGGGGCGAATGTTTGTGGCGACGTTTACGGACTCAAGCGCCACTTCCCCGACAGACGTTTGGCTACGTAGCGGATTCAAACTTCACTTTGCACCTTGGGGGATAGCCCGGGAGAGAGTATAATGGCACTTAGCATTACGCCTGGGTATGACTTCACAGTCAACGAAGTACCGACCAACGCAAAGATCCAACTGATGTTGACAGGGATGCAGATCAACGACATCCCCAAGGGCAGCATCGACGGCAGTTTGTCCGGCGTTCTATATGGGTGGCTCACAGGGACCACCATGGCCACACTTCCTGACGAGGGTTCCATACTGTGGGACATCAGTGGGAACATGTGGGTCAAAACAAATACTGGCGTCGTCAACCTGTGGCGCAGTGGCATGGGCGGCTACGAGTCGGTCCGCGTCAAGTGCGGCGACCCTCTCGAACCGGCCCAGAACAATCCGATTGGTGTGGCCAACTGGTACGGGCGCATCGAGTCTCTCGTCGCATCTAATTTGGATTTCGACAATGTATTCTATAGAGTCGCCGCTAATCAGAGCCAGACTCTTTTCAATATCCACCAGGTGACGACAGTGTCTGGTTTCCATGTGCGCTTGATTCTATGTGGTACACGGCGAGCAACGGTGCTACTTAATACTGGAACATGGCGTAGAGATACACGCACTGGTAACGACACCGCTGCGGCGCGCGCCATTGAAAAGAGCATAGCCGCTGTCAACGAATGGAAAGTAACAGAGTTCCCGAACTTTAATGATAGCTCGGATGGGCTGGGCCCGGTCTTTGCACACCTCGGCCCCAACCTGGCCACAGACATACACGCGCCCGCGTTCATGTTCGGGGCGGATATTATGGTGATCTGATGCGGTTAACTCCCGGCACGACTATAGATACAGGCGACATTGTCACCAGACAAACGATATTTGACTTAGTCGCACTGGCAGCGATCGATGGCGTTGTGGTCGACACCGACCTGAGTGTGGACACAACCCAGAATGTTGCGTCTACCAATCCCCCGTCGATCATCGGCCCCGGTACTATGTGGTGGGACAAGGCCGAGCAGGTACAGAAGGTGTGGCACGATGAGATCGACAACACCGGCGTGTCGTTATGGCTCGCGATGGGGCCCGACCACTATGAGGTGGAGGCCATAGCATCGGAGCCGATTCCTTTCGGGGCGGCATGTATTCTCGACCTGGAGGCGGGCAACAAATGGGTGAAGCTGCCACCGTCTGGGTCCGACCTCGTGGGGCTGGGACACACAGCGGCTCGCGTGGAGCCTTTAAAGGTGGTGGGCTTCAACAACACTGGTCAGCAGATGAGCCCCGTGACCGCCGATAGCGGTGGGTTCTTCAGTATGGCCATCGCTGGCTTCGTGTGGGCATGGTTCCCGTTCAACAGGAGCGATGGTGGAACCTGGCTCGCCGCGGGGAGGAGCCCGAACGACGTCAACACCTTGATCTCTGGAATCCGTTTCGATACGTCGGGCGGAGGTTTCACTTCCCCGGGAGGCTACGATCTTTTGACGGCTCGGGGCGGTCTCGTTTATGAAGCGGCGTATGCAGATACACAGAACGGCGCACCGGCGTATGTATGCAACAGCGTGCATCGAACGATCGCCACAGATACTTTTGAAACATACTCTCGAGTGCTATTCTTCTGCCCTCGTATGAGTCGACAGGTCAACGTGTAAGGAGGAATCATGGCACTTGGCGGAATCGTTGGTGGACTTCTCGGAGGCGGCGGCGGCGGCGGCGGTGGTGGCGGTGGCGGTGGTGGCGGCCTCGGTATTGGTATCGGCAGCATCACTGGTGGCATCACCGGACTGGTGACTGGCATCGCGGAAAAGAAACAAAAGGCCCGAGAGCGGCGACGGCTCCGGACCGCGGCGAACCAGGCGGAGGGGCAGACCTCCTCACAAGTCTTTGACATCTTGAACTCGCCGGAAATCAGCGCCCAGCGTAATTTCCTGCAGGGGCTATTTGGTAACGAAGCATTCGAGGGCCAAGGCGGTCCGTCTGGCCTCTTCGGTGGTGGAACCAACATCGGGGGCGACGTCTTCTTCGGCTCCGCGGGGGGCCGGCGCGGCCTGGGGCGCGGTGTGCGCCAACAGGGTAAGAAGCTCGGCGGGCGGATCGCGCGTGGTGTGCAGGCACAAGCCACTCTGGGCGGCGGCGTCAACCGACGAGGCAGGGGGCTATCCACCAAGCAGCGAGGCAAACTGACCAGGCGTGTAACGCGGGGCCAGGGTGCTGGCAAATTCCTGGAAGCTAACCAGCAGTTCCGCACCGGCGCGGCGGGCGCTATCCGCGGTCGTGGTATTGGACTGGGCGAGGCGGAGGGATTTCTGGACGTCCCCCAGACGCTGTCCTCAACGGCCGGCCCGGGCGGTGGCGGTGGTCAGCTCGACCCGTTCACTCAGAATGTAGACCGGCAGCTCCAGCTCAACCTGGCGCAGTCCGGATTCAACACCTCGCTCGGTGGGGCCGCGGCGCGCGCGCTTGGCACCGGCCTGGCGAGGACCCAGCTACAGGCATCGCTGTTGCCACAGCTGCAGCAGCTCGCTACGCTGGGCGGTAACTTACGGGAACAGTTCCTCCCGACCAACCTCAATCTTGCCGTGGCGCGGAGTGGCCTGCCGGTTGGCTTTGGCCCGAACCCGTTCGCACAGGCTGTGGCTGGCGGAGCAGCAGGAGGTCAGTAATGGCGCAAGGCCCTATCTTCGGCATCAAATCAAGCCCCATCATCAACACGCAGGTGATCCAGATCATCGCATCGGCGGCGCGGCAGATGTCGGCGTCTATGCGGGCGCGGAGGCAACTGGACCTGGACAAGCAGAAGCTCCAGGCCGGCCAGCAACAGTCCGAGAGCAATCTCAAGCTGCGTGAGGAGAACCTCAAGCTGCAGCAGGATCGGCTTGCGTTCGATAAGGATCGCGAGTCGAAGATTGAAGAGGATCGGAAGTCTAAGCAAAAGGGACGAGAAGGGCGCAGTGCCAGCCGTCTCAAGGCCGATGAGGACCGGGCGGTGCGCACACGTATTTCGTTCTTCCGGGCGCTGAGTACCGAGAAGCAGCGAACGGTTACAGCGGCACTCGATCGCGTGAATAAGCAGGTTGCACAGTTGCCTTTGGTAACTGACCCAGACACACAGCAGGAACTGATCGAGTTTGAAGGTCAGACCTCCCAGCAAATTGCACGAACTGTCTCGGTGCGTGAACGGTCAGCGGCCTCAATGAGCGAGTTTGATCGGGAATTTGAACCGGATAAGGCACTTGTTCTGGACCGCCAATTACGCGCTTCGCAGGAAGCCTTGGGTATTCGCCAAAAGCAGACAAGTGGATTTATTCAATCTCAGGGACATGAAATAGCTAATGACGCTTCGATTCTGAACAATCTAATGAATGGTTTTCAGAATCAGATCTCTACGGCATTGGGTACCGATCTGTCTGACATCAAGCCCCCGGAAACTCCTTCGAAGAATGCTATCAACGAGGCATCGGCCAAGGATCCAACGGCGACGCAGGCTCCTGAAAAGAAACCGGCCGGCGCACCGGATATTCAGGTAGGTAACCCGCAACTACAGGCCACAGTGGCGGACCAGTTCGTTGAAATCGCCACCTCCAAAGAACCTAATAATAACCAACTAAACACACTGCGACTGGAAGCCCGCAAGCTGACACCTGATGAACAAATTACCGTTTTCCGTCAGGTGCAAGCCGCTGTTGGCACAGAGCGCGCAAATGTAATTGTGTTTGGTAGGGCCAACCCGTAAGAAAACGGTAGAGAGGGCATAAATGCCTGACTTAACTGATCAAGAAATTCTGGATCGCTTCAAAGCAGCCGGCGCACAGCCCGCGGACGACATCAGCGATGAAGACATTCTTCAACGCATGAATGCACCGGGCGTCGTAACCGAAACAGCCAGCACGCCCCAAGACGAAGCGGTGGACACACTGCGTGTCAAAGAAGCTGAAGCTATAGAGCCCACAGTTGAGCCACTACGGTTACTGAAAGAAACGGCCAACGGTCTCTACACCACCCAAGCGGGCAAAAACCAACAGCGGCGCGAGTTTGTCGACAACCTCAAGCAGGCCGGCATCAACGCCGACTTCGCCCTCGACCCCGACTTCGCGCCCAAGGTGGATGCCGACGCCGCAGTCGCCACCAAAAAGTTCCTCGATAGTATGTCCATTGGCGGCGTGCCGTGGTCCGATCTGCAGGGGGAGGACGTAGACGAGGCCAAGGGCCGAATCCTCAACGCTTTCACCGTCGCCACCATCGCCAAGAACGCACCGGTTGTGGGGCGCACAGCCCGCAAGGTGTATGGTAACATGGTGCGCCAAAAGCTGTCGCAGCGGATGCAGCAGATCCTCGACCAGGCCCAAGAAAGCGGGGGCACTATCACTTCAGGGGCAGCTGGTACCGCTGTTCAACCCAGTTCGGACACGAATGAAATACAGCAGCTGTCCGCCCTCTTCCAAGTTGCCACGCGCGCCGATGACGACACCCTCTTCAAGGTGGTGCAGTTCGGCATGATGCTGGACCCCACCGACCCTGTGTCTGCCACCGAGCAGCTGCGGCAGACTATCCCCTCTGACGTCAAGGCTTTCGCCGAGGCCCCCTTCTTCCGGTTCTTCGCCGAGAGTGTCAACCGCGGCCAGATCAAAGCCGAAGCGGCGCAGATTCGAGGTGGTGAGAACGATCTTGGTCTCCCGCCCAGCTCCAAACGGGGCCAGGACGTGGCGGCCTCCGTCGTGGCCATCCTTGGGGACGGCTGGACGGACATACTACGCCAGGGCATGAGGGATGCCCGCACGCAACACAACCTGGGCAAACTCGGGATCAACTTCGAGGGTGGCGGCGTGCCTGGCTACAGTGACGACGGCCAAGTCTTTGTGTCAGCCGTTGCGGGCGACGCCTTCGATATACTGAAGAAGCAGTCGGCCGCGGTGCTGCAGTCGCCTGAGACAAAGCGGTTGTCTCGGTCGGAGAAGACTGTTATCGACGACTTGATCAAGAGCGACAAGGCGATCGAGGTGATACTTGACGAAGCCGACCAGTTTGGCACCGATGGCCGGCGCAAGATGTCCCGCGCCATCATCGAGGAGAGTGTGAGTCAGCAGGCCCGCATCCGATCCCGGGCCGACGCGTTCGGTGTGGAGGAAGTGGAACCCGGCCTGACCCCGACCGAGAAGGCATACATGGGTACGTGGAATGAGGCCTTCTTCAGTCTCATGGGCGACAGTGAGCGCTACTTCCAGTCCCTCTCTACCAACCTCAAACGACAGGATATTGAGACCAACCGCGGCTTCGAAGACTTGACTGGTACAGCACTCGACAAGAACTTCAACTACATGCTCACCAACAGCGAGGATCTAACTGATGCCTCAGAGGGCTTCTTTGAAGCCTTTGTGGCCTCGTCGGCGATCAACCGCGACCGGGGTGAGTTCATGGGCGGCATCCGGCGGTGGGCCGAGGTGGGTGTGGCGCTGACACAGGCTGACCCCGGCAACAAGGTGTCACAGAACCCGTTCCTCGAGTCACTGTTGGCAGAGCAGGCCGAGAGCGTAGGCAAGTTCGCTGGTGGTGATCCCTCAGTCCCCTTTGACTTCGGCAACATGCGGGTGAGTGTGCTACATAACCACCCGATGTTCAAGGGGCTCTCAAAAGACGCCGCCTTGGCTTTACTACGTGAGGATGTGGACGTACAGAAGATCTATGCCCAGGACGTGGCGAAGGGGGCTAAGGAACGGGACAAGATCATGCAGCGCCTCATGAAGTGGCAGCGCAACCAACGTGAGGGCAAAGATCAGAAGCAGGGATGGCTCGCCCACCAGACCGACTTGGTTAAGATCGGCGGCCATATGTTAGGCGACATGGCCCGTGAGATAGGGCGCATCGTGACCGAGAACCCGGAGGAAGGTGCGGCCATGATGATGATTGAGCTGCCGGCCGGCATCGGAGCCAACGCTGCCCTACGCTTCTCCGTTCAGAAGGCCGACCTCATAGCGGGCCGCGCACTCGGCTCACTCACTGGCAGCACTGTGCGAGGTAAAGCGCTTTCACAGATGTACCATGCATCTAAAGTCGGCCAGGCATTTAATCGGTTGTCGATAAGCAACCCAGTCATGTCGCGCCGGCTCCACACCATGCTGAAAGACATGCACGCTAAGGAGGTAAAGGCTGGCGACATCGAGGGCCACGCGGACGCCTTGGCTGCGGCCTCCACAGCTGCCAAACGGGCGGCCGATGAGACAGATCTGATTGGCGCAGCCTCCAACGCCAACATCAAAGACATGTCGAAGAAGGTGGCCGATGTGTGGGACAAGCTCACGGCCGACCCCGGCGACTTCCAGAACTACGTGGAGCACATCGAGGCCGCCACGCGCGGCGGTGTGTTCAAGGGCATTGTGGCCGATGGCAAGCGCGTGTTCGGCATCGGCGGCAAGGCCCACATCCGCGACCAGGTGTTCGACCCGAAGTCCTTTGACGAGGCCCTCGAGGGCCTGGACCAAATGATCAGTGGCGGCAGCGAGCTGGAGCAGAGTCTGATCAACATGGAGAAGATCGCCGAGCAGAGTGGGCGAAGCCTGTCCGAACTCACGGCCGAGGAGGTACAGGAGGCGCTACCGTCCCAGATCAACGACGTCATCGGCATGGTGGAGCAGGCACAGAAGATCCCATTCACCAACCTCTTCCGCGACCGGCTCCGGGACGGCCTCACCCGACTGCGGGGCGCGAAGGCGGCGGAGACACTGCCGTTCTTCAAAGCGTCGGTGGAGGATGCGGTCAGCCTGGTAGCGACGCGCGCCATGGACTCTGGTATCTCCAAGTCGGGATGGCATCTGGCCCGGAAGCGGCTCGACCGCACCATGGGCCACCTCCTGGAGCGGCGGCGGTCCGAGGTGGACCTGGCCGAGCAGGAGTTAGTCGATCAGGCCGGCGCATTGGTGAACGATGAGTCCTTCGACGCCAATCTACAGCAGCTGAGTGTGGCCCACGACAAGAAGATGAAGCTACTTAAAGGGCAGATCAAGGCGCTTGACGACCTGGTCCGGCGCGTTAGTGAGCATGACCCCGACCTGGCCTTTGATGGGCGGCAGCTGGAGCCCATGACACTCCTCAGTAACAATGATATTGAGTCGTTGATCACGGAGGCCCCCGAACTGTATGACCTCACCCCTGACGATGTGTTGACCTTCAAGGTAGTGGGCAAGGGCAAGAAGAAACAGATCGACCGCATCAACACTCGCATGGCCAACAAAGAGAAGGCCATTGCCAAGGCCAAGGGCAAGGACATACCGCCCGCCAAGGCGGAGAAGCTCCGCGAGGAGTTGCGTGTGTTGCAAGAGAAAGCTAATGTCCTCAAGAGCGGTCGCCGGGAACGCACTGGACTGGACCGCGAAGCCTTCTTCGAGTCCCTGGCGCACTCTGGTCTCACGGAGGATGGGGCCGCACGCAAGGCGAGCCTGGTAGACGCACGTAAAGCGGTCGCCACCTCCCAGCAGCAGGGGCTGGGGTCCAACCCCTTCCTGAGTAGCGCACTACCACTGCGTCAGCAGATGAAGTGGGTCAAGCAGGGGATCAACGCCTTGGCTGGTAAACAGCATAACGGTGTGGCCAGGATGCGCCTGTACATGCAGCAGCGGTCACTCATGGCCCCGGACGAGCTGCAGGTAATGGACCAGATTATGCGGGACGTTAAAGGCACTGGGCTGTCCATGGCACAGGTCCGTAAAAGAGTGGCCCCGCTCACCAACAAATACCCCGGCCTCAAGGCCATCTTCGACGACCCGGCCAACACCAGCCTCGTGCGCGACTTCGCTATGGGCGTGGACGAGAACCTTGGTACGTTATATTCCATGATGGAGGCTATGGGTGTAGACAAGGGCGTCATCGAGGCCTGGCGAAAGAAAGGTTTTGATCCCAACCTCTATGGCATCTATGAGCGGGCCAAGCTAATAAAGGGTCCGCAGGCCGACCAGTTGCTCAAGACCCCAGACAAGGCCACCGCGCCGACCGAGCCGCTCATCACGGCGACCGGCCAGTCGCTGCGGTTCCAGCGCCGGTTCCGGGACTGGCGCGTGGTGATTGATGAGCCCAACCGGCGGGTCGAATTCAACTTTCCCGCGGAGGGGACCAGTAAGCGGATGCCGGCCGCGGCCCGCGACTTCTTGCGACGGCGGTATGGCAAGGCGCTCAAGTTCCGGTCGGACGTGGACCGCGGTGTGGACATTGCCAACTTCGATGCCACTGGGGACATCATCCGTGTGGGTAAGCCGCTTGGCGACGTGGGTGTGGCTGTGCTGGACCCGATTGGAGGCAAGACCGAACGGCTCCTGGTCGGCATCAGCCGGGCCTACGGTGACATCGGCGCGCAGACGTTATTCGAGGCGCTCAACGCCTCTGGCAACTTGGTGGTGGATGCGGACACGTTCCGCAAACAGGTAAGCCGGTACGGTCAGCGCCTGAACAAGGTCTATCAGCCCATACCGGACAACAAGACACTGTTTGGCAACGCCGCCGGTAAGTTCGTCCATCGCAAGGTGCTGGCGGACATCAACAAGGCGAGCCGAGCGTACAACAACCTCGACAGCGTGCTGCAGGGTATGCGGGAGGTCATCCATCGTAGTGGCGCAGACAGTGGGATATTTGATCAGATCCTGGCCAAGACGCCGGGATTTTTCGGTAAGGCAGTGGAGTCGTTGACCGGGGTGTTCAAGCAGAACCTCATCCTGCTCAACCCGCGGGTGTGGAACGGCAACTTCATCTTCAACGTCGTACTGGATGCGGCATCTGGCGCGGACATGTTCGGCTCGTTTGAGGGGTGGCGCTCGTACATGTGGGCGTGGAAGCAGCGGCTCCGCGGCCAGATCGGGGACAGTCTGCCCATCAAGCTGTCCCAGCGCCGCAGCGGCGACCCGCTCACCACGGCCCAGCTGGCCCGGGATCAGATAGCACAGGAGGCTATAGAGGGCGGCATCCTCGACGGGTTCTTTGAGGCCAGTGGCGGACCGACCGCCGAGGGCCGGATGGTCTCCCGAATGCTCGGCTTCGAGGACTTGACGAAGATGCACGAGCGCCTTGGCAACCGCCGGGGCCTGTTGGCGAAGCTCGAGAAGCAGACCACCAAGAACCCCGACGACAAGTCGACCATTATCAACCTACACAAAGACATCTCGGCCATCGAGATTCAGTTGGAGGAGCTGCAGCGCGGGTGGTTCAAAAATGTTGGCCGCAACATGACTGCTATGCTCGGGGACCAAGGCTTGTTGAAGCGCGTGGCCCAGGACACCCTCGGCCGGCGCGGCGGTGAGGCCCAGCGGCGGGTGTGGGACTTCTTGCGCGACACGTACAACAACATCGATGCGGCGTACAAGCTCGGGACCTACCACCACCTTCGGACCAACAAGGGCTTCGGTAAGGAGGAGGCGCTGCGCCACATCAAGCGGTTCGCACAGAACTACCGCGACATCCCGCAGGCCCTCCGCCCGACCGGTGGTAAGGGGGCGTTCCTCTCCCTGGTGACGTCGTTCCCATACGAGGCGGCACGCATCTTCGGCAACCTGTCCGTGCATCAGCCGGGCCGGTTCGCGGCGGTGATAGGCATGATCCCCATGATGAACATGTCGATGATGACCCAGGCTGGGATCAACAAAGAAGAGTTCTTCGCCCTCCTGGAGACGCGCGGCCTCAAGACCAAGACCGATGCGTTGCTGTCCTTGACCGATACGCTATACGTCCCGGGGCCCGGCAACTCGATCGCGACCTCCATCGACCTGGGGCTCGTCCAGCCCTGGTCCAACCTGGTCACCAACGACTTCAACCCTATTGCGCGCATCGCTGAGAACATCACCGGTGCGGACGACGAGATAGATATGATCTCTCAGATACCAGCGCGGTTCGTGGGCAACTTCGTCCTGAACAACCCGCTGTTCGGGGGCACTGTATCCACCGTGGGTGGGTTTGATGAGGACACCGGCGCGCCATTGTGGGACGACCGCATGAGCGCGGACCAGAAGGCGGTGGAGGTCAGCCGGATGTTCGTCAAGTCGATCGTGCCGGCGTGGGTGCCGGGCAGCCGGGCCTCGTACGACTTCGAGAGCGCGGACAACGCGCCGATCAACCCGCGGACCGGGCGGCCATTTGGGGCGCAACAGAAGGGCACGGTCACCAGCCGGGCCGCGGGCTTCGCAGTTAAGGGGCGCGGGGCGAACACGGCGGGGCGGATACTGCGCCCATTCAGCGGCACGCAGATGATCTCGGACCCGACGTTTGACCAGCCGGTGACCGACTTCGCCAACTCGGAGAACGTGCTGGTCAGCATCATGCGCCAGGTGTCCGACGACCCCGCGGGCCGGCAGCGGCCCAAGAACTTCCCGGTCTTCAGCAAGGACCAGGAGGTGCGGGAGTGGATGATGCGGAAGATGCAGTCCGACGACCCCGACGTGCGAGCCGAGGCCCAGCGGGAGATAGACAAGATCATTGAGACCAATTACGAGACCTTCTGGAAACCGCTCGGCCGGACACGAGATGTGACCGACCGCGAGCGACAGAAGCTCGAGCAGTACATCTCCAACTACACTGTCGAGGCGCAGATGAACCGCTTGGAGGTCCACCAGCAGACCGGTGCCATCATCATGATGGACAAGCTGGGAGACATGTTCAGCGACCGTCGGATCGCCGACATGATTCAGCAGATCAAATTCAGCCCGCTCGGGGACGTCAAGATCGCGGGCGACCCGGGGAAAGTGCAGCAGTCGATTGAGGCTCTCGATGGGTATATCAAGAGCAACCCCGCCCACAACGCCCGCCTGGAGCCCCTCCTGAAGTGGCTGGTGGGCACAGTCAAACCGAAGAGTGAGCACCGCCGCCGGCGGGAGATGAGGCGCGACCAGTTCCGCGATAAGCGGGAGCGGGTCGCCGACCGAGTTAGGTTCGAACCGTAATGGACATTCTTGAACACGCCCTACGCCTGGCCCCCGAGCTGGCGGTCCTGGTGTACTTGGTCACCCGGACCAACAACACCGTTGTTATGATCACGCGGGAACACAATGATGCCCTCGAGCATGTGACCGACGAGCTGTCGGAGGTCCGGGCCGAGGTCCGAGCTACAAAGGAGTTGGTCAATGCTGGGCTGGTTCTCAGATCTCATGGAGACGTTCGGCAATCTCTTCCCCCGTCTGACACAGATCCAGACGACACACCGAGCGGTGAAGTTCAAGGGGGGAACGGCTAAGGAGCTGGGCCCAGGGCTGCACTGGTACTGGCCGGTCACGTCGTCCATCGAGGAGATACCAGTGGCGCGCCAGACGGTCAACCTGCCGACCCAAGCCCTCGTCACAAAGGATGGCAAGCCCATAGCCGTCAGCGGTGTGGTGATCTACTCCATCCGTAACGCCATGGATGCCATCGTCAAGAACTACGACCACGACGAGACGCTGTCGGACGTGGCCATGACATCCATAGCGGAAATCGTCATGAGCAACACCTATGACCAGCTCGTTGTGACGATACGGGACGGCAAGCTCGAGAAGGAGCTGTCGAAGAGGGCACGCAGCCGGCTGAAGCAGTTTGGTTTCCAGGTCGAGCGGTGCGCCCTCACCGACTTCACTCCTTGCCGGACTCTCCGACTGTTTGGTGACGCGAGGCCACCAGGCCCCGATCCAGAGCAGCGCAAATGATGTCGACGTCGTGCTGAGTCAGCTTGGTGTGGCATGGTATCGACAGCGTGCGCGTGGACGCATCAAGCGCCACCGGTGTGTCCCCTACATGCCCGGAAAATACCGGGTAGTGGATTGACGTCTGGATGCCTGCGATCTTTAAGTATTCCTGGCACTCTCTACGCTGATGAGCCTGATCGAACACCAACACAGCCAGGTGCCCGCTATGTGTCTTGGCATGGGTGTACAAAAACACGTGCGAGTAGTCACCTACTACATGAGCGTAGTCCAGCAACACTTCCCGCCTCACTTCGTGATCATGCTTGTACCTATCCAGCTGGTTCAAGCCCATGGCCGCTCCCACCTCAGTGATCGTCCCATTCATTCCCCACACATGCATAGGCAACCTGCACCACGTAGCGAACCTAATCATAGGCTCCAGGTCTGCTGCGTTCTTGCACACCAGCGCCCCGCCTCGCATGGTGGTGATCTCTTTCGACGGCCCGAAGCTGAAGGCGAAGGCGTCCACTATGCCAGAGTCCAGCTTTTGATACATCCGGGCAGGTTGTAGACAGTGCGCGCTGTCCACAATTAGCTTACCTTTTACGATAATGGTCTCTCTATCAACTCGACCATACAAATTTACAAAAATGGCATTCTCCGTCTCTGGATAATTGGGGCAGGGTAGGCACCACGTGTCCTCGTCCACGTCCACCAGTTTAATTCCACGTGTCATGCAATAGGTACCGGGCCAGGTCAGCGCCGGGGCCACCCACTTCTCATTGAACATGTTGGTGTACACACCAATGGCAGTGGTGCAGCTGTTTGTCAGTAGAACCCAGCGCCGGGGGACGCCCCAGAACTCGGCCAGCGCGTGGGCGAACTCCTCAGCGATCGGGCCGGGGTCGATGTCGCCGCGCAGGCAGGGGCGCATTGCTTCCTTGATGTCGTCCTCGGTGATGTTGGGGGCGCTAACTTTGATCATTTCTTCTTCTTTTTGTACTTGCGTAGAGCTTTGATATAAGCGAGGGGCCAGGGTTTAGGTCCTGGCCCGTTGTCGCGCCCTGAATGCGGCGCGCAGCCCAGCTGTATATTAACCCAGCCATCAAATCCTATCCGTCCGGCGAGGTACGCTTCGTTGGCGCGGTCTGATTCGGTCATTAGAACAACCTCAGTAGAAAGACGAGCCACTCTGCATCCGTCATCTTAGCGAACTGGTCGTGTAGCGTGCCTACGCTCGGTCCGTACTTGGTTGGTTTCAGCCGGCGCGCTAACGACTCGCGGAGTTCCCATTTGTCTGTCTTGGACAATGTCTCCAAGTACTCTATGGCTGGGTGGTTAACCTCCAACTCGTTAGGCATAGTACTGTTCACTCCATGAGCGCAGGGCCTCCCACGGTCCTGCATTGACACCTGGCGGCAGTTTGTTTTCCTTGTACCACCTGGCCAGCACATGTATCTGACACGTAAGGAGGTGGGTGTGTTGTACATTCCATCCGTAGTCGCGCTCGTCCAGGTCCGGCGAGCCTTCCTTGACCTCGGCCCCGATGGCAGCAGCCACCTTCCTGGCGTACGCGCCGAGGGTGTCACAGTGCTGGAGGCGGTTCTTGACCTGGCCCCGTGGGTTCAGGTCGAAGATGTCCTGGACGATGTCGTTAACCGCCGAGCTGATGTGGTACACTGGCCGGCGCAGGGCGGGGTTCGATACCGTGATGACACCCGTGTTGACAGCGTCCAGCACCATCTTGTTCAGCAGTAGGTGGGTGCGCATGGCAGCGGGCTTCGACGGGCCGAAAAGGGTGCCGAAGCGGAGGATGTTTACTCGTTCCAGGAAGTCATCTTCGATCTCGCTAAACAGCATGGATTCGAGATCGCGTTTCGATTGTGGATAGCCCGCCGTCATGGAGAACACAGATAGACTACTAATGAATGTACAAGGCACCTTGAGTGAGCCACTAAAAACGCTAAAAGGAATGACGACATTGTTATCATCTATGCAGTGCTTGGTCAACACACCAGCAGGGTCGTGCGCCAGCGCCGCTAAGTAGACGACGTGGTCGGGCTCGCATTTACGTAGTCGTTTCAGAATCTGGTGAGACGTGCGCGCAAAGACAGCGCCCTCTTCCAAGTCGCGCCACACCCCAGCGTCCAGTCGCAATAAGTCATGGCCCACCAGTGCGGGTACGAGTGCGGAGCCGACGTAGCCTTCACTTCCTACGATTGCTATTTTCATGGTAGGTTGTCCAGCTTCTCGGGCAAGTTACCCTTCTTGATCTGATCTTCCGTGTGGATGCACGCCAGGATGTTCCAGGCGGCGGCAGCCAGGTGATCCTCGTACTTGCCACCGCCAATGAAGGCATAGATATGACGGATGGCACTGTCCAAGTAAACGCCGAGCGGCTGGCCCTTCTCCCAGTTGCGGTCGTCATACTTCTTCGCACCGTTCTCATAGTGGACCGCCAACCTCTTGAGGCCTATCGGGGTTATGAGGTCGTAGCGGCCTTTGCCCTCGCGGTTGTCCCGGCGGCTGCCGGTGTCGAACTCAGTGTGGGCCTTGCCACTCTCTGAGACAGCGCGGAATTGATTGAGGTCGGGGGTCGGTGGTGTTGGTTTCATGTCAGTCCATCTTTCTGTCGAGCCCAATAGCTTTGCTATCGTGTTGTAACATTCCTCGGGATCCATGCCAGCCAAGTGATCATGTGGTGTCACGGCAGCAAGATGCGTCTGATGACATCGCATCCCTCCTCCAACTTCTCTACACACGCCACCGGTATGCTGCCGGCGATGACGTGCTCGTGTGGGTTGCCGGGCTCCATGACGAGGACGATAGGCTTCCGCACGGCGTCGGCCCAGCCCAGCTCGATCATGGTGCCGATTGACACGCGGTCGAAGCCTTTCAAGTAGACCAGCATGGCATCACACGTCAAGCAGTCGTGGCGATCGCGCATGGTGATGGCGTGCTTGTTGGTGAGCGGACCCTCGTACTCGCCCTTGACCTCGCCTACGTTTTTCAAGTAGGCCTTGCCTCGTAGGGGGGAGTAACATCTGATACCCGTACGATTATATTTATTGTGTTCAATTTGGCCTTCTAATAGTTTCGTAGCTTTAACGCGCCAGCCGTTGCACATCCAGGCGTCGAAGTCGCAACCGGTAATGGGCCCGCTCAGGTAGACCTTCATTCTCCCTCCACTTCCTCGTCACCGGGGCAGTGAATCTCTTGGGATGAAATCAAATTACTACCGCCACTCTCCCTTTCCCTACGAAGGCTCTCATTAATGACCTTGATATCCTCATTAGTCAACTCAATGGGCCCAGGGCATGTATGCTCACGTACGATAGTGTCAGCCAATACCTCGAAGAAGCCCGCCAGCTGACCACGGGTGACGGGGTCGCCGCTGTTGATGTCGCGTAGTTCGCCGGTAATACGTCGCAGGTTGGTAACAAAGTCAGTCATAGTAGTTCCTTTCAATAAATGGTAGAGCCGGCAGGATTCGAACCTGCACTCACCGATTGGTCCGGACCCGGCGAGGCCACTCTCGTGCGCGTTTGCCAGTTTCGCCACGGCTCGATAAATGAGAGGGACCCGCTGGGGAGGAATCAAACCTCTCCGAAACCGCCAACGTCGCGGCAGCGGGCCCGTCTTGTTACGTGGCCTTATTTATGAGGACGCGGGCCCCCGAATTACCGGTCCTTAACATCCAGCTTCAGCGGGGCCCGGCCTCCTCTATGTTTAGTCAAAAATGCCGGGCCTGCTCGCCAACCAACCCGGCGCGGAGAGGCTAAGATCTGTTTGGGTATAAACCCTTTAGTCAGTCGCTTCACGAACGGCGGTAGCATCGACGAGCTTGCCACCGAACTGTACCTTCGTGCGGTACACATTGATCACGCCACCGACCCAATCGTCACCATCATCGGAACCGAACAGCTCCTTCATGGCCTCGAAGCGGGTCTTGTTCAAGACGAGGCCGCGCGGCTCATCTTCGAAATAGATGATGGCGCGCTTCTTAGCGTCGTCTTCTCGCCCCACCTTCTCCTCCTTGGCGGCCACGATCTTGAAGTTGGTGCCTTCCTTGGTGACGTCCTCGGCCTTGAGATAGGAACTATAACACGCAGCGAAACTCGACATACTAAACTCCTTCGCCTTCCGGCTTTTCAGGGGTGTGGGATATGATACCGTGAGACGCGGCCTCCATGAATCGAAGGATCATGTCTTGGGTCTCTTTGTACACGTCAGGTTGACAGTTCTGCAGCAGCTTGGTGTTGAGCCCGGCGATGCAGGCACAGGTGGCCACGAGGACGGCGCGCTGCTCGTCTTCGGTGGCCTTGGTGAGGTTGGGGACGATGCTGGCGATGTATTCCAGCGCGACCTTAGCGGCGGCCATCCCGTGGCCGATGATGTCGTCAGTTGTTACGTTACTCATACTCTTTGGCCCTTTTTCGAATTATCTTGGCCAATACACGACGGATGTCGGTTTCGATTGGCTCACAATCCTTCGGATCTACAATGTCGGCGGCCTCCTCAAGAGCAGCTTGTTTTATTTCGTTGTCCGTCATACTACTCCAGTATACCCTATAGAAAGGGGTTTGTCAAGTCTTTTTTCCACCGCCGGGGCAGTTTTTCCAGTAGTCGCACCACTTCTCACTGCATAGGGAGTTAGCGGGGTCACTGAGGCGGAAGTGGTGTTCCGCCACCTCTGTCTCCCCGATGCCCAGCCTGCGGCGCGACTCGATGGTGGCCTTCTGTTCGTCGAAGTAGCGAACCCACCAGTGCAGTTCCTCGTCGGTAAATGACTTGGCGATGATGTTGATTGAGGCTTTCAATGAGCGCGGGATCTCCACGAAGCCGGCCCACCGGACGTCCTCAAGGATACAGTACATGGCGAGCTGGGCGTTGTTGTCGGCGTCTTTTTGAGTGCGGCGGTTGTAGGTGCTGAACTTGATCTTGTAGTCCAGCACGCCCGGCTCGTCCACGATGCCAACTATCTCCCCCATGGAGATTTCGGGGCGCTTGGTTGAGAGGAGGTCGATCTTGGCGAGGTATTTGTGGGACTTCTCGGGCGTCAATACGGCTCCGCCATTCACCAATGGGTCAAGTATCTCGTCCCATACTCGTCGAGCATTGGCCACGATCTCCCTCTTGAGATTGGCCTCGGACGTGGGGCACTTCCAGGTTGGGGCGCTGGCGTGCTCCACAAATAGATCATCAACCAACGGCTCCAAACACTCCGCCACACATTCCTTCACCATGTGCTCGAAGACGGCGTGATAGAGGTTGCCGATGGCAAGGTAGAACGAGGGCACCTGGGGCAGCTTGAGGATGCGCTGGTAGTACCACTGGCGCTCGCAGTTCATGAATTGTGTGAGGGATGAGTAACTCACCCACCGCGGCTTCATCTTTTGAGTTCTCCTTTACTCTTGTTCTGCAAACCGTTTAAAATCTGCTGGTTTTGTCGTTGTACCCACAAGGCCGAGTGGATCTGGGCCTCGACGTGGGCCATGGGGCCGAAGGCCTTGCCGTATTCACGGACGGCGAAGATCAGGCTCGCCCCCGTAAGTGTGACGATCAGGATCATAGACAGGATTGTGAGCCGTATGAGACTTGTCGCGTCCGGGCTGAGTCCTATAGTAGCTGTCGAGTTTAGCATTGAGTTCCTCCAATAGTTCGATGACTCGCTCGAGAGCGGCAACAGCACCCTCGACTGATCGATTGTACGTCTTCATGGCAGATGATCCGTGAAATCTTCACTCTCCAGTATGCTGCCGTGCTGAACCCACCACTCCAAGTATCGTGTCAGATTCTCTCGGCTTGTGAAAATTATGCTGGGCTCGGGCCCATCCGTTAACACTGCGGCTCCATGGCGCTCACACAAAGCTATGAACTCGACCATGAACTTTTGCGAGCGCTCTTTCAGCTCCATTCAGCGCCTCCTTTCTTACAGGGGCAACTCTCATACCAGAAGGTAGCGAAATTGCAATTGAAGCACAACACTCTAAAGCCGGGCGGAAACTTGTTGCGCTTCAGCCAGTTGTAAAAGTTACGCCCACTACCACCGACCTCCTTACGGTGAGCCGCGCCGCGCTCGTTGATGTGGTCGATAGTCAGGAACGCCAGTTTCTTTGTGCCGCAGCACTCACAGCCACCACCGTATGCCTCCACGCACTGGCGTCGGAGTCGTTGCTGGTATCGTCTCTCGATGTCTTGGCATGTCTCGCAACGGGACTGGCCGGGTGCAGGGTCACGTTTTTTGCACCGACGGCAACTCATGTACGAAACTCTCCTGTAGTTGTACGCCTTCTTGGCAGTGGACAAAGAGGGTTGCGCGGTGCAGTTTCCCGTTCCAATTGAATTTGTATACCTGACATGTACCCCACTTCCAGGGCTCGCATGATAGACGTTCACCTTCCAAGGCCTCATCTACCATCTCCTCAGTCAGCTCCAACTGTGGTGACTTAGTCTTCTTAAGTCGTTTGCTTCGGAAGCTCACGTTTGAATTTCTCCATGTCTGTATCCCGTGCGTCCATGGCACACTTAACGATTTGCGCTGTCTCTTGGTCTGGGCACTCGGCCACGCCTAAGTAGTAGCCGTTCTTCTTCGCGGCCACGACCCAGGACTTGTCGATCTTGCAGTGGAAGATGATGTAGCGTGATTTCATATCTCCGTCCCATCCTTATCTGTATCGGAGCCCCACTTGTAGAGGGGCCCCTCAGCCTCGGCCTTGGCGTACGGGCCAACGTCGGGGCAAACTTCCTTGAATGCGTCGAGCATCGCCTGCTTGACACAGCGTTTCGCCTCTTCATAGCCGTTCTCCGGTGACCGGTGATAGGTCTCGAACTCTACCACCAGCTCGTCGTGGCATACGATCGTCGGCGGATACATCAGGTACCGGAACAGGTTCCATTCCGCCTGCTTCGTGACGTCCGACGCGAGGCCCTGGAAGTGAGTGTTGGCGATCTCGGTGAAACGGGCTTTGGACCGCTGTCTCCCCGTCCGGAGTCTACCGACGTTGACGCGCGCGCACTCCTCACCGATGCGCCTCCAGTCGGGGTCGTCGTGCTCGCATAGCGCGCGGATGACGTTCCAGCCGCACTCGAGCATCTCCTGCCACTCGTTGAGGCTGTTGCCTGTCTTCTCGAGTAGGATGTCGTGCTGTGGGCGCTTGAACAGCTTCAAGTACTCGTCTACGTCCCAGAAGGCTTCGAGGAAGCGCGTCCTGGCCGCCTTGGCCTCCTCGGTGGACCACCGCACGCCGAAGGTGGCGTAGGCGTAGTCCTTCAGTGTCTTGGGGCCCAGCCCGCCGGGGACGCCGAATGCGACGACCTTCTGGCCTTGGCGCATCTCTTTAGTGACGTCGTCGTAGTCGACGCCGAGAGTTTTGGTTGCGCCGAGCTTGTGGGGGTCCAAGTCGGACGTGATACACTGCCAGAGCGGGCCCTTGCCGATGCCGAGATCGATCATCGATTGAGCTAAGGTGAACAACTCCTGGGCGGTGTAATCGCATCGCACGAAATAATGCCCGGGTCGTGGTATAAATAGGCCTCGAATTCCCCATTTCCGTTTGGGCACGTTCTGGATGTTGGGCCGGGAAGCGGACCGGCGACCAGACCGAGGGCCGAGGGTGTTGATACGCGGATAAATTGTCCCGGTCTGCGAATAGAGATCAAGGTATGTACGCAGTATCTTTTGCAGTTTGTCATGTTTAAGGAGCGCCTGGAGGGACGCGTTGTCCGGGGGCACGTTCTCCACCAGCCAGTCCCCATCCAAGCTGATGGATCCATCGGCACG
>Ga0255058_10000328_pt1 | contig 28422 bp, 19 predicted proteins | sample Cases_109_9_MG_FD_188637 | JGI IMG/M metagenome (GOLD analysis project Ga0255058, IMG submission 188637) | Seawater microbial communities from Amundsen Gulf, Northwest Territories, Canada - Cases_109_9 | ecosystem: Environmental > Aquatic > Marine > Gulf | place: Canada: Northwest Territories... | reverse complement strand
GGATAAAGAAGGATCCTTTACCACCATGCAGCTTCGGGGCATCTTCGACAGACCTCCGATTTTTTTGCATCACGGACGCGCCCGCTCCTTGCGTGAGGTCCTGTGCACCCCGCAACATCCAGCTTTGGGCCGGTACCGCTACCCTGTCCTGCAGGGAAGCGAAGAAGTCCGTCCCGGAAGAAAAGAAATCGGGTTAAATGAAATTACCCTCCGCTCCCCTGATGGAAAATTAAAACCCATGGATCAGATATTTGATACCCATGGAGGGACTTCTCATCTGACGAAGCGGCAAATTGAAGATCTTTTAAATTTTATTTTAAGCATAGAATGAAGAAACCTTTTAATTCCCTTCTTGTTAGTTTTTTTTTCCTATTCCTGTCCCAGGGAGAATCTTTTATAGGAAGCGCCGCGCATGCAGGAGAGCTGCCTCCAAAAAACATCCAGTGTGACCTACAGGGGAAATGCGTCTCTACAATTGATGGAGCGGAGTTGATAAAAATTACCGAAGATACATACTCCATTGGGGATAAAAATGGTCGTTATGATGAAAAACCAATTATTTCGGCTCATTTAAAAAGTTTTTATATTGATAGGACAGAAGTCAGCAATCTTCGGTTTGAAACCTTTATCAAGGCGACAGGCCACAAACCGCAAGGCCCCTGGCGAAGAGGTTATCCTGAAGGAGGAGAAGATCTGCCGGTCCGTTTTGTAACCTGGTATGACGCGACCGCTTATGCCAAATGGGCCGGACGCCGTTTGCCAACAGAAACCGAATGGGAAGCGGCCGGGGGAAGCAAACGGTTTCCCTGGGGAGATCAATGGGACCCGAGCAGGTCGATAACCGCCCTCCCCTGGGGCCATGGGCCGAAATCCGTTTCAGCCGGCAAAGACCATAGTCCTTTTGGCGTTTTAAATCTAAGTGGAAATGTTCGTGAATGGGTTTCAGATTGGTACGACCGTTATGCCTATAGCTCTTATCTAGTCGGGAAAGTTATAGAAAATCCCAGGGGACCAAAGGATGGAGCAAAGCCACAGGCCCATTTTATTGAAACCAATACAGCCGCCGGCAATGAGCGCTCCACCCGCAAGGTAGCGCGCGGAGCATCCTGGGCGGCGAAAACCCCCGACTTGAGCCGTCGTTCAAGGCGCGGGGCCCATAATCCTTCCCACTGGTATAATGATATCGGATTCCGGTGCGCAATTAGTTTTTCCACGTCAGATGGGGAAAAACCATAAGGCGGCGAGACGCCGCAACCACAATTCGGTAGAAAAATCCGAATTGGACGGATTCCGAAAGAAGGCCGCCCCAAGGGTTGAGACCAGGGAGGGGCGAAATCAAAAGGAGCTACCGCTCCAGTGAACTAACAGAAAAAACTTGCTCAAAAAAGAATTTTTTTAGAGTAATAGGATAATTCAGTATAGTCGAAACTAGGGAAATTTTTCTGATAAGACCTAAAGACACTAAGAAATTACATTTTTTTTGCCTTCTTCTGTCTTGATGGCAATATCTTTCTAAAAGAAATTTTTAACGAAGAATCAGCAAAATGAACCGTCGTAGCAAAATTAGTATATTTATTTTTTTCATAGGGCTTTTAGGAGCTCTGATCTGGGGATATTTTCATCCACGGTCCTCAAAAATGGATGAAAAGGACAAGCCTTTTTCCAGTTCTACCAAAGACAAAACATTAAAGGATCTCCCCCTTGAGGCAAGTTCTTTCTTCGACAAAGGAATGTTGCGCAGGGAAGTGGTTTTAATGGGATCACCCTTTGTTTTTGTTGTGGACGCGGAGGCTGCCCTTGCGAATAAGGCGCTAAGGCAAGTAGTTGATCGATTGCGGGAGCTGGAAAATTTAATTAGCTCCTGGCGCCCGGGAAGTGAAATTACCAAACTAAACAATTTAGCCGGGCTAAAGCCAGTGGCTGTCAGCAAAGATACTTTTGCGCTTCTGGAGTTGTCTCAAAAGCTCTATCATCAAACTAAAGGGTCCTTTGATGTCACCATAGGCCCGGTGTGGGACCTCTGGCCTTTTCGACATCCCCAGCGATCGTTGCCCTCCAAAAAGGAGATTCAAAAAGCCCTGAAACTGGTGGATGCTTCACAGATTCAACTGGATGCGCAAAAACAAAGGGCCTACCTTCCGCAGGAAGGAATGAAGGTCAATTTAGGGGCCATTGGCAAAGGCTACGCAGCCAAAATAGCTATTGAAATGTTTCAAAAATTAGGGGTCCACCGCGCCGCGGTAAGCGCTGGAGGCGATATTTATTTGCTGGGAAAAAAGAAAACCGGACCCTGGGTGGTGGCAATCGAAAACCCGGCCTGGCCGGATAACTTTATCGAGCGTTTCGTTGCCGGGGATGTGGCGGTTGCCACTTCCGGGATTTCCAAAAATTATATTCTTCGCGAGGGAAAACGTTACGGCCACATCCTTGATCCCCGAAGCGGTTATCCCGCGGAAGGAACTCAAAGCGTAACCGTTTTAACGGCCGATCCGGCTTACGCCGACGCTTATGCCACTGCCATATTTGTTATGGGACCTCAAAAAGGATTGGCCTGGGTGGAAAGGCAGCCAGACACAGAAGCCATGATTATTGACCGCAACGGCATGGCGCATCGCTCTTCCCAATGGTATCAGGCAACAGGGAGGCCGGAGAAAACGCCAGTGAAAAGCGCGGGCAAAAAAAAAGAACAGGCCCCAGGGGATGGGTTGAATATTTCTAACCGGGACATAAGACAGAAAGCGAATAGAACAACGCCATTTTCCCATCTTATTCAGCCTTTAAAACATTCCGTTGATGAAGAAGCCGGGAAAACTCTTATGATTCCCGCGGGAAAATTTTTATCGGGCGATCAAAACAGGTTGAAAGAGCTTCAGGCTTATTTAATAGATCAAACGGAAGTAACCAACCAGGAATATGTCCGTTTTTTGCGCGAAAATCAAAAGGATTCCCATCGTTTTTGTCATCCTAATGAGCCTCTCGGGAAGGACCATCAACCCCGGTACTGGCGCGAATTTCGCGCCCCCCTGTTTCAACAATCCGTGGCGTCGCAACTGGCGCCTTTTAACAATAAGACTTTTCGGAAACCTGATCATCCTGTCACAGGGGTGGATTGGTGGGATGCTTATGCCTTCGCCCGCTGGGTGGGTAAAAGGCTTCCCGCTAAAGATGAATGGGAAAAAGCGGCCCGCGGGACAGATGGTCGCCTTTGGTCCTGGGGAAATCAATGGGAACCCGGTTTTGTCAATAGCGGGGGGGAGAAATGGGGAGAGCAGGATGGATATATATACTCTGCCCCTGTTTTTGCGTTTCCGGAAGGGGCTTCCGTATATGGCTCTTTGAATATGGCAGGAAACGCCGCCGAATGGACTCAGGAAGGGTATGTTATGGGAGGAAGCTCTAACAGCAATCCCAGCGGCGTCAGAGCAAGCGCTGGGATTTTAAGAGAACCCGGCTTCCGCTCTTTTGATATCGGATTTCGCTGCGCCGCGTCAATTCATACTCCTTAGTATTCTCTCAAGAGGGAGGAGTTAATCTTTTCAAGTCTCCCCCTTCTCAAAAGGGAATTAAAATCATCCAATTCTCCACTATTTAAGAGGGTTTAATATTTTCAAGTCCCCTCTAATAAGAGGGGTGGCTCCGAAGGAGACGGGGTGTGTCAGGGGTGTATCAATTTTTCAATCTCTTTGAATTCGACATCGAATCCATTCTTCAATTTTTACAAAAACGCCTTCTATATTGTTTTTAACCTCAGCATCTGAAAACCTCAATAAATGAAATCCTAATGACTCCAGTCTCTTTTGTCTATTCACATCTTGCGCCAATTTGTCCCAGTGGGTATCACCGTCGATTTCAATTATGAGGCCCAATTGAGCGCAAAAAAAATCGACAATAAATTCATCTATCGGTTTTTGTCGGTGAAAGTCGCATCCCAATATCTGCTTCTTCTTGAGGCGTTGCCATAACAAGACCTCTGACAGAGGGCTGTTTTTCCTGAGGTTTCGGGCTAGTTCTTTTAGTTTGGGATTGTAATGAACCTTCATAACACACCCCGTCTCCTTAACCTCCAGCAATGGTGAATAATTTTCTTGTAAGATAAAAACCAAACATTTTGTTGATTATTTATCCCAACAAGAGGCACAAAGTCAAGGGGGGGTTGATTTTTTTCCTATAAATCGGAAGAAACCTGAAACCCCTTTTGGGATTTTCCAAAAATGGCTAATGGGCGCCTCTAAAAACATGTTATTTGGGTTCCTGGCGAGGCGTAAAAAGATGAAAAACCGTAGTTTACATGATAGTAAATGAGGATTTTGATCCTTTTTACAACGAAGCCAGGGGGCAAAAGAACAGTTTTTAGAGGCGCCCTAATTTCTTGACTAACCAAGTATCCATTATTATAGTGGCTTTTATGAAAACCACCATTGAAGGAGAACTGGAGAAGGTCATTTATTCTAATGAAGAAAATGCCTTCACGGTAGCCAAATTAAAAGTTGCCGGACAGAAAGAGTCGGTGACCATAGTAGGGTCGCTCTTGTCTCCAAAGACCGGGGATTTATTTAGAATCGAGGGGGAATGGGCGGAACACAAAGTGTATGGCAAGCAGTTCAAGATTCTATCGGTACTTCCTATTGTTCCCTCCACTTTAATGGGCATCAAAAAATACCTGTCCTCCGGACAAATTAAAGGCGTCGGTCCATCCACGGCCAAACGCCTTGTTGATAAGTTTGGCCTGGAAACCCTGAATATAATAGACGCGAAACCAGCCCGTTTGCTTGAAGTGGAAGGGATTGCCGCTAAAAAGATTAAAATGATTAAAAGCGGGTGGGATGAACAGCGCGGGATTCGAAACATTATGATATTCCTGCAGGGACATGGCATTAGCGCCGCCTACGCGACGAAAATTTATAAACAGTACAAAGAAAAATCCATTGAGGTGGTTAAAAAAAATCCCTATCAGTTGGCCTCGGATATATTTGGCATTGGTTTCAAAATTGCCGACAGCATTGGATTCAAACTTGGGATGGACCCCAATTCGCCGCTTAGGGCCGAGGCGGCGGTCCTTTTTGTATTAAACAAAATGGGAAGCGATGGCCACGTCTTTTATCCTTATGAATCGCTCATTGAGAAAACATCAGAAATACTGGAAATAGAAAGAGAAGTGGTGGTAAAGGCGGTGGCGCAAAAATTTAAGGTAAGAGAAATAATCATTGAGGATATGGCGGATGATTCTAATGCCGACCAGATTAACCTCAAGGGAGTTTATCTCTGGCAATCTTATCTCGCTGAAACTGGCATATCTTACAAACTAAGGGAGATGCTCAAAGAACCTCCGGGTTTATGGACCAGGGACCTAGAGAAGGAAGTCCATTTTGTTGAAAAAAAACTGGGAATCAAGCTCTCCGATTTGCAGAGAAAGGCCGTATGCGCCGCGGCTATAAATAAAGTTTTAATAATTACCGGCGGCCCCGGAACGGGGAAGACAACGATTGTTAAGGTATTACTGGAAATTTTAAGACGTCGCAAGGCCAAAATTCTTCTTGCGGCCCCGACTGGAAGAGCGGCGAAACGGTTATTGGAGGTCACGGGCAAAGAGGCCAGCACTATTCATCGCTTATTAGAATTCAATTTTAGAAAAGGGGGCTTTCAACGCAATGAGCATAACCCCCTAATAACGGATGTGCTTATTATTGATGAAGCTTCCATGATCGATAATCAATTAATGTATTTCCTCATGAAGGCCCTTCCCGCGCAAAGCACACTGATTTTTATAGGAGACAGCAACCAGCTTCCATCGGTGGGCCCGGGAAATGTGCTGCATGACATTATTGATTCTCAGAAGATTGAGGTGGTGAGGCTGGAGGAAATATTCAGGCAGGCCCAGGAAAGCCAGATAGTTATAAATGCTCATCGCATTAACCGCGGAGATTCCCCGCTTTACCCGGATAAAAACAAAAAACCCTCTGATAATTTCTTCCTTTTTCAAGAGGAAGATCAAGAAAAAATTTTAGAATTAATAAAGGAACTGCTTTTAGAAAGAATTCCCAAAACATTTCATAGCCTGACAACAAATGATATTCAGGTGATTACTCCCATGAATAAAGGAATGATGGGGACCCAAAATCTGAATTCCATTTTGCAGCAATGTCTCAATTTATCAAAAGTTGAAATTAAACGAGGAGATAAGGTCTTCAAACTATATGACAAGGTAATGCAGATCAGGAATAATTATGATAAAGAAGTCTTTAACGGCGATATCGGAAAAATTATCGGCATCAACAATGAAGATCATTCTTTAACGATCAAATTTGATTCAAAAAATGCGCATTACAGCTTTAATGAATTAGAGGAGCTGGAATTAGCCTATGCCATTTCCGTCCATAAATCTCAGGGGAGCGAATATCCGGCTGTTGTTATGCCAATTGTGATTCAGCATTACATAATGCTTCAGAGAAACCTCATGTATACCGGAATCACCAGAGCAAGGGAGTTAGTTATTCTGGTGGGAAGCAAAAAAGCGGTTAATATTGCTATCAAGAATTCTAATATTAACAAAAGATATACTTATCTTAGAAAAAGGCTTCAGGATTTTGCAGGGGCACCCTATCTTGAGCCCTTTTAACCGGACCCGCCGCCGACTTTTGGTTGGGAGCGCTTATCCTATCCGTATTTAACATAAAGCTGGTTTATAACTTCCGGCTTCCCGATAAATGTAACACTGTCAAGTTCGTTGAGTATCGTGCCTCCTCTTGGAATAATCGTTTTATTGGATCGGTGGATAAAAGCCACAAGACAATTATCTGGCAGTTCCAGATCGCGAATAGCCATTCCAATGAGCGAGGCGTTTTTGGAGTTTGCGCTGATGTGAATATATAAAAAATTTTTCCCCTTGAAGAACAGTTCCTTTAACTGGACTTCGTTGGTTGCGGAGAGCCAATTGGAAATAAATTTTTCATCCTCCGCGTAGCCCGCTATGGAAGCAAGGATGCGCAGGTGCTGCCCCGGGTCTTCCTGAGGACTGATAAGGAAAAATATAGCATGAATCAGGCTGTTTTCTGGATCAACACACAGGATGTTCTGATCGGATTCGATGTTAATTCCAGGGCGGCATTGGAGCAGAACCAACTCCGGGCGTTTGATCCCCACGCTTCTTAAGTGAGGAAGAGCAATGCCCTGTGTCACAGGAGTAATCCCTAACCGGGTCCCTTCCAAAAAACGCTGCGCAAGCTGATCTTCCGTTTCGGGCAGATGATGAGCGAGGAGTTTTGAAGCGCGCAAAACAGCATCTTCAAAGGTCGTTTTTTCCGGAATAAAAATAACGGCCGCTCTTGCCATTACTTCATCAAAGGGATCGGAGCTCCGCAGGCCTTTTTCGATAAGAATACTTCGGAGTTCCTTGTCCAGTCCTTCAAACCTGCGAACTCCCAGTCGCTCAAAGATATGGTATATGGCTCCCACCCTGTGGACCCTTTTCCGAGCATACCAATAATACCACCCTGTCCCAAAAGCAATCAGACTGCAGGAAAAGAATATAGGAATTATTCCCATAGGAATAATCAACAGAAAGGGGGAAAAAATTCCAAATATTTGCATCCATGGATAGCAAGGAGACCTATAACCCGGATCATAGGATTCTATTTTGCTTTCTCTCATGACTATGACAGCAAAACAAATAAGGGAAAACATAAGCAATTGAAAGGCGCTTGCCAATTTAGCGATCTTAAGCGGATCAAAGAGAACTAAAGATAAAAGAACTAAAAGAGTGGTGACGCAAATACCTTGGAGGGGAATGCCTTTTTGACTCAGCGAGCTAAAAAAGCGCGGCATGATATGATCGCGACTCATTGCCAGAGGATAACGTGATCCACTAAGAATCCCAGCATTCGCGACGGACAAAAAAGCCGCCAGCGCCGCTAGAGCGCTGAGTTTAACTCCCCAGGATCCTGATAAAATATTAGCGGCTTCAGCCACCGAGGTGAGGTTGCCATACAGTTTTTCAGGAGGCACAATTCCTAAAATGACAAAGGTCCCGAGGGCATAAACGGCCACAACTGTGCCCATGGCAAGGAAGATGCCCAAAGGAAGGTTTCTTTCCGGATTTTTAATTTCTTCAGAAACGCTGGCGATTTTTGTAATGCCAATGTAGCTGACATAGACTAAGCCTGTGGTCGAAAGAAAAGATTTTGCGTCATAATCAAAAATACCTCTAAAGTGGCTTTGTTCAACATGAAAAGATCCAACTCCAACAAACCACCCGATAAATAGCAGTAGACTGAAAACCAGAATGATCTGGAGCAAGCCTGTTTTATGCGCTCCAAATAAGTTAACTATGCCTAAGGCAATAGCCATAATTCCCGCAAGAGCGACAATATCCACATTAGGGAAAAAGAACTTCAAATAAGCGCCCATCCCAATAAGAGAAAAAGCAATTTTCAAGATAATGGCAAACCATGTGCCCAGGCCGCCTATGGTTCCAAGAAGAGGGTGCATGCTCCGATCAATAAAATAGTAAACCCCTCCCGCGCGGGGCATTGCTGTGGATAGCTCAATGATGCTTAACATTGCCGGGAAAAGAGGAACCGTTGCCGCAAGATAGCAGAAAATAACCGCTGGCCCCACCTGTTCCGCCGCAAGCCCGGGAAGAAGAAAAAAACCGTCCGCCAATGTGGCTCCCGTTACAATCGCATACACATTTAGGAGGCTTAGCTGTTTTTTTAGACGTTTTGATTTGCTAAGCAAGGCCATATAATTTTCGCCTGAATCTTGGGGAAAAGATTTTAATAAAGGATTTTTTTAGGTTGTTTGGAAATTAACCACAGGTCCTAAAAAAAAAATTCAGAAATAAATAATCACCATTTTGCTAAAACTCCTTTATTGATTTCTTCCCTCTTCGATTTGCCCACAAGAATATCCACAAGTGTCATGGCAAATTCCATAGCGGTGCCCGGACTTCTGCTTGTTATTATTTGCCCATCCATTGCCACTCGGCTCTCTTGATAAATAGAAATATCCCGCAATTCTTCTTTTACCGATGGATGACTTGTAATCATTTTTCCCCTGGTAAGTCCCGCCTCAGCGAGAACGATAGGAGCGGCGCATATGGCCGCGATATATTTACCTTGCTCATACATTTCCTGGATTATTCTTTTTACAGACGCGTCACTTTTTAGATTCATTGTCCCTTGCAGGCCTCCCGGAAGCACAATCATATCAAAATCATGATTGTTTACGACATTTTGTAAAAGCTCATCGGGAACAATCGTAACTCCCCTGGAACCCGTAATTTCTCCCGGTTCTGTAGCGGCAACAACCACATCGATCTCAGCCCGTCTTAAGATATCTATAACGGTAATAGTTTCTATTTCTTCAAAACCGGGAGCCACAGTTATAAGCGCTTTCTTCATAAATATGCCTCCATAAATTTACCTTATTGAATAAAGCAAATTAGCCGCAAGCAAACACAGCGTGGCCAAGGGGCCACAACCTAAAGGAATTCATCGCAAAGGCGCAAAGGACGCCAAGAAAAACAATTATATTTTCTTTCTTTGCGAACTCTGCGTCTTTGCGGTTAAAAAAAACAATACCATCACATCATTTCGTCGGCTCATCTCTAAATTTCAAACGGTCTCCTAAAAAATTATTTAGCCGATCAATGTTGTAAATTTTCTTTTGTGTTTTTTCAACATCATATTCCACTCGACGATAATAAAATCGGTTGCCTTCTATAATGAGATAACAGGCTCTCCAATTATTGTCTCTGGACTGTCCCACACTTCCCACATTAACAATCATTTTTTTGTTTTCCTCAATGGCGAAGGATTTCTCAGCATCAAAAGATATACTACCAGAAATTCCTTCAATAAATACGCAAGGCCTGTGGGTATGCCCCACAAAACAGGCAATAACGTTTTTCCTTTCCATTCGCGCAAAGCTCTCCAGGCCGTCGGCATATGTTCTGATATAATCTGTATTGCTGGCAATGGAGCCGTGCGCGAAGATTAAGTTGCCTATTTTTACTCTTCTTCTCATTCCTTGCAGGAATAGTTTGTTTTTGGCGGACAATTCCTTTGGAACAGAGGGATAAAAAATATTGTCTCTTGTCCATAGGGCAGCCTGGGTCGCAATAGGGTTAAAAAATTCCAACCCTTTTCCATTCAAAATTGCTTCATCATGGTTGCCAAGCAAGGAAAAGACAAATTTTTCAGCCAACTTCAAAACTTCATTGGGATTTGGACCATACCCAATAACATCTCCAAGGCAATAGATTTGCCGAACTCCTCTTTTTTTCGCATCTTTTAAAACAGCTATAAGAGCTTCAAGATTGGAATGCAGATCGGATATAATTGCAACGGGGTAATTAACCATGATTTAAAATTTTTCCAAGAAATTGGCCAGTATAAGATTTCTTAACTTTTATTATATCTTGTGGAGTCCCACATGCAACCACTCCTCCGCCTTTATCCCCGCCTTCCGGTCCCAAGTCTATTATATAATCGGCTGTTTTAATTACATCCAAATTATGCTCAATTACCACAACCGTATTGCCGCCGTCAACCAATTTATTAAGAACGTTTAATAGGTTTTGTATATCGGCGAAATGAAGCCCGGTGGTAGGTTCATCCAAAATATACAAAGTTTGTCCTGTGCTTTTCTTGCTCAGTTCTCTGGCCAGCTTCACCCGCTGGGCTTCGCCTCCGGAGAGAGTGGTCGCTGCCTGCCCAACTTCTATATAGCCTAAACCCACTTCACAGAGAGTCAGAAACTTATTTTTTATGCCAGGGATATTTTTAAAAAATTGCAGAGCTTCATCAACTGTCATATTTAAAATATCAGAAATATTTTTATCCTTATAAAAAATTTCTAAGGTCTCACGGTTAAAACGTTTTCCTTTGCATATATCGCAAGTAACATAAACATCAGGCAGAAAATGCATCTCAATTTTTATAATTCCCTCCCCTCCGCATGCCTCACAACGCCCTCCTTTCACATTAAAACTAAATCTACCGGGTTGGTATCCTCGTCTTCGAGACTCTGGAAGCTGTGAGAAAACATCGCGAATTAAAGAAAAAACTCCTGTATAGGTGGCGGGATTAGATCGTGGGGTCCTGCCTATGGGAGATTGATCAATGTCGATTATTTTATCTATGTATTGTACCCCCGTAATTTTTCCAAATTTTCCGGGTTTTTCAAAGGCATTATATAAGGTTTTTGCAAGGGCTTTATAAAGAATATCTATTAGCAGGGTGCTTTTGCCAGATCCTGAAACTCCGGTGACGCAGGTAAAACATCCCAAAGGAATATTTACATTGATGGATTTGAGGTTATTTTGCTCCGCTTTCAATATACACAGATGCTTCCCGTTTCCTTTTCTCCATTTCTTAGGGACTGGAATGGAAAGGCTTCCCGAAAGATATCTTCCTGTAATGGATTTTTTATTTTTCAAAATTTTACTCGGAGGCCCCAGGGCGACAATTTCGCCGCCATGCACGCCAGCTCCCGGCCCAAGGTCTATTACATGGTCAGCGGCAAGGATAGTGTCCCGATCATGCTCGACGACTATAACGGTATTGCCCATATCCCTTAAACGAATTAACGTATCCAAAAGTCTTAGGTTATCCCGTTGATGCAAACCGACACTTGGCTCATCCAGTATATATAACACTCCCATAAGGCTTGAGCCTATCTGTGTCGCCAACCTAATTCTTTGCCCCTCCCCTCCAGATAAAGTTGCTGAAGTTCTATCTAAAGTCAAATAATCAAGCCCAACATTAACCAGAAATCCAAGACGCTCCTTTATTTCTTTAACAATCCTTCTGGCTATAGCAAAATCCTGAGGAGATAATTTCAATAAACTAAAATATTTTTTTGCCTCCCGGATTGAAAATCTGCAGATATCGACAATGGATTTTCCGGCAATCTCAACGGATAAACTTTCTTTTCTCAAACGAGATCCCTTGCAAAGAGGGCAGAGATGGATACTCATGAATCGTTCTATCTCTCCCCTGATGTAACTGGAATCTGTTTCCTTATACCTTCTTTCCAGGTTAGGAATAACTCCTTCAAAAGGGCGGTAATAATCATAGCGCCTGTTCTTTTTTTCGTAATAAAACCTTATGTCTTCATCTCCCGACCCATAAAGAAGGATTTGCTTTACCTTTTCCGGAAGACTCTTAAAAGGCGACGATAATTTAAAATTATAATGTTCCGCGACAGCCTCAACCATTTGGTAAAAGTACATGGATTGTTTCTTTTCCCAGGGTTTAATGGCTCCTGCCCTAAGGGATAACGCGTTGTCTGGAATCACCAGGTCAGGATCAATGTTTCTTTTATTTCCAAGACCATCGCATTCACCGCAAGCCCCATGAGGGTTGTTAAACGAAAACATCCTCGGGGTTAGCTCAGGGTAACTAATGCCACAACTAATGCATGCGGAATGTTCGCTGAACAGCATTTCCTTTCCATTTATTGCTTGAATAAAAACCAATCCTTCCGAGAGTTTCAAAGCCAACTCAATAGAATCCGCCAGTCTTTGTTCCAAGCCATCTTTAATGACAAGCCGATCAACAACCACCTCAATATCATGTTTTTTGTTTTTATCTAAATGAATTTCCTCATCCAGTTCCTTTATGGAACCGTCAACCCGCGCCCGTACGAACCCCTTTTTTTTAAGCTCCATAAATTCTTTCCGATACTCTCCTTTTCTTCCTCGAATAATGGGCGAAAGCACTAGGATTTTAGTTCCTTTAGATAAAACCATGATCTGGTCAACAATTTGTTGCACCGTTTGGGAAGATATTTCTTTGCCACAGCTATAGCAATGGGTTTTCCCAATTCTGGAAAATAAGAGCCGCAAGTAGTCATAAATCTCTGTGACGGTGCCAACAATAGAACGGGGATTTTTGCTGGTGGTTTTTTGCTCAATAGAAATGGCGGGAGATAATCCTTCGATGTAATCCACGTCAGGTTTGTCCATTTGCTCTAAAAACTGACGGGCATACGCGGATAGGGACTCCACGTATCTCCTTTGTCCCTCTGCGTAAAGAATGTCAAAAGCCAGGGTTGACTTGCCCGATCCGCTCAGACCGGTAATAACAATAAGTTTGTTTCGTGGAATGGTAATGTTCAGATTTTTTAAATTATGTTCTCTCGCGCCTTTTATAATGATCTTATCTAATGCCATAATGTGCGGTATTGAAGCTCCTTTTATTTTCACCAAGAATATCTATTTTAATTTCCCATCGCTTTTGGGGCAAAAATTCCAAAACTTTTTCCGGCCATTCAATTAAGGTAATCCCTTCCTCTCCGCAAAATTCCTCGATACCAAGCTCTTCAATATCCTTTGCCTTATCTAGACGGTAAAAATCCAAATGATAAACTGGCATCATCCCTGCGTATTTATTAATAATAGAAAATGTGGGACTTCTCACATATTCATTGTTGATTCCAAAGCCTTCCACTATCCCTTTGACAAGGCAAGTTTTCCCAGCTCCCAAATCTCCAAAAATAAAAACGACATCTTTTTCTTGGAGTTGGGCGGCCAACTTCCGGCCATAAAGCATGGTTTCTCTTTCGCTATTCGTTAAAACCACTTTAAATTCAGAAAAAATATTAAGAAATATGGGAGGGTAAAAATCCCGCCTTTTTAAAAAGTCTTAAACTAATATCTAAATCTTGCGCGAAAAAGTTTTCCGGAGCTGCAAGGCATCAAACGCGCAGTCGTAGCGCTTTACTTCAGGCGTTTGATAACGCAGCAGATCCGGTGAAATCTTGCGCCGTGAGGTGAGGGATTTTAAAAAATTATAATAAAATGACAACTAACCCATTGGGTTAAGATCGTTTTTAAATTAATTTTTCTATAAGTATTGGAAACATAAAGACATACTTTATAAATTTCCTTTTTATAAAATCCAACATGCAAGATTCAGGAAATATCACACCACGCAAAAGGTTAAAACATTTAGGGCTCAAAAACAACGAATTATTTATGGACCATTGAAATAACTGAATATAACAATGCATAAAAATATTATATAAAAGAAAAAAATTTTTGCGCAAGTTTTAAAAAAAAATCATTATAGACCCTAACTAACAACAAGGAGCGATATTCATGAATAATGATATTGATAAACAGCTTTCCAATAAGTATTGCCACCGTTTTGGGCAAATAGCGGTTGAAAAAAATTTTTAATCGGAGAACAGCTTAAAGAGGCCATGTTAGAGCAACTTGATGACGATTTAAGCGGCCGGCCTCACAGAATGATTGGCACGATACTCTTTGAAAAAAATATAATGACATCCCGGCAGATTGATATTGTGTTGAACGATTTGTTTAAAAAATAAAAGAGGACGGGGGCAAAAAAAGTTTTTAATAAGTTTATACTATTACACTGTAAAAACTTCTTTTTTGAGAAAGTTTTTTCGTTTGTTCTCCAGGGCGGCAGCCCTATTTAGTTGCGGCCCCTTGGCCGCTTTATGTCATTCCGTTTTGACTTTTCCTTTAATCTTTAGCCCTTTTTCAAAATTGGATATTCCTTCCTCCATGGATGTCCATGGCAACAAAGCGCATTTAATTCTTGCTGGAAAATCTTTAATCCCTTCCAGTATTTCCACATCTCCAATCTCAGAGGGAATCTTCCCGCCGCCCTTTAGCATCTGTTTGAAACTCTCAATATAGTTTTTAATAAACTCAATTCCTTTTTCCTCCAATTCTTCCGCCATTATTGAGCCTGAGGCCACACAAATTGCGCATCCTTTGGTATTCACCGAGATATTTTCTAGCTTTTTTATGGGTGAACTCGCTCCACTAATCTTAATCTTTAAAACAATGCGATCCCCGCACAATGGATTGTATCCTTCAACTTCCTCGTCAAAATATTTAATATCCTCTTTCAACCTGGGATTTTGAAAATGGTCGAGGATAATTTCTCTATACAGAGCTGAGGCTGGGGACTTCAACACGGAAAATGCTCCTCACAGATTCTAAACTTTCCTTCAGTTGTTTAATATCATTGGAATCATTATAGATATAAAAGCTAGCGCGAATTGTGGCCAGCTGTTTTAACTCCTCCATCAAAGGCTGAGCGCAATGATGTCCCACACGAACAGCGACCCCTGCTTCGTCTAATAGGGTGCCAGCATCATGTGGATGCACTCCAATTAAGTTAAAAGAGATAATGCCGCCCCTGCCTTCAATATTCTTTTTCCCATAAATCTCAATGCCCGGAATTTCTTGGAGGGACTTAAGAGCTATTGATAACAACTCATCCTCTTTCTTTTTGATTTCTGCCCATCCAATTTTTTTTAAATAATCAATGGCTAATCCAAGCCCAATTGCCTCCACAATAGGAGGCGTTCCTGCCTCAAACTTCCAGGGTGGCTCTTTGAATACCGTTTCATATAACTTTACTGAAAGGATCATATCTCCGCCATATTGGTATGGAGCAATACTCTCAAGGATATTTTTTTTGCCATATAATACTCCGATGCCGGTAGGCCCCATCATTTTATGTCCTGAAAAGGCCAGAAAATCACAGTCCAGTTCCTGAACATTTATAGGCAGGTGGGGAGCGCCCTGAGCGGCATCCACCAGAACCAGCGCATGGTTGCGATGCGCCTCCTTGATCAGGGACCTCAGGGGATATATATTCCCGAGGGCGTTTGACATCATTGTGAGGGCAAACAACTTTGGCCTGCGGGAAATCTTTTTCAAAAAATCATGGGAGTCCAGATCACCATCTTCAGTTATATTGACATATTCAATTTTTGCTCCCTTTTTTATAGCTAATTGCTGCCATGGGACCAGGTTGCTATGGTGTTCTACTTTTGTCAAAAGAATAGCGTCTCCTGAGGAAATATTTTCTTCTCCCCATGCCGAAGCGACTAAATTAATGGCCTCTGTCGCGCCTTTGGTAAAGATAATCTCCTTATCCATTCGAGCATTAATAAATTCTCTGACCTTTTCTCTCGCTTCTTCGTACTTTTCTGTAGTCTTTTGCGAAGTCAGATAGACCCCGCGATGAATATTTGAATAGTATTTATTATAAGCCTCTGCCATTCCATCAATGACTGAGGTTGGCTTTAAAGAGCTGGCTCCGCTGTCTAAATAGGCAAATCTTTTGCCATTGATATTTTCCTGTAATATAGGAAAGTCTTTTCTAAATCGGTTTTCTTTCATTTTATTCATCCTCAATTCCTATCAAAATCATATCTTCCTCAACTTTTACCGGAAAAACTTCCACTCCCACCACCGCAGGCATTAAAACCGCTTCCCCTGTTTTCAAATTAAATTTGGCTCCATGCTGTGGGCAGGTAATAATATCGTCCGTGACAACTCCCCCAAACAATTCTGACTGATCATGAGAACAACAGTTCTTTAAACAATAAATACCGTCATCCTTATCGCGATAAAGCAAAAGGCTATACCCATCCGCATCCACTTCAATAATGCTCTTTTTTTTAACATCTCTCATGGATGCAACTTTAAAATATTTCATAATACTTCCTTAACCCTTTTAGAAATAAGCCCGGCCATATAATCTGTGGCCGACTTTTTTATAATTCCTTCAAAAAATCCTTCAATGATCATTTTTCGAGCATCGTCATTTCCAATACCACGTGAAGCTAAATAAAATAATTGATCTTCGTCAATTGATGAAATTGTGCTCCCATGATTGCATTGCACCTCATTGTTTAAAATTTCCAATTTCGGCAGAGAAATTGCCTCGGCCTTAGGGCTTAAAAGAAGGTTTTCATTTTTTTGGGAGCTCTTACAAAAGGTATTTCCCTTTCCAATGACGATTTTCCCTTTAAAAATCGACCTGGCGCTATCCGTCAAGACATGTCTATAAAGAAGCTCTCCTCTCGTATTAGATGCTTTATGATGCTGGTTGGTTTCAATATCCATATGCTGCTTATGGGATCCGTAAAGCAATCCATAGTTTTTTAAATTACTACCGGGAGCTCTTAATTCTATATTTTGTATAACTCGAAGGATTTTCGAACCGATTTGAACTGAATGAGTCTGAAGCGCCGCATCTTTATTTAAAAAGACATTTTGATAATGGAGCGTCTTTGATTCCTGTGACAAGTTTTGAATATGGACATGGTTTAGTTTTGCATTATCCTCAAGGTTAATGACGGTATTGCTGATAATTTCTTTTAAAGCTCCCGGTTCTCCTGTAAATTCTTCAATTACATTTAGCTCGCTCCCTTCATTTAATTTTAGGAAAGTCAAAGGAAATTCAGATCCTTTTCCCTTGAAAATATGATGAATATAAAGGGGCCCTTCAACGGTATAATCTTTGGGGATTTCGACAAAAACTCCCCTGTTAAATAGAGCAGCATTGAGAAAGGTCCATTTATCATTAAAACAATGATTGCGACCATTATTCTGAATAAATGGAATTATCTTGTTTGGCTGCTCTGGATATTTTGCGACTTCAACTCCTGAGCTGACATCTTTTGATGTAAGCCCGGAAATATTTGTGCTATCTATGTCAGAATAGATAAAAGCGGAAGGGAAAAATGCATCATATTTTGTATAGCGCCAGTCTTCCCTGTTCAGGTCGCTCCAGGAGACTTTTTCCATTTCAGCCCAGGAGGTTTTTCTGAACTTTTTTATAGGAAAAGGCTCTGGGATTTCCATTGCCTTTTTCTTGAAAGTTAAAAATATATCTTTATTTAGGGTTGATAGGGAGCTTTTAGTTTTCATATTTTTTAAGGAAGTTCCCAAAAACCGCGCTCGTTCTCCCTGGCTTCAAAAAAAAATCACAAAAAATTCTATCAAAACCAAATGGCCCCTTCGTTTGCTCGGCCATGTCCGGAAAGAAATCCTATCTTTTAAGAAACCTCCGCAGAGTGGCCAGGGACACAACCAAAAGGGCTTCCGCTTTGCGGCAAAGAGAGAAGTATAATTTCCTAAAACCGGATTCTGTCCCGGGTAATGTATGGAGTATCGCTTTATCCAACTGCTCCTTCCATCTCAAGCTGAATCAGTCTATTTAATTCCACAGCATACTCCATGGGCATTTCTTTTGTGAAAGGTTCAAAAAAACCGTTCACTATAAGTGTTGTAGCCTCCAACTCAGTTAAACCCCTGCTCATCATATAAAACAACTGCTCTTCCCCTACTTTGGACACTGTTGCTTCATGAGTCACTCTTGCTGAGCTATCCGCGATTTCCATAGTGGGATAAGTGTCCGATCTGGAATTATCATCCAATATTAACGCATCACAACGCACATTGGATTTGCACCCTTTCATGTTTGGATAAACTTTTACTAATCCTCTATAAGAAGCTCTCCCACCATTTTTAGAAATCGATTTGGATATAATCTGTGAAGTAGTGCGAGGAGCCGCATGGATCACCTTTGCCCCCGCGTCCTGATGCTGTCCCTCCCCCGCCATGGCTATGGACAGAATTTCTGCATGGGCGCCTTCCCCTTTCAGATAGACAGAAGGGTATTTCATAGTTAAGCGAGAACCGAGGTTTCCATCAATCCATTCAATAGTCGCGTTTTTATAAGCAACCCCTCTTTTTGTAACAAGGTTCAAAACGTTGTTGGACCAGTTCTGGATTGTGGAATATCTGATTGTGGCCCCTTCCAGGGCAATGAGCTCCACAACCGCTGAATGAAGGGAATCGCTAGAATAGTTAGGCGCAGTACATCCTTCTATATAATGGACAAAAGAGCCCTCATCAGCAATAATCAGAGTCCGCTCAAATTGACCCATGTTTTTAGCGTTAATCCGAAAATATGCCTGCAGTGGGATTTTTACTTCAACACCCTTTGGCACATAAATAAAACTGCCGCCTGACCAAACCGCGGAGTTTAATGACGCAAACTTATTGTCCGTTGGGGGGATAATGGTTCCAAAATATTTCTTAACCATTTCCGGATGTTCCCGCAACCCAGAATCCATGTCCAAAAAAATGACTCCCTGCTTCTCCAACTCCTCATTCATTGAATGATACACCACTTCAGACTCGTACTGCGCTGAGACTCCGGCCAAAAATTTTCTTTCAGCTTCAGGAATGCCAAGCCGGTCAAAGGTATTCTTTATCTTTTCCGGAACATCTTCCCAGGTTTTGCCCTGCCCTTCTGTAGATCGCAAATAATAACAAATTTCGCCAAATTTAATATTTTTAAGAATTTTGCTATTTCCCCACCAGACATCAGGTTTTTCCATAAAAAAACCGTAAGCATTCAAACGAAAATCTTTCATCCATTTCGGTTCGTTTTTGATGTGGGATATTTTTTCTACAACTTCTCTGTTTAGCCCTTTTTCGAACTTTAAAACATACTTTTCCGGATCAGAAAAACCGTATTTATAATCTTCCCGCGTATTTTTAATAGAATCGACCGTTAATTTTTCCATTTCTTCCTTCTCCTGAGTTCCTATAATTATTCCGAAAACCTGCGAGCTCAAACCTTTTTGCCATCGATCTTTGTACTCCACAGGTCAAAAGGTAAAATAAATTTTACTCTGGAACTGCGGTTTAAGCTGTACTTTAATCTTTTATATCGTTATAATTCCTGTTTTTAAATTTGTTAATTAAGCGGCCCTCCCACACATGCCCTTTTGGGTGAATGGAGGCAGGCGTAAAGTCTCAAGCCCCTTGAGTGGGCCTTTTCGCCAATTCACCCGAACTAGAGCAAAGAGAGAGCCGCTTTTTCTTCATTTAAGAAAATTTTAAGCTTTTTAATAATCCAGCCTAAGGTTTAATAAGATCCACTTTAAATAATTTGCCCTAAATTAAGTAGTTAGACCTGCCCCCACTCATTGCAACTAATATAATGATCCTTTTCCCTCTATATACTATTATAAACCTCCTTTCAAAAAATGTCATTTGAATGGGGAGGAAATTTCCCACAATCACATAAAGCGGCCAGGGGGCCGCAACCAATGGGAGCTACCGCTCCGATGAACTAACAAAAAAAATTCCCAAAAAAGCAAGCTTTTACAGTGAAATATTATAAACTAATTAGATTTTGGCATAGAAGAATTAAGGGATTTCAAAATATGCTCATACCCTTTTTCGTCCAATTCCATTCCTAATTCGTACCCTCCGGTTCTAGCGATCTTTCCACCAGCTAAAATATGCACATAATCAGGTTTTATATACTGGAGCATTCTCTGGTAGTGTGTAATGAGCAAAATAGCCCGTGATTTTGAGCGCATTTTTGTTATACCCAACGCAATAGTTTTCAAAGCATCAATATCCAAACCTGAATCCGTTTCGTCTAAAATCATTAACCTGGGATTTAAAAGAGCCATTTGCAAAACTTCCAATCTCTTTTTTTCGCCTCCGGAAAAATCTTCATTTAAGTAGCGATTCATAAAACTTTCCGGAACATTCAGCTCTTTTAGTTTTTCTCTGGCAATTTTCCTGAAATTTGGTTTTCCGGGCTCATTTCCGCGCACAGCCTGAAAGGAATTTCTCAGAAAATTAGCCACGGAAACACCGGGAACAGTTACCGGATTTTGAAAAGCCAGGAAAATTCCTTTTTTAGCCCTCTCATCCGGCCTGAGCGGGATAATGTCTTCCCCATCAAACTGAACGGTTCCCCCGGTGATTTTATAATTTGGATGTCCCATAAGAATATTAGAAAGGGTGGTTTTACCAGAGCCGTTTTTGCCCATTAAGGCATGCACTTCACCCTCTTTTATGTTCAAAGACAAACCCTTAATAATTTCTTTTCCCTCCGTTGAAAAATGTAGGTTATTGATTGATAATAAGTTATTATTTGTCATAAAAGCTAATCAAATGGAACCGGGTCAATTTTTGAAAAAGATCGGCTGAAAAAATCCCTCAGCCCAGCGGCATTTCTCGCTTTAAAAATATACTGCCCTATCTGTTTTTAGACTGGTTCCTTCTTTGTAGGGAGCAAAAACTTTACCCCGTTAGAGAAAACCACCGACTCTTGCGGCCTGAAATATCATTTTCCCATAAATATTATGCGACGTTATTATTTGGAAATCCTGGTTAGTTTTTTTTTAATAGCAGCTACTTTTATTGTTTTTAGGAATACCCTGGCGTTTGAGTTTGTCAATTTTGATGACAACATTTATGTTACTGAAAATACGCAGGTAAAAGCTGGGCTCACCAGTAAAAGCATTATTTGGGCATTTACTTCAATACATGCGGGCTATTGGATTCCCCTCGTATGGATTTCTTATATGTTGGATATTGAGCTTTTTGGATTGAATTCCCATGGATTCCATTTTGTAAACTTATTGTTTCACCTCGTCAATACAGTATTATTGTTTTGGGTTTTTAGAAGGATGACAGGCGCTTTATGGCAAAGCGCTTTTGTGGCCGCTATCTTCGCCTTGCATCCTCTTCATGTGGAGTCCGTTGCATGGATTACCGAGCGAAAAGATGTTCTGAGCGCCTTCTTCTGGTTTCTTTCAATGATAGCTTATCACCGCTATACTAAAGATCCCGGAATGCGTACATATTTTGTGGTTGTCCTTTTTTTTATCTTAGGTCTAATGGCCAAACCCATGATTGTGACGTTGCCTTTTGTACTACTTCTGCTGGACTTTTGGCCTCTAGCGCGCTTTCAGTTTCCAAATTTAAGAGGACCGGACCAAACCAAGGCCAATTGGAAGTTGCTCTGGGAAAAGATGCCTCTCTTTGGCGTGGCATTGGTTTTTAGCGCTTTGGGTTATGTTACGCAACAAAAGAGCGGGGCGATAGTTTCTTTAGGGACAGTGAGTTTTGGACACCGCATAGCAAATGCCCTTGTTTCTTATGTGAAATATTTTTGGAAAACTGTCTGGCCTTTTGATTTGGTGGTATTTTACCCCTTTCCTGCTCATGGTTTGCCAGGATGGCAGGTTGCCGGGGCAAGTCTGGCTCTGATTTCTATATCTGTTTCAGCCATTCTGGCGGCAAGACGCTATCTCTATATTCCTGTGGGCTGGTTCTGGTTCCTTGGGACTCTTATTCCGGTTATTGGTTTGGCGCAGGGGGGCCGTCACGCAATGGCGGACCGATTTATGTATATACCCCTCATTGGTCTTTCGATAATTGTTGCCTGGGGAATAACCGACCTGGCCGCAAAACTGCGCGGGAAAAATATTCTGCTTTCCTTGTCAAGCGGGGCAATTATTTTAGTCCTTATGAAATATACCTGGCTTCAGGTCCAACATTGGGAAAATAGCATTACCCTCTATGAACATACTCTCAAAGTAGCTAAAAATGATTTCTCTATCCATTACAATATGGGCCTTGCCCTTGCAAAGAAGGGCGATCTCAAGAAAGCTATTTCGCATTTTTCTGAGGCAATACGGATAAGACCCCACTCTTTTAAGGGGCACAACAATATTGGATTTATTTATCAAAAAACTCGCCAATGGGATAAAGCCATTGCGCATTATAAAAAAGCCCTCACATATGAGCCCCGCCAGGTGGATACCCTCCACAATTTGGGCTTTGTTTATAAGAAAAAGGGACAATTGGATCTTTCCATCATGCATTTTAAAGAGGCGTTAACTCTCGATAACCACTTTGAAAAAAGCTATAACAGTCTGGGAATTCTTTACTTGGAGACAAAACAAATTAATAAAGCCATAGCATACTTTAATAGAGCTATCGAGATTAACCCAAACAATTTTGAGACTCTCAATAACCTTGGATATCTCTACTTAGAAATGGGCCAATTAGTCCTTGCGGAAAATTATTTGAATAAAACATTGAGCCTAAACATTAATTATGAAAAAAGCTATTTTAATCTAGGCATTTTATACACCCAAAAAAACCAACAGGAAAAGGCTATCGAATATTTTAAAAAAGCCATCCAATTAAAACCTAATCTTGCGGATACCTACGTTCGGTTAGGTGATCTTCTCTTGCGGCAAAATCAGCTTGATGAAGCCGAAAAGGCATTTCACACAGCAATTGAACTCAACCAAAGCTATACTGAGGCCCACCTAAAACTTGGAGTTGTTTATGGTAAAAAAGGGCAATACGACAGGGCCATAGCAGAATTCAAAAGAATAATAGAAATCAATCGCCGTCATCCGGCAGCTCACTACAATCTTGGTCTTTCCTATGAGCGAAAAGGGATATTTAAGAAGGCAATGGGACATTACAAAAGAGCTCTTGAATTAAAACCTGATTATTTACTGGCAAAAAAACAGCTCGAAAATATTGAGAAAAGGATTGAGTAAAAATGTATAATGTTAGAATAAGGAAATGTATTATTTAAAATTTGACAGTAGGCATTATTGTATTAATATCTGGAAATAATATAAAAGGATTAAATTTTTTTAAATAACAAAGACCATTGACGCTTTATTGCAAGAAACATAAAATTACCGATTTTCAAGAAAGAAAAGGTGTGAATTTCTTTTTAATAATATTATTGCTATTCTTCGCCTCATCCGTAAATGCTGGGGAGTTATATGAGTGGAAAGATGAAAAAGGCTCAACTCATTTTTCAGACTCTTTAAGCAGCGTCCCCTCCAAGTATCAAAATCAGTTTAAACAACAAAATTTTAAAGGGGCAGATAAAACCACCATTGAAGCGCCTGCTGCTAAAAAAGTCCCTCCGCATCCCGCATACAAACCAAGCGGGAAAACCCCTAAAAAGTATGAAGTTCCGTATATTCCTTATGAAGATCAAAAAAATAATTTAGGCAGAAGAATAATCGTCGAGGTGAAATTCAACAACTCTGTAACAGCCCCAATGATTTTAGATACCGGAGCGCCCGGATTGTCTATCTCTCTTAAACTGGCAAACAGGTTAGGCCTTTTAGACAATAACTCGGGAGGCAAATTAATAACACAAAGCGGCGGCATTGGCGGAAAAACGCCTTCCATTCTTACAATAATTGATTCCGTTCAAATTGGCGATGTGAAAGATAAATTTGTTCCCACTTCTATAATGAAATCCATTTCCAATAAATTTGAAGGACTCTTAGGAATGTTCTTCTTGGATAACTACCACATGAAGGTAGATACGACCAAAAAAGTCTTAATTTTTGAAAAAATACCCGGCAGAGAAAATCTCCCTGGCGGACATGATAGAAACTGGTGGGAATCAATTTTCCTGAAGTTCCGTTCACGTCAAGCCTACTGGCAAAAAACAAAAAATTATTATTCAAATCAAAATTTTAATTCTAAGCAATTAAAAAAACAACGGGAAATGCATAGCATAGCAGCCTCCGCGCAATACAATGAGGCGACCAAACTTTTAAATAAATTAAATCTATACGCGGGAAAACATAGCGTTCCCAGCCAATGGCGCAAGTATTAATTTTGGCTTTTTGATTCCTTAGCTTTGTCTAATTTGGCTTTGAATTAACGGTTTTCTGGTCAGAATTTTTCGAAGGTTCTTTAAACAACTGTCTTGGCTTCACCTCGTTCTAACCTGAATTGAGCGATTTTTTTTTCAAGCCAATATTCTCCAGGAATTGTTATAACAACGCCAGGCGCCTTGTTGCTTCAAAATATAAAATCACTTATTGAGTGATGATTGTAGCAATTATAAAAAAAACAACACCCTTCCAATCCCCTTTAATAAGAGGGGATTTAGGGGGTGTGCCTTATAAATTATTTAAAGAATAGCTCCAATTAGGTTTTGATATATTTTCAGTATAAATTGTAAACTTTATTAAGGACCGCTGATATGATCCCTCTTTCTTCAGACACTAACCCTTCTTCTATAGACAAAAATTTTCCCCCTTATTTAGAACTTCAGCAGCCTGAAAAACGATTAATAAACAGGAGACAAATATGGGCGGCGAATCGGTTTTGGATGGAAATTGATAGCATGAAAACCAGGAGATATGGAACGAAGAGCCACCATCACTGGGCAACACTCCTGTTTATGATGAATGCTTTTAAATATTTCATAAAATTCGCTGGGCTTTATAAACGAGGAGTACGAAACGCGAAAAATATTCAATTGCTGGAGACTCCCCTTTCCTTTATTAAACTGCCGAAGGAATTCGATGGATTTACTATTTTACTCCTTTCAGATTTGCATCTCGATAGCCTGGAGGGTTTGGAACATCTGATCTTGAATACTCTGGATAATCGCGTGTTCGATTTATGTCTTTTCACCGGAGATTACCGCACAAGGCTCCATGGACCCAACAGGAACATCATTAGCAAACTGAAATACCTGATTGAAGGTATTAACAGCCGGGAAGGCTTTTTGGGGGTATTGGGAAATCATGATGATTGCCATATGGTCAACCCTCTGGAAAAAATAGGAATGCATCTCCTCATTAATGAATCCTGCCTGATTCAAAGAGGCAGCTCCCAAATCCGAATTATAGGCACAGATGATGTGCATTATTATTATACGGATCAAGCCCTTCATGCCCTGGAACATGCGGATAACGGGTTTTCTGTAGCCATGGTGCATTCCCCTGAATTATTTGATTTTGCCTCTGAGATGGATGTTGATTTATATCTTTGCGGCCATACCCATGCGGGTCAGGTATGTCTTCCGGGGGGAATACCCATTATCAAACATTTGAACAAGGGACGCAGGTACTATCGGGGAGAATGGGATTATCAGGGGATGAAGGGAATTACCAGCGCCGGTGTGGGAACTTCGGGAATTCCTGTGCGCTTTAACACAAGAGGCGAAATTTTGATCCTTAAATTGCTAAAGAAATCTCTTTAATCTTTACCCAGAGACATTTTCTTCTGTCCCTTTATTTACAAAAATGGTTTAATAAATAACTATGGAGCCGAAGGAGAGACTCAAACTCTCAAGAAATTGCCCTTAAAAGATTTTTCGCCCAAATAATAGCAACATGAGAATAAAGCTTTACACCAAAGTATAAGCATCCATATACTTTAGACATGATGTTTTTTGGCTGCGCAAAATATGATGTGGGCGAAGAAAATAGATTTCATAAAGAATGGAAGGTGAATACTTCTTGATATTACTGATAGGAATCTTTTGTAAATAAAAACAAAGGGAAAGGCAATTATGAGGAAACACATTTAAAATTTTAAATAGGGGATTAGATTATGACAAATGAACAAAGACAAATACTTAAGGATTTAGAGCAGTCTATTCAGAAACTAAAGGCCGCTCATTCCAACAGAGGGGAATGGAACATGAAGGATTTCAGCAGTGAAGAAATAGGCAATAAAGATCTTTTATTTAATGAACTAGAAGAAATATGCCACCAATTGGAAAGTTCGTTTATTAGAACAGATGAACAAAAACAAATTTTTAATGATTTAGATTATTCTATCCATACGATAAGAAGCGATGACCGGAGCTATAAAGACAGTTTATTTATAGAATTGGAAGAGACCCGGAATCGATTGGAAAGGTCCTTAAATTGAACAAAAGAACTGGACACAAATTAACGGCTATGACATGCTCCCAGAATGTGTGCCACTTTTAGAGTTGTTCCCATTTCATTTTGAAAAAAACCTAGAAGCAATCAGATTTGCCGGAATCATTCAGCCGTAAAATTTCCCACCAAACTTTTCAGGAATATTGAAAATAAGTTTTTATCCGCAAACGTTTGCGGAAATTATCTTATGGAATAATTTCCCTGATAGAAGGAATACTTACCCTGCCATCCTTTCTTATCTATTCTTTTCTGTTCTTTGCCAAATCCCTAATATAGTACTAGATCAGATTTTGGAGGGCAGGTCCAGACCTTACAGTTCACTGGGATATCTACCTCCGACGCCAAATCGTTTGAATCTATGCCCTCAGTTTCCACTCCGCTCCAACTGAGGGCATAGAAAAATCCTCACTCTGAGGATAGTACAAACATTGAGGGGGGAGGTCATTCCGTTGGGGTTTGTTTCCGATCCTTAACAGAAAATTAAGAGCTTTTTGGCCGTCAGAAAAGTGAATTATCGGGTTGATTGATTGACTTTAGGGTGATAATGTACGGACACCTTTTTAAAATGCTCTTCACAGGGAATGAGAATTTGTTATGAGCAGTGAGAAAGAAACATTCTTGCAAGTTTCATGGCCCCTCTTTAAACAATTCCTGTCTATTTTCTTGCCTTTAGCGCTACTCTTGGGGATTACTCTCATGCTATTTTACAACAAAGAAATCAGAACTGAGAGGATAATCTTTGAAAGTCAGGAGGCCCAACATATAAGATTTCACAAAGAAGAGACTGGTAGAGATCTCAAATCAATATCATCAGACTTGATGTTTCTAGCCGGGCTGAACGAACTTCACGATATCACCAATGGTATTAATTCCGATGCAATAAAAGATCTTTCCGATGAATTTCTTCTCTTCTGCAAGACAAAGGGGATATATGATCAGATTCGTTTTCTGAACAAGAAAGGCATGGAAGTAGTGAGGATCAATTTCAATAAGGGAAAGCCCTATATTGTACCCGAGGACCAGCTTCAATCTAAAGTGGGTAGGTACTATTTCAAAGACAGCTTTGGACTGGCTCCGGGGGAAGTGTTTGTATCGCCCTTTGACCTAAATTTAGAAAATGGGGAAATCGAGCAGCCTCTGAAGCCTATGATCCGTTTTGGGACCCCTGTTTTCTACAACTTTGGTCGAGAAAATGGGATTGTGATTCTTAACTACCTTGGGAAGACTCTTCTTGATAAGCTTTCGAGGCCGCTTTCTAAAACCTCCGGCATACTTACGCTTTTAAACTCTGATGGGTACTGGCTTAAGGGACCGAATCCCGAAGATGAATGGGGATTTATGCGCCAGGATAAAAAAAAACGAACATTTGGGAAAGATTTTCCCAAAGCGTGGCAGCAAATCTCCGAAGCCGAATCGGGACAATTTTATTCTACAAAAGGGGTTTTTACATTTGCGACTGTGTACCCCATCCTTCCAACCTGGAAATCAAGCGCTGGTTCTGACAAACCCTTTGAACTAAGCAAGGATCAAGATCAAATCAAAGCTAATGAGTACTACTGGAAAATTGTATCTTTTTTACCATTGGACACCTTGAAAGCCAAATCGCACAAATTATTATTAAGACTACTTCGATTTTACGCAGTTTTTGGCATTTTGCTGGCAGTTGGTTCATGGTTTCTGGCAGCCGCATTAGCTAACCGTAAGCTTAAAGAAGCGGCGCTTAAAAGTTTAAATGTAAAAATAATAGAAAAAAACAAAGCGTTGGAGCAAATGATGTACATCGCTTCTCACGACCTTCGTTCGCCGATGGTAAATATTCACGGGTATTCAACAGAATTAATTAAATCGGTGAATGAACTATGCTCAGTTCTTCATAAATCCGATAATCTTGAACCAGACCGGAAGAAACTCTTTAAGATAATGGAAGCTCATATTTCAATGACTACTGATTACATCCTTTCCAGTACCACCAAAATGCAAAAATTATTAAAAGGCCTGCTTAATATTTCCAGAATTGACCAATCCCCTCTGACCATACAAAACATCGAAATGAATAAACTGGTATCTCAAGTAATAAACCAATTTGACTAT
>Ga0255058_10000327_pt1 | contig 28478 bp, 26 predicted proteins | sample Cases_109_9_MG_FD_188637 | JGI IMG/M metagenome (GOLD analysis project Ga0255058, IMG submission 188637) | Seawater microbial communities from Amundsen Gulf, Northwest Territories, Canada - Cases_109_9 | ecosystem: Environmental > Aquatic > Marine > Gulf | place: Canada: Northwest Territories... | reverse complement strand
GAGTTGCCTCGAAGTTTGAACGCTTGGCAGTCACCTGGAGACCCGCTACCCCCAGAACCCCGATGGACAAAACGAACACCGATACGAGCACCTCCATCATGGTGCTGCCCCGACAGCGTCTCGGGCACGAGCGGGATCTCGAGTCTGTGATCTTCGTGCTCATGACGGTGAAGTACAGTTGATCGGACTGGCGCTATTGCCCTTGACAAATTTTGGTCGGCCGTGTGGGGGGATATTGATCTGCCGACCCTGTGCCCCCCCACGTTTATCGCAGAGGGCGAACCGTGCCGTGCCCCCACCCTCATTAGTCGTGCCGTCGGAGTTGTACTCGAGGTTGTTGTTGGAGGTTCCGTTCGTGATAACGGTCACATTGGACGAATCGACCAAACCGATTCCGAGCAGTGTGTCTGTGCCTGCTTCGTAAGTGCTGTTACTGTCTCCGCTCGCGAATACCAACCAGCCGGTAGTCCAGGTATTCGCGCTTCCGCCGCAGCTTGGTGTGGGCAAAGTCGGATCCGCGCTCCGGCAGAGCAACACCCGTGTCCTGCGTTTGACAGCCTCAGTGCGGGCCAGGTTGATCGTCGCGAGCACGTCAAACGACGATTCATTGAGTCTGTTCGATTGAACAAAGCTCGAAAAGGCCGGCACGCCGGTGGTCGCCAGAATCGCTACTACGGCGAGGGAGACCACCAGCTCGACAATCGAAATTCCTATGTTGCCACTCGGGCAACCTGAAAAACCTGTTCGCATCATTTTGCAATCGTCAGAATGGCGGGACTGTGCAGTTCGTACGTCGAGTTCCACAGTCTTTTCTGAACTTACCCCGTGTTTTGTGAGCTACGCACAATTGGAAGCCCTGCAGGGGTCATCGGCTGGAAGTCGGGCATACTTAGCAAATGTAACGGGTAGTTACCCGGGAAACGACGAACGGCGCGAAACTCTCGATGAATGGTTTAATTAACCGGAACGGAAGTTCTATTTAAAGGACGGAAGCCCTTTCATTAGAGGGCGTTACTGACCAACCGAGTTTTCTGAAACAGCTCCAGCCCGGTGCAACGCGTACGTATATGCTTACAATTTGCTTACATTACGGGTGAGTCGCTCAAATCGAGGGGGGAGGGTAGAAAATCATGAACAACGCGATAGGCATGATCGGTCTCGGCAACGCTGGTGCAGCATTGGCGCACGCATTGTCGGAAAATTTTGCACTGTCAGGATATGACGTCGATCCCAAGAGAAAAGCCGCCGTGGAGGATCTGAAAATCACCTGGTCGAACTCCATCGAATCCGTCATCACCGATGCGGATATCGTCCTGCTTTCTCTTCCTCGACCGGAGATTTCTTTAGATGTCGTACGATCCATTGCGAACGCCCACTCCATGACGCGGCTGGTGATCGAAACGAGCACGATTACGCCAAAGGTCGCCCGGGAACTGGCGGCGATCTGTGGCACCGCAAATATCGGTTTCGTTGACGCGGCAATTGCCGGCGGCGTTCAGTCAATGGCGGCTGGTGAGAACACCTTTCTCGTCGGCGGATCAGAAGAGGATTTTGCGGTAGCCAGAAACATTCTCGACCCTATAGCGAAGCGCATTCACCATCTTGGCCCTGTCGGTGCCGGCAGCGGCGCTAAAGTGGTCAACAATGCGGTCATGCACGCATTGATGGTCGTATTAATCGAAGCGGCCGCCATGGCCAGCAAGCTGGAAATCCCGATGGAAACGATGATCGAAATCCTCGCTCGCCCCGATGGCATCATGCGCCCGCTGGAGCATCGCATGAAGGACCGCATACAGAATGCCGACTATGCAGGCGGCATGTCTGTCACCAATGCGCGCAAGGACTCGATGCTTGCATTGGAAACGGCGCAGGATCTCGGTGTGCCCCTGTTCGCGACATCGGCCGCGCACACGCCCTATGAAATCGCGGAGCAGCTCGGCCACGGCGAACTCGACTACGCCTCCCTGGCCAAATTATGGGAAGCTTGGTGTAATCTCCGGTTTGCGTGATCCACGAGCTCCTGAATATTCTGGCTAAGGCGCCGACTTCGAGCGGACGCGGTCAGTCGTCGGCCGGGATCACGCGTTAGTCAAGAATCACGACACTGTGCAGAGGAATGCGGATGAAAAAGTATATTGCCGAGTTGATAGGGACGTTTTGGCTGGTTTTAGGAGGGTGTGGTAGCGCTGTGCTGGCTGCTGCCGGTCCTGCTCCTTAGGCCTCCGAGCTATGCGTAACCCATTCCTGTTCTTCAGTGACCTCGCAAAGCAGCCGCGCTGGGTATCGGCCTGGGTGGCTGCATTGGCCTTGTTGAACATCGCGAGCCTCGCATACTGGCCCGTACTGCTGGCTAAGGTCATCTTTATTACATTCATGGTATCCGCCATGATGATGATGGCTTTGTACTCTTACTTTGGCTTCGAGAAGATCCTCGGCATCGGCCATATTTTCTGGATCGTCCTACTGCCCTACATCTTGCTGGAACTCGTGCACGTGGACGCTGGTTTTTTCCTGTATCTCGTGATTCTTTCAGTCTTCTTGACGGCCTCGTTGGTTTTCGACGCCATTGATGTCTGGAAGTATTTCAAGAACGTGCGCACGAAACCCTGAGAATTGGTGTCGGTACGCCCGCTCGAACCCACCGCTCGGATCGGCCGTTGAATTAACCGGCAGGGCTGGTTAGATAGCCAAGCCACGCCTGCATCCGCATCAGGACCTTTGTGATGATATGCACCGGCTTGCCACTCTGCGTGTATACGGCAACCGTACCGCCGGCGCCCTGGGGTATCAGCGCATCGGTGCCGGGATCGTCCAGCACGATGCGAACGGGATATCGTCCCCCTGAGGGCGCACCGGTGAGTATCGGCAACTCTCCGCTGGGCGCCAGCTGCGCGGTGCCCGTGCCTTCCATGACTAGCTTGACCTTTCCTGTGAACACCCGACCCGGCACACGCGAGAACACCACCTCGGCCGCGTCCCCGATCTGGACGCGGCGCCCGGCACTTTGACTGAAACTGGCCAGCACTTCGCGGAGCTCGTCGGAGATGAATGTCATCGGCGCGGCCAATGGGATACTGGTCACGTAGGTACCCGGCCGCACCTGCAGATTGAATACATAGCCAGCGCTCGGCGCGCGCACGACCGTCTCGTCGAGCTGCCACTCGGCACCTCGCAGTTGTGCTTCCAGGCTGCGGATTGTCGCCTTCGCTTCGTCGAGGCTCGCGGTCCAGCGGTCGAGATCCCGCTGTGCGCCCGCAGAATTCTTGACGAGCTTGCGCGTACGTTCCACTTCAATCTCCGCCCGGCGCTGCTGGGCTTCGGTTCGATCGATGGACGCCTCGAGCCGGTCAACGGCGGCCTGGTAAGGCGTAGGGTCGATTCGAAAAAGAACGTCACCTTCGTTCAGTGGGTCCAATGGCTCGGCGGGTACCTCGATGACTCGCCCCTTGACGTTCGGCACGATCTGGATGACGTACTGGAACATCTTGCCATCCTTCGTGGTCGGCGCGAAGGTAAGCCACATGAACACGATGGCGCCGATAAGAACCACACCGATGCCGACGAACACGGAAATGTTGCGGGCGTTTTTCGCAAATAAGCTGAGCTTGACGAAAAACAGCCAGTAAAACACGCTGTAGCAGATGACCAGAAAGGCGATCACGACGTATCTCCCGCTTGCGCATCCTTGAGCTGCCGGAGCTCGTCTTCCAGAGTCGTCACGCGTTCGGAGAGATCTTCGCTACGGGTGGGTTTCGTATACGCCCAGACCAGTGCGGCGAGCCATGCCGGTCCCAAGGTGATGATGCCAATCCACCCGAGGACGCCAATGGCATCGGCCTGCGGGTGCGCGCGCTGGTGCGCCAGCTTGCCCGGCATTGGCCCCAGCAAGACCACCAGCCAGATGACGGCGGCAATCAGTATGCCGATTACGATCAAAGCAAATATATCCAAGACCATCTTGATACCTTCGTAGCGCCGACGGGGAAACACACACGGTGTGCGATTGGAATCTAGCCTGGCTGCGCACCTTGCGATAAACTCACCGGCCGCGCAAGCGCCCCGGGCAGGAATCGGTATGCCCGGGAGCGGCTCGCCCTGGAGAGAAGCTGAACCACCCAAAGGACTATTCTGGAGAGTCTTCCCATGCCCGCCAAACTGACGATCCTTACCCTGACCACAATGATCGTGGCAACCGGCTTCGCCCTGCCCGGCATTGCTCGGGGCGCCGGAAACATCGTTCACGACGCCGAGTACTACATCCTCGAGGCCCAGAATGGCGAAAAATGGGCCAATGATGACAAGGCGATAGATAAGAAACTGGCGGATTTTCGTGAAAGAAATGGCGGCAGACCGCCGAACATCCTCTACATCCTGGTCGACGACGTGGGTTTTGGGGATTTGGGGATCCCCGAGCTGAATGCTGTGCGCGGCTATAGCACCCCCAGTATCAACGAATTCGCGCGCGAAGGTATGCGCTTCGCGCGCATGTACACGGAGCCATCCTGCACGCCGACGCGTGTTGCGTTCATGACAGGCCGTCAGCCACATCGCAACGGCATGGGGGATACGGCAGTCGACATCGCGGGTTTCGGGTTAGCCGGCAAAGAAGTAACCCTCGCCGAAATATTGTCGGATGCCGGTTACAACACCGTTCACATCGGCAAATGGCACATGGGCGACATCATGGAGTCCTGGCCGAACCATCAGGGCTTTGATTTCGCGGCTTTCCCGATCCACCAACAGGGTCAGCTGACCATTTTTCATGATGACGCCGCCGACGAGGAAGTCAGCGTTGGTATTGGCAAGAACAACTATGACGATCGGTTTACGATCGACAACTGGTTCCGCCCGGATGCCTCCCACATGGCGACGGTAGTAGAGGGCAAGCGCGGAGAGCGCGTCAGGGAAGTGCATATGCAGCCGGGCGAACGTTGGACCCAGGCTAAATACGACGAAATGAATGCACGTTTCCAGCGTCAGACGATGGAGCATCTGCGCGAACTCGCTGCACAGGACGCGCCGTTCTTCCTGCAGTACTGGCCACTGATTCCACTATCGGGCCCGCGCACAACCGTCGATCAGTTTACGACCCCCAATGGTGGTACGTATGTCGAGAGCATGAAGCAACTCGATGGTTGGATTGGCGAGATCATGGAGGAGGTGGACAAGCTGGGGATTGCCGACAACACGCTGGTCGTGATCATGGGGGACAACGGGCACTTCACCAAATACTCTCCGGGTAGCGGCTTCACACCGATGATCTTTCGCGGTGGAAAGGGGGACGCCACGGAAGGCGGTGTTCGCGTCGATGCCTTTGCGCGTTGGCCTGGCATGATTGAAGCCGGCGCTATCGTTAACGACATCGTTCAAATCACTGATCTGTTTACGACTATCGTTCGGTTGGCAGGCGCCACCGACAAGATCCCCACGGATCGCTTGATAGACGGGGTTGATCAGTCCGGGTTGATGCTGGAGGGCGAATTGCACGGACGCCGCGACTACGTCTTCATCTATTCCGGAAGTTCCCTGAAGGCGGTAGTGAAAGAGCAGTACAAGCTTTTCGTCCCGGGTCCCGGAGAAAATCCCATTGGCGCCAAATTCTATGATCTATTCCGCGATACCCGCGAGGAGTGGCCCGTGTCCACCGAAATCGGGGCCTGGGGTGGCGCGGAATTCGTGCGGATCATCGGGCGTCACATGCACAGAAAGGCGAAGTATCCGGATGAAGGACCGGCAACGGGCCGTCCCTATGATGGTATCGTGAACCTTCGCCCTGAAACGAAAGCTGCAGTGGAGGCGTTTCTCATTAAACAGGGCGCTGCGACAAGATAGGCTGCGGTGAGATCCCCGGTCTGGCCTGTCGTTACTCTCGTCGCCGCGCTCCTGGGAGCCTCGGCGCCTGCGTCCCTCGCGCGCGACGAGAGTGAAGAAGTCCGGCTCGTGTTGCAAATCACGGTGGATGGTCTTCGGGCGGACCTGTTGACGCGCAATATCGATCACCTGGGCGAAGGTGGGTTCCGGTATCTGCTGGATAACGGCGTGGTTTTTACCAACGCTCACTACCGACACGCCAACACCGAAACCATCGTCGGACATGCGACGCTGGCCACCGGGGCGCAGCCCGCCGTGCACGGCATGCTCGGGAACGTGTGGTACGACGCACAGGCAGACGCGCTGTCCTACAACGTCGAGGATCCCGAGCACTTGCCATTGCCTGTACGTGCCGCCGCCTCGATGGGTGAGCAAGTCGACCCGGCACAGCGACTGGCTCGCACCAAGGGGCGCTCTCCGCGGGCGTTGCTGGCGGAAACCGTGGCCGACAAGCTGCTGAAATCCAGCGCAGGCCGGGCCAAGGTGTTCGGCATATCGGGCAAGGATCGTGGCGCCATCGCGATGGCGGGACAGGGCGGGAAAGCCTTCTGGATGTCCACCGATAGCGGCGATTTCGTGACGACCAGCTTTTACTACGACACCTATCCGCCCTGGGTAGCGGCATGGAACGCCAAGCGAGAAGCCGAGGACCTGGCGGAAGGGATCTGGGCGCTGCTGGATGATCCGGCCAGCTATGCAATGGCGCACCAGGACGATCGCCCCTACGAGACCGATCTGGACGGCTACGGACGCGTATTTCCCCACCGCTTCGGGCCTTCGGATTCCAAATTGCTTTACACACAAGTGCTGGTGAGTCCGTACGGCGATGCGCTTCTCGCCGGCTTCGCGAAGGCGCTCCTGGCCGGCGAGTCGCTCGGTGACGATTCCACCCCCGACTATCTCTCCGTCAGCTTCTCAGGCGTGGATGCGGTCAATCACTTCTTCGGCCCGGCCAGCCTCGAGACCGAGGATATGGTGCGTCAACTGGATCGCACGCTGGCGGAATTCTTCTTGTTCATCGACCACCAGGTCGGCCTCGAGCACACGCTCATCGTACTGTCCGCGGACCACGGCATGCCGGAAGCCCCCGAGTACGCATCATCCCTGGGCGTCCCGGCGGGCAGGCTTCTGCCGGAAGCAATCGTCACCGCGGCGCAACGACTGGGCCGCGAGGCATTCGGGCTCGACGAGGTGGTTAAGTTCTACTACCGCCCCTTCTTGTACTTGCGGGCAGGGCACATCGAAGCGGCGGGACTCGATGCGGAAACCGTTCGCGAGGAGCTGGCGCGGCGGTTGACGCGTGTCCCGGGGATCCACGCTGCGGTCACCCGGTCGAGTGTCGGCCAACTCACCAACCGGGACCTGGCAGCTCGCATCCGCAACAACCTCCACCGGGATCGCGAGGGTGATATCTATATCGTGCAGGAAGCTTACTGGTTCAACTTCGATCCCGGTCCCGTCGCCGTCATGCACGGCTCGCCCTGGAACTACGACACTCACGTACCGGTGATCTTCGCGGGCGGCCGAGTGGCGGCCGGTGTCGTCCACCGCCCGATACAGCCCGCGGACGTGGCGCCGACCCTGGCCGCTCTCCTCGGCATGTCGGCGCCGGCTTCGGCTCAGGGCACGGTGCTCCCGGAAGTCTTCCGGAACGCGCAATTTACGTACTGATCTTCTCCAACGGCTTGTTCGTCTCCTTATATATGTTGATATGCCACTTACGCATCAACAAAAGGCCTACGTGAGACTGGCAGCGGCTGCGATTGTGAAGTTCTGAACTTCCCCTGTGCCATCTTCGTCCGGCACGCTCCGGATCCCGTTCCCTGGCGCGAGGCCCCTACTATTCTGCGGGTGCACGCGGATGTGACCGGCGTTGAACGTGCTGGACGTATCGAAGGCATGTGTCAGCGCGTGGGTCTCCCGCCACGCCAGGTTGTCCACGCTGTACTCGGGCGCGCGCAGAACAGGCAGGTTCAGGGCTCTGTCGTAGGCCGCGAGATCCGGCGCCGGTGTGAGCAAGATTTTCATGAACTCCGCAACGGCGCGCAGCTTGTTGGCGATACTCGGGCGGCTCATGGGATTTGCAGCGACATAGCGGCGCGTGATGGTCTCGAAATCCTCGGGCTCCGACCCCCCCACCTGGAGAACCACGTCGTTCGGTGCTGCGTCCTCGAAACTGCCTCGGCGGTAATCTTCGAGGTAGTGCCGCAAGTTCGCTATCAGGTAGGGCGCGATGCCCATCGACTTGAGTGCCTTGAGGAACATTTTCTCCGACAATTCTTGATACTTGACGGGTCGCCCGAGGACCTTCGCGTAGATGGCCGCGAGCTCATGGGGACTGAGGAGCTCCGGACCCGTAGGCCGGTAGTACTTGCCGACGTGGGGTGCCGGATTCACGAGCGCCCCCACCGCGACACGGGCGATATCCTCATTCGATACCGGCGCTGTCTTTCCTTCGCCGAGCCGGAAAGGAAAGATCCCCAGCTGCGCCACGGTGCCCAGGACCTCCATGTAGTTGTCGGCAAACCATCCGGTGTTGACCGTGACCGTATCCACGCCTGACATCCCATTGAATACACGGTCCGTCAGGTAGCTTTGGCGCGTGGCCACGGACGGGTGGTTCGGGTGGGCCAGCCACTGAGTGAGTGCCACGACAACTTCCAGCTGTGCATCCTGCGCTGCAACGGCGAAGTTCACTGCCCCGTGGAGCTGCGTCGGCGTCCACGGTGACGCAAAGTAGGCTCGCTGGACGCCGTGCATCGCTTGCCGGAGGTCGTCGGCTTCGATCAGATCCCCGACGAAGATCGAGGCGCCCGCGTCAGCCAGCGCCTCCGACCGGTGGTCGCGTCGTCGCACAAAGGCGGTCACGGGATAGCCCTTTTCGAGAAGTTGATGGGTGACCGCTTTGCCTGTTTTGCCGGCGGCCGACGTGACTAGAATCCTGGGTTTGGTGTTCTTGGTACTCATTGTCTTCACCTTATGTGTTGTATATGCAACATTCTCGCTAAAAAAAGGGAGCGTCCTACTGCCACCCGATATGGCTCCACACCGCATTCCCAATACTGCGAATCGAATCAGCACCGCGCTGACCAAGCACTGCCCTGCTTCGGGTTTGGGCGTCTTCCCACGCGGGGACAGATTTCTCGAGGAGGGCCTTTCCCCGCCCGTTGAGCGTCAGGCGCTGCTTGTGTCCCGACTCGGCCGCTGTCACCGTAATCCAGCCGTTCTTGCGCATTCGGGCGAGGTTACGGCTGACGGTCGACTTCTCCATATTCAGCCGCTGGGCGATTTCGCCGGGTGAGATCGGGCCACGATTGGCGATCATGACCAGGATGTTGAGTTGACCTGCGGTCAAGCCAAGCGGGCGCAGGGCGTCGTCGTAGATCGCGGTGATCGTGCGGTTGATCAAACGAACCCGCACGGCAATGCATTCCGCCGCGATAGCTTTTGCGGCGCGGTCGACGGATTTGGACTTCTTAGATGGCATGTGTTGCTTCAAAGATGTTGTATATACAACATCAAGAATCGACTGTCAACCCGGAGAACCTGGAAATTGCAACCGCGGGCGACTCAGGGAGATCCCTGAGTCAGGCGCCGCTAACTCCCCGGTTCGTTCTCGGGAAACTTGACACGAACGACGCTGATGGTGGCGACCGCCATTACCAGCAACACGATAGCGCCGGTAATCACCAGAATGTGCTGATCCGCCATGGTTTTCACGTCGATGGCCAGCAGGCGTGTGAGTGCCGTGATGGCGATGTATAGCAGGAAGCGCACCGGCAGATGGCTGGTCTTGAAATAGATCCCGACCATCGCACCCAGCTCCAGATAGATGAACAGAAGCAGGATCCCGTCCAGCCCTGCGCGCCCATGCTCGATCATCTGCAGGTATTCGTGCACCGCCGCCCAGACGATGGTCCCGCCGATGACGAACAGGCCCAGAAGCTGAAACGTGTCTACCAGCCAGGTGCCTAATTTCTTTATCTGCTCGTCGATCTGCTTCACGTTGATTCCCTCCCGGCCATGCCCCCGATTGGTGCGCTGCATGGCAATGCGCTCTGCGCTGGTGCACCAGTACCCCTGCGGCACCGGAAAAATCCCTATCCGAATCATACAAGCCATTGATCTTCGGTGCTTGTCCGCGCGATCGCCGGCGCTTACGCAATGCTGGCACGGTGCGTGCAATGTACCCATGACAGGGAGCCAACGCCGCCCGGGCGGCCACGGCACTTCACCAACCCATGCACCAAGAGGCTCGTACGGTGAAACTACTTACCGCAATCATCAAGCCCTTCAAGCTCGATGACGTACGCAACGCCCTGTCCGAGCTCGGCATCCAGGGCATGACGCTGACCGAAGTGAAAGGCTTCGGAAGACAGAAGGGTCACACCGAGCTCTACCGAGGCGCGGAATACGTCGTCGATTTTCTACCCAAAATGAAGATCGAAGTCGCCGTCGACGACGACCAGTTAACGTCGGTGGTTGACGCGGTCAGCGAAGCGGCACGCACCGGCAAGATCGGCGACGGCAAAATATTCGTTACCGAGCTGGCGGAAGCGATTCGTATCCGCACCGGCGAAACCGGAGGAGACGCGCTATGAGGACGGCAGCAATCGTGGATAAACCCATGGGAGGTACGCATTCTGAAGCGGTATCGCGCCCACCCGCGGGTCGCAGCCGCGCCATGGCGCTCGTGCACCTGCTCGTGGTCGGGGCGCTCGGGCTGGCGCCGTCTTGGGCCTTAGCCGAAGAGGTGCTCGACAGCGGCGACACCGCATGGATGCTCACCGCCACGGCGCTGGTGTTGTTCATGACCGTCCCGGGTCTGGCGCTCTTTTACGCCGGCATGGTGCGCAGCAAGAACGTGCTCTCGGTGCTTATGCAGTGCTTCGCCATCACCGCGCTGATGAGTATCCTGTGGATCTTCTGGGGCTACAGCCTGGCCTTCGAGGACGGCGGTGGCGCCAATGCCTTCATCGGGGGCTTGAGCAAGATGTTCCTGGCCGGTGTCACCGTGGATTCCCTGAGCGGCACGATTCCGGAGACGGTCTTCATGACCTTCCAGATGACTTTCGCCGTGATTACACCGGCGCTCATCGTCGGCGCGTTCGCGGAACGCATGAAGTTCTCTACCATGCTGGTTTTCATGGGGATCTGGCTGACGGTGGTCTACGCGCCTGTCGCCCACTGGGTATGGGGCGGCGGTTGGCTGGGCGACTGGGGTGTGCTGGACTTCGCCGGCGGCACCGTGGTGCACATCAACGCCGGCGTTGCGGGACTGGTGGCCGCCATCATGCTGGGTAAACGCAAGGGTTATCCCGGCACCGCCATGCCGCCCAACAACCTCGGCTACACGATCATGGGTGCGTCGATCCTGTGGGTCGGCTGGTTCGGCTTCAACGCCGGCAGCGAGCTCGCCGCCGACGGCGTCGCCGGGATGGCCATGGCGGTCACCCAGATCGCCACCGCCGCCGCGGCTCTGGGCTGGATGTTCAGCGAGTGGATCTCCCACGGCAAGCCGAGCGTGCTCGGTATCGCGTCGGGTGCGGTGGCCGGTCTGGTCGCCATCACCCCGGCGTCCGGATCCGTCGGGCCCATGGGTGCCGTGGCCATCGGCGCCGCCGCGGGCGTTGGCTGCTTTTTCGCCGCCACGACGCTCAAGCGCGCCTTCGGTTATGATGATTCGCTGGACGTGTTCGGCATCCACGCCGTGGGCGGCGTCATCGGCGCCATCCTGACCGGCGTCTTTGCCGCGGCCGCCCTCGGCGGCAGTGGCTTTGGTGACGGCAACGAATCCATCATCGCGCAGGTCGTCGCTCAGGGCGTCGGTGTCGCCGCCACCATCATTTACTCCGGCGTCATGAGCTTTGTGATCCTGAAGATTCTCGACGCGCTCATGGGGTTGCGCGTCGACGAAGAACAGGAAGTGGAAGGTCTGGATCTCGCGTTACACGACGAGCGCGGGTATATATTGTAGCGTTCACGATTCCGATCTCTCTTCCCATTCGGGGAGAGGGATCGGTTCGATCTCAGTTCCCAAGCGCAGTCTGCGCACCTTCGTCTTTGTCCACGCATCTCGCTCCCTAGCTTTGCGGATTTCCGGGCAATCGTCGCCAAAATGAGGCAAAATCACCGGCACTCGGGTGTCGTAAGCGTACTCTGACGGGGCCATGAAGCTTACTCAGAACCAGGTCGATGCGTTTGAACGCGACGGGTTTCTCATCCTTCCGTCGTTATTCTCAAAAGAGGAGGTCGATTTCCTGCTGGACGCGCTCGAAGAGCCATTCTCTGAGGATTGCGCGCAGAACTTCCGTGAGCTGGAAAGCGATGCGGTGCGCACGGCCATGGGTTTGCACCTTCGTAGCAGCGTTTTCGCCCGGCTCGTGCGCCATCCGCGACTCGTGGAGCCGGCGATGCAGTTGGCCGGTGATCGGCTCTACATTCAACAGGTCAAGGTCAACGCCAAGGCCGCGTTTACGGGAGAGGTGTGGCAATGGCACTACGATTTCGCCACCCATCACAATGAAGACGGCGTGCCCGAGCCTCTCGCACTGAATCTGCATGTCTTTCTCGATGACGTCACCGAGTTCAACGGACCGCTGTGGTTCATCCCCGGATCCCACCGTCACGGTGCGCTGCCAGCGGCGCTGGATACAGAGACAACGAGCTATCCGTTGTGGTGTGTCGACAAGCAGACGGTGTCTCAGCTTGTCGATGCCGGCGGCATCGTGTCTGCGACTGGTCCAGCGGGTACCGCGCTCATATTCGGCGACTGCCTGGTGCACGGCTCACCACCCAATATGTCACCGTGGTACCGGCGCATCTTCTCGCTGATTCTGAATCCCGTCTCCAATGCATACCGGTGGGAGAATCGTCCTGATCATCAACATCATCGCGACTGTACTCCGGTGCCGGCCCTCAACGACGACTGCCTGCTGGACGAACGCCTTAGTATTCTCACGCCGTGATGAAATCGTGAGGATTCGAACCTGTTTTCGGCGCAGAGTCGCTGTTGTGATCAGAGGGCTAGTTAGTCGGTCGGTGCATCAGCCGTTTGCCATTGGCGTCTTGATGATGGCGTTGTGCATCACGTGCGCCGAGGCTTTTGCGCCGAAATCCGAGCTCTGGGAACGCTGGACGGCGCACTCGCCGTCGGCCACCGCTGCAATTGATCACAGCGTGTGGGATGCGTTTCTGGCGGGTAACCTCGTCTCCAATGCGGACGGCGTCAATCGAATTGCCTACGCGAAGATCAGCGAGGCCGACAGGAGAGGGCTCGACAACTATCTTTCGGCGCTCTCGGCGGTTCGCATCGGCGACTTTTCCCGGGACGAGCAGCGTTCTTACTGGATCAACCTGTACAACGCCCTGACTGTCGATGTCGTGCTGGAGCATTATCCGGTCAACAGCATCAGGGACATCTCCATATCGCCCGGTTTCTTCTCCATCGGGCCGTGGGGGAAGAAGCTCATTCGCGTCGATGGCGAGGAGCTCAGTCTCGACGACATCGAGCACCGCATCCTGCGCCCCATCTGGAAGGACCCGCGTATCCACTACGCTGTCAACTGCGCCGCCCTGGGGTGTCCGAAACTCATGCGCGAAGCGTTCACAGCGTCGAACACGGAAGAGCTGCTCGACCGGGGTGCGAAGGACTACATCAACAGCGAGCACGGGGCGCGCTTCGATTCAGATACACGCTTGATTGCATCGAGCCTCTACGACTGGTACCAACAGGATTTCGGCGGCGACGAGGCCGGTGTGATCGACCACCTGCGCTTGTACGCGGGTGCGGAGCTCGCGACCAAGCTGGAGGGCATCACTGACGTGTACGATTTCGATTACGATTGGACATTGATCGACGCAGCCCCGGTGCAATAACTGGATCAACGGCGTGCCGGAAGCGTGCAACGCGGTTAACATGCCCAAGCCAGATATCCCAGACTCTCCCATGCAACGCAATCGCGCTGACGACAATCTCAGAGACTATTACGCGCGCCGGGCTCACGAGTACGAGCGTATATACGACAAGCCCGAGCGCCAGGCGGATCTGACCAGCCTGCGCGAGAGCATTCCATCGTTGCTCGACGGCCGGGATGTTCTGGAGATCGCCTGCGGCACGGGCTACTGGACCCAGTTCGTCGCCATGCGGGCAGCGTCGGTGCTGGCTACGGATGTCAACGAGGAGGTACTCGAGCTCGCGCGCCGTAAATCCTATCCGCGCAACAACGTCGCCTTCGAACTTCTCGACATCTACTCCGAGGAGGATCTGGCGCGGCGCTTCGATGCGGGCCTGGCCGCATTCTGGTGGTCTCACGTGCCGCGCCAGAGCTTCAGCCGCTTCGTCGAGCACTTCCATCGCCGGTTGCAGCCGGACGCCGTCGTCGTGTTCCTCGACAATCGCTACGTTCAAGGCAGCAGCACGCCGCTCTCGCGCACCGACGAGCACGGCAACACCTATCAGACACGCACGCTGGATGACGGTACCAGCTACGAGGTGCTGAAAAATATCCCCAGCGAGTCAGAACTCGCAGGCGCGCTGGGAAACAATGCGCAGGCACTGGAATACGTGGAGCTGGACTACTTCTGGTACCTGAGCTATCGGGTAACCGGTGCCATTTAAACTTCCTATACGCTTCCCTGCCAGCAACGCTCGAAGAGCTTGCGCAGGAACGTTTCGCACTGGTTGATCTGATCCCGTGCGATGAACTCGTCGGGCTTGTGAGCCTGATCGATACTGCCGGGTCCGCACACCACCGCCGGCATGCCGCCGTCTTGAAAAAGTCCTGCCTCCGTCCCGAACGAGACCTTGGCGGTAGTATTTTGCCCGGTCAGCGCTTTGGCGAGTTGCACGATGTCTGCGTCCTCATCGGTGGAGAGCCCGGGAATGTGCGACATGGCTTCGAAGTCGAAACCCGTTGCGGGCTCGGCAGCGTGCATCTCCGGCTCGATATGTTCCGCCACGTGGCGGCGCAACTCATCCAGGAGCGCACCGGGGTCATCGTCCGGAAGATGCCGGAACTCGAACTCGAAGCTGCAGTCCCTGGGCACGATGTTGAGGGCCGTGCCGCCGTGGATAGTGCCCGTGTGCACCGTCGTATAGGGGGGCACGAGCTCCGGGTCGAAAGGACCCTGGTCGCGGTGGCGACGGGCCATGCTCGTTAGATAAGCGACCGCTTCGGCGGCGGCTTCCACGGCGTTGACGCCGATGTGGGAAAGGCTCGAGTGGGCTTCGAATCCGCGCACGTGGCAGCGGTAGCTGAGCTTGCCTTTGTGGGCGCGTACCACCTTCATCTCCGTCGGCTCCCCGATAATGACCGCCGACGGTTTGATCGGACGGTGGCGAAGCGCGTCGATGAGGCTACGCACGCCGACGCAGCCGATTTCCTCATCATGGGAAAAAGCGAAGTGCAGGGGCGTCACGATGTCTCGTGCCAGGAATTCCGGCGCCAGCGCCAGGCATACGCCGATGAAGCTCTTCATGTCGCAGGTTCCGCGGCCATAGAGGCGTCCGTCGTTTTCGACCACCTGAAACGGATCCGTGTGCCAGTCCTGTCCATCCACCGGAACCACGTCCGTGTGACCGGAGAGCGCGATGCCCGGCCGATCGGTGGGGCCGAGGGTCGCGTATAGATTTGCCTTGCTTCCCTCGTCGTTGTGGACGAGCTCCGATTCCACGCCGAGATCCTTCAAGTAACCGCCCACGAATTCCATGAGCTCGAGGTTCGAATTTCGGCTGGTGGTATCGAAGCCAACGAGCCGTTTGATCATGTCGATGCTTTTGCTGTCAGTGGGCACGGGCGATCCTATTAGACAATGGTCCAGGGCAGCGGGCTGCGACCATAGGTTACTATGCGTTGCCGCAATTCGGGTAATCACCATGACCGCAGACCAATCTCCCCGTGTGGCCCTGGCGGGGATCGTCCTCGAGAGCAATTCCTTCGCGCCGGTGGTGGGCGAGGAGGATTTTCGCCATCGTTACTACTTCGAGGGCCGGGAGATCCTCGACCAGGCGGACAGGGCCCATTCCGTCATGCCCATGGAAATGACCGCCTTCGTGCGCGCCATGCACGCCACCGGGCCGTGGCAGCCGGTACCCCTGATTCTCACCGGCACCGAGCCCGGGGGACCGCTGGAGCACGGCTTTTTCGTGCGCACCGTCGATGCCATGGTCGAGGCGCTGGCGCAGGCGGAACCCGTGGATGCCGTGTACCTGTCCAACCACGGCGCCATGACGACCACCGAGAGTTATGACCCGGACGGCGAGATGACGGCGCGTATACGCGAGGCCGTCGGGCCGGACGCCGCCATCGTCGTGACCCTGGATCTGCACGCCAATATCTCCGAGCGCCTGGTGGACGCGGCGGACCTGATCGTCGGTTATCAGACCAATCCCCACGTGGACATGCTGGAGCGTGGTGAGGAGGCCGCCTGGTCTCTGCGTACCATCCTCGCCGGGGCGCTTCCGGTGGCGGCGTTCATTCGACTGCCGCTGACCCCGGCGAGCGTCGTGCTGTTGTCCCGTGAGGGGGCTTACGCAGAACTCATCGATTTCGGCCAGCGGCGCAAGCGTGAGCTTGCCGGCGCCATATTCAACGTGTCGATATTCGGGGGTTTCGTGTTCGGCGATACGCCGAAGAACGGTGTCGCCATCGTGGTGACCGGGCGTGACGATGGCGCTGCCGCCGGTCGCCTCGCCGTGGAGATCGCCGAGCGTGGCTGGGCCCAACGGCAACGCTACACCAAGCAACTGACTTCCCTGGAAGAGGCGGTATCTCTGGCGGTTACGGCGGGAGACGACGTTTCGGCCGAGGCCGTCATCTTCTCCGATGCCGGGGACAATCCGGGCGGGGGTGGACTCGGTACCACCACCTGGCTGCTGGCGGCTCTGGTGGAGGCCGGTGCCCGCGGTGTGCTGTTCGGATCATTCTGTGATCCGGCCCTGGCGGCCGAGGCCTATGCCAAAGGAGAAGGCGCGCGCTTCGAGGCGCTATTCAACCGCGGCGGTGACAGCGAGTTCTCCCGGCGCTTCAGCGCCAAGGCCCGAATTCTGTCCCTCAGCGACGGCAAGGTTGTGGGACGGCGCGGCCTGTATGCGAACCGGGCCATGGAGCTGGGGCCCAGCTGTGCCCTGGAGATCGGTGGCCGGGGCGGCATTGTGGTGGTCGTCATCAGTAACCGGCGCCAGACCGCGGATCCGATGTTCTTCGAGATGCTGGGTCTGGATATCGGCGCCGCGCGCTGCGTGTGCGTCAAATCCCGCGGTCATTTTCGTGCCGGATTCGATCTCTGGTTCACTCCCGGGCAGGTCTACGAGGTCGACACGCCTGGCCTCACGTCGCCGATCCTGGAACGATTCCAATGGCGCGGCCTGCCCCGGCCGGTATACCCGCTGGACGAGGACACGGAGTGGGTTCCGCCCGCGTAGCATTTTCAATGGGGTCAGACTCGATTGAAGGGGCACACGATTGTTGGGCTTCGCTTTGCTCAGCCCAACCTATAGGGAACGGTATTCCCGGCCCTTCGGCGCGGCCGCGGAGCGCGAAATCCCCGGATTTGACTCCCTGTCCCGAATGCCGGATAACATCCCATATGTCCACGGCGCCAGCCGGGGATCCTTTTAATTACAAAAATCCACACTAGAGGGGTAAAACAATGAGACTCCTGAAACTGACCGTCGCCGCTCTGGCCGCGGCGCTGGTAGCCGTACCGGCCACGGCAAGCGCCGCGGGGCAGCTCACCATCGCTCTGGCTTCCGAGCCGTCTTCCATCGATCCGCATTTTCACAACCTGGGCCCCAATAACGCCCTCGCGCGGGTAATGTTCGACCGATTGATCATGCCCGACGAAAAGCAGCGACTGCGCCCGGGACTGGCCGTGTCCTGGAAGCCCATCGGCGACACGACCTGGGAATTCAAGCTGCGCGAAGGCGTGAAGTTCCACGATGGCTCGCCATTCACGGCCGACGACGTGGTGTTCACGTTTCAGCGCGCGCCGAATGTCGAAGGCAGCCCGTCGAGCTTCGGAACCTATTTGAAGGGTAAGGAAGTAATCCGCATCGACGATTACACGGTGCACATCAAGACCGAGCGTCCCTATCCGCTGATGCCCAACGACATGTCGACCTTCAGCATCGTGTCGCGCAAACATGGTGAAGGTGCCAAGACGCCGGACTACAACTCCGGAAAGGCCACCATCGGCACGGGCGCCTACAAGTTCGTCGAATACCTTCCCGGCGATCGTATCGTGCTCAAGCGCAACGAGAACTACTGGGGCGACAAGCCCGAGTGGACCAAGGTGACTTTGAAGGCCATCAAGTCCGGACCTTCCCGGGTGGCGGCGTTGCTCGCCGGTGACGTGGATCTCATCGAGCAGACACCCACCCCCGACATCGAGCGCCTGAAGAAGGATCCCAACCTGACTCTGAGTCAGGGTATTTCCAACCGTGTCATCTACCTGCATCTGGATCACGATCGTAAAGCGTCGCCGTTCGTGGAGGCGAAAGACGGTGGTGAGATCGCTAATCCCCTGCAGGACCAACGTGTGCGCATGGCCATCTCCCAGGCTATCAATCGTGATGCCATCGTCTCTAGGGTCATGGAAGGGATTGCCATCAAGGCCGGGCAGCTTCTACCCGAGGGGTTTTTCGGCAGAAGCCCGAACTTGAAGCCCGTCAAGTACGATCCGGAGCTGGCCAAGAGAAATCTTTCCGAAGCCGGTGTCGGAGATGGCTTCAAGCTGACCATTCACGGGCCGAATGATCGCTACATCAATGATGCAAAGATTGCCGAGGCGGTCGCGCAGATGCTCACAAAGGTTGGCATTGCGACCGATGTCGTCACCATGCCGCGAAGCGTTTACTTCAAGCGCGCGTCCCGGGGTGGTCCGAACGGCACGCCGGAATTCAGCTTCATTCTCGTGGGATGGGGCTCCGGCACCGGCGAGGCATCGTCACCGCTCAAGTCGTTGATTCACACCTACGACAAATCGCGGGGATTCGGTGCGTCGAACCGTGGGCGTTATTCCAACGAAAAGGTCGACACGCTCATCGAAGATGCGTTGGCCACCGTGGATGATGGCAAGCGCCAGGATCTGCTGGCCGAGGCGACCGAGATCGCCATTAATGATGGCGCCATCATTCCGCTTCACTACCAGGTCAACACCTGGGCAGCGCGCAAAGGTATCAAGTACCGGGCGCGTACCGACGAAGCGACCGTCGCTACTGACGTTATCAGCGAGTAACGGTCGAGTAGTTTCGGGCGGCGCTTCGGCGCCGCCCGCTCTTTTCTTGTTGAAGGGGACTGTCATCTCTTGACAGGCTGAGCCACCGTGTCCGTCTTCATCACCCGCCGCGTGTTGCAGAGTCTCGTCGTCGTCTTCGTGATGTCGCTGTTGGTGTTTTTCGGCGTCAACATCGTCGGCGATCCAATAGACATGCTCATCAACCCGGAAGCGGATCAGGAAGATATCGAGGCGGCCATCCGCGCCCTCGGTCTCGACCGCCCGATTCACGAGCAGTATTGGTACTTCGTGGTCAACGCCCTGAAGGGCGATCTCGGAAAGTCCTTCATCTTCGCCGAGCCCGCTCTGAAGCTCATTCTGCAGCGCATGCCGGCGACCATGGAGCTCGCTTTGACGGCCATGATCATGGCTATCTTCGTCGGCATCCCGTTGGGTGTTTTCGCAGGCTTGCGGCCGAATTCCAAGATCAGCAAGACCATCATGGCGGGCTCGATTCTGGGATTCAGCCTGCCGACCTTCTGGGTGGGCCTCATGTTCATCATGATTTTTGCCGTGATGCTGGGCTGGCTGCCGTCCACGGGCCGGGGCGAAACCACATCGCTGTTCGGGATTCAGGTGAGCTTTCTGACCTGGGATGGCCTCAGGCATCTGCTGCTGCCGGCGTTGAATCTGGCGTTGTTCAAGATGTCCCTGGTCATCCGCCTTGCGCGGGCCGGCACCCGTGAGGTAGCTCTTCAGGACTACATCAAGTTTGCCCGGGCCAAGGGGCTGAGCTCTTCGCGGGTGGTGCTGGTGCACGTCATGAAGAACATCATGATCCCGGTAGTGACGGTGCTTGGCCTGGAGCTCGGCGGGGTGATCGCATTCGCGGTGGTGACCGAGACGGTGTTTGCGTGGCCGGGAATGGGAAAACTCCTGATCGATTCCATCCAGCTTCTGGATCGCCCCGTGGTAGTCGCTTACCTGATGATCACCGTGCTGATGTTCATCGTAATCAATCTGATGGTGGACGTTATCTACTCGATCCTGGATCCGCGTGTGCGGTTGAAGGACGTAAAATCATGAGCACGACCAGCGAAGTCGCGACACAGGCTGCAACAATCGTGCGACCGGTGCGTGAGCAAACACCAGTCGGGCGTTTTCTTTCCGACTTTTTCGAAAGCAGAATCGCGACCGCCGCCGTCGCGGTATTTGCAGTCATTCTTTTTGTCGCGATCTTCGCCCCCTGGATCTCGCCACAGGATCCCTACGACTTGATGGTCGTAGATGTCATGAACAGTCGCATGCAGCCGGGGGAAAAGTCATTGGACGGGATGACCTTCGTGCTCGGAAGCGATGGCGCCGGACGCGACATGTTGAGCGCGATCTTCTACGGGTTGCGCACCAGTCTCGGCGTCGGGGTCATGAGCGCCATCATCGCATTGTGCATCGGCATGACGGTGGGCTTGTCGGCGGCCTATTTCGGTGGACGCACCGACTCATTGATAATGCGCATAGTCGATTTGCAGCTCAGCTTTCCCGCCATACTCATCGCCCTCATTCTCCTTTCCATCGTCGGTAAGGGCGTGGACAAGATTATCATCGCCCTGGTTATTGCGCAGTGGGCCTATTATGCGCGCACGGTGCGCGCCAGCGCTCTCGTCGAAAGGCGCAAGGAATATATCGAAGCCGCTACCTGTCTCGCGCTCAGTCATCGTCGCATCGTATTCCGTCATCTGCTGCCCAACGTGTTGCCGCCGCTCATCGTCGTCGGAACGCTGCAGACGGCGCATGCTATCTCCTTGGAGGCGACGCTGAGCTTTCTCGGTGTCGGACTGCCCCAGACCGAGCCTTCTCTCGGGCTGCTGATCTCCAACGGATTCGAGTACATGCTGAGCGGAAAATACTGGATCAGCTTTTTCCCCGGGATCGCGCTTCTGATCACCATCGTCTCCATCAATCTGGTCGGGGATCAGTTGCGTGATGTGCTCAATCCGAGGCTGGAGCGGTGATTCGGGATAGCGCCGGGCCACAGCCGCAAGCCGCCGATTCGTCTCCTGGTTCCGCCGTGCCTTCGGCGCAACAGGTCGGTAATACCCTGGCCGTCGAAGATCTCCAGACCTTTTTCTTTACCAAGACAGGCGTGGTTAAAGCCGTCAACGGCGTGAGCTTCGGTGTGAGTAAGGGCGAGGTGCTGGGTCTGGTGGGCGAGTCGGGTTCAGGGAAGACCGTTACCGGATTCTCGGTGCTCGGCCTCGTCGATCCGCCGGGGGAGGTCGTGGGCGGCAGCATCCGGTTTCAGGGCCGGGAGCTGGTCGGGCTCGACGACGCCGCCATGCGTGAGATCCGTGGCTCGCGGATCGCCATGATCTTTCAGGATCCGATGATGACGCTCAATCCGGTGCTTCGCATCGACACGCAGATGATCGAAGCCATTCAGGCCCATGCACGAGTGGGTCGCGCCGCGGCCTTGGCGCGTTCCCGGGAGGTGTTGCTGAAAGTCGGGATCGCTTCTCCCGACGAGCGTCTCAAGTCCTATCCGCATCAGTTCTCCGGCGGCATGCGCCAGCGGGTGGCTATCGCCATCGCGTTGTTGAACGAGCCGGATTTGATCATCGCCGACGAGCCTACCACGGCGCTCGATGTCACCATTCAGGCACAGATCCTGTACGAGGCGCAGACGCTCTGCCGGGAAACAGGCACGGCGCTGGTATGGATTACTCACGATCTGACGGTGGTGGCGGGGCTCGCGGATCGCATTTGCGTCATGTATGCGGGCCGGGATGTCGAGCAAGGTGACGTCGATGACGTGCTGGACTATCCCCTGCACCCGTATACCTACGGGTTGATCGGATCGGTACCGAGCCGCAACCGTCGTGGCCAGCTACTGCGTCAAATCCCCGGAATGACGCCGTCGCTGTTGAACCTGCCGCCCGGGTGCGCCTTCCGGGCCCGCTGCGACCGCGCCACCGATGAGTGCCATCGCGAACCGCCGGTGATGGAGCACGGGGACAATCGGCGGGTGCGTTGCTTTTATCCGCACACCGGGGGCTCCCAGTGAACGTCGGTCGGGTGGCTGCGCCGATGCTGGAGGCACGGTCGCTGACAAAACGTTTCGTCAAGCATCTGGATCTCGCGGCGAAGCTGGTGCGTCGTTTCGGCGCCGACATACGCGAAGAAGTCGTTCAAGCGGTCGACAGCGTCAATTTGGTCGTCGGTCAGGGCGAGGTGGTTGGTCTCGTGGGTGAATCCGGTTGCGGCAAGTCCACCCTGGGCCGAATGGTTGCCGGAATCCTGGAACCCAGCGAAGGTGACATCCTGTTTCGAGGCAGCAGCATCCTGGGGGCGGGAAACTCTCAGGCGCGGGAAGCGGCGCTCAAGGTGCAGATGATCTTTCAAGATCCCTTCGCATCCCTGAATCCGCGCATGCGGGTGGCCGATATCGTCGGTGAAGCGCCGCTTGTCCACGGGATCATCACGCGCGCGGAGTTCAGTGACTATGTGGACGACGTGCTGGATCGTTGTGGCCTGGATGGCAGCTTCAAGCGCCGCTATCCCCATCAGTTCTCTGGTGGTCAGCGGCAGCGGATCGGGATCGCCCGCGCCCTCGCGGTCAAACCGGAGTTCATCGTCTGTGACGAGTCCGTAGCCGCTCTGGATGTTTCCATTCAGGCGCAGATTCTCAATCTCTTCATGGAGCTGCGCGAGAGTCTGGAACTTACTTACTTGTTCATCAGTCATGATTTAGGCGTGGTGGAGCATCTGAGTGATCGCGTCGTCATCATGTACCTCGGGCGGGTCGTGGAGAGCACTACGACCGACGCGCTGTTCGAGCAGCCGAACCATCCCTACACACAGGCGTTATTGCGCGAAGTGCCGCGCCTCGAGAGCCGGCATTCGGAGTTTCTTCCCGTCAAGGGGGAGATCCCATCGCCGTTGGATCCACCGGGCGGTTGTCATTTTCACCCCCGCTGTCCTCATGCGATGCCACGCTGCAGCGCAGAGGCGCCGGCGCTGAAGGAGATCCGGCCGGGTTGGGTATCGGCGTGTCATTTGAACGATTGAGTCTTCTTTTCATCCATGAGTCACCTGGTTCCCGATGTTCTCGAACGATTCGAGGCCGAAGGGGGAATTGTTCCAGTGGTTTTCGATTCCCCCCACAGCGGGAGTATTTATCCCCGCGATTTCGGTCATCGCATCGATCGCATCTATCTACGCCGAACGGAAGATGCGTTCATCGATGAGCTGTTTGCCGACGCTCCCGGAATGGGGGCAGTGTTGCTGTGCGCGCTGTTTCCGCGCAGCTACGTGGATCCCAATAGATCTCCCGACGATATCGATCCATCGATGCTTCAGGGGGAGTGGCCGTATCGCGCCAATCCGAGCGAAAAGGCGAAGCTCGGCATCGGTTTGATTCCTTCCCGCGAGCCCGGCGGGATCGTCTACGATCGGTTACTGAGCGTCGAGGAAGCGTGCCGTCGAATCGACACGTATTACTGGCCTTATCATCGGGAACTGGAGCAGGCGCTCGATCGTGCACAGCAACTGGCGGGCGCCTTCTGGCACATTAACTGTCATTCGATGCCGGCGGTCAGTACCAGCGTTTCGCTCGAGGGGCCCGGCGTACCACGCCCCGATTTTTGTCTGGGTACCCGCGACGGCACCACCTGCGACAGTGAGTTCGCGGAGCTCGTCGCAAGCTGTATCGCGAATTTCGGTTACTCCGTGAACATCGATGATCCCTACAAGGGCGTGGAGCTCGTGCGGCGCTATTCCGATCCCCTGCATGGACGTCACAGCCTGCAAATCGAAATCAATCGCGGCCTCTACATGGACGAGGCGAGCATCACCCGGCACCAGGGCTTCGCCACGCTCAAGGCCAATATTTCACGGCTGGTGGAGGTTATCTGCGATTACGCGCGCGCTCGTTTGGGCGCGAGGCAGTACTGATATCAGGCGGCTTTCGGGAACGCCAGCGACACGTCCAATCCGGGCTCGCCGCCGAGCTCGATGCTGGCCTTGTGAAGCCGGGCCACCGCCTCCACCAGGCTCAGACCCAATCCGTTCCCCGGCGTATGGCGGCTTTCCTCGAGTCGGTAAAAGCGCTTGAAGACTTGATCCCTGGATTGCCGAGGGATCCCGGGTCCGCTGTCGATGATCCGGATCCGGGGACCGGAGGCACCGTCCTCCAGACTCACGCGAATATTTCCGCCCTGGGGTGTGTATTTGATGGCATTGTCGAGCAGGTTGGCGAAGGCCTGAAAGAGAAGATCCCGATCGCCGCGTACGAGTACGTCGTCCGACACGGAAACCTCCAGTTTCTGTCGCTTTTGCTCGGCAAGGGGCTCATAGAGCTCCGTCACGTCGCGCACGACGTCATCGAGGGGAACGCTTTCGAATGCCGCCCGCCGGCGGCCGGATTCGATACTGGCGATGCGCAGCAGCGCGTTGAAGGTGTCCAGCAATCCGTCGGCGTCCGCCAGGGCCGCCTCGATGCTGCTCTTGTCGGCTTTGTCGTTGCCCTGCAAGTTTTCCAGGCGATTGCGCAGCCTCGTCAGCGGTGTGCGCAGATCGTGGGCAACGTTGTCGGTAACCCGGCGCACGTCCTCCATCAATTGCTCGATGGTATCGAGCATACCGTTGAGATTGTCGGCCAGTTGATCGAAATCATCGTCGGTGCTGCGGGTGGGGATACGGCGGGAAAGATCGCCATGCATGATCCGGCGGCTGGTCTCGTTGATGGCCTCCAGGCGCCGCATGGTGCGGCGCGACAACATGATGCCGCCAGCGAGCGCCATCATCACCGTGATGGCCAGCCCCCAGGCGATGGCCCGCACGATCAGGCTGCGGGTGGCGTCGAGCTCCTGCATGTCGCGGCCTACCAGCAGGCGATATCCGCCGCGCAGGGTGAAGGGACGGGCCCGGGCGCGGTGAGTGACTTGGCTATCGCTGGTAGTCTGTTCGAGACTGAAGTTCAGCCAGCCGTCGCTGTCTCTGGAAACCCGTGGCCAGCGATCCAGGTTGCCGATCAGCGGTGTCAGTTGATCGTCGGTCAGCAGATAGACGGCATCGCCGTTGGGCTTACGGGACACCCGCTCGTCGATGGAGCGTATCAGTCCATCGAGGCCCGAGAGACGATAACGCTCCGCGAGACCGGTGACTTCAGCCTCGATGGTGTCGTCGGTCTGCAGCGCCATGTAGCCGGCGGTAGACCAATAGATGAACGTCAGCAGCACGGCCACCGAGGCGCCGAACAGCGCCATGTAGAGCACGGCGAGTCGAAACGTCGAGCTACGCAGCAGGCGGGCAATCCGCACCTAAGATGCCTCTCCACTCAGCATGTATCCGGCTCCCCGCACCGTGTGCAGCAGCGGGCGATCGAAGCCGCGGTCGATCTTGCCGCGAAGCCGGCTCACGTGCACGTCGATGACGTTCGTCTGCGGATCGAAGTGATAATTCCACACGCCTTCCAGCAACATGGTGCGCGTGACCACCTGGTCCACATGCCGCATGAGAAACTCCAGCAGGCTGAACTCGCGGGGCTGCAGGCGGATCATCTGGCCAGCGCGCTTGACGACCCTCGAGAGTAGATCCAGCTCCAGATCACCGACCTTCAGCGATGTATCCGGAGTGCCGGCCTCGTGGCGTCGTGTCAGCGCTTCCAGGCGTGCCAGCAGCTCACTGAATGCGAAGGGCTTGACCAGATAGTCATCACCCCCTGCGTGCAAACCGGCGACGCGGTCGTCCACGTCTCCAAGGGCGCTGAGAATCAGCACCGGCGTCGTCTTGCCCGACGATCGCAGGGTCTGGATCAGGGAAAGACCGTCCAGCGCCGGCAGCATGCGGTCCACCACCAGGACGTCGTAGTCGCTTTCGAGGGCGAGAAACAGGCCATCCTTGCCGTCGCCGGCGCGGTCCACGGCGTGGCCGCTCTCTGTGAGGCCCTTGACCAGATAGTCCAGGGTATCCTTATCGTCTTCTATGACCAGTATGCGCATGGCTCCGTATCCTTAAGTGCTTGATAAATGAGACCATTGCCGGATCAAAAGATTCCCGGGCCGGGGGCTCGGCGCCCCCGGCCCGAGTCTGTCAGGCCTGCTCCAGCGGCACCGCCACAAAGCGGCTGATGCCGTCGCGCTTGATCAAGAGTAACACCGTCTTGTGCTCCTCCTCGGCGGCGCGCTCGACGGCGCTCGCGACCTCCTCGGGCTTGGTCACCTTGGTCTGGCCGATGCGGGCGATGATATCTCCGCGCCGCAGCCCAGATTTTCCCGCCGGACTGTCGCGCACAACGTCGACGATGAGCACACCGACTTCGTCCTCGGACAGGTTGTAGTGCTTTTTCGCTTCCTTCGACAGAGCACTCAAGGTGACACCGAGCTTCGGCGTGCCGTCATCGACGTGCTCGGATTCGGCCATGGCAACCGTCTCTTCGCCAGGCAGGCTTCCGAGGATCACCTGGAGTGACATCTGCTTGCCGTCTCGCCAGACGGTTACGGTCACCTTGTCGCCCTTGTCGGTATTCCCCACCATCCGCGGCAGCGCCCGGGCATCCTCGACTTGCCTGTCAGCGAACGACAGGATGACGTCGCCAACATGCAAGCCGGCGCGATCCGCCGGGCTGCCGGGCTCGACCGAAGACACCAGCGCGCCTTCTTCTTCCTCCAGATCCATGCTCTCGGCAAGTGCTTCGTCGATACTCTGGATGTGCACGCCGAGCCAGCCGCGCGTGATCCGACCGTCGCTCATGAGCTCTGCGATCACGGGCTCTGCGAGCGCTGCCGGGATGGCGAAGCCGATACCCACGTTGCCGCCGCTGGGCGAGAAGATGGCGGTGTTGACGCCAACCACCTTACCACTCGCGTCGAACAGGGGTCCGCCGGAGTTACCGCGGTTGATGGGCGCATCGATCTGCAGGTAGTCGTCGTAGGGACCGGACTGAATATCGCGGCCACGGGCTGAAATGATCCCGGCACTCACCGATCCGCCGAGGCCGAAGGGGTTGCCTACGGCAACTACCCAGTCGCCCACCTTGGCCTTGTCGGAATCTCCGAAACGCACGTAAGGGAGTTCCTCGGGGGTTTCGATCTTCAGCAGGGCCAGGTCCGTTTTCGGATCCCGTCCCTTGAGCGTTGCCGTGTAACGTGTGCCGTCCTGGAGGATCACGGTGATCTCCCCGGCACCTTCGATGACGTGATTGTTGGTCACGATATAGCCGTCAGGATCGACGATGAAGCCGGAGCCCACCGCCTGCATCGCACGATCCGGTGTATCTTCCGGGATCTGCCCCTTGAACTGATCTTCGAAGAATTTCTGCAAGGGCGAGCCTTCCGGAAAGTCGAAACGGGGCATGCGATTCATTGTCTGTGGGTTCACGGAGTGGCTGCTGGCGATACTCACCACAGCCGGTTGAACCGCCTCGATCAGATTGGAAAAGCTGGGTGGGGCGATCTGCACAGATCCGGTTGGGATGCTCTCATCCACCGGTGCCACCGCCGCATTGGCATTCTGCGCCGACAGGCCGACGTGCAGGGCCGCGATCGCGATCAGGGCGACCGCGGTAGTGGCAAACAGGGTCTGTTTACCGGTGACGCGTCTATTGACGCTTTCGCTTCGTTGTCCGTTCATGCTTGCGAGACTCCTCGTGGTGTTGAAAAGACTTCGAGCCATCACGCTGTCGTGTCGCCCGGGGGCATGCCAAGACCGCAATGGCTGTACGAACCCGAAAATACGCCGTCGCCGATGACACCACGGTGTCCTGTTAATGACATTTTGTTAACGATGGCCGGGCTTGAATATCCGTGCCGGGTTCGGGGGCGAATGTGGCCGAGGACGGCCCCGGCCGTTATGCTGGGGCCCTGTTATCGTGCTGGGTGAGGCCGCCATGTCCGAAGAGCACTATCCGGTCAATATCGACGCGCCGGACATCTCGCCTTATCGCAAGGGCAATACCGGAATCGATTACGTCACGACGTTTGCCAGCGGCAAGAGCGGGCCCCATGTGATGGTGAGCGCCGTGGTGCACGGAAACGAGCTCTGCGGCGCCATAGCGCTCGATTTCCTGTTACGCCAGGAGGTACGCCCCGCAACGGGTAAGTTGACGCTCGCCTTCATGAACGTGGCGGCCTTCGATTCGTTCGATAAGGCCAATCCTGCTCTATCCCGCTACGTGGACGAGGACTTCAACAGGCTCTGGACCCGGGAGGTGCTGGACGGTGATCGCGACAGCGTCGAATTGCGCCGCGCCAGAGCCGTGCGGCCCATCGTCGACGAGGTGGACTACCTTCTGGATATCCACTCGATGCAGCACACCACGGTGCCGCTCATGATGTGCGGGCCTGAGGAGAAAGGTCGGCGCCTGGCCCGGGATCTGGGCTCGCCGGAGCACG
>Ga0255058_10000325_pt1 | contig 28572 bp, 26 predicted proteins | sample Cases_109_9_MG_FD_188637 | JGI IMG/M metagenome (GOLD analysis project Ga0255058, IMG submission 188637) | Seawater microbial communities from Amundsen Gulf, Northwest Territories, Canada - Cases_109_9 | ecosystem: Environmental > Aquatic > Marine > Gulf | place: Canada: Northwest Territories... | reverse complement strand
AACGGCTTCAAAGGCACTTCCACGCGGGATATTGCCGAGCGCGCGGGGGTACATCATCCACTGATTACCTACCACTTCAAGAACAAGGAAGAACTGTGGCACGCGGCGGCCGACCGGATTTTTCGACAATTCAACGAAGCGCTGACCAAGGCGCAGGAAGAGGTTGCCGGACAATGTCCAAAATCGCGCATGGCCTCGATGATCAGGGCATATGTGCACTACGCCGCCAGTCAGCCGGCCTTATACAAGGTCATGCTGCAGGAATCGAGCTACTCCAGCGACAGACTGGAGTGGCTGATAGAAACACACTTGCGCCCTTTGTTTGAAGCCACCATCCAACAGATCGAAGACCTGCAGGAGCTGGGAGTAGCGCCGCCGGGTGATCCCGCGCTGCTGTTCAATATGATCCGCGTATCTTCAGGTGGCCTGCTCGCATTGGGCCTGGAAATAAAAGGTACAAGTGATGTCGATCTCGATGCACCGGGTGTGCTGGATGAACTGGCAGACATGATTATCAACATCTTTTTGCCGGGCGACATGCCACAGCCGACTGGCGGTACCTGAGCGGCGCCAGGGAATCACCGCATCAGATGCTGGTGCATCTCCGCAACGATGGACAAAGCGATCGAAGCCGGGCCGCGGCCGCCGATGTCCAGGCCCGCCGGGCCGTGAATCCTGCCGCGCAACATGCCGGCATCGGCACCAATATCGGCAAGCAACCGATCGTGCCGGTCGCGTGGACCCAATAAGCCTATGTAAGGTATTTCGCTCGGCGCCAACTGTTTCAGGTATTGGCGGTCGGTCGCAAGATGATGGCTCATGACAATCACCGCATCGAAGCGGTTAATTTCGACCGACTGGGCAAGTTTTTCTGCCGGCACGCACAGTACCTGGTCTGCCACCGTAAAATTACCGCGTTCAATATACGTGGGACGATGATCCTGCACGGAAATCCGCCAGCCGAGTTCACTGATCATTCTGACCACCGGCTGTGCATCGAGCCCGGCGCCAAGTACCAGGACGCGCGGTGGCGGCTGCAGCAAGGTGACGAGAACCCTGACCTTGCCGTCATCCGTCGCCACCTCTGTCGCAAACGAATGCGCCTTCGACAGCGCGAGCTTCGCGGCGGCCTTCAGTGCCACAGTAATGGATTGACCAGTACTTTTGTATGCAGCTTCTCCGTCGATCAACACCAACGACTGTCCCGGTGTCGCAGCAGCAGCTTCTGATTCGAGTACAGTGGCAGCGACCTGTGGATTATCGCCCGAGAGAGCCACAGTCATGGCGGTGAATGGCTGGTAGGCAGATTCCGCATACAAGGGCTGCAGGAAGATCCGCATCAGGCCGTCACAGCCGACACCGAGACCCCATAAATCCTCGTCGTTCTGTCCAAGGTCATAGGTCACCAGCTGTGGCTGCCCGGTATTCAACACCCGCACCGCTCGTTCCGCGAGGTCACCTTCCAGACAACCGCCGGACAACATGCCCTGAAAATCGCCGTCCGCATTGATCAACATTTGCGCGCCGGTCTTGCTGTAGGTCGAGCCGGCCGTATCATAGACACTCGCGAGTACCAGTGACTGGTTTTGACCGCGCCAGGTGTCGAATGCCTGCAACATGTGCCGCGCAGTCATGCGGCATTCCGACCGTGCATCTCCGCCATGCCGGGTAGTGACTCGGCCGGCTCGTGGCGCAACATTCTGCCGAGCTCCACGAGGCTATTCACGTTGTGCGACGGAACGAAGGCATCTACGTGCGGCAACATCCTGCGAATACCCGATGCCTTCGGTTCGAAAGCGTCGTATCGCAACATCGGGTTCATCCAGATCAGGCTCCTGCAGCTTTTTTGCAGCCGTTGCATCTGGAATTCGAGATCGGATTCCGGGTCGCGTTCAAGACCGTCACTCAACAGCACGACCACGGCATCACGAGCCAGAACCCGCCGTCCCCAGTCGACATTAAACCACTTGAGGCAGGCCGCGATCCGCGTACCACCGTCGAAGTCCTTGACCTCGTCTGATATCCGAGCCATGGCCTTGTCAACGTCGCGGTCTGCAAGCCGCCGCGTGATGTTGGTCAGACGCGTGCCAAAAACGAAACACTGTACGTTAAGCGAACACGAGCTTATGGTATGTGCGAAATGAAGAAACATGCGTGAATATCGGGTCATCGAACCGGAAATGTCGCAGATCAGCACGACATTGGGGGGCCGCTTGCGGCGCTGTTTGCGAGGCAGTTCGATAACCTGACCGCTGTTGCGAAGCATCTGTCTCATCGAGCGACGCAAATCGTATCGCTGTCCATAAGAACTGGGCCTGAAACGGCGCGTTGCGACACTGTTGATAAGCCGCATCTCATCCCGCAACAGTTGCCTGGCATCGGCAAGTTCCTGCAGGCTCATTTGCTCAAAATCCTTGCGTCTGAGAATCTCACGATGCGAATATGAACCTGCGCGGTCGATCTCTGGCAGCGCTTCGTTGTCTTCGCTTTCCTCCTGATCAGACAGTGCCTCGAGCAAGCGCCGGATGCCGGACTTCGCCGATGCCTCGCCCTGGTCGCTGGTCACTCTCGGCAGCAACAATGCCATCATGCGTTCCAACAGGCGTGGATTACGGAAAAATATATGAAACGCCTGGTCGAACAACCTGAACTGTGAGGGGTCGTTTACCAACACCGATCGCAAGGCCCAATAAAAATCGTCGCGTCGTGCAATACCGGCGCATGCAACGGCGCCGATAGCCTCGAGGACCTTACCCGGACCGATCGGCAGGCCTGCTTTCCTGAGCGTGCGGCAAAATAGCAGAATATTTTCGGCCAGCCGACTTTCACTCGTTCGCCGCATGCGGGTGACTATCCGGCCAGGCTGTCAGGCTGCCTGGATTTCCGCCAGCAGCCGGGCCGCTTCGCTACCCTGTATCCGGGCGATATCGTCCTGGTATTTCAGTAGCGAGCCGAGGGTATCGTTGACGACTTCCGGGGTCAGCGCCACCACGTCCAGCTGTGTCAGTGCATTGGCCCAGTCAATGGTTTCAGCAACGCCGGGACTTTTGAACAGATCCTGCTCTCGCAGAAGGTGGACAAAAGCGATCAACTGCTCGCGCAATTGCACTGCAAATTCGGGCACCTTGAGCGCTACAATGGCCGATTCTGCTTTATAAGACGGATAATTAACCCAGTGATAAAGGCAGCGGCGGCGCAGAGCATCATGTACTTCCCGCGTTCGGTTGGATGTGATGATCACGATTGGCGGTTGCTCCGCCCTGACCGTACCCAACTCCGGAATACTCAACTGGAAATCCGATAGCAATTCCAGCAGAAATGCCTCGAAGGGTTCATCTGCCCGATCTATTTCGTCAATCAACAGTACTGGCGGACCGCCGCTGTGCGGTTCCAGCGCACTGAGCAGCGGACGTTCCACCAGGTACTCCCTGCCGTACAGGCTGTCACCGATTTCATTGGCCGACCCGGCGGCCTCCGCAAGCCGTATCGCAACCATTTGCCGCGGATAATTCCACTCGTAAGCGGCACTTGCCAGGTCCAGGCCTTCGAAACATTGCAGCCGAATCAGGTCACGACCGAGGGTCGCGGCGAGTACCTTGGCGATCTCGGTTTTGCCAACACCGGCCTCACCTTCCAGCAGCAACGGACGCCTCATGCTGAGCGCGAGATACACCACCGTGGCGAGGTCCCGCCCCGCAATATAGTCGCCCCGCCGGAGCAGTTCCCCAGCCTCGGTAACGTCCTGCGGCAGAGCTTGCCGCGTCTCAGCCACCGGCTTCGCTGACCGCACGCCCGGCCATCACCAGCACCAGGTGGGCCCGGTATTCCGGACTGGCATGCAAATCGCTGTTGAATTCAGCGGCATCCACCTGCAATCCACCCAGGGCTGACGCTGAAAAATCCCGGCTGAGCGCCTCCTCGAGTGCTGCCGCCCGAAATACACAGGGACCGGCCCCAGTGACCGCAACCCGAACGCCATCATCGAACTCGGCGACCATGACACCAACAATTGCATAACGTGATGCCGGATTCGGAAATTTGGCATAGGCAGCACGTTGCGGTCGTCTGAATGTTACGGACTGCACAATCTCATTTGGCTCCAGCGCCGTTTCAAACATGCCGAGAAAATAATCGTCGGCGCCGATCTCCCGGCGATCCGTCTTGATGACACCGTTAAGTGCCAAAACGGCTGCCGGATAGTCTGCGGCCGGGTCATTATTCGATATCGAGCCACCAAGCGTGCCGCGATTGCGCACCTGCGCATCGCCGATAGTTCCGGCCAGGTCTGCCAGCGCGGGAATCGCCGTTTGCGCCAGCTCACTCGCGGCAACCTCGGCGTGCCGGACCATCGCGCCTATCGCGATACCGTCACCCTGTTCGAGAATGCCCCCGAGGCCGTCGACAGCGGACAGATCCACCAGGTCCGAAGGCTGTGCCAGACGCAATTTCATTGTTGGGAGCAGAGTCATGCCGCCGGCCAGCAGCTCTGCCTCGTCATTTCCTTCCAGTATTGCCCTGACCTCGTCAATCGATGCCGGGCGATGGTAATTGAACTCGTACATTATCCGTTCCTCGTAGACCTGCTCAGGCTGACGCGGTTTGAATCGCTCTCCAGACCCTTTCCGGTGTAGCCGGAATTTCGATGTCATCCACATTCATAGCTGCCAGCGCATCGACCACTGCATTGATCACGGCCGGTGTCGAGCCGATAGTGCCTGCTTCACCACAGCCCTTGACGCCCAGCGCGTTATGCGTGCATAGCGTGGTATTGGTGGTGATCTGGTAATTCGGCAGCTTGTCCGCTTTCGGCAAACAGTAGTCCAGCAACGATCCCGTCAGTAACTGCCCCGATTCGGGATCGTAAATGCATTGCTCAAACAGTGCCTGTCCGATGCCCTGGGTAAGACCACCGTGCACCTGCCCTTCGACAATCATCGGGTTGATAATGCGCCCGAAATCGTCCGCCGCCGTGAATCGAGCTATATCGACCACACCGGTGTCGGGATCGATCTCTACCTCGCAGATATGGCAGCCGGCCGGGAAAGTAAAATTCTTGGGATCGTAAAACGAGGTCTCTTCAAGCCCCGGTTCCAGGACGTCGAGGGGGTAGTTATGCGGCACATAAGCGGCAAGCGCGACCTCATCGAAGCCAACAGATTTGTCGGTTCCAGCCACGCTAAGTTGACCATTTTCGAACTCGATGTCTTCCTCCGACGCTTCCAGCAGGTGCGCGGCAATTTTGCGCGCCTTCGACTTGATTTTTTCCAGCGCCTCGAACAGGGCCATGCCGCCGACGGCAAGTGAACGGGAACCATAGGTGCCCATGCCGAACGGCACTTTGCCGGTATCACCGTGTACGACGTCGACGTTATCGATATCGACACCCAGTGCTTCCGTGACCAGTTGCGCAAACGTCGTTTCGTGGCCCTGACCATGACTGTGCGAACCGGTGATGACGGTGACCGAACCGGTCGGATTGACCCGGATCGTGCCAGCTTCGTAAAGCCCCGCGCGGGCGCCGAGCGCGCCCGCCACATTGGATGGCGCAATGCCGCAGGCCTCGATATACGTTGACATGCCGATGCCGCGCAATTTGCCCAGCTTCGCAGATTCCTTGCGGCGTGTTTCAAATCCGGCGTAATCCGACAACTCCAGCGCCTTGTCGAGGCAGGCTGCGTAGTCGCCATTGTCATACTCCAGCGCCACCGGTGTCTGATACGGAAAACTGTCGGCAGTGATGAAATTACGGCGGCGCAGTTCCACCGGATCGATATCGGTAAGCTTTGCCGCTTTGTCCACCAACCGCTCCAGCAGGTAGCTGGCCTCGGGGCGGCCGGCGCCGCGGTATGCATCCACCGGCACGGTATTGGTGAACATGCCTTGCACGGTCGCGTGGATGGCGGGCGTTTTATAGGTGCCCGCAAGCAGGGTCGCATACAGGATGGTCGGCACCGCCGGTCCGAAGGTCGAAAGATAAGCACCCAGATTGGCACGCGTCTGTACCTTCAGGCCCAGGAAGTCGCCGTCTTCACTCAGAGCCAGTTCGGCGTGTGAGACGTGATCCCTGCCGTGGGCGTCACTGATAAAAGATTCGCTGCGGTCCGCGGTCCACTTGACCGGACGGTTGAGCCGCTTCGACGCCCAGGTAACGATGGCCTCCTCTGCGTAATGAAAGATCTTCGAACCGAATCCGCCGCCGACATCCGGTGCAATCACACGCAGTTTGTGTTCCGGAATTCCCAGCACGTACGCCCCCATCAACAGCCTGATCACGTGTGGATTCTGACTGGTCGTATACAGGGTGTACTCGTCCCTGCCACTGTCGTAGTCACCGATTGCGGCTCTTGGCTCGATCGCGTTGGCAATCAGCCGGGTGTTGACGACATCGATAGTCGCAACATGAGCCGCATTGGCAAACGCCGCTTCCACCCCTGCCGCTTCACCGATCTCCCAGTCAAAGCAAATGTTGCCCGGTGCATCGCCCCACACCGGCGGCGCGCCATCCGCAGATGCCGCCGCGATGTCCGTTACCGACGGTAGTTCTTCATAGTCAACCTCGACCAATTCGGCTGCGTCCTTTGCGAGACTTCTGGACTCGGCAATGATCACGGCGACCTGGTCTCCCACATAACGGACTGTCTCTGCAGCGATCGGTGGATGACCGGGTTCGACCATCGGCGAGCCGTCTTTACTGGTGATGCCCCAGCCACAGGGCAAACCGCCGACACCGTCGTCGACCATATCCTTGCCGGTGAACACCGCCTCGACGCCGGCCATGGCGATCGCCGCGCTGGCATCCAGCTTTCCGATCCTGGCATGTGGCAGCGGCGACCGGAGAATGTAAGCATACAATTGCTGCGGCCGGTTGATATCGTCCGTGTACTGCCCGCTACCGGTGATGAAACGATGGTCTTCTTTGCGGCGTACCGCAGCGCCGATACCATTCTCTACCATGATTTTTTCCTCGTCTCCGATCTATCCGGCGTGTTTCCGGCTAGCTCATTGCCTGCGCGCCGGCCTTGACCGCGCGCACGATATTCTGATAACCGGTGCAGCGGCAAAGGTTGCCCTCGAGCCATTGCCTGATCTGCGCCTCGCTTGGGACCGGATTCTGCTTTACCAGATCCAGAGAACTCATGATCATGCCGGGAGTGCAAAACCCGCATTGCAGCCCGTGATGCTCGCGAAACGCTTCCTGCATCGGGTGCAGCGAGCCGTTCTTTGCGACACCCTCAATGGTCAGGATCTCAGCGTCCTCTGCCTGCACCGCCAACATCGTGCAGCTCTTCACCGAGCGACCATTGACGTGGATCACACAGGCACCACACTGACTGGTATCACAACCCACATGGGTGCCGGTCTTGCCAAGATTTTCGCGGATCATTTCGACCAGCAGCGTGCGCGGTTCCACTGCCGCGCTGACAGACTCGCCGTTCAGAACAAATGAGACAGTTATAGACATGAATACAACCCTTTTATTTGTGAACAGTCAGCGACTCGTTGTTGTGGCCGGGAAGCGGGTCCCGGCGCTGCCCTGATCCTTCATTATGCTTCGCCAGCCGCACTGCTTTCGTATCAGCGTAACAGAAACCACCAGATGAGTAATACCGCGACAGCGCCGCCAATTGCCAGCCAGGTACGTGATGTGATGCCGGAGGCGGCGGCAGCATCGGGTTCTACAGCGATCTTCCGCGCGGCAGGATCCAGTTCTTTCGAAAATCGCCCGAAGAAATCGTCGGCTGTCTTGCGCGTGGCGCCAAGGACCAGCCGCGAGCCGACCTGCGCCAGTTTGCCGCCGACCTTGAAGTCCGCACTGTAGGACAACAACGTACCACCGTCCTGTTCGGTCAATACCACCTCGGCGCTGCCGCGGCCAAAGCCTGCAGCCCCGGCCTTGCTTTCGCCGACCAGGGTATAGCTTTGCGGTGGATCGAGATTTTCCAGTGAAATGCGGGTATTGAACCTGGCGCGGACCGTGCCGATGGCGACCTTGACCAGGGCTTCGAATTCATGCTCGCTGACTTGTTGCAGAGACTGGCAGCCGGGGATGCAGATCTTCAGCATTTCCGGGTCGATAAGCGCCGCCCAGACCTGCTCGCGATCGCTGGCGATCTGATATTCACCCTTGATTTCCACGCATCGGTCCCCTGTGCAAGTTTTCCTGCCCGCGTCATACTGCTGCAATAACCGGGCTAATATAGCATCGGCCGACTTGAAAGCGGTGCGCACAACCCCATCTCTCGCGCCTGTTACAATTCTTCAGGACCCACGCAGGAGCGAAAACATGAACGACGCAAGCGCCACCCTAATTCAGGTGACGGGACAGGACTTTACGCAACAGGTGCTCGAAGCAGATGTGCCGGTACTGGTGGATTTCTGGGCGGAATGGTGTGGGCCTTGTCGCGCGCTCGGGCCAGTGATCGAATCCCTGTCAGGGCAATACGAAGAGCGGGCGAAGATCGTCAAAGTTGACGTAGACAGCAACCAGCAGCTGGCCATGAAGTATGGCATCCGCTCGATACCGACAGTCATGCTGTTCGATAAGGGCCAGGTTGCGGAAACATTTGTGGGCGTTCGCCCGCGCGGCGACTACGAGGCCGGTCTGGCCCGGATATTGCGCGAGTTGGCCTGAAATACCCCGGCAAGCCTGACTGCCTCCACAATTTCCTGGTGCGATCCGGGAGCCATCAAATGGGCTCCCGCGATGCCCCTGATTTCACGCGCCTGCTGGATCAATTCCGCACAGATCTTGACCCCTTCCTGGCGCGGCTCACGGGCTGCTTCCATGCGCCGGATGACGCCATCTGGCATAACCGTGCCCCATAGATTATCGCGTATCCAGCGAGCGGCGCTGGCGGACCGCAGCGGCCCCAGCCCGACCAGGAAGTACACCTTTTCGGTGAGCCCGTGGTCACAAAGTTTTGTCATGTAACGCCCCAGCAAGTTCATGTCAAAGCAGTATTGGGTCTGCACGAAGCGCGCGCCAGCCGCGATTTTTGCCAGCAGGTTCTCCGGTACCCAGTCGGCCTCCGGATCGAACGGCGTATCCGCGGCGCCGGCAAAAAACGACGGCGCAGAGCTCAGTTCGCTACCCGACATTGTCCTGCCATCCTGACTCATAGTGGTGAGCGCCGCCAGCAATCCGCGCGCATCGAGGTCGAAAACGGCCTGTGCTTCGGGATCGTCCCCGACCTCGACCCGGTCACCGGTCAGGACCAGCACGTTCTCGATGCCGAACGCCGCAGCGCCGAGCAAATCACTCTGCAGAGCGATCCTGTTCCGATCGCGACAGGTAGCCTGCAAAATCGGCTCCACCCCCAGTTGCTTGACATGAATCGCGGCCGCGTTGCTGGACAGGCGCACCCTGGCGCCCGCGCCATCGGTCAGGTTGACCGCGGATATTACCGGCCGCAGCACCTCGATGGCTTCTGACACGGACTCGAGATTGGCGCCGCGCGGCGGCGTCAGTTCGGCGGTGACAACGAAATGGCCCGATTCGAGGCTACGGCGGAACGGATTCAAGGCAACATCCTGTGGCAGGCAGAGTCCTTACATTATCGCCCAGCGTGCGCGCCTGCAATCTACATCGTCGGCATCGAATACTCTGCGCCGCTGCGAATGCCGGTTGGCCAGCGCGATGTGATGGTCTTCAGGCGCGTGTAAAAACGCACCCCCTCCATACCGTAGATCGACGTGTCACCGAACAGCGAGCGCTTCCAGCCACCGAAACTGTGAAATGCGAGCGGTACCGGTATCGGCACATTGATACCGACCATGCCAACCTGTATCGCATTCGCAAATTCACGCGCCGCATCACCGTCGCGAGTAAAGATGGCCGTGCCGTTGCCATACTCATGATCATTGACAAGGTTGATGGCCTGGTCAAAGGTCGCAACCCGGGTCATCGTAAGCACCGGGCCGAAGATCTCTTCCTGATACACGCGCATGTCTTTGGTCGTATGATCGAACAGGGTCGGGCCAAGAAAATATCCGGCGGATCCCGTGATGCTGTGAGTGCGGCCGTCAACCAGCAAGCTGGCACCTTCCTGCTCGCCGAGGTCGATGTAGGAACGAACCTTGTCGCGATGCTCAGCCGTGATCAGCGGTCCCATATCATTGTTATTGTCGGTCCCGGGGCCAATTTTCAATGCCGCAATTTTCGGTAACAGTTTCTCCAGCAGCGGCTCCGCGGAATCGCCGACTGCGACCACTGCGGATATGGCCATGCAGCGTTCCCCCGCCGACCCATAGCCAGCCCCCATCAACGCATCGGCGACCTGTTCCATGTCTGCATCGGGCAGCACCACCAGATGATTCTTCGCGCCGCCCAGCGCCTGCACGCGTTTGCCGTTTGCCGCCGCAGTCCTGTAGATATGCTCGGCGACCGGTGTCGAACCAACGAAACTGACCGCGGCAACGCGGGCATCCCCGAGCAGTGAATTCACGGCCACGTGGTCGCCTTGCACGACGTTGAATACACCCGGTGGCAGGCCTGCCTCTTGCAACAGCTCCGCCCATTTCAATGAGCAGCCCGGATCTTTTTCCGATGGCTTCAATACGAAAGAATTACCGCAGGCAATGGCCAGCGGAAACATCCACAGCGGCACCATGGCCGGAAAATTAAATGGTGTGATACCAACGCAAACACCCATCGGCTGCCGCATCGAGTAAGTGTCCACTCCGGTTCCTACCTGGTCATTGAACTCACCTTTGATCAGGTGTGGAATCCCGCAGGCGAACTCGACGCACTCCAGACCGCGTTGTATGGACCCATCCGCATCATGCAACACTTTGCCATGCTCCTCGCTTATGAGCGCAGCGATTTCGACGCGATCCCTCTCGATCAACTCCTTGAAGCGGAACATCACCCGGGCACGCCGTAGCACCGGCGTTCTGGACCAGCTGGCGAAAGCCCCTTGTGCCGCGCTCACGGCGGCGTCGACATCCGCCTCCGTAGACATGACCACTTCGGCGCATTGCGTGCCCGACGCCGAGTCGAATACCTGCCCGATCCGGTCTGAGTCGGATTCCGCGCATTGGTCATTGATCCAATTGGATATCCGGCGGATTGAACTGACTGCTGTCGCTTTCTCGGCCATGATCATTGTCCTCGTTTAATATCTGCGGCTACAGCTTACTGGGTTCTAAGCGCGCTGCGCACAGTTTCAACCACCTGATCAATCTGTGAATTCTCGATGATCAGCGGTGGAGAGAATGCCAGTGTGTCACCGGTCGTGCGAATGATGACACCGGCATCAAAACATTCACGAAATATCTGCATGGCACGTGCCGTTGCTTGTCCTTCGATAGGCTGCAGTTCTACCGCGCCGATCAGACCGAAGTTGCGCACGTCGATAACATTCGGCTCCCCTTTCAGGCTATGCAGAGCATCTTCGAAATCGCCCTCCAGAGACCGGGCCCGGTCAATGAGCCCTTCGTCAGTGTAAACGTCAATTGCGGCGCAACCGGCCGCGGCAGCCAGCGGATGCCCTGAATAAGTATAGCCATGGAAAAACTCGATGGCGCCTTCCGGTCCGGTCATAAACGTGTCGTAGATATCTCCGCGAGCCAATACCGCGCCCATCGGCACGGTGCCACTGGTAAGGCCCTTGGCAAGCGTCATCAGATCGGGCGTGACGTCGAAGCGATTCGCTGCGAAAGAATCCCCGGTGCGGCCAAAACCACAGATGACCTCATCGAAAATCAGCAGTATGCCGTGCTTGTCGCAAATGTCCCGCAAGCGCTGCAGGTAGCCCTGCGGTGGAATCAGTACACCGGCCGAACCCGCTATCGGCTCGACAATGACCGCGGCAATGGTCGAGGCATCATGCAGAGCGACGATGTTTTCCAGGTCGTCAGCCAGTTGCGCACCCCACTCCGGCAATCCGTGCGAGTAGGCATTGTGCTCGAGATTGTGAGTATGCGGCAGATGATCCACACCGGGCAGCATGGCACCGAACATTTTGCGATTTGGCGACATTCCGCCGACGGAAATACCACCGAAGCCGACGCCGTGGTAGCCGCGTTCCCGGCCGATAAACCGGGTACGGGCGCCATCGCCGCGCAGACGATGATAGGCGAGCGCAATCTTGAGTGCCGTGTCGACAGCCTCTGACCCCGAATTGACGAAGAACGCGTAATCCATACCGTCGGGCGCCAGGTCGGTCAGCTTGTTCGACAGCTCGAATACCGTGGGGTGGCCAAGCTGAAACGCCATCGCGTAGTCGAGTGTTTCAGCCTGCTGCTGAATCGCCTCGACGATTTTCGGATGACAATGCCCGGCGTTGCAGCACCAGAGACCGGCGACTGCATCCAGCAGTTTCTTCCCATCATGCGTCCAGCAATGCATACCCTCGGCACGGGAGATCAGGCGCGGGTTTTGCTTGAAGTAACGATTACCGGTAAACGGCATCCAGTAGGATTGCAAATCCGGCAGATCGTCGTACAAATTTCTAGCGGTGTTGTCTGTCATTGTGTCTCTCCCGACAATATTCAGGTCAGATTATCTCTTTCAGCCTGTAGTAGAGCATGCCAAGCGCCAGCGCGGGATTGGCAAACCATTTGCCGCCCGGCAATTTCAAGTGACCGACGCGTTCGAATACGTCAAACTGCTCGCAGTCCCCGCAGATCGCGTCGGCGAGTACCTTACCGGCCAGGTGCGCCGGCGCCACACCATGCCCGGAGTATCCCTGAGCATAGTAGGTATTATTCTTGATGCGACCCAGCTGCGGGACGCGATTCATGCTGATGGCAAGGTAACCACCCCACTCGTAATCGATGCGCACACCCTTAAGCTGCGGGAACACCTTGAGCATATTCGGCCGCAGCGCCGCGGTAATGTCTTTCGGATCGCGACCGGAATAATTACACAGCCCGCCAAACAGCATTCGCTTGTCCGCCGAGAGGCGAAAATAATCCAGCCCGACGCGCTGGTCGCAGGCCGCCATATCCTGCGGCAGAATTTCCGTGGCCAGTTCCTCGCCCAGCGGTTCCGTCGCGATGATGAAACTCCCCGCCGGAATTACGGCACCATACAATTTCGGCTCAACCCGACCAAGATAGGCATTACCGGCAAGCACAAGCTGATCGGCATGCAACACACCGTCCGCCGTTTTGACCCGCGGCTTGTCACCGTGGTGGATGTGCGTTACCGGAGACCGATCGAATATTCTGCCACCATTACCGTCGATGGCATGCGCCTCACCGAGGCACAGGTTCAGCGGATGCAGGTGGCCGTTGCCGCGATTAACGAGCCCGCCAAGGTATCGCTTCGAACCGATGACCTCGGGCAATTGCTCCTTCGCCAGCAGCGACATTTCGTGCGGATAGTTCTGTTTGCTTTTGCGTTCAATCTCGGACTGGAAATAGTCCATGTCGCGAATGTTGAGCGCGAGATCGAGGTAACCGAATTTGAGGTCGCAGTTGATGGAATATCGCTCGATAAGATCCAGCACCACATCGCGACATTCCAGGCCCATCTCGCGGGCGATTTTTACAGCAGTAGCGTCGACGCGTTTCTCGATTTTGTCGCTATCCACGAATCCGTCGATCAACTGTCCGCCGTTGCGGCCCGAGGCGCCCCAGCCAACTCGCTGCGCTTCGATTACCGCAACGTCATAACCTCGCTCTGCCAGGTACAAGGCCGACGAGAGACCGGTATATCCGGCGCCAACCACGGCCACATCACAACGCTGTTCACCCCGGAGCTGCGGATAGTCTGTCTGCCGGTTAGTCGTCGCCGCGTAATAGGAACGGGTATGTTCATCGCTGGCATGCATGCTGATGCAGGGTACTCCAGGGCAAATGAGTTAACAATATTTAAACCATTGAAAATAACTCATTGAATTCACTAAAATGTATACTCCTTTTGTTAAATATACTTAACAATTCAACAGGACTTCACCTTATGGACAAAATCGGTCCCAGACTCCGGGGCATCCGAGAGCAGCAGGGCCTGTCGCAACGCCGGCTGGCACGCAAATCGGGCGTTTCCAACGCCACCATATCGCTCATTGAGCATGGTCAGACGGACCCTTCCCTGGGACTGCTGCGGCGCATTCTTGATGCCATGGGCGTCTCGTTTGCCGAGTTCTTTGCGGCCGAGTCGCGGACTACCGAGAAGTTTTTTTTCTCCAGCGACGATCTCAGCAGCATCAGTGACGGACCCATTTCATTCCGCCAGGTCGGCAGCGACCTCAGTGATCACGATCTGCAAATCCTGTATGAGCGATATGAACCAGGCGCTGACACCGGTCAATCGATGTTGAGCCATAATGCCGAGGAAGGTGGCATTGTTTTACAGGGGCGCCTCGAGGTCACCGTCGGCGCGCAGGTGCAGGTGCTGTCGGCGGGCGATGCCTACCTGTTCAACAGCAGGCTGCCACACCGCTTCAGGAATACCGGCAGCGAGACTTGCGTCCTGGTTTCGGCCTGCACACCGCCAAGCTTCTGACCCTGGCCTGACTGGGGACAGTCCCCTCAGGCACGCGAACCTGCGTACACGCAGATCATGTCCATCGCCAGCGTGGCGCCCGCCAGTGCGGTGATTTCGCCAACGTCGTAGGCTGGCGCGACTTCAACGAGGTCCATGCCGATCAGGTTGATGCCCGCAAGTCCACGGATGATGGATTGCGCCTGGTGGCTGGTCAGGCCGCCACAGACCGGCGTTCCGGTGCCCGGAGCATAACTCGGATCCAGGCAGTCGATGTCGAACGTCAGGTAGACTGGCCGGTCACCGAGGTAGCCACGAGCTTCGCTGATCACGGCTTCTATTCCGTGTTCGTGCACCCACGGTGCATCGAGCACATTGAAGCCCATCGTGTCGTCGTTGGTTGTGCGTAACCCAATCTGCACCGAGTGCGCCGGGTCCACAATGCCTTCGCGCGCCGCATGCCAGAACATCGTGCCGTGATCGACTCGCCCGTCTTCATCCGGCCAGGTATCGCTGTGGGCATCGAAATGCAACAAAGACAGCGGCGTACCGTGTTTTTTCGCGTGCGCTTTCAGCAACGGATATGAGATAAAATGATCGCCGCCAAGCGTCAGCAGGCCCGGGCCGGCAGAAATGATGTCCAGGGCATGCTGTTCGATCGCGCCGGCTACCGTCTCCGGACGACCGAAATCGAAAAAACAGTCGCCATAATCCACCACCGCGAGTTTATCGAATGGATCAATTTGCGTGCCGTACGGGCGTTCCCAGGCGATCATGCTGGATCCGGCACGAATCGCTCTGGGTCCGAAGCGGGCTCCCGGCCGGTTGGTCGTGGCCGTATCCAGCGGCACGCCGCTCACGACCAGGTCGACGCCGGCGAGATCCCGGGTATATTTGCGCCGCATGAAAGATACGGCGCCAGCGTATGTGGGCTCGCTGCTGGTGCCGTAGAGGCTGTCCCGGAGCAGAGCGTAATCACCCTGTTTTTTAACTGTCATTCTTTGTACCGATAATCCGCTGCGTACCGTCTGATGGCTGCTCAAACGTTGAACATGAGCACTTCGCGCTCCCACGGCGTGACAATTTCCTGGAATCCCCGATATTCCTCATTTTTCAGAGCGCTGTACAGGGTCACAAACTCCTCGCCGAGCGTTTTGCGCATCGCATCACTTTGCTGCATCGCGTCGATCGCGGAATACATGTGCCGATGCAGGCTGAATGGCAGGTCATAGGCGCTGCCTTCGATCGGATCATCTGGCTCCAGGCCTTCTGTCATTCCCAGGTAACCGCAGGCAAGTGTCCCCGCCAGCGCCAGGTAGGGGTTGACGTCGGCGCCGGCAATCCTGTTTTCCACCCGTCGCGCCTGCGGCCCAGAAGCCGGCACTCGCAGCCCGACAGTACGATTGTCCACGGCCCATGCCAGGTTGACCGGTGATGCCCAGTAGCTCAGGAAGCGCCGGTAGGAATTCGCGTATGGCGCAAAAATCAACAACGCCTCCGGCATATACCGTTGCAATCCGCCAATGTACGAATGAAATAAATCGCTCGCTTCGCCATCTTCGCTGGAAAAAATATTGTTGCCATCGCGATCGAGCACACTCTGATGTATGTGCAGCGCACTGCCGGCCTCTCCCGAAATCGGCCTCGCCAGAAACGTTGCGTGCATCTCATGCTCGATAGCGGCTTCTCTCACGGTTCTCTTGAACAGGAATACCTGGTCAGCAAGATCTATGGGGTCACCGTGCAGGAAATTGATTTCGAACTGTGCCGGGCCCATCTCCTGCGACAATGTATCGATACGAATGCCCTGCGCCTCGCAATAAGCATAAACGGTGTTGATGAAAGGATCGTAGTCATTCATGGAATCGATACTGTAAGGCTGCTTCGACGTTTCCGTGCGGCCGAGACGTCCCTCCGGTGGCTCAACTTCCTGGTTCGCATCCAAATGTGGATTGATCAGGTAAAACTCGACTTCCGGCGCAGCAACAGGCGTCCAGCCCTGTGCCGCATACAACTCCAGTACATTGCGCAGCACCCGCCGCGGGGACGTTGCGACCGGCGTACCGTCGCGGTGAAAACAATCGAGAAATACGGAAGCCGTCGGATCGGTCGCCCAGGGCACCGGTCGCAAGGTGCTGGCATCGGGGACCAACAACATGTCACGGTCTTCGACATTGTCTTTATTGGCGACATAGTTGCCCGATACCGTCTGCGCGAAGATACCTTCGGGCAATTTCATTTCACCACTGCCGAATTTGTCGGCTGGCATCAGCTTGCCGCGCGCCGCACCCGCCATGTCGGGCACAAATGCTTCGACATCTTCAATTTTGCGCTTCTTCAGCCAGGTCTGATATATATTTTCATCGTTCACAAATCACCTTTCGTACAGATTTTATGCGCGCTGCTCGGCGTATGTTCTGCAGGCTGCGCCAAATGCCGCGAATATCGCCAGGGAAAAACTGTTTTCGGTTACTTTCCATTCCGGGTGCCATTGCACCGCTAGTGCAAAGCTAGCGGCGCTATCCACGCGAAAGCCTTCGATCAGCCCGTCATCCGCCACCGCCTCAACGGTCACACCGTCGGCGAGCTTTGCAACCGCCTGCGAATGCAGCGAATTAACCCGCACTGTGTCGGTGCCGGCAAGGCCGTGCAACAAGCCTCCTTCGATCAGCTTGACGTCGTGGGACGGTCCGTACTGTACCTCCAGAGGATCGTCCGGATTCTCTTTGTGTCTGTGATAACCCGCTACCTCGTGCACGTGCTGATGCAGCGTCCCGCCCAGGACGACATTCAACTCCTGAAAGCCGCGGCACACCGCAAACAGCGGTATTCCTTTTTCAAGCGCTTTTTCAATTAACGGCAGCGTGGTCGCATCCCGCTCGGGATCATGCCAGGTACCGGGTCTGCTGGGCTCGCCGTCGTAATGATGCGGTTCGACATTCGACGGGCTGCCACTCAGGAACAGGCCGTCAAGCCTGGCGAGCACATGATCGTGATGCAGGTTGTCGCCGAGTGACGGAATTACGATGGGCAGAGCGTTCGCGCCGTGTCGAATCGCGGTCAGATATTTTTCGCCAACCATGTGAAACGGATGGGGATCCAGCACTCTTAGATCGGCCGGAACGCCGATTAGCGGATTTGTACTCATACCTGGCCCGTTGGGCCATTTCCTTCGGCAGCGGGTAAAATTGCCCGGAAGGGCTAGGATACGCGAGAGCGATGCCCTGTGTATACGGCAAGGTACGTCTGATCATTGTTTCCGGGCCTGCTCCAGCCGCGGCATTGATCTCAGGGTCGGCGGAACAACAGCGTGAAGCGGTCGGTATTGCCCGTCACGGTTTTTCTGCCAACCTCATAGCGTAATTCATCATCCGGCCGATAATGCAGGTCGGAAAAATCCACGAACTCGAAGCCGGCCGCCTGCAGTTCCTTGATGATCATCACCGGATCGGAACGACGGCGATTTTCGCCAGTCAGTGCCTGCATGTGTCGCCGGGTATGGTCCACCACGCAATACAGTCCGCCGCTCCTGAGACCTGTAAACACCGCTGCGTTTACGGCCGCCCTGCCCTCCGGCGTAAAGTTGTGCAGGTTGCGAAAGGTCAACACGAGATTGACATCCGTGATGCCGAAATCGAATGGCTCGACATTAATCGTGCGAAGCGGTCCCGTTCGCTTCAGTTCTACGCCGATATCAATGACATTGACGTGCTCGAAACCGTTCCGGGTGACAAGGTTCTCACGCACATTGTCGACGCCAATAGCAACGTGCAGCTCACCATTCTCACGTAAGGCCGGCGCCAGCAGCTTGGTATACCAACCGCTGCCGGGAAGCATTTCCAGAACGCGCATGTCATCGCGCAGACCACAGAACGAAAGCGTTTCTACCGGCTTGCGGTTCTTGTCGCGCGCCAGCTCCGCCTCAGTCCGGATTTCGGCCCTCATCGCATCCTGCAGTTTCCTCTCTATTGCAGTATCGGCAGCAAACGCCGTTACGCTCGCAACGGCCATGACAGACGACATCAGGATTCTCATTCGGTTTTTTCCTTTTGTTTTTCGAGCTTACTCGCGGCAAGTCCGCTGCGGATTGGTATGCCTGACGCCTGCTACCGGTCCCGCCGAGCATCGCTCTATGAAACTTTACGGTTACTACCGCAGCAGCGCCTCGTATCGAATTCGCATCATACTTAATTACAAGGATATTGCCCGGGAGTATGTGCCGCTGCGTCTGAACCTGGATGAGCATCAGGACAGCGACCGAAATAGCGCAGTACGAACACCAGGATCGCCGCACCGAGCAGAATAGATAAGGTCGGCGGAAATCCGTAGCCGCCGGGAATGGTGCCGAATGCGATTGCGACGGTGCCGACCAGCAAAGCGTACGGCATTTGCGTCCTGACGTGCTCGACGTGATCGCAGCCACTCGCCATGGACGACAATACCGTGGTGTCGGAAATCGGCGAACAATGATCACCCCACACCGCACCGGCGAGATTACAGGCAATGGCGGAATACAGGATGTGCCAATTCTCCGGGCCGTCCATGCCATTCGCAATCATCACCGCCCAAGTCAACGGGATGACCAGCGGCATCAGGATGCCCATCGTGCCCCAGCTCGTGCCCGTGGTGAATGCGGTAGCTGCCGACAGCAGGAAAACTGTCGCCGGCACCAGTTCGACCGGCAGTGATTCCGCCAGGATCGACACCAGGTAATCCGCCGTGTGCAGGGATTGCGTGACACTGGACAGCCCCCAGGCCAGCACCAGCACGATCATCGCGAATAACATGGCGCGTACGCCGCCGTACCACGCATCCACGGTTTCATGCGCAGACATGATGCGCTGCCCGACCGTCAGCACGGCAGCGGTGATGGCACCGAGAAACGACGCCCATAACATGGCTTTGTAGGCATTGGCAGTACCGATAATATCGGTGATGCTATCGCCCTGACCGGTCGCATAAAGGCCGGCCAGTAAAGCCACGATCAGGACCAGCAGCGGAATGAACGCGTTGGCGGCGCGTAACGGGATATTGGGTTTGGGATCCAGTCTCTCACCCTGCATCGCGGGCGAGGCGGCTGCATCAACCGGTGAAACCCGTCCGTTGCGGGCGCGCACTTCTGCCTGGTACATCGGTCCGATGTCCCGTCCGCTGGAGGCGACCAGGAACACGAAAATGATAGTCAGGATGGGGTAAAAATTGTAGGGAATGGATTTGAGAAATACCGTGTAGGCCGGTTCGGTCAACGCCGGAATCCCGGCGAGTGACTCGCCAATCAGGCCGACCTCGTAACCAATCCAGGTCGTGATCAGGGCGAGGCACACGACCGGAGCCGCGGTCGAATCCACGATATAGGCAAGCTTTTCGCGCGATATTTTCAGGTCGTCGGTCAGCGGGCGGGCTGTGTTGCCGACGACCAGCGTATTGCTGTAGTCATCGAAAAATATCATCAGCCCCATCAGCCACACCGATATCTGGCCGCCAATCGCCGTTTTCGCCCTGCTGACCATCAGGCGGACGATGCTGGCCATGCCGCCGTTGCGCGTGATGATGCCAACCATGCCGCCGATCATGAGGGAAAACAGGACGATCGCGACATGGTCTTCATCGACCAGCGCACGCACGACGTAAACCTGGAAACTGTCCAGCAATCCGCCGAATACCCCGGATGGCGTAAAAGAACGTAATGCCGTCGCGCCCAGCCAGATGCCGATCAGCAGCGCGGGTATGACATTGCGCAAGGTCAGCGCGATAAGAATAGCCAGCAAGGCCGGCGTCAACGAGACCCAACCGGGCAGGACCCGCAGCGTCCCGGAGGCCGAACTGCCAGTGTCTCCGATGGCAGTAATATCCACCGTGCCGAAACCTTCAATTTGCAGCGACGACCAGCTGACCGTACCTGCCGAATCTGCGGCAGCGGCATATTCCGTTGCGCCCACGCGCAATATTATGCGTTCACCCGGCTCTGCGTCTGCTACCGAAATCCCGGCAGCAACATTGCTCAACGCGATATCGGGTAACTCGAGTTCGAGTGCTACCGCTTCTGACACCAGAAAGCAAAGGCCGGGAATCAGCGACAGGAAGATTTTCTTGATGTTATTCGCTCGCGTTCATCCAGGTCCTGCCGCTGATGGTAGCACGCGCCCTACAGGCGTTGATCGAGTCTTGTCACCGCCTGACACAGGATTGTGCCTAGCTCCGCGCATCTGCCGGCGGGCATGCGTTGCGTTGGTCCACCGATTGACAACGCGCCCAGCAGATCACCAAAGGAACTGCGAATTACCGTGCCCACTGCCGTGTAACCATCCTCGAGTTCATCAACCGACGTGGCGTAACCCCGACGCCTGATTTCATCCAGCTGCGGTTGAAACGACTCTCGCCGGATCAGCGTATTGGCCGTGAGAGAAGGCAGATCTGTGGACAGGCGTTCCAGGCTGACTAAGTCGAACGCCAGGTACGCCTTGCCGGTCGACGTGGCGTGCAATGGCCAGCGCGTACCGATGTAGCCGATAGCACCAACGACATGGCGACCGGCGACTTCGTCGAGAATCAGCATGTCATTTTCGACTGGAACTTCGAGCGTGGCGGTTTCGCCGCTGTCTCTGGCCAGTGATTGCAATAGCGGCCGCACACGGCGTCGCAAGTCGTTGCTGGCGAGCGCCTGCACGCCGAGGGCCATTAGCCCCGGACCGAGGCTGTAACGTCCGTTGGCCGGATTGCGGTGAATCAGAGACTCACTCCGCAAAGCGCGCAGCAGGCGATGCGTGGTGGTCTTGTTCAAACCCGAGAGCCCAACGAGTTGCGACAGCGTCATTTCGGGCTGGTCGCGGGTGAACAGCTTCAACAGTCGGACCGCACGCAGGGCAGCCTGGGCTCCCTGGGGAGGACGAGGGTCATTCATGGCTGTGTTACCATATAATGATATGTGATTTCATATTATGACAGCGTTCTCCCCGCGAGGCGACCCGCTCATGGCAATAACGGAAAGACAAGCGCAACTGGTCGCGACGGCAAGAGATTTCGCCAGCGCAATGACGCCGCCGGGCTGGATTTACTGGGACACTGAGCTGTACGCGCGCGATGTTGCCGAGATATTTGGGCACATGTGGCTGTGCGTCGGTCACCAGTCGCGCATCAGAAATCCCGGCGAGTTCTTCGTCTTCGATGTGGGCTGGGAGTCGATCATCGTGGTCACCGATGCCAGTGGCGTGACCCGGGCATTCTTCAATGTTTGCCGCCACCGCGGCACTCGCATCGTGAGTGAATCGTCCGGCAAGTGCCGCGGCTTTCTTTGCCCGTACCACGCATGGAACTACGATCTTGACGGATCGCTGCGTGCCGCGCCGATGATGGATGACACCGAGGGTTTTGCTCGCAGCGACTACCCACTGCGCCAGGTCAGGCTCGAGAACTTCATGGGCTTCCTGTTCATCAACCTGGATCCGGAAGCGCCGCCGGTCACAGAGTCATTCGCCGATTTCCCCGACCTGCAACGGTTCGATTTACCCAACCTGGAACGGATCGGGCACCACGACTACCAGGTCGACACCAACTGGAAACTCGTCTGTGAGAACTATCATGAGTGTTATCACTGCGCCAGTGCCCATCCGCAGCTACATCGCATCAGCGATTACGGCACCCTGCCGGCAAATGATGTAGGCGGCGAAAACTATATCGGCGGACCCATGGCGATCAAACCGCGTTTCAACACGATGACCATGTCGGGCATCACGGAACGTCAAACGCTTCCCGGTTGCACTGCAGCCGACCAACGCACGGTGCATTACTTCAACCTGTTGCCGAATTTCCTGCTGAGCATCTGCCCCGACTATGTGCTCAGCCACACCATCAGGCCACGGGGCCCGGAGCAGGTAATGATCGAAACCGAGTGGTTCTGTTCCAAAGAGCAAATTCAGCAAGCGGGCTTCGATCCCTCGGATGCCATCGAGTTCTGGGATACCACCAACAAGCAGGACTGGAAGCTGTGCACGGACGCGCTGCGGGGATTGAAGTCGGCAGGTCACCGGCCTGGCCGTTACCAGTCCGGCGAAAACTGCGCGCACCGTTTCGACCGCTGGTACATAGAAAAGATGTTTGACGGAGAACTGGGTTAGGAAATGCGGCAACTGTGCGCTGTGGGGTAAACTGCAGTCATGCAGCCGAATGACGATGCGTCCACAATCCGTGTGGCAGTTCCGGGCGATCTCAGCCGAATCGTCGATATCTACAACTACTACGTGACACACTCCCACGCCACTTTCGATGTGACCCCGTTTACCGTTGGTGAAAGAGTTCCATGGTTTGCCGGGTTCTCGGAGACAGGACCGTACCGGCTGCTGGTAGCGGATAGGGACAACCAGCTACACGGCTGGTGCTGCAGCCTACCGTTTCAGGATAAACCGGCCTATGACATATCGGTCGAGACGACGGTGTATGTCGATCCCGACGCGGTGGGCCGCGGCATTGGCCGCGCGCTGTACACAAAATTGCTTGAAGGTCTCGCGGCTGCCGGCCTGCATGGCGCTTATGCCGGCATAGCATTGCCCAACGATGCGTCCGTGGCGCTGCACGAGCATTGCGGATTCCGCATGATCGGCAAGTACGAGGAAGTCGGCAGAAAATTCGATCGCTACTGGACGGTAGCCTGGTACGGAAAACGGCTTCAACAGGACGACGTCAACGGCACAAATTCCAATGACGACAATCATGCCGGCGAAGAGAATCAGGAAATAGCATGAAGCGGAGAAAATTCAGCAGCGCCACCAGTGAACTAACTGCGTTCCTGAAACGCTTTCCGGACACCGATGTCATGGAATTGCTGATACCCGACGCTGCGGGCGTGTTGCGCGGCAAGCGCATCCGGCGTGACGAATTTTCCAGTATTTTCCGCAAGGGCTTTTGCATGCCGGGCGGCACTGTGTTGCTGGATACGCTCGGCAATACCGTTCCTGGCATTCGCTACAGCGATGACGACGGTGATCCGGACGTCGAGGCAAAAGTGGTGCCGGGTAGCCTGGCGCCGGTGCCGTGGGCGAAAAAGCCGACCGCACAGGCACTTTTTCGTTTCTACTCCCGGGAAGGCGAACCGTTTTTCGCAGACCCGCGTACGGTGCTGGAGCGGTCTGCAGCGCCGCTTGGGAAAATGACGTCGCAAATAGTGATGGCGGCGGAACTCGAGTTTTACCTGCTGGATGCACGCACCGACCGACCGACACCGAGAGTGTCACGAGTTCCCGGCATCGGCCGTCCACAGCCGGGACCTCAGGTGTACCACCCCGATGACCTGTGGGACATCGAAAATTTCCTGAACGATCTCAACGAAGTCTGCGTGGCACAAAACATTCCCGCTGGCACCACGACGTCCGAGTTCGCGGCCGGCCAGTTTGAAATCAATCTGCACCACGTCGCCGACCCGCTCCTGGCCTGTGACCACGCAGTGCTGCTGAAGCGTGCTATCAAGGCCGTTGCCAGGCAACATGGCTTTGTCGCCTGCTTCATGGCCAAGCCGTTCGAGGAGGATTCCGGTTCCGGCATGCATGTGCATATGAGCCTGGTCGACAGAAATGGCAGGAATTTATTTTCACAAGGCAAAGAGAAGATGGCGCTGCCTCCGTATAGCGCACGTTTTCGACACACCATTGGCGGCCTCAGCAAAACCATGCTGGAGGCAACCGCGATATTTGCGCCGAACGCCAATTCGTACCGGCGGCTGCGACCGGAGATTTTTGCGCCGGTTGAGCCGAACTGGGGCACCAATCACCGCAACGTCTCGATTCGCATACCCGTGTGCGACGAAAAGAATCTGCGTTTCGAGCATCGCACGTCCGGCGCTGACGCCAACCCGTACCTGGTCACCGCAGCCATTCTCGCTGGCGTGGACTACGGTATCAGGAACCGCTGCGATCCGGGGCGCATGGTTGCGGAAGGCGAAGTCATTGAACTCAAGCGCAAGATTCCGAACCGCTGGGATGCAGCCATCGACAAATTTTCGCGCAGCAAGATCCTGCCACAGTACCTGGGAGCCGACTACTGCAAGGCGTACGCGGCCATCAAACGTGACGAATCACGGCGTTTTCACAATATTGTCAGCAACGCGGATTTCGACTGGTATATGCGCGCCGTGTAAGACCCTAAGGGTTAGGCAAAAAGTGAACTGATCTGCATAGCCTGACTCAGGTCGCCATCGATTTTCAGTTTGCCCTGCATGTAAGCCATCATCGGCGCCAACTCACCTGTCAGCATCGACCTCAGGTCCGCCGCATTGATCTCGAATTTCGTATCCGCATTCTCGTTATCGTTGCTGACCGCGATTGGCTGCGAGCTGCCACGCACCAGGATGACGCCGTCGTCACCCAGATCGAATATGACGTCGAACCCGAAGGCGGCGCGCCCGTCAACCAGTCGTACAATCCGTTCTGTCAGTTCCCCAAGCATTGCTCCCTCCCCGGCATCGAAGTCGCTGCTGCATCAGTGATACAGGCAACGTCATCATAATATGAAAATCAACGAATTTCCGGACCGGGAGCCACGTTAAACTGTTGCGTTTGGACCTGTCGACTGTCACCAGCCGTGAACATGCGATCAACCGTACCAAGCCGCCAGCAGGAAACCCGCACGATCTTCGCGATCTGCGTGCCGCTGCTGGCTGCGTACCTGGCAGAAGTGGGCATGCTGATCACCGACATGATTATTGTAGGTCGGCTCGGCGCTGACGAACTCGCAGCAGTCGGCCTGACCGGTGACTGGTTTTATGTTTTGCTGCTGATCGGCATGGGCGTGGTTGCGATTGTCGGCGTACTCGCGGCACAGAATCTCGGTGCGGGAAACAGGCCCGCTGTCATCGATGCCGCTGAGCAAGGGATGGTGGTTGCAACTTTGATGAGTGTGCCGGTCATGCTGTGCATCTGGTACCTGGGGCCCGCACTGGATCTCGCGCAGCAGGATGCAAACGTCGTGCGATTGATCACCGACTATTCACGACCATTGACCTGGAGTGTATTACCGGCACTCTGGTTCGCGGTACACAGAAATTACGTCACGGCACTGACTGAAGCAGCGGCGATCATGATTATCACGGTCATCGCGTTGCCGCTGAATCTGTTGCTGAACTACACGCTGGTATTCGGCAATTTCGGCTTGCCGGCACTCGGCATCGTTGGAGCCGCGTACGGCACGACGATCGTGAACTGGCTGATGTTTGTAGCGCTGGCGGTTCATGTCCTGCGGTCATCGCGCTTCACTGAGTACCGGCCGGCGCTGTTCCCGCGTCGCGTTAACCTGGATACAGTACGCGAAATGTTATCGCTGGGTCTGCCAATCTCAGCCGCCCAGATTCTGGGTGGTGCAATGTTCACTATCTCGGCAGTGCTGGTCGGCATGCTCGGCGCTGAAGTCCTTGCGGCACAGCAAATCGTATACACGGTCATTTACGTGGCCTTGAGCGCTTCGATAGCCATCGGCGACGCCGTGCGGGTCCGGGTCGCTTACGGTATCGGCTTGCGCTCGGTAGACGCTGCCCGTCAATCCGCCTATATCGCTTTTGCAATCGCAGCCGCGATCACATTCGTCGCCTCCGGCGCATTGTGGCTGTTTCCGGACGCTATCGTCGGCATTTTCCTGGATACACACGATCCCGCTAATGCCGCCGTACTGGCGATTGCCGTGAGCCTGTCCGTTTATGCAGCGATGTTTCAACTCCTCGACGGGGTGCAGATTGTGGCAGCGAACGCGCTTCGCGGGCTGCGCGACACCCGGTCGCCGTTATGGATTTCCATGACCAGTTACTGGGTGGTCGGCCTCGGCCTCGGTACCTGGCTGTGCTTTACCCTGAACCACGGCGCCGACGGCATGTGGTGGGGCCTGGTACTCGGCGGCGCGGTCGCAATCGTCCTGATGGTCCTACGTTTTCAGCAGCGTATGGCCCACGCGCGAGCCAGGCTGGAATCGTTGCAGATGCCACCCGCCTGAATAGCAGACTCCTAGGGCAGCACGATTTTGAAAATGTTAAAGAAAACAATCGCGAGAAATGCGCCGGCTGGTATTGTCACTACCCAGGAGACAAAGATTCTGCCGACCACCCGCAGATCGATGGCTTCTATGCCTCTTGCCAGTCCGACACCGAGCACCGCACCGACCAGCGTATGTGTGGTCGAAACCGGGATACCGGTGCCGGAGGCGATCACAATCGTCGTCGCAGCCGCCAGTTCAGCGGCAAAGCCACGACTGGGGGTGAGCTGCGTGATTTTTTCTCCTACCGTAGCGATAACGTGCCGACCGTACGTTGCCAGTCCGATAACGATGCCGACACCACCAAGCAGCAGCACCCAGGGCGGCGTAGCAGACTCCGCAGTAATCAATCCTGTCTGCGCAATACTGAATACGGCGGCCAGCGGACCGATGGCGTTGGCGACGTCATTCGAGCCGTGCGCAAATGCCATCGAACAAGCCGTGACGATCATCAACACGCCGAATACGCGCTCCACCGTGTAGAAATGTTGCTTCTTTTCAATTTTCGGGCTCGGTTTAATGCGCTGGATGGCATACGCGCCGATCAGGGCTATCGCCAAAGATAAGCCGATCGCCAGCAGGTAGCTGTCGCGCAGGTCGACATCCAACCCTACGTGTTTCAGTCCTTTGTGAATCGTTACCAGTGTAATCGTGAATGCGGCGAGAAAAATGTAAACCGGTACGTAACGTTTCGCTTTTGCCAGGGGGTCTTCCTGCCTCAGGATCAGACGCTGCACGCTGGCAAAAATCAGGAAAGCGATAAAACCTGCCGTGAGTGGTGACACCACCCAACTTATTACAATCGTGCCAACCTTGTTCCATGAGACGGCGTCCACACCGATTCCCACGGCTGCGAAGCCCACGATCGCGCCGACGATCGAATGGGTCGTGGAAACGGGCCAGCCGTTGCGAGATGCAATGAGCAACCAGGTGCCGGCAGCCAGCAATGACGACAGCATTCCGTAAATCAACAGTTCGGGCGTATCACTCAACAGGCTGGCATCGACGATGCTTTTGCGAATCGTCGACGTTACCTCGCCGCCTGCCAGTACGGCGCCGAGAAATTCAAAGCTCGCAGCAACCAGGATCGCCTGCTTGATCGTGAGCACCTTCGATCCCACTGACGTCGCCATTGCATTCGCGACGTCGTTCGAGCCGATACCCCATGCCATGAAGACACCGAAGGCGGCCGCAAGACCGATATAGACAAATTGCGCTTCCATTAAATCGCTCTGTCGGTAGTGTCGCTTGTTGGTATTAGTGTGAGAGCAGAAGCTCCAGCCGCCGGCCGACGCGTTCGGCCATATCTGCAATTTCGCCAGTGAGTTCAATCACCCGATAAAGAAAAATGACGTCGACCGGCGCGAGGCCGTCTTCAATGGCGAATAATTCTGCACGCAATTCCGCCTGCCGGTCATCGGTATCCGTTTCGATCCGGTCAAGTTCCTCGATCAGGGACGATACGAGCGTCACCTCGGCACCGCGAAACCCCGTCGTAAACAGTTCGTCCAGTTCGCGGACGCTTTTCCTGGCTTGTTTGGCGGCGTCAATGTTGCGCTGCACGAAGATCAGGAAATTCTCAGCAATTGCCTCGGGAATCGCCATGTGCCGCCCCAGCACCAGGCCGGACACATCTTTGGTGCGATTGGCCATTTTGTCCTGCACCAGTAACAACTCCAGCAGATCCTCTCGTGGCACCGGCATGAACAGGCTTTTCGGCAGGTGCAGGCGAATTTCTTTCTTCAGATTGTCCGCTTTATGTTCCAGCTCATAGATATCGTTACGGACAGCGGACGCCTTGTCCCAGTCCCCCGCAACCACGGCTTCGAAAAACGGCGCCAGTTTCCGGGTGCAGCGATAGGCGATGTCGACATGTTTCTCTAGCGGCCGCACCGGCGAGGTGCCAAAAATATTGGACAGCAGGTTTGCCAATTCCGATTCCCCGATCGTTGTCTGCAATTATTGCTGGTGTGCCTGATCAACCAGCCTGGTTGATGCGTTCGGGTGCCTGCTCGTCGTTGTAAGGTCTGGTCGCACCCGGAAAATCGCGCACATATTATCACACCATCTTGTACTGCCTGCGGAAAATTCCCATCACTCTGGCCGTTCCCTGCCCGTGCTAAACTCGTGCCCCA